>Ga0105252_10000975_pt1 | contig 14556 bp, 17 predicted proteins | sample EasRivMeERMZT100_FD_89675 | JGI IMG/M metagenome (GOLD analysis project Ga0105252, IMG submission 89675) | Soil microbial communities from meander-bound floodplain in the East River, Colorado, USA - East River MetaG ERMZT100 | ecosystem: Environmental > Terrestrial > Soil > Floodplain | place... | reverse complement strand
GCACGCCGTAGGCCTTGAAATTGTCGGAGGCTTCCGCCAGCAGCGTGTGCACTTCCGGCCGGCGCCCGGCGCCGGAGACGCCCGACTTGGCGTCGGCGATCAGGTGATCGACGTCGACGACGCCGGCTTCCACGAGTGGCAGGAAGCCGAGCTGCGTCGCGGTCGGATAGCAGCCGGGGTTGGCGACGATGCGCGCCTTGCGGATGCGCTCGCGGTTCACCTCGGGCAGACCGTAGACGGCTTCCGCCACCAGCTCCGGGCACAGGTGCTTGACGCCGTACCACTGCTCCCACACCGCGATGTCCCGGATGCGGAAATCCGCCGCGATGTCGATGATGCGCGCGCCGGCGCCCACCAGCGCCCGCGCCTGCTCCATCGCCACGCCATTGGGCGTGGCAAAAAATACCAGGTCGCACTTGTCGAGCCCGGCCTGCGCCGGATCGGAGAATTTGAGCCCGACGCGGCCACGCAGGTTGGGGAACATCTCCGCCACCCCGATGCCCGCTTCCTTGCGCGAAGTGATGGCGGCCAGCTCGCAGTGCGGGTGCTGGGCGAGCAGGCGCAGCAGCTCGACGCCGGTATATCCGGTGCCGCCGACGATGCCGATCCTGATCCTGTTATTCGCCATGCGTGTGCTTTCCGGGCCCACAGACGACAAAGCCGCCCGCAGGCGGCTTTGCTGCGTACAAAAAATGCTAGCGTTTCGAGAATTGCTTGGCGCGTCGCGCCTTGTGCAAGCCGACTTTCTTGCGCTCGACCTCGCGCGCATCGCGCGTGACCAGCCCCGCCTTCTTGAGTACCGGCTTGAGCGACGCGTCGTACTCGATCAGCGCGCGCGTAATGCCGTGGCGCACCGCGCCGGCCTGCCCCGACTCGCCGCCGCCGTCGACGTTCACCGTGATGTCGAAGCTGGCGGTGGTTTTCGTCAGCTCGAGCGGCTGGCGCACCACCATGCGCCCGGTTTCGCGCGAGAAGAACTCGTCCACCGGCCTGCCGTTGACGGAGATGGCGCCCTTGCCGGGCCTGATGTACACCCGCGCTACCGCGGTCTTGCGGCGGCCGGTGCCGTAATTTTGCTGACGTTGCAATGCCATGATGCCCTACACCTCCAGTTGTATCGGCTGCTGCGCCGCGTGCGGATGGCTCGCGCCGGTATACACCTTCATCTTCTTGAGCATGGCGTAGCCGAGCGGCCCCTTGGGCAGCATGCCCTTCACGGCCAGCTTCAGCACGCGCTCCGGCTGGCGGCCGTGCAGCTTGGAAAAACTTTCGCTGAAAATGCCGCCGGGGTAGCCGCTGTGCCGGTGATAGATCTTGTTCTGCGCTTTCCTGCCGGTCACGCGCAGTTTTTCGGCGTTGACCACCACGATAAAGTCGCCGGTGTCGACGTGCGGCGTGAATTCGGGCTTGTGCTTGCCGCGCAGCCGACGGGCGATCTCGGACGCCAGCCGGCCGAGCACCTTGTTGGAGGCATCCACGAGGTACCACCCGTGCTGGACCGTCTCGGGCTTTGCCATAAACGTTTTCATGCGAGTTGCCCTGCGCTTTGTGCTCGAAAGGGCACGAATTCTATTGCAAATCAGGTGCCTGTGTCAAACTTCCAGGCCTCGCCGGCGCGCCGGAACCGGCACCGGCATTAACCGGTTAAACTGACCGGAAACAACACTCTACGGCTCCCCCCTCCATGGAACGGCTGGTCGCTCACGCCATTGCTGCTCTGCTCTCGCCGCTGAGCATCGTGCTGTTCATCCTGCTGGCTGCCGCGCTGCTGGCATGGCGCCGACCGCTGGTGGCGTGGCGCCCGGCGGTGTTGGCGCTCATCTTGCTCTACCCGCTGTCCACGCAGTTCGTGGCCGACCGGCTGCTGGGGTGGCTGGAACCCCCGTATCGGGACCCGGCTGCCGACCGCAACGGGCAGGCTATCGTGGTGTTGGGTGGCGGCACCTATTTCCACGCGCCGGAGTACGGCGGTGACACCGTCGGTTCCCGCACACTGGTGCGCCTGCGCTACGCCGCCCACCTCCACCGCACGCTCGGGAAACCTGTGCTCGTCGCGGGTGGCGCGCCGGAGGGCGGCCCGGTGCCGGAGGCCGAGAACATGAAGCGGGCGCTGCAGCGCGATTTCAATGTGCCGACGCAATGGGTCGAAAACGACTCGCACAATACTTTCGAGAACGCCCGGATGGGCCGGGATCAACTGAAATCCACCGTCCAGCAGATCTATCTCGTGACCCATGCCTGGCACATGCCGCGCGCGAAGCTGGCATTCGAACACGTCGGCTTCACTGTCATCCCGGCGCCGACCGGCTACATCGGGCGCTTCGAGTTGACTGTGCTCGACTTCCTGCCGGACGCTGTGGCGCTCTCCGACAGCAGCCTGTTCTTTCGCGAGGTCGCCGGCATTGCCTGGTACCGCCTGCGCGCCCTGATCGGATACTAGAATGAAGGTTCGCATCAAGTGGCTGGAAAACGTCGCCTTCGTCGGCGAATCCGGAAGCGGGCACGCGGTGGTGATGGACGGCGCGCCCGAAGGCGGCGGACGCAACCTCGGGCCGCGGCCGATGGAGACGGTGCTGCTGGGCACCGGGGGATGCACCGCCTACGATGTCGTGCACATCCTGAAGAAGGGCCGCGCTCCCGTCACCGACTGCGTGGTGGAAATCGCCGCCGACCGCGCGGAGCAGGATCCCCAGGTCTTCACGCGCATCCACTTCCACTTCATCGTGACCGGGAAAGGCCTCAAGCGCGAGCAGGTCGAGCGCGCCATTCATCTTTCGGCGGAGAAGTACTGCTCCGCGTCGATCATGCTCGGCAAGACCGCCGCGATCACGCATGACTTCGAGATCAAGGAAGAAAAATCTTGAACCACTAAGAGGACACGAAGGTTCTTGTATTTATTGAATCGTGTTTCCTTTGTGTCCTTGGTGTCCTTTGTGGTTAAGCTTCAGATCCAGAACGCGGTTTCGGTCATCATCTTCGACGACAGCCGCATCGCAGCCTTGGCGGGCGCCGGCAGTTCCGCGGCGCCGTGCCCGACCGCGCTGGTGGCGTGGCGCGCTTCGTCTTCCTTCATTTTCTCGACGATTGCCCGGCTCCTGGCGTCCTCCCCCGGCAGCCGCCCGAGGTGCCCTTCGAGGTGCGTGACCACCTGCCGCTCGGTCTCGGCCAGAAACCCGAGGTTCCAGCGGTCGCCGGCCAGTCCGGCGAGCGCGCCGAGCGCAAACGAGCCCGCGTACCATACCGGGTTGAACAGGCTCTTGCGGCCGCCCAGTTCCTCGATCCGGCCCTCGGTCCAGGCCAGGTGCTCGGTCTCCTCGCGTGCCGCCTGCTCCAGCGCGGCTTTCGCGCGGGCGTCGCGGGCAGTCAGTGCCTGTCCCTGGTAGAGCGCCTGCGCGCAGATTTCACCGGCGTGATTCACTCGCATCAGCGAGGCGGAGAGGCGGCGCTGCTCGTCCGTCAAGTCGGCCTCCGACAGTTCGCGGCCCGGCGTCGCGCGCAGCGATTGCGCCGGCGCGAAGACCGTGCGCAGGCCCTTGTCGAAGGCGACGATCAACTCGTCGAGGGAAGGCAGGCGGCGTTCCATGGGTGGAATATTACGCCTCGGCAAACAGGCGCGCGAGCTCCGCGCCGGGATTGGCCGCGCGCATGAAGGCCTCGCCGACGAGGAAGCATCCCACCCTGCCGTCGCGCAGCGCGCGCACGTCCCGGGGCGAAAGCACCCCGCTCTCCGTCACCACCAGGCGCCCCGCGGGAATCCGCGGCATCAGTTCGAGCGTGGTTTCGAGCTTTGTTTTGAAAGTGCGGAGGTTGCGGTTGTTGATACCGACCAGGGGGGTCTTCAATACCAGGGCCTGCTCCAGCTCGGCGGCATCGTGCGCCTCGACCAGCACCGCCATGGCGAGTTCATGCGCGATGGCCTCCAATTCGAGCATGCGCGCGGTCTCGAGCGCGGCGACGATCAGCAGGATGCAATCCGCTCCCGCGGCGCGTGCTTCGTACACCTGGTACGGGTCGATGGTGAAGTCCTTGCGCAGCACCGGCAGTTCGCAAGCCGCGCGCGCCTGCTTCAGGTGCCCGATTTCCCCCTGGAAAAACTGCGCGTCGGTCAGCACAGACAGGCATGCCGCGCCGTGGCGCTCGTAGCTCGCAGCGATTGCCGCCGGCTCGAAATGCTCGCGCAACACGCCCCGGCTCGGGCTCGCTTTTTTTATCTCCGCGATAACGGCCGGCTTGCCGGCGCTGATTTTCGAGCGCAGCGATCCGACGAAGTCGCGCGCCGGCGGCGCCTGCCGCGCCTCGTCACGCAAAGCCGCCAGCGGCATTGCCGCTTTCGCGCGCGCTACCTCCTCCGCCTTCACCGCGAGTATGCGCTGCAGGACGTCAGTCATTGGTCTCTGGCGGCCTGCGTGAAGCCGACGAAAGCGTCGAGCTTCTTGCGCGCCGCACCGCTGGCAATCACCGCCTGCGCCTTCTGCACGCCGCCCGCCAGGGTCGGCGCCAGCCCCGCGACGTAGATGCTGGCGCCGGCATTGAACGCGACGATGTCCCGCGCCGCGCCCGCCTGGTTGTCGAGCGCCGCCAGCACCATCGCCTTGGAGCGCTCGACGCCGTCCACGCGTATCGTGGCGATATCGTGCGTGTCCAGGCCGAACTCCTGCGGCGTGATCCTGAACTCGCCGATCCTGCCGTCCCTCAGTTCCGCCACCAGGGTCGGCCCGGAAATCGAGATTTCATCGAGCCCTTCCAGACCGTGCACGACCATCACGTGCCGGCTGCCGAGCCGTTCCAGCACGCGCGCCTGGATTCCGACTAGATCGGGATGGAACACGCCCATCAACTCCAGCTTTGCTCCCGCCGGATTAGTGAGCGGGCCGAGAATGTTGAAGATGGTCTTCACGCCGAGCTCCCGCCGCACCGGCGCGGCGTGCTTCATCGCGCCGTGATGCAGCGGTGCGAACATGAAGCCCACCCCCACTTCGTCTATGCAGCGGCCGATCTGCTCGGGCTTCAGGTTGATGTTGGCGCCCAACGCCTCCAGCACGTCGGCGCTGCCCGACTTGCTGGAAACCGAGCGGTTGCCGTGCTTCGCGACGCGGGCACCCGCTGCCGCGCAGACGAAAGTCGCCGCGGTGGAAATGTTGAATGTGTGGGCGCCGTCGCCACCGGTACCGACGATGTCGATGACGCTGTTGGCGTCTTTCACGGTAACCTTGGTGGCGAACTCGCGCATCACTTCGGCGGCGGCGGCGATCTCGCCGATGGTCTCTTTCTTGACGCGCAGCCCGGTGATGATGGCGGAGATCAGCACCGGGGAAACCTCGCCACTCATGATTGCGCGCATGAGCGAGAGCATCTCCTCGCGGAAGATCTCGCGGTGTTCGATCACGCGCGCCAGCGCTTCTTGCGGTGTCATGCTTGTTTCCTCCTGGGAGCTTGTCGGGCTCAAGTCAGACAGACTCCCTATGCAAGTGTCATTCAAATTCCTCGGGCGGTTTTGCTGTTAGCAGCTGGTCGGACATCCTGGTCCGACCGGCTGCCAGGAAATTGCCGAGCAACCGGTGGCCGTGCTCCGTGAGGATGGATTCGGGGTGGAACTGCACTCCTTCCACCGTCAGCTCCTTGTGGCGCACGCCCATGATCTCGCCATCGTCGGTCCAGGCACTCACCTCGAGGCAGGCGGGCAGGCTCGCGCGCTCGATCACCAGTGAATGATAGCGGGTCGCGGTAAATCCGTCCGGCAGCCCCTTGAACACGCCCCGCGCATCGTGATGGATGGCGGAAGTCTTGCCGTGCATGAGCTGCTTCGCGTGCACGATCCTGCCGCCCAGCGCCTGCCCGATCGCCTGGTGGCCGAGGCAGACCCCCAGAATCGGGATCCTGCCCGCGAATTCCCGGATCAGCGGCACCGAGATCCCCGCCTCGTTCGGCGTGCAGGGGCCGGGCGAGATGACGATTCGCGCGGGCCCGAGCTTGCCGACCGCATCGAGCGTAATCTCGTCGTTGCGGAACACCTGCACCTCCTCGCCCAGCTCGCCGAGGTATTGCACCAGGTTGTAGGTGAACGAGTCGTAGTTGTCGATCATCAGCAGCATGACGGATCCCTCCGGACGCCGGCCCCGCCCGCGTCAGCGGTCGCAAAGTTTACCTTGGAGCCGGCGAGGACATTCACAATTGATGCTTCGCCAGGGCGGCCGTGCCGGGCACCTGCATGAACTCGAAGAACAGGTCCGCCGCGCGCTGCGTGCGGCTGCGCTCCTTCGCGCCCCGGAACGCGGTCTGCGCCAGCACCTCGGAAAGATTGAGCGAGATGCCGAAGTACAGGTTGCGGCGGCCCTCCGCGCCCGGCGGGTCATCGTAGCCCTGCGTTCCATAGCCCGCGGCAAGCTCGAAATACCTGAGTACGCTGTTATCGCGCAAGGCGGACACGCCGCTCGCCTTGGCGACCATCAGATAGATTTGTCCGGAGTAATCTCCGGCGGGCTCGTAGCCATGGCCCTCCGACGGCCTGTAGAGCAGTCGGAAATCAACCAGCCGGTCGAGATTCGGGCTGTCTTCCATCAAGTACCCCAAGCCCGCGCCGAGGACGTTCATGACCGCGTCCTCCTTGCTGAATTGGTGCTGCTTCGAAAAGCCATCCAACACTTCGATCGCGGTCATGATGCCGAGCGCCGACCAGAACCCGAGTTTCCCCGCCTGCCGACGCTCGTTGCCGAGCGCGCCGAAACCCAGCGTGAGCAGCCGCGTGCCGACGTAGGCGAAGAAGCTGTGACCGAGCTTGTCCGTGCCGCCGTATCGGGTGTCCTGGCCGAACCAACCCTCGCTCTCAGTGTTGAATGTCCCTGTGAACCCATCCTCCCACCACTTGTTCATTCCATATGCCCCCACCAGCAGGGCGCTCCCGCCGATAAGCGCCGCGTTGCGCAGCCACAGGTCCCCCGGCTCCTTGCCGCGTGTCCGTGGCTCCGCATCGGCAAGCGGCGCTATCTCGGGCGGTGCTTCGGTCGCGTACGCGGCCAACGTGTAGCCTGCCACATAAGGCTCACGCGGCAGGCGCAACTGTGCGCCGGCGTCGATCGCCTTCAACATGAAAATTGCCATGAGCATTGAAAGCACCGCTTTCATCGGCCAACCCGGCGCCAGGGCCGCTTTCGGATGCGGACGCGGCTCAATCGAGCCTGGTATCAAGTCCCGACTCCGCCATCTCGGCGGCGCGCAGCAGGGCCTTGGCCTTGTTCTGGGTTTCCTGCCATTCCGCCTCCGGCTGCGAATCGGCGACGACGCCGCCGCCCGCCTGCACGTAGAGGGTATTGTTCTTGACGACCGCCGTGCGCAGCGCGATCGCGACGTCCATGTTGCCGTGAAAGCCCAGGTAGCCCACCGCGCCGGCGTAGATACCGCGCTTCACGGGCTCCAGTTCGTCGATGATCTCCATCGCCCGCACCTTGGGCGCGCCGGAAACCGTGCCGGCGGGAAAGGTCGCGCGCAGCACGTCGATGGCGTTGAGCCCGGGCTTCAGCCGGCCCTCGACGTTGGAGACGATATGCATCACGTGCGAGTAGCGCTCGACCACCATCTGCTCGGTCACCCGCACGCTGCCGATCCGCGCCACGCGCCCCGCGTCGTTGCGTCCCAGGTCCACCAGCATGAGATGCTCGGCGCGCTCCTTCTCGTCGGCGAGCAGCTCCTGTTCCAGCGCGGCGTCCTCCGCCGGCGTCGCGCCGCGGCGCCGGGTGCCGGCGATCGGGCGCACCGTCACCGCGTCGCCCTCGAGTCGCGCCAGGATCTCGGGCGAGGCGCCGACCACGTGGAAGCCGCCGAAATCGAAGTAGTACATGTAGGGCGACGGGTTGATGGTGCGCAGCGCACGGTAGAGCGCAAGCGGCGAGGCGCGGAACGGCTTCGACAAGCGCTGCGACGGCACCACCTGCATGATGTCGCCCTCGAAGATGTAGTGCTTCGCGCGCTCGACCGCCTTGTGATATGCGGCCTGCCCGAAGCCCGAAACCGCGGGCTGCGACGGCCCGCGCGTGTCCGGCGGTATTGCCACCGGCGCGCGCAGCTTCGCGAGCAGCTGCTTCAGCCGCGCCTGCGCCGCCTGGAATGCGCCTGGTCTGCCCGGCTCCGCGTACACCACCAGGGTCAGCTTGCCGGAGAGATTGTCGACGATCGCGATCTCCTCGGACACCAGCAGCAGGATGTCGGGCGTATCGAGCTCGTCCTCTTTGCGCGTCGCCGCCAGCCGCCGCTCGATGTAGCGCACGGTGTCGTAACCGAAGTAGCCGACGAGGCCGCCGCAGAAGCGCGGCAGGCCCGCATCCTGCACCACTTTGAAGCGCGCGAGGTAGTCGCTGACGTAGGCCAGCGGATCGGCCGCTTGTTGCTCGCTTACCTTGTGCGCGCCGCGAAATTCGACGCAGCGGTCCCCGCGCACCTCGATGCGCGTCTCGGCGGGCAAGCCGATGAAGGAATAGCGGCCGAAGCGCTCGCCGCCCACGACCGATTCCAGCAGGTAGGTGTAGGGCCGGTTGGCGAGCTTGAGGTAGACGGAGAGGGGGGTGTCGAGGTCGGCAAAGGTCTCGAGCACCACGGGTACCCGGTTGTAGCCCGCCTCGGCGAGGCGGGCGAAATCAGCTTCGGTCATCAGTCACTCCACGAAAAACACGAACAACGATCGAGAAACACATGCGCGCAAGGCGCGCGCGGGCCGGGCTAACTACGCCAGCAACGCCAGGCGAGGATCGCCTGCTTCTCGATTCCGTGATCGGTGTCGTGCATGACTACGCTTTCTCGATCAGCCGGGCAGCTGCAATGAGGGAAGGTACTATAGCATCAACGTCCAGCTCGCGCACATCCTGGCCCTCGTTATAGCCGTAGGGAACGCAGAACACCGGGCAGCCGGCCGCGCGCGCGGCCTGGGCGTCGTTCCCGGAGTCGCCGATCATCAGCATCTCGCGCGGCGCGATGCCGAATACGCGGCAGGCGTGGAGCAGCGGCGCCGGGTCGGGCTTCTTCTGCGGCAGCGTGTCGCCGGCGATGACCTGCTCGAAATGGTGCGCGATGCCGAGATGCTCGAGCAGCGGGATCGTGAAGCGCCCCGACTTGTTGGTCACGCACGCGAGCGGCAAACACATCGCGCGCAGCGCCTCGAGACCCTCCCCCACGCCCGGATACATCACGGAGTGCCGGCCGTTGACCTCGGCGTAGCAGCGCTCGAACACCGGCAACGCGCGCGCCATCTGCCCGGCGGACGCGCCGCCGTCAATCGACCCGGCGAGCGCGCGCTCGACGAGCTTCGGTATGCCCTTGCCGACGAAGGTGCGGACCAGTTCCACGTCGAGCGCGGGACGCCGGAGCTCGCCCAGCATCATGTTGACCGCGACAGCGAGGTCCGGAATAGTGTCGGCGAGCGTGCCGTCGAGGTCGATCATTACGGCCTTGACCCGCATTGGAAAACGCTGACTCATTGGGGTGAAGCGAGAGGCGATAGACGAGAAGAGCGAGGCGTCCATTGCAGAAGGCTCGTGCCCTGATGGACGCGCTCCTCTCCCCTCTCTTCTCTCCCCTCTCCTAGGCTTTGGCGAGCTCGGCACGCATCGCGGAGATAGTGGCTTTGTAATCCCGGGTGCCAAAGATGGCCGAGCCGGAGACGAACGTGTCGGCGCCGGCGCGCGCCGCCTCCGCGATGTTGTCCACCTTGACGCCGCCATCCACCTCGAGCCAGATGTCGCGCCCGGCCGCTTCGATGCGGCTGCGCACCGCGGCCAGCTTCCTCAGCGCCTGGGGTATGAACTTCTGCCCACCGAAGCCGGGATTCACCGACATGACCAGGATCAGGTCGAGCTTGTCGATGACGTGGTCGAGATACGAGAGCGGCGTGGCGGGATTCAACACCAGGCCCGCCTTGCAGCCGTGGTCCCGGATCAGCGCGATGGTGCGGTCAACGTGCTCGGAGGCCTCGGGATGAAACGAGATGATGTTGGCCCCGGCCTTCGCGAAGTCGGGCACGATGCGGTCCACCGGCCTCACCATCAGGTGCACGTCGATGAGGGCCTGGGTGACCGGCCGGATCGCTTCGCACACCAGCGGGCCCACCGTCAGGTTGGGAACGTAATGGTTGTCCATCACGTCGACGTGCACGATGTCGGCGCCGGCCGCGATCACGTTGCGCACTTCCTCGCCCAGCCGCGCAAAGTCGGCGGACAGTATGCTGGGAGCGATGCGGTAGTTTTTCGCCATGGCGCGCTACTGGAAGGACGCGGAAATTTTACCCGTTCTTGCGCGCCCTGTGGAATTGGTCAACAATCGCCGTCATGGCTGACAAGAAGCACGACATCTCGGTCACGTCGCGCACGGCGTTCATTCCGGACCAGTCGGACCTGGAAAGCGGGCGCTTTGTATTCGCCTACACCATCACCATCACCAACACCGGCTCGATGCCGGCGCAACTGGTGAGCCGCCACTGGATCATCACCGACTCCAACAACCAGGTGCAGGAAGTGCGCGGCCTCGGCGTGGTCGGCGAGCAGCCGACGCTGCGGCCCAACGAGAGCTTCCAGTACACCAGCGGCACCGCCATCGCCACCCCGGTCGGCACCATGCGCGGCAGCTACCAGATGGTCGCGCAGGACGGCGTGCAGTTCGACGCGCCGATACCCGAGTTCACGCTGTCCATGCCGCGCGTTTTACACTGACGCGAATGGTGAGTTTTTAACTTTACGCGAAGAGTTGTGTTCATTCCGGAAATCTGAGCGCTGTTTGGAAACCAACTCAAACCTCAACACTCAACACTGAACATTCTCCGCCATGAGCCTGCAGCTCAGTTACACTTTCCTCGCGCCGTTCTACGATCTCTTCGCTGGTCCGGCCTTCCGCGCGGCGCGGCAAGAAAGCCTCACCGCGTTGCCGCGCGTAGGCCGCTGCGCGGTGCTCCTGAACGGCGTCGGATCCGGCCTCGATGTGCCGCTCCTGCCGCGCAATCACCGTTACGTCGGGCTCGACCTGACGCAGGCGATGCTGCGTCGCTGCGTGCGCCGCGCCGCCGGACACGAGTTTTCGCCGGTGCTCGGGAACAGCCTGGCGCTGCCGTTCCGCGACGCCTGCTTCGATCACGCCGTGCTGCATCTCATACTGGCGGTGGTGCCCGACGCGGCGCTGGCCCTCACGGAGACAGCGCGCGTGGTGCGCAAGGGCGGCAGCATCCTGGTATTCGACAAGTTCCTGCAGCGCGGCCAGCGCGCGCCATTCCGCCGCCTGTTGAACCCGCTCGCTTCGCGCCTTGCAACGCGGCTCGACGTAGTCCTGGACGACGTACTGCCGGGCGTGCCGGGCGTGCGGGTTATCAGCGACAGGCCGGCCGCCGCCGGGGGCTGGTTTCGCCTGCTGAGGCTGGAGAGGATCTGAGGGCCGGCCCCCGGGAGTTTGTCGGACTTGGGTCGGCGGTCTTCCCGACATCCAAGGGATGAAGCCGGTCTATACTTTTCGTTGGGACGAAATGCATCACTCAAACGAATCAGCGCCCCGGAGCATAATACCGCGCGCCCTGGGTGCGTTCTGCCTGTGCGCCCTGCTCGCGCTAGCGGGCTGCGAAACCATCAAGCCGCAACCCGCTCCGCCTGCTGCCGCGCCCGTTCCACCCAGGGAAACACCCAGGCCGCCGGCCGCCGAAACCGGCATGCTGCGCCAGGCGAACTGGAGCGATCTCCCCGAATGGCAGATGGAAGACCCGTCGCAAGCCTGGGACGCGTTTCTCATCGGCTGCCGCGCACTGGTGAAGCAGGACGCTTGGCTCGACATCTGCACCGTTGCAGACGGCATCGGTCGCCCGGACCGGGAAACCGCGCGCCGCTTTTTCGAGTCCAAGCTGACGCCGTTTCAGCTCGTTAACGCCGACGGCGGCGAGGATGGGTTGATCACGGGCTACTACGAGCCGCTTCTCCGGGGCAGCCGCAAGCCCTCCGCGCGCTACCGCCACCCCGTCTACGGCGTACCGGAAGACCTGCTGGTGGTCGATCTTACCGAGGTCTACCCCGAACTAAAGGGCATGCGCCTGCGCGGCCGGCTCGATGGCCGGCGTATCGTGCCCTATTACGACCGCGGGCAGATCGAGCTGGGCGAGGCTGCGGTCAGGGGCAGGGAGATCGCCTGGGTCGACGACGCGATTGAACTGTTCTTCCTCCAGATCCAGGGCTCCGGCCGCATCGCGCTCGAGGGCGGTGAAACGTTGCGCATCGGTTACGCCGACCAGAACGGGCATCCGTACCGCTCGATCGGCAGGCTGCTGGTGGAACGCGGCGAGCTGCCGCTGGAAAAGGCCTCGATGCAGGGTATCCAGGCGTGGGCGCGCGCGAACCCCACGAAAGCCACCGAGCTGCTCAACCAGAATGCGAGCTATGTATTCTTCCGCGAGCTGCCGGCGGATCTGCCCGGTCCGCTCGGCGCGCTCGGCGTGCCGCTCACCGCGCGCCGCAGCGTCGCCGTCGATCCGCGCTTCGTGCCGCTCGGCGCCCCGGTCTACCTCGCGACCACTTGGCCGCTATCCAGCCGGCCCCTCAACCGCCTCATGCTGGGACAGGACACCGGCGGCGCCATCCGCGGCGCCATCCGTGCCGATTTCTTCTGGGGATTCGGCCCGGAGGCCGCGCGCGAAGCCGGACGCATGAGACAGCCGCTCAGGATGTGGGTGCTGCTTCCCAACACCTATCGCGTGCCAGCGGGTGAGCGGTGAACAGTGAACAGCGAACAGTAAGACTGACGCAGTGGATGTTGAGCCGAATCACGCACTTCTCCGTTCGCCGTTCACTGTTCGCGTGCGGTTGCGAAGCTCACGCTCAGCACGATGCGGCTGCGCACCGCGCGGCCGTCCTTCTGCGCCGGCAGGAAGCGTGTCGCCGCGAGCGCGGCGCGCAGCGTCTCCTCCAGGTGGCCCGCTGCGTCGGCTTCGACCAGTGAAACGTCGTTGACGACGCCGTGCTCGTCAATCAGCAATAGCAGCCTGATACTACCCGCACCGGCCGGCCGGTCGAGCGCGAGCGGTCGCGCCGGTTGCGGGTAGGCATCGAGCTCCCTTGCCGGGTAGTAGGTCGGGTCGGGTGCGCGCAATACCGCCGGCGCATCCGCGCCCGGCGGCGCAACCGCGGTTGCGGGCATGTGGCTCGGCGCATGCCCGCTGGAGCCGCCGGCAGGCTCCGGCCGCTCCGGCATGCGGCTTCCTTCCGCATCCGTGACTGCCGGAGCCTGCGGAAATGAATCCGGTTGCGGCGCGAAGCGCACCGTCATCGGCGCGCCGATCGCGGCTGGAGCAGCGCGCGGCCGCCGCGTATCGACGGGCGGGGTGGCCAGCAGTGCCCAGTGCGCCAGCGCCGATACCACGAGTGCGAGCCCAAAGCGGCCCGCGTCGGCCGGAATGCGTGGAGCGGCAGAAAAACGATTCAGGCCCGTCATCCAGAGGATAACGCCTGGCGTTACCCGCTGTTGACTGCGGCGACAGACTTACTTTGGCAGCGTCGAATTCATTGCCTTCTCGAGTTCGTCCGCCGGAACGTAGCCGCCAAGCATGCGCCCGTCGGCGAGGAAGATCGCGGGCGTGCCGTTGATGCGAAAGCGCTGGGCCAGCTCCATGTTCTTCTCGATCGGCGTATCGCACTTGGCCTCGCCCTGCAGCGCCACCCCGCGCAACATCACGTCGTCCCAGGCCTTGGCGCGATCCTTGGCGCACCAGATCGCCCGCGATTTATCCACCGAGTCCTGCGACAGGATCGGCATGAGAAAAATGTAAACGGTGATGTCGTTGACCTTGGTGAGCTCTTTCTGCAGCTGCTTGCAGTAGCCGCAGTTCGGGTCCTCGAAGGTGTATATCACGCGCTTGCCGGTACCGCGCACACGCTTGATCGCCTGGTCGGTCGCTTTCCGGAGGGTCTGGGCAGCGAGTTGCGCGCCGCGCTCGCGCGTGAGATCGCGCTCGCCGGTGCCGCGCGTGTCGAGGAGATTGCCGATAAAGACATAGCTGACTTTTTCATCGGTGTAGACGATGCGGCCGCCCAGCACGACCTCGTAGATCCCGTTGAAGGGCGTCTTCGCGATACTCTCCACCGGCAGGTCCGGGAAGCGGGCCTGCACCGCTTTCCGGATGACCGCCTCGCTGCCATGGGCGGCTCCTGCCGCGAGGCCCGTCGTCACCAGAAGAACTGCCGCAAGTTTTCGTAGCATGGTTGTCCTTGGTCGTGCGTCCGGCTGAATAGTTCAGGCGCTGGCCCGGCGCACCAGGAAGTTCTTGAGCCAAGGCTGCCAGTTCACCAGTTTCAGCCCCAGGTTGCGCGCCCCAGCTAGCAAGACTATATCGTTGTTGAAAAGTTTCTGCAGTCCGTCTGTCGCCAGATGGACGGCGAGCACGTCTTCCCGGCGCGCACGCTCGTAGCGCCTGAGCAGCGCATGGTCCCCGCAATCGCGCTGCGGGCCGCGCGCGATCAGTACGTCGGCCAGCGCCCGGGCGTCTCGAAAGCCGAGGTTTACGCCCTGGCCCGCCAGCGGGTGCACGTTGTGGGCGGCATCCCCCACCAG
>Ga0105252_10000972_pt1 | contig 14578 bp, 16 predicted proteins | sample EasRivMeERMZT100_FD_89675 | JGI IMG/M metagenome (GOLD analysis project Ga0105252, IMG submission 89675) | Soil microbial communities from meander-bound floodplain in the East River, Colorado, USA - East River MetaG ERMZT100 | ecosystem: Environmental > Terrestrial > Soil > Floodplain | place... | reverse complement strand
GGCAACGATATTCGGACGCAGGCCTTCAGCGACAACGTGGTGCTCGATTACGCGGGTGTGCCGGTAGCGTCGTTCACGGCGTCGCAGAAACAGCAGTTGCTCGATCTCATCGAGCTGTACGTGGCTAACTTGCGCGACGAGCACGCGCGCGTGCACCTCGCGCATGTCGCTGCGCGGCTCGACGAGACCTACTTCGCTTGGATCGGCGCGACCGACGACGACTCGGTGTACTACTACCGGATCCATAGCCCGGTGGTGCTGATCGAGTTCGACCATCAGACGCCGGTCGGCTTGCGGCACGTGTATCCGGCGGGCGTGCCGAACCGCGATCACATCCACGCCGTCGTACGCACGCCGAACGGCAACGATTACGGCAAGGATCTGCTGCGCCAGCACTACGCGCAGCATCCGCACTGAACCGAGTGGCGAGTCGGGGCGGTTGCGCGTGTGCCAGCGCGAGCGTGCTTTTCTTCCAGCCGGTGCGGGCCATCATGTTCGGGCTGCCGCACTCGGCGCCCGCTGCGCACGGACGCGGGCGAAGCTCGGTCGGTCGTGACGGCGCGCAACTTTGAACCCGGAACCACTGGGTACCTCATGGCGCCGCAACTGTCGCCGGATGGAGGCCGCGTGGCCTACTCGCGTTCCGAAAGCGATGGACGCGGCGGCCTGACCGCCTCCAGGAAGGTCTGGATTTCTTCGCTGGCCGGCGGTTCGCCGATGCGTTTGACCGAAAGCTCATTCTCCGAGACCGCGGGAGCGTGGTCGCCCGACGGCAACTGGTATGTGTACACGGAGGCGCCCTCCGGCGAGCCCATAAGGCTGAAGAAAGCGCCCACGTCGGGACGCTCCGAGCCCGTGACGTTGGTCCCTGCAGCTGGACCCAGCAGAATCCTCCCTGTCTGGTCGCCGGATGGCCGCTGGACTGCGGGCCCTCCCTGCGAATTTCGCTGACGCCTGACGGCCGGGGCGTCACGTACAGCGTCAACCGAACGCAGGTGCAATTGGTACTCGTCGACGGGCTCGCCAGCGTTGCGCGGCCTTGAGCATGCGCGGCTCCACGAGCGAACGATCGGTCTCGACTAAAGCGCTGAACAGCGCCTTGGCTGGCATACGCATTGAGAGGCGGCTACGGTCACAGGCACGGCGCTCCTTGCTGATACCTCCGGGGGCGGGCTTTCAGGACCCAATCACGATATCCGGCGCGACGCTTACCGTTCAGCGGCCGATCGCCGCGAGCGCATTGGCCGCGTCGAGGATGCGGATGTCGCGGAACGTGCCGAGCACGAGCAGATCGCGATCGCCGGAGACGATGAGCGAGGCCTCGCCGCCGAGCGCGGTGGCGAGCACGAGATCGTCGTCGGGATCGCGGCTGATGGGCTCTGGAAGCGAGGCCGGCACGACGATTTCGGCGAGGCGCGCGTAATGTTGCACCAGATCGGCGGCGGAGATCTCGGCAGCGTGAACGCGCGCGGCGAATTTCGCTCGGCCGATCACCTCGGCGAGCTCGGCGAGCAACGCGACGCTGGTGCAGAGCGTGCAGGCGCGCTCGCGCGCGAGATCGATGAGCCGGCGTGGCGGTCCTTGCCAGAGTAGTCCCGAGAGCGCGGTGTTCGTGTCAGCGACGATCCGCACGGGCACGTCGCTCGGCGCGCGCGGCGTCGATCTCGGCCTGGACTTCCTCGCTTGTCAGGGGTGGCGCGTTCAGCGCGTCGAGCTTCTCGAACGCTTCCCCGAGGCGCCGGGCAGCCTCATCGCGAGTGCGTTCCTCGCGGGTCTTGAGGAAGTCGACGAAATCCTCGACCTCGGCGAGCCGCGCCGGCGGCAGCGACTTCAGCTTCTCGAGTAGGTTCTCGGTCTGCGCGTTCATGGCGTAATCCTCCGAGCTGAAATCCTACCTACCGGCGGCTCACACCGACTTCGAGATAAAGGCGTCGAGCGGAACGTGTAAGGGCGGGTTGCGTGACGGCGGGGTCCGGCATGGTGTGGGTCTGTTGTGCAGTATAGGCAATGCCGATATTAGCCGACCAATGCCGATACTATCTATCCGATCCGAGCGACAACTGCGATTTGGCGCGTGAAAAACGGCTCCGGCCCGTGCCAGCTTGTGGGCCGTGGCGGTTTTTGCGCGGGGCTTGGCCCCAGTCGAACGACCGTCTGAATCCGATTGAGTATTCGTTAGTCTGACAAGGGCCGATTTGTGTAGCGCGGCTACCGGCGGACTCGGATCCCTCGCTCGGGGCGGTCGACGCAGCGTTTTTACGTCGCCGGATGTGGGGTAACACGACGTTGGCCAGCAAGAGCGCTACGAAGAGGTTCCGCGCTTACGGTTTGATCTCGACGCCGCTCTCGCGCTCGATGTGTCGTACGAGCTCGCTCACGCTCGCCTCCGGGCCCGCTTCGTGATCGGCTTGTTGCCAGATTCGCTGGCCCGTGCTCCAGAGCGGCACGCGCGTCTCACGCTGGGCGGCGAGCTCGAGCGCGATGCGGATGTCTTTGACCATGAGCTCGAGCTTGAATGGGTCGTCGAATGCGCGATTCGTGATGCGCTGCTTGATGTGCGTCTGCGTGATCCACGACATGCCGGTCGAGACGTTGAGCACGTCCGTCATGATGTTCGGATCGAGGCCGAGCTTCGTGCCGAGGGCGAGCCCTTCCGCCGTCGCCGCAAGCGTCATGGCCGTGATCGTGTTGTTGATCGATTTCATCGTGTGGCCCGCGCCGATGGGGCCCAAATGAAATAGGTGCTTGCCCATGATCGACAGCACGGGTTTGGCGCGCTCCGCGGCACTCGGGTCGCCGCCCAGCATGAAGACCAGCGTCGCCGCTTTGGCGCCCCATTCGGCGCCCGATGTGGCCGCGTCGACCATCGCCACGTTCCGGGTCGCGAGCCGTTCGGCGGTCGCGATCGTGAGCCAGGGCTCGCACGACGACGTGTCGATGACGAGCTCGCCACCTTTGAAGCCTTCGATGAGTCCGTCGGTGCCAACGGCAACGTCGCGCACGTACTCGCCCGACGGCAGCATCGTGACCACGATGTCGGAGCTCACTGCCACCTCGCGCGGCGCGCCGGCGATGCGGACGCCGGCGTGCGCCGCGGCCAAGCGCTCGGCTTTCGGCCGATCGACGTCGAGCACGGTCAGTAAGTGACCGGCTTTGGCGAGATGCCCCGCCATCGGCGTGCCCATGACACCGAGACCGATGAAACCGATTCGCATTGCCATAGGCTCGCTCGAGGGTTCCGGGAGGACTGCGCCACATGATAAACGAGACGCTCGTCGTTGGACCTTGCCACGCTGAGCTTGGACGCGTAGCGTGGCTGCCAACGAAGCGTGCGAGCGGTGAGTGTGGAGCGCGCTACTGGGGGAGCAATATGAATCGTCATCGATGGGTGTCGTTGGTCGGCGCAGCCGCCATGATCGCTTTGGTATCGAGCGTGCCGAGCGGCTTTGCCGCCGAGGACGCCGACGGCTTCGTCACCGTGTTGCCGAGCGAGATCGTCTGGCAAAAGAACCCGGCCGGCTCCGGCCCCGACCTGACCGTGGTCTACGGCGACCCGCAGAAGGAAGGCTTCTACATCATTCGCGCGCGTTTCGCGCCCGGCGTGATGTCGCAGCCGCATTACCACCCGGGCGACCGCCACGTCACGGTCATCTCCGGAACGTGGTGGGCAGGCAAGGGCGCCGAGTTCGACCCGAGCCGGACGGTGCCGCTCGGGCCTGGCAGCTACATGAAGCACCCCGCAGGCGAGGTGCATTTCGACGGCGCGAAGGACGTCGAGGCGATCGTCGAGATCAAGGGCATGGGACCGGCGCCGTCGATTCCGGCGGGGCGTTAGTCATTACAGAGGGCTTGCAATGAGGAAGAACGTCGGGCTCGACTCGCTCGAGCGCGTGGCCGGCAACGGTTTGCTACATCGGCGGCTGTTCCTGCGCCAGGGTGCCGCGCTGCTCGGCGCCGCCGGCGCCACCGTGCTCACGGCGCGTTCGGCGCAGGCCGCGCCGCCGGACCTGCCGGCTTGGATGCAAGCGCCCGGCGCGCCGATGAGTGGTTACGGCAACCGCGCGACCTATGAGTCCGGCGTGCAACGGCTCGTCAACGCCCAGCCCGGCACGACGGGCAGCGGCGGCTCACGCACACCGATCGAAAGCCTCGAGGGCATCATCACGCCGAGCTCGTTGCACTTCGAACGGCACCACAGCGGCGTGCCCGACATCGATCCCGACCAGCATCAAGTGTTGCTCCACGGTCTGGTCGAGCGGCCGTTGCTCTTCAGCATGAATGCGCTCGCGCGCTATCCGCTGGTGTCGCGCATCCAGTTCCTCGAGTGCTCGGGCAACAGCGGCGGCAACAACGGTGCCGAGCCGCCGCAGCAAACGGCGGGCGGCATTCACGGTCTCGTCTCGTGCAGCGATTGGACGGGCGTGCCGCTCGCCATCCTGCTCGAGGAGGCCGGCGTGAAGCCGGAAGGCAAGTGGCTGTTGGCCGAGGGCGCGGACGCCGCTGGGATGAGTCGCAGCGTGCCGATGGCCAAGGCGATGGACGATGCCGTGCTCGCGCTCTACCAGAACGGCGAGCGACTGCGGCCGGAGCAAGGCTATCCGGTGCGCCTGTTCCTGCCGGGATACGAGGGCAACATGAACGTGAAGTGGCTGCGCCGCATCAAAGTGACGGCCGAGCCCACAATGACCAAGGACGAGACGTCGAAGTACTCCGACTTGCAGCCGAACGGCCGTGCGCTGTTGTTCACGTTCCCCATGGACGTGAAGTCGGTCATCACCTCGCCATCCGGCATGCAGAAGATGCAGGGCCCCGGGCTCTATCAGATCTCGGGCATCGCCTGGTCGGGCTTCGGCCGCATTCGCCGCGTGGAGGTTTCGGCCGACGGCGGTAAGAGCTGGGGGCCGGCCGCCTTGGACGGTCCGGTGCTGCCGAAGGCACTCGTGCGGTTCCGGATGCCGTGGCGTTGGGACGGCTCGCCGAGCGTGCTGCAAAGCCGAGCGATCGACGAGGCCGGCAACGTGCAGCCGGCGCGGACGGCGCTGCTCACGGAGCGCGGCACGCAGTTCCGTTATCACTACCACGCGATTCAGAGCTGGGGCGTTGCGGCGGCCGGCGAGGTGAGCAACGTCTATGCGTAAGGTGTCGTTGGTTGCGATGGTCGCTTGCGGCAGCGCATGGCTCTGCACCGTCAGTGGGCAGGAAGGCCCGGGGCTCGGCGTTCCCGCCACTGCGGAGCAGGTCGCGGGCTGGGACGTCAGTATCGGTCCCGACGGCGCGGGTTTGCCGCCGGGGTCGGGCACGGCGGCGGCGGGCAAGACGGTCTACGAAGCGAAATGCGTGGCTTGCCACGGCGTGGACGGCGCCGGCCGGCCGAACGATCAGCTCGTCGGCGGCCAAGGAACGTTGCGCGACGCGGCGCCGATTCGCACCATCGGCAGCTATTGGCCCTACGCGACCACGTTGTTCGACTACATGCGTCGTGCGATGCCGTACGTCACTCCGCACTCGTTGACCGCTGACGAGACCTACGCGCTGACGGCGTACCTCTTGGCGTTGAACGGCGTCATCGAGCAGAGCACGGTCCTGAACGCGACGACGTTGCCGCAGGTCGTCATGCCGAATCGCGGCAACTTCGACTCGGCTTATCGCGAGCCGCGGCGGCGCTGAACACCTCGAACGCCCATCACCGCGTTTGCCTCGCGACTGTGGCGACGTGGCTCGCAAGTTGTGGCACAGTCAGTTGTCGTCGACGGCGTCGTTGGATTAGATTCGAGCCGATAGCGATGTGCCTCGGAGCGCCAAGCCAAGCGTTCGCATGGATATCACGATTCTTGCCTATTTAGAGCCCGGAGACGAAAAGCCCGACGGGGTCGTAGACCAAGTCGCTGCGGCTCTCGCGGAGGCAGGGCACAAGACCTCGTTGCTGACCATTCGCCACGACCTCGACGACCTCATTCGGGGGCTCAAGGCCCGCAAGCCGCAGCTCGTTTTCAACTTGGTTGAGTCCTTCGGTGACGACATTATCGGCGGCGTCATGGGCGTGGCCGGTGTGCTCGATCTACTCCAAGTGCCCTACACGGGCGGCGGTCCCGGCGAGATCTTCCTGCAGGAGGACAAGGCGCTGACGAAGAAGCTGCTGGCCTTCGAGGGGATTCGTTTTCCGGATTTCGCCACGTTCCCTGCCAACGCCAATTTCGAGACCGGCGGCAACCTGCGCATGCCGCTGTTCATCAAGCCGCTGCGGATGGACGCGTCGATCGGTATCGACGAACGCTCGTTGGTGCGTAACACGCAGCAGATGATGGAGCGCGTGCTCTATATCCAGAAGACTTTCGGCGATGCGGCACTGGCCGAGGAGTACATCGAGGGGCGGGAGTTTTACGTCGGCGTGCTCGGCAACGACGAGTTGATCGCGTTTCCACCGATCGAAATGGACTTCTCCGGCCTGAAGGAAGGCAGTCTCAAGGTCATGGATAGTCAGGCGAAGTTCAACCCTAACAGCGAGCGTTTTCACGGCACCAAGGCCGTCATCGCAGCCATCGAGCCGGAGCTAAAGGCCAAGCTACAGAAAGCCTCCATCGAGGCCTATCGCGCGCTGCGCGTCTGCGACTACGGTCGTGTCGACTTGCGGCTCACGGAAACCGGCGAGGTCTACGTGATCGAAGTGAACGCCAACTGTTACCTCGAGCAATCTAGCGAATTCGCGACGGCCGCGGCGGCTCACGGCATCACGTACTCAGCGTTGCTCAATCGCATCGTGGCGCTGGCCATCGAGCGTTGGAAACACCGTAGCCGCGCGCAGAAGAGGCGGAAGAAAGCCCGCAGCGCGGCTGCCGCCTCAACCTGACTCTGCGGAGCGCCGCGGCACGCTCTCGACGCTGGCGTCGCTGTCCTTCGCATTGGCGGTGGCATCCGTAGCGCTCGGTGGCGTGGCAGCTTCGGGAAAGTACGAACCGCGATGCACGAAATTCATTGCGAGCGATGTCACGAGCGTCGTGACGGCAACGATCGCGTTGGTCTCAGCGCTGCGTGGATAGACCTGCTTTAGCGTTTCGGCCCGCGTCGCGAGATCGCGCACGACACTGCGCGTCTTTTCCGGGAAATGTCCGGTCCAACGAAATACGGTCGCCATGAGCTCTCGTTCGAGACGTCGGATCAGCGCCGCAGCGGGCAGCGTATCTTCGGCCGACCCCTGTTCCGCCTCGTTCAGGTCGTTGAAAATGGCGCGCAGATCCCCGTCAAGACCCGCGGCGCCGGGTTCGACCTCGGCGGGGTAATCCTTGTAGTACTGCTCGAGCGAGTAGTAGATGCCGCTGATGTCCTCGTCGAGCTCGGCCGCTATTACCAGTGGGTCGCGGCTGCCGAGCTCGGTCATCGTTGCGGCGCAGAACTCGAGCTTGGCCAGTGCCGTCGGTAGCTCGGCATACTCGCCGCGCCAATCGAGTCCCGGCGTCATCCAGACCGCAAAGGTCTCGGACCAATCCTCGTCCGGATGTTTCTGTGCGTACCAGCCGGGTAGGTGCCGCACGAAGCGCCGACTGAACGGCTGGGGGCGGTAGTCCTCGCGGTAGGGTTGGGTGATCGAGCCGAACAGCTTCACCCAGGCTTCTCGGTCGTAGAGCCTGTAGGCGTAATTGAGAACGTGTCCCATCTCGTGCCGCAAGTAACGCAGGATGTCCGCGTGATTGAAACCTTCGATGTGCCCGACCTCCTCGCCATGGAGCTCGGTGAGGTCGGGGTGTGCAAGATAAAATGGGATGCCGATGACCACGGTGCCAAACGGTACCCCCCATTCGGTAGACAGGTGGAAACGGGGTACCACCTTGGTAATGCCGCAGCGCGCAAGCTCGGCGCGGAACTCGTCGATCACGGGCGCCAGTCGGGTGCCGTCGACCGAAAGCCCGAGCTCGCGGATCGGCGCGCCGAATAGATTGGATTCGCGGAAACGTTGTGAGGACGCCATGGGTTGCACAGGCCGGACGAGCTTGCCCTCTGCGATTTTGACACCTTCGAGGTGAAACGCCCTAACCTTTACTTAACCTAGGGCCCTGGCGGCTCGTAGGTCTGGCCTCTGCCCGCTGTGGCTCAGGACTTGGCCAGCTTCTGTCCACCGGCTGCGGGCGGCGGGGCGGGCTCAAGCCCCGGCTAGCTTACTGCGAAACACGAAAAACACGGCCCCGAGGATGCAGAGGGCGGCCCACAGGTAGTCGAGCTTTAAGGGTTCCTTGAGGTAGTAGAGCGCGAACGGCACGAACACGGTGAGCGTAATGACTTCTTGGATGAGCTTGAGCTGCCCCACCGATAGCACCGTATAGCCGATCCGGTTGCCGGGTACCTGCAGCATGTACTCGAAGAATGCAATGCCCCAGCTTACGAGCGCCGCGATGATCCATGGCCGCTGGCTCAGCTCCTTCAGATGCGCGTACCAGGCAAACGTCATGAAGATGTTGCTCAAGCTGAGCAGCAGGATCGTGAGACCGATGTTGCGCATGCGTTCCGCTCGGCTGGCTTTCGTCCGCGTGAAGTATGGCATGGCCGCTCGGCGCCGGCTCGCGGCGGCCGAGGTCTGTTGACCGCGCGGCGAATGCCGTTAGGCTGGGCGATGGCCGACATCACCGCCGATCGCCCGAAGGGTAAATCGCTCAAGCCGCTACGCGCGCTCGTGCCGTTTCTCGCGCCGCATTGGCGTGTTCTCGCCGTCGCGCTTGGCGCGTTGCTAGTCGCCGCCATGGCGCAGCTCGCCCTGCCCGTAGCGCTGCGCTCGCTGATCGACGAGGGTCTGGCCGTGCGCGACGCGGCGACGATCAATCGCTACTTCATGGCGTTTCTCGCGGCCGCCGTCATTTTCGGCGCGTTCGCCGCGCTGCGTTTCTACCTCGTCTCCTGGCTCGGCGAGCGCGTCGTGGCCGACGTGCGCAACGCCGTCTACGCCAAAGTCATCCGCATGGACCCGACGTTCTTCGAGGTCACGCGCACGGGCGAGGTGCTGTCGCGGCTGACGGCCGACACCACGCTCGTGCAGTCGATCTCGGGTGTCGGTATCTCGATCTCGCTGCGCTCGGCGCTCACGCTCGTGGGCTCGCTCGTGATGCTCGTCGCGACGAGCCCCTGGCTCACGCTCATGATCGTCGCCTTGATGCCGTTCATCGTCGGCCCCTTGCTCATGCTCGGCCGGCGTGTGCGGCGCTTGTCGCGCGACTCGCAAGATCGTGTGGCGGACGCCAGCGCGCTCGCCGGCGAAACCATCAACGCCGTGCAAACCGTCCAGGCGTTCACGCTCGAGGCGTTGCACACGGAGCGTTTTCGCGACGCCGTGGCACAGTCGTTCGGTGTGGCCGTGCGCCGTATCCAGATTCGCGGCTGGCTCACCGCGCTCGCCACGACGCTCGTGTTCGGTTCGATCACGCTCGTCCTATGGATCGGCGCGCATCAGGTGTTGGCGGGCGAGCTCACGTTCGGGCAGTTGAGTCAGTTTCTGCTCTATGCCGGTTACATGGGTATCTCGGCCGCTTCCTTAAGCGAGATGTGGGGCGAGGTGCAGCGTGCGGCGGGCGCGATGGAGCGGCTCGTCGAGCTCGCCGAAGCAGAACCCGCGATCAAAGCGCCGCGGGCGCCGCTGCCGTTACCGCACCCGAGTCGCGGCCGCATCGAGTTTCAGGGTGTGCGGTTCCGCTATCCTTCGCGGCCCGATAGCGCGGCGCTCGACGATTTCACGCTCACCATCTCGCCCGGCGAGACCGTGGCGTTCGTGGGGCCCTCCGGGGCGGGCAAGACCACCACGTTCCAGCTGTTGTTACGCTTCTATGATCCTGCGGCGGGTCGCATTCTGATCGACGGCGTAGATATCGCGCGCGCCGTGCCGGAGGAGGTGCGGCGGCGCATCGGGCTGGTGCCGCAGGACACCGTGCTCTTCGGCGCCTCGGCGCGCGAGAACATCCGCTACGGTCGGCCTGAAGCGACCAACGCCGAGATCGAAGCGGCGGCGCGTGCCGCCGAGGCGGACGAGTTCCTGCGCGTGTTGCCCGAAGGTTACGACACGTTTCTCGGCGAGCGCGGCACGCGATTGTCCGGCGGCCAGCGGCAGCGCATCGCGATCGCACGCGCAATTCTCAAAGATCCGCCGATTCTGCTGCTCGATGAAGCGACGAGCTCGCTCGATGCGTCGAGCGAGCGGCTCGTGCAGCAAGCGCTCGAGAAGCTCATGCAGCAGCGTACGACGATCATCATCGCGCATCGCTTAGCGACGGTGCTGAAGGCCGATCGGATCGTCGTAATCAATCATGGCAAGATCGTGGCGAGTGGCAGCCACTCGCAACTGCTCGCGGAGAGCCCCCTCTACGCGCGGCTCGCGGAGCTGCAGTTCGGGGCGGCCACGGCGTTGCTCGAGGAGACGGGCCGTGCAGCTCTGGTCGGTTGAGGGTAACCGGCAACGCTTGGACGGGGGCGCGATGTTCGGCAACGTGCCGCGAAATCTCTGGGCGCAGTGGCTCGTGCCGGACGGCGACAACCGCCTCGAGTTCGCGTGCCGCTGCTTGCTTGCCAAAGACCTCGAAGGTCGTACCGTGCTGTTCGAGACCGGCATCGGCGCATTCTTCAATCCGAAGTTGCGCGCGCGCTTCGGCGTGCTCGAGGACGAGCACGTTTTGCTGCGCTCGCTAGCAGCGCTTGGCGTGAGCCATGAGGACGTGGACGTCGTGGTGCTGAGCCATCTGCACTTCGATCACGCCGGCGGGTTGCTCACGGCGTTTCGCGACGATCGACCACCCGAGCTGCTGTTCCCGAAAGCGCGCTTTGTCGTCAGTCGCAAAGCCTGGGAGCGGGCCAATGCTCCGCACCCGCGCGACCGAGCGTCGTTTATCGCCGAGCTCCCTGGCCTGCTGCGAGCGACCGGGCGGCTCGAGGTCATCGAGGGGGCCGAGGCGAGTTGCCTCGGCTCGGCCGTGCGGTTCGATTACAGCGATGGTCACACGCCGGGTTTGGCGCTCGCCGAGATCGGCGGCGATGGCGGAGTCGTATTCTGCTCGGATCTGATCCCGGGTCGGCCATGGGTGCATCTGCCGGTCACGATGGGCTACGACCGCTATCCGGAGCAGCTCATCGACGAGAAGCGGCATTTCCTCGAGGACAAGATCGCGCGTGGCGTGCGCTTGCTCTTCACCCATGATCTCGCGTGTGCCGTTGCGACACCGCGGCGCGAGGGCGACCGTTTCGGCACCACCAACGAGCAAGCCGCGCTCATGAGTGGTTAGTAGCGCAGAGCTTGACCCGCATCATGGGCTCGCGCGATTCTTCGGCACAACTCGATCTGATAAGGGGGATTCATGCGCTCGTTGTGGTCGTGGACGACTATTTTGACCTGCCAGTCGTTGGTCGGTACGGTGCTGGCCCAAGTTGCGGATCCGTTGCCGTCGGTCGAGAAACGCGGCTTGACGGTCGAGATTCGCGATGTGGCTCGTCTGCCCGAGACGCGCGGCATGCGTCCGCCGGATCAGGACGTGACCCCGGCCGGTTGGGCGCGCGTGAGCTTCGTTCGTGATTTGCCCGATGGGCGCCGCTTCACGAACGACTCGCGTGGGTTCCTTTATCTGCTCGAGGGCGATAAACCGAGCCTCTACCTCGATTTCGCCGCTCTGTTTCCGTTCGCCGCCTACAACCGCCTCGAGAGCGGTTTGATCGGCTTCGACTTTCATCCAGAGTTCGCGCGCAACGGTCTTTTCTATACGGTGCATGGTGAGCGCGCGCCGGGCAATCCGGCGGTGCCGAATTTCGTTCCGCCCGGGTTCACGGCGGCGGACGCGACGTATCACAACGTCATCACGGAGTGGCGGGCGAGCGATCCCATGGCAAGGACCTTCAGCGGCACACGGCGCGAGCTGCTGCGCGTAGCGCACGTCGTGCAAAATCTCACGCATCCGTTCGGCAACGTCGAGTTCAACCCCACGGCCCGGCCGGGCTCTGCCGACTACGGCTTGCTCTACACCAGCGGCAGCGACACCGGCTTCAGCAACGGTGGTGGCCCGAACGCCAATAACCCCGGGCAAACGCAGCGCCTCGATTCCGTGATCACCGCTATCTTGCGTTTCGATCCGCGCAGCCCACGCGAGACGAACGGCGCGAAAGGGCTCGGCGACTACACGATTCCGCCGAACAATAAGTTCGCCGCCGACGGCGACCCGAAGACCTTGGGGGAAATCTACGCCTATGGCTTTCGCAACGCGCATCGCTTGTCGTGGGACCTGACGGACGGCACGATGTTCGCCGCCGACATTGGCATGGACCACATTGAAGAGATCAATATCGTCCACGAGGGCGGCAACTACGGCTGGATGAAGCGCGAAGGGTACTGGGAGAACGGCATCATCCGGCCGGGTGGGGCACTCAGTCAGCTTTTCGAGCTGCCAGCCGATGTCCTGCAGGGGCGTAACCGCGACGAGTTCACCTATCCCGTCGCCATCTACGATCACAACGACGGTGTCGCGGTGAGCGGAGGGTTCGCCTACCACGGCCGAATCCCGCAGCTGCGCGGCAAGTTCATTTTCGGTGACGTGAATCGGGGACGGGTCTTCGCGGCGGATCTCGCCGCGCTCAAAGCGGCCGATGACGGCGTGCCCGAGACTGTCGCGCCGGTCGAGGAAGTGCAGCTCTACGTGCGTGACGCACAGGGGAATCGCGTATACACATCGTTCCGCGAGCTCGTCGAGCGGACCATGGGCGCGACGATGGCGCGTGCCGACTTGCACATCAGTCGCAGCGGCGACGGTGAGTTATTCCTGACCTCGCGGCAGGATGGAGCCATCAGAATGCTCGTGCCCGATTCGGTAGACGACGGCGCCACGAGATCGAACCGACGGCGGCAGTAGCGTTACACTCGGTTGCCAGGTCCACGTTGTTCTCGAGAGGACGCCGGATCGTGACCGACAATCCTTACGTGCCACCGCGATCGCCCGTAGCGGACGCGCCCACTTCCGGAGCAGATGACGGCGATTTCATCGCTGTCGGGCGGGGTGTACCGGCCGGCAACGGCTGGACCTGGATTGCCGATGCGTGGGCCTTCACGGGCCAGCAGCGCGGTACGTTCATCGCCATCTTCGTGATCTATGTGTTGCTCTCGCTTGGCGTGAGCATGGTTCCCATTGTCGGTTCTCTCGCCATTGCGCTGCTTGGTCCGGTGTTGAACGGCGGCATCATGCTCGGTTGCGAGGCACTGCGCCGCGGCGAGACGCTCGATGTGGGGTGTCTGTTCGCCGCGTTTCGGAGCCACGCCGGCAAGTTGATTGGCGTCGGCGCCTTCACCTTGGTGGCGTTCGTCGTCATCTTCGCCATCGTGGCGTTGACCGTCGGCGGTGGACTATTCGCTTTGATGACGGGCGCCGTCGACGCGAGCCCCGAAGCCACGACGAAGCTGTTGGTCAGCGTGATGATTGCCTTGTTGGTGTTTCTCGGTCTCAGCGTTCCGATCTATATGGCGGTCTGGTTCGCGGCGCCGCTCATCGTGCTCGGTGGGCAGGACGTGGGCGCTGCGCTTAAGGAGAGCTTCAACGCCTGCTTGAGGAACGTGACGCCGTTTCTGGTGTGGGGCATCGTCGCGTTGGGTTTGGCGATCGTTGCAACGATTCCGTTCGGCCTCGGCTGGCTGCTGCTCGGACCGCTGCTCATGGCCTCCGTGTACACGAGCTATCGGGACATCTTCTACGTGAGTGAGCCGGCCGAGCCGCTAGCTTAGAAGCTGAGGTCCGGCAGTCGCCGCAGGATCGATTGCTCGAGTTGATTGATGAGGCCGGCGCCTTTCACGAGAAACGCGGCCGTGCCCTCTGGGCCGAGCGTCTTGGCCACGGGCGGCGGGCCATCGAGCGGGGCGAAATCGTCATAGAACATGTTGAGCGTGATGATCCCGGGTTCACCGCCTTGCACGGATAGTGACGGATAGTCCGGCGAACGTGTCGTTCGCCTGGGCTAGCCGCATCGGCGGCATCATCTCCGCGCGCACGAAGTTCATGTAATCGCGGCTTTTGCCCGGCAGCGCGCGGTAGCGACTCACGAACAGAGCCTCGGCCGGGCCCGGGTCGAGAAAGAACTCGTTCTGACTGTTCTCGATACGGCTGTGCACGGACGCGAGGCAGTCGCCGAGCTTGCTGCGCAATATGGCAGCGGCGGTAGCGCCGAGCGTGCGGTCGAATGGGTCCGGGCCATCGAACTCGCCGAACGAGGGCAATGGCCGAACGATCACGAACGCCGACGTCTCACCCACGACGGTCTGGTAGACGGTGTACTGTTTGACGCCGGCTTTCTTCAGCGCAGGTACCACGTGCTCGCGTTGCAAGGCGAGCCACTCCTCGAGCATGTCTGGTTTGACGTGCGCTTCCGTGACGAGCAAGCGCGTGATGCCGTTGCCGCCTTCTGACTGAGCCCATGCGGCGGTGGCCGACAGCGCTAACGCGGCGAGCAAGACCTTCCCTAACGAGCGCGTCGACGAACCCATGATCTCCCCCTTCGGACGGCCGCCAATGCCGCCACTGTAGTCTGCGACCGCCGGTTAGGCGATGGGTGGCCTTGGCCGCTCGGCGCGGCGTTGGTCATG
>Ga0105252_10000969_pt1 | contig 14611 bp, 17 predicted proteins | sample EasRivMeERMZT100_FD_89675 | JGI IMG/M metagenome (GOLD analysis project Ga0105252, IMG submission 89675) | Soil microbial communities from meander-bound floodplain in the East River, Colorado, USA - East River MetaG ERMZT100 | ecosystem: Environmental > Terrestrial > Soil > Floodplain | place... | reverse complement strand
GTAGTCGATGTCCGAATGGAAATGGGCGAGCCCGCCGTCCACCGCGTCGGCACGCTTCATGAAGCGCCGGCGCCGCGTGTCGCCGGAGAGGCGGTCGAGGAACTCGCGCTGGCGCACCACGTCCTGCAGCCGGATCGGGCGGATCACGACCGTGCGGCCGTCGGCGAGACGCCGCGCGCGGGAAAGATGTGCGGGATACTCGGACATGGCCGGGTCCCGCCGATTGTCGAGTTTGTCCGCCGGTGGCGCTTGACGCAGGTCAAAGGCCTCCGCAGCGCGGCGGCGATACTGGCGCGGCATGGGGCATCACGAGGCGGTCCGCGGCCATGTGGTCGCGTCGGTGCTGCGCGCGCGGCCGCACGAGACCGCGGGCGCGGTGCTCGCGCGCCTCGCGCACGACAAGCCGGCAAGCGTCGAGCTGGTGCTCGTGGTGAACGGTCAGGGCGAGCTCAAAGGCGTGGTTCCGCTCGGCAGGCTTTTCGCCGCCGCCGCAGCGACGCCTCTCAAGGAAATCCTGGATCGCAAGTTCCCCCGCGTCACTGCCGATGCCGACCAGGAGCGCGCGGCCTCGGCTGCGTTGCACCACGGCGCTGACGCGCTGCCCGTCGTGGACGACGAGGGCCGCGCGCTCGGGGTGATGCCCGCGCAGGCGTTGCTCCAGGTGCTGCGGCGCGAGCACGTCGAGGACCTGCACCGGCTCGCCGGCATCCAGCGCGAGGCGGCGCAGGCGCGCCACGCGATCGAGGACCCGCCGCTGCGGCGCGTGCGCCACCGGCTGCCCTGGCTGCTGGTCGGCCTGGCGGGAAGCGCGCTGGCCACCGCGGCGATGGCGAGCTTCGAGTCCACCTTAAGAGAAACGATCGCGGTCGCGTTCTTCGTGCCCGCGATCGTCTACCTCGCCGACGCCATCGGCACGCAGACCGAGGCGATCGCGGTGCGGCGGCTCTCGCTCACGCGCGCGGGCATCGCGCGGCTGTTCGCGGGCGAGCTGCGCACTGGCGCGCTGCTCGGCGCGATCCTCGGCCTCGCCAGCTTTCTTCCGGTGTGGCTCGTGTTCGGCGATCCGCGGCTCGCGGCCGCGGTCGCCACCGCGATCCTCGCTGCGGGTACCATGGCGGCGGGCCTCGGGCTCGCCCTGCCGTGGTGGATCGCGCGCAGCGGACGCGACCCGGCGTTCGGCAGCGGCCCGCTCGCAACGGTGATCCAGGACATCTTGAGCCTTCTCGTCTATCTGGGTGTAGTGCGCGCCTTCGGCGTGTAACAGCGCATGGAGCATCTGCAGCCCTATCGGTGCTCGGCCGAGGAAGCGCTTGCCGCCCTCGGGACGCACGCGCAGCGCGGCCTGAGCGAAGCCGAGGCGCGCGCGCGGCTCGAGCGGCACGGCCGCAACGAGCTCGCTGCGCAACAGCCCGTCCCGGCGTGGCGCAAGTTCCTTGCGCAGTTCGCCGACCCGCTGGTGGTCCTGCTCCTGATCGCCACCGCGATCTCGGCCGCCTTGTGGCTCGTCGAGCGCGACGCCGCGCTGCCCTACGAGGCGCTCGCGATCCTCGCCGTGGTCCTGCTCAACGCGCTCATGGGCCACGTCCAGGAGTCGCGCGCCGAGGAGGCGGTCGCGGCGCTGCGGCGCATGGCGGCCGCACGCGCGAACGTGATCCGCGGCGGCTTGCGGCAGAGCGTCGTTGCCGCTGAACTGGTGCCGGGCGACCTCCTGCTCATCGAGGAGGGCGACACGATCGCCGCGGACGCGCGCCTCACCCACTCGACCGCTCTGCAGACCGCGGAAGCGGCGCTTACCGGCGAGAGCCTGCCGGTGTCGAAGGACATCGCGCCGCTCGTTGGCGAAGCCGATCTCGGCGATCGAAGCAACATGGTGTTCAGCGGCACGTCGGCGACCTACGGCCGCGGCAAGGCGGTGGTCACGGCGACCGGGATGCAGACCGAGATGGGGCGCATCGCGGACCTGCTGGAGCAGACCCCGGCCGAGACCACCCCGCTGCAGAAGGAGCTGGCGCGCGTCGGCAGGGCGCTCGCCATCATCGTCGTCAGCATCGCGCTGGTGATGATCGGCACCATCCTCCTGCTCGGGAACATCCGCGGCCTTGCGGCCCTCTTCGAGGTCCTCATTCTGGGCGTGGCGCTGGCCGTCGCCGCGGTGCCGGAGGGCCTGCCGGCGGTGGTCACGGTGGTGCTTGCCCTCGGCGTGCAGCGCATGGCGAAGCGCAACGCCATCGTGCGCCATCTCGCGGCGGTCGAGACCCTGGGCTCGGCGAGCGTCATCGCCTCCGACAAGACCGGCACGCTGACGCGGAACGAAATGACGGTGCGTGCGGTCGTCACCGCGAGCGGGCGCGTCGACTTCGCCGGCACCGGGTACGCCCCCGAGGGGGAAGTGACGAAGCTGACAAGGGATCTCGAAGTCGAAGTCACGAGAGCGCTTACGGTCGGCGACCGCGCCAACAACGCGCTGCTCCAGGAGCGCGACGGGCGCTGGACGGTCCAGGGCGACCCGACGGAGGGCGCGCTGCTGGTCGCGGCGCGCAAGGCGGGGCTGGCGGACGAAGCGCTCGACGCGCGCTTCGAGCGTCTCGGCGAAGTGCCGTTTTCCTCCGCGCGCAAGCTGATGACGACGGTCCATTCCGACGCCGAGCGCGAGGGGCGGCTGCGCGTGTTCACCAAGGGCGCGCCCGACGTGCTGCTCGGGCACTGCTCGCACGAGCTCGTCGGGGGCGAGGCAAAGATCCTCGAGGAGCGCCGCAGAGCCGAAATCCTGCAAGCCAACGAAGCGCTCGCGCGCGAAGCGCTGCGCACGATCGGCGTCGCCTTCCGCCTGCTGCCCGCGGACGCCCTGAAAGACGGATTCGACGACAAGCTCGAGCACGAGCTGGTGTTCGCCGGCCTGATCGGGATGATCGATCCGCCACGCGCCGAAGCGAAGGATGCGGTCGCGCGCGCGAAGGCCGCGGGAATCCGGCCGATCATGATCACCGGCGATCACCCCGCAACCGCCGCGGTGATCGCCGCTGAGCTCGGCATCGCCTCCGATCGGCGCGCGCTCAGCGGCGCCGAGCTGGAGAAAATTCCCGACGAGGCGCTGCGCCGCACGGTGCAGGAGGTGTCGGTCTACGCGCGGGTCAACCCCGAGCACAAGCTGCGAATCGTCAAGGCGCTGCAGGCGGGCGGCGCCATCGTCGCCATGACCGGCGACGGCGTGAACGACGCGCCCGCGCTGAAGACCGCGGACATCGGCGTGGCGATGGGCATCACCGGCACCGATGTGTCCAGGGAGGCCGCGGACATCGTGCTGGCCGACGACAACTTCGCCTCGATCGTTGCCGCGGTGGAGGAGGGGCGCGCGGTGTTCTCGAACATCCGCAAGTTCCTGCGCTACCTGCTGTCGTCGAACATCGGCGAAGTGCTGACCATGTTCTTCGGCGTGCTGCTCGCCGACCTGATCGGCCTCACGCCGACCGGCGCCGGCGTCGCGCTGCCGCTCGTCGCGACCCAGATCCTGTGGATCAACCTGGTGACCGACGGCGCGCCCGCGCTCGCGCTCGGCATCGATCCCGGGCATCCCGCGGCGATGCGCAGGCCGCCGCGGCCGCGCGGCGAGGGCGTGATCACGGGACGCATGTGGGCCGGCATCGTCTACGTGGGCATGATCATGGCGGTGGGCACGCTCGCCATTCTCGACGCGAGCCTGCCGGGCGGGCTGATCGAGGGCTCGGGCGACATGCGCTACGCGCAGACCATGGCCTTCACCACGCTGGTGCTCTTTTCCCTGTTCACCGTGTTCAATGCGCGCTCGGACGAGCGCAGCGCCTTCGCCGAGCTCTTCTCCAACGGCTGGCTGTGGGGCGCGGTCGCGCTCTCGCTGCTGCTACAGGCGGCGGTGGTCTACCTGCCTTTCCTCCAGCAGGCGTTCTCGACCGTGCCGCTCGGCGCGGCCGACTGGCTGCTCTGCGCGGCCGTCGCGAGCTGCGTGCTGTGGCTGCGCGAGCTGAGCAAGCTGCTCGCGCGCCGCGCCCGGACTTAGCGGTAGACCAGCACCGGCACCTTGGAAAGCTGGATCACCTTGTCGGCGACGCTGCCCAGCAGCAGGCGGCTGAAACCGCGGTGGCCGTGCGAGGACATCAGGATCAGGTCGCACTTGCGCTTCCGCGCCGCCGCGACGATGCCTTCGTAGGGCGTGCGTGCGATCTCCACCAGCGGCTCGAAACGCACGCCGGCCTTGGCCGCCTCGCGGGCGATCGCCGCGATGCGCTTTTTCGCCGCGTCGCGGCGGCGGCGCTCGAACTCCGCGATCATGGCCTTGTCCGCGACGTAGCCCTCGCCATAGAGGTGAGTCGGCACCGGCTCGACGGCGTGGTAGCCGGTCACTTTGGCGCCCGCTTGCTTCGCGAACGCGATGCCGGCCTTGACTGCCTTTGCCGAGACGGCCGAGCCGTCGGTGGGTATCAAAATGTGCTTGAACATCTCCGATCTCCGTTCAGGTTAGCGGCTGGGGAGGATGCGTTCCAGGCCGGCGATGTCGACGATGCGCACGTGCTTCTGCGCGACCTCGATGTAGCCGTCCTTCTGGAACTGCGAGAACAGGCGGCTCACGGTCTCGAGCTTGAGGCCGAGGAAGCTGCCGATCTCCTCGCGCGTCATGCGCAGGTGGAAGTCGGAGGCGGAGTAGCCGCGGCGCACGAAGCGCTTGGACAGGTTGAGCAGGAAAGTGGCGAGGCGCTCTTCCGCGCGCATCGACCCGAGCAGCATCATGACGCCGTGGTCGCGCACGATCTCGCGCGCGAGAACCGCGTGCAGGTGGCGCTGCAGCGCCGGGACCTCGCGCGCCATCTCCTCGATCAGGGTGTAGGGCAGGACGCAGACCTCGCTGTCCTCGAGCGCGATGGCGGTGCCGTTGTAGGCGCCGGCGCCGATGCCGTCGAGCCCGATCAGCTCGCCGCCCATGAAGAATCCGGTGACCTGCTCGCGGCCGTCGTTGCCGATCAGGCTGGTCTTGAAAAAGCCGCTGCGCACCGCGTAGACCGCGCTGAACCCGTCGCCGCTGTTGAACAGCGACTCGCCGCGCTTCACGCGCCGGCGCGCGTACACGATGTTCTCGATGCGCTCGACGTCGACGCCTTCCACGCAGCCGGTCAGGCACAGCTCGCGCAGGTTGCAGCTCGAGCAGGTGACCTCGAACTTGCGCGCGCCGGCGGGGACTTCGGTCTGGGTCATGAAGATCCTCTGCGAGGCAGGCTTGAGTGGAATCACGGCGCTCGTCACGATTATCCCCTTAGTTGACTCGGTTGGCGGCGCGCCGGGCGACGGCGTCGCGCACGCGCTCGAATTCGCTGCTCTTGTCGAAGAACCCGAGGGCGCCGAGCCTTTCGGCGTGCCGCCGGTAGGGCTCGGAAGCAAAATTGGACAGCATGTACACGTCGATGCCCGGCTCGCGCCGGTGGATCTCGCTCAGCACCTCGAAGCCGTTGCCGTGCGCGAGCTTGAGGTCGAGCACGACGACGTCGGGCCTGGTGGCGAGGATCCCGGCGATGGCTTCGTGCACGTCCCCGGCGTGGCCGACCATTTCGACCTCGGGGATCGCCCCCAGCATCCGGGTCAGGCGCTCGAGGACGACGATGGAATCTTCGACCAGGAATACTTTCATGCCGGCAGTCTGCCGCCGGCGACGCGCACGCGACATCGGCGGCGGCTGATTGCGAGGGTCGGACGACGCCGGATCCGGAGGTAGGAAAACTCCTAGCGGCGCGCCGCGCCTGCTGCAATTGACGCAAGTCAAACCACGCCCCCGCGGCCGGGCTATCGTCGGGCCATGAAGGAATCCATCCGCATTATCCAGGGCGAGCATCGCTCGATCTCGAGCGTGCTGCTGGCGCTGAAGGAGCTCACGCGCATGGCGCGCGACGCGTCGGTGCGCCCGGACTTCAGGGCGTTCCGCGCCATGATCCGCTACATCGACGAGTATCCTGAGCGCTTGCACCATCCGAAGGAGGACGAGTACCTGTTCCCCCGGGTGGCCGCGATTTCCGCGCAAGCGAGGGAGCTCGTGGAAAGGCTGGAATCCGAGCACCGCGAGGGCGCGCGGCTGATCCGCGAGCTCGAGCGCGCGCTCGTGATCGTCGAGGACGCCCGGCCTGCCGGCTGGCGCGAGTTCTCGGACCTCGTCGAGCAGTACTGCCAGTTCCACTGGAACCACATGCGGCTCGAGGAAAACGAGCTGCTGCCGCTGGCCGAGCGCCACTTTACGAGCGCCGACTGGATGGCGGTGGACGAGGGGTTTGCCGCGAACCACGATCCACTGGCGGAGGTCAAGGAACGCGACTTTGCCGCGCTCTTCACGCGCCTCGTGAACCTCGCGCCCGCGCCCGTGGGCCTGGGCGAGCCCTGGAAGCGCGCCAGCGGCTAGTCGACCAGCTTGTGCTGCAAGGCGTAGCGCACCAGCTCCGCGGTGCTGCCCACCTTGAGCTTGTCGAGGATGCGCGTCTTGTGGGTGCTGACGGTCTTCACGGAAAGGTGCAGCTTCTCGCCGATCTCGGTCGGGCCGAGGCCCTCGACCAGCAGGCGCAGGACCTCGAACTCGCGGTCGGAAAGGCCTTCGTGCGCCGCGGGCTGCGCTGAGCCCACCAGGCTCGCCGCGGCGGCGTCGCTGATGTGGACGCCGCCGGCGGCGATCTTGCGCAGCGCGCCGACGAGCTGCTCGGAGGCGCTGTCCTTGGTGAGGTAGCCCGAAGCGCCCGCCTTGAGTGCGCGCGCCGCGTACTGGTGCTCGCCGTGCATTGAAAGCACCAGCACGCGCAGCTTCGGCTTCTCGGCCTTCAGGCGCTTGACCAGGGCGATTCCGGCGAGGCCGGGCATCGACAGGTCGAGCATGGCGACGTCGTAGTCGTTCGCCTTCACCAGGGCGAGCGTCTCGTCGCCGCTCGCCGCTTCCGCGACGACTTCGATGTCCGAGGTGGCGGCCAGGATGCGCCTCAGGCCGTCGCGCACGATCTTGTGGTCGTCGGCGATCAGCACGCGGATCACAGCGGCACCTGCAGGCGCAGGCGCGTTCCGCCGCGCGGCGCGCGCGCGATGTCGATTTCGCCGCCGAAATGGGCGATGCGCTCGCGCATCCCCTTCAGGCCGAGCGAGCGGGTCTTGCCCAGGTCCTCGGCGGCGATGCCGCGGCCGTCGTCCTCGACTTCGAAGTGCAGGGCGCCGTCGGCCACGCCGAGCGCCACCCACGCGTGCTTCGCGCCCGAATGGCGCGCGATGTTGGTGAGCGATTCCTGCAGCGCGCGATAGACCGCGGTCGCGAGCTTGCCGCCGATCTCGGCGAAGCGCTCTTCGCCGGTCATCTTGATCTCGCAGCCGATGCCGGAGCGGCGCGCGAAATCGTCGACCAGCCAGCTCGCGGCATCGGCAAGGCCCAGGTCGTCGAGCATGAGCGGCCTCAGGTCGGCGGAGATGCGGCGCGTCGAGCTCACCGTCTTGTCGAGCATTTCGCCCATTTCGCTGGCCTTTACGAGCAATTCATTGTTGGGAAGCCTTTCCCTTAGCCAGGCGAGGTCCATCTTGAGCGCGGTGAGAAGCTGGCCGAGCTCGTCGTGCAGCTCGCGCGCGATGCGCGTCTTCTCCTCCTCGCGCGCTTCCAGCACGCGCGCCGAGAGCTCGCGCAGCTCCGCCTGCTGGCGGATCAGGGCGTCCTCGGCGCGCTTGCGCAAGGTGATGTCGCGCAGGATGACCGTGTAGTAGCGCTTGCCGCCCTCGGCGGCCTGGGAGATCGAGGCCTCGATCGGGAACTCCTCCTGCGAGCCCGGCCGCAGGGCCCACAGCGTGGTGACGTCGCCCATGCGCCGGGTGGTGACGCCGGTCTGGCCGAAGCGCTCGATGTGGCTGCGATGCGCCGCGCGGAAGCGCTGCGGGATGAAGCGGTCGAGCGCGGCGCCGAGCGCCTGCTCGCGGCTCATGCCGAACAGCTGCTCGGCGGCGCGGTTGAAGAGCACGATGTTCTGGCCGGAATCGACGGTGATGATCGCGTCCATCGCCGAATCCACGATCGACGCGAGCTGCGCCTCGCTCGAGTGGCTGCGCTGCTGCGCGAGGACCACCTCCCGGGCCGCGACCAGGACGCAAAGACCGATGAGCAGCACGTCCGCGCCGAGCGCGCCTGCCAGCAGCCAGGGGCTGTCCATGCGGCCCGCGAAGGCGGCGACATTCACGCCCAGGAGCGCTACGAGCGCCGCTCCGCCGAGGGCCATGGCCGCCGGGCGCCTGAATAGACTCCCTTTGACCGATATCAAAGTTGGCGCGCCGCGATTGTCCATAGTCCGTCAATGCACCGCGTTGCCCTGCCTTACCCCGCCTCCGAGCTGACCATCGACCCCGTGCTGATGCGCAAGTACGACGTCAGCGGGCCCCGCTATACCTCTTATCCGACCGCAGACCGGTTCGTAGAGGCTTTCGGCGCCGCCCAGCTCGAGCAGTGGCTCGCCAAGCGCAACATCGGCGCCATCAGCCAGCCGCTGTCGCTCTACGTCCACCTGCCGTTCTGCGCCACCCTCTGCTACTACTGCGGCTGCAACAAGGTCATCACGCGCGACCGTTTGAAATCGGCTCAGTATATCAAGTACTTGGAGAAGGAACTGGCGCTCCTGGCGCCGCTGGTCGGGGATGGGCGCGAGATCTGCCAGCTGCACTGGGGCGGGGGCACGCCGACCTTTCTTTCGCGCGAGGAAATGCGCGATCTGGTGGCGGCGCTGGAGCGCCATTTCGTGCGCGCGCCGAACGCCGAGAGCGCGATCGAAGTGGACCCGCGCGCGGCCGAGCCGGGAATCCTCGCGTTCCTCGGCAAGCTCGGCTTCAACCGGTTGTCGGTCGGCGTACAGGACTTCGACCCGGCGGTGCAGAAGGCCGTGCACCGCATCCAGAGCGAGGAGGTCACTGCGCGCGTGATCGAGGAAGCGCGCGACAGCGGTTTCCGCTCGGTGAACGTCGACCTGATCTACGGGCTGCCGAAGCAGACGCTCGACAGCTTCAACCGCACCCTGGACAAGGTGCTCGGCCTCGATCCCGATCGCATCGCGCTCTACAGCTATGCGCATCTCCCCAAAGTGTTCCTGCCGCAGCGGCGGATTGCGCAAGCCGACCTGCCCTCCGCCGAGCAGAAGCTGCAGATCGTGACGCTCGCGATCGGGCGTCTCACGCGCGCTGGCTACGTGTACATCGGCATGGATCACTTCGCGCGCCCGCACGACGAGCTCGCGATCGCGCAGAGCCGCGGGCTGCTGCAGCGCAATTTCCAGGGTTATTCGACCTGTCCCGAGAGCGACCTGCTGGGCCTCGGGGTATCGGCCATCGGGCGTGTCGGACCGACCTACTACCAGAACAGGAAGGACTTGGAGGAATACTACGCAGCGCTGGACGAAGGCCGGCTGCCGGTGGCGCGCGGCATCGAGCTGACGCAGGACGACCTCGCGCGGCGCGCCATCATCCAGGCGTTGACCTGCAACTTCCGGCTTTCCATCGAATCCATCGAGCTTGCCTATCTGCTCGACTTCAAGCAGGTCTTCGCCGAGGAGCTGGCGGACCTGAAGAAGCTGCACGACGAGGGCCTGGTGGAGCTCGGCGCCGACTGGATCGTCATCACGCCGAAGGGCCGCCTCCTGGTAAGGGCAATCTGCATGGTGTTCGACAAATACCTGCGCACGGGACGCCAGCGCGCGAGCTATTCGAAGGTGCTGTGAATTCTAGGAGAGCCGCATGAATGAAGCGATCCGCATCCTGAAAGACGAGCACCGCAGCATCGCCGCCGTGCTGCACGGGCTGAAGCACCTTGCGGACATGGCGCAGGATACGCACCTCAAGCCCGAATTCCAGGTGTTCCGCAGCATGCTGCGCTACCTGGACGAATATCCCGAGCGCCTGCACCACCCGAAGGAGGATGAGTTCCTGTTCGCGCGGCTCGCCGCGCGCGCCCCCGAGGCGCGGGCGCTGGTGTCGGAGCTCCAGGCCGAGCACGAGGAGGGCGCGCGGCGCATCCGCGAGCTCGAGCGCGCGATGCTTTTCTTCGAGGAGGGCTGGCCCTCCGGCGCGCCGGAGTTCGAAAGAGCGGTCGACGCCTACGCCGACTTCCACTGGAAGCACATGCGCAAGGAGGAAGAGAAGCTGCTGCCGCTCGCGGAGAAGCACCTGACGGCGGGCGACTGGGAGGCGATCGCGAAGGAGTTCCGCAGCAACCGCGATCCGATCGCCGAGGTCGAGGAAAAGAATTTCGACAAGCTCTTCTCCCGCATTGCCGCGCTTGCGCCGGCGCCGATCGGCCTGGGCGATCCGTGGAAGAAGGCGGCCCGGCGCTAGGGAATGAAGGAGCCTTTCGGTGCGGCGGCGCTGACCGACTACCTGCGCAGGCTGCACGGCGGCGCGGTGACGGACGTGCGCGTCACGCCGCTCGGCGGCGGGCGGCAGGGCGACAAGGGCTACGGATACGGCATTCCGTTGCGGGTCGACTTCCGGCTCGACGGCAAGCCGCGGCGAGCGGTGGTGGAAAGCGTGCGCCCGGGACCCTTCGGCCATGAGCACATGGCCGACCGCGCGCAGTCGCTCCTCTGGGCGCACCATGCCTTCGGTACGCTGCCGCGCCACGTGGCCTCGCTCGACGTGGGCGCGGTGCGCGCGAGCGGCGAGCTGGTGCCGCTCGGCACCGCGGAGGAGCTCTTCATGCTCGCCGATTTCGTCGACGGACGTGAATACGCGGACGACCTGCTGCGCCTGCGCGCGGGCGAGCCGTTGCGCGATCTGGACCGGGGCCGGGCGGCGGCCTTGTGCGACTACCTGGCGGAGATCCACCGCGTCGCCGGGCCGGACCCCGGGCTCTACGTACGCCGGATCCGCGAGCTCGTCGGGCACGGCGAGTGCATCTTCGGCATCGCCGACAGCTACCCGCCGCAGGGGCCGGTCGGCCGCGAGGCTCTGGAGTCGATCGAGCAGCGCTGCGTGGCCTGGCGCTGGAGGCTGAAGGGACGCACCCACCGGCTGCGCCAGGTGCACGGCGACTTCCATCCCTGGAACATCCTGTTTCGCGACGGCACGGATTTCAGCGTGCTAGACCGCTCGCGCGGCGAATGGGGCGAAGCCGCGGACGACCTCGCCTGCCTGACGCTGAACTATCTTTTCTTCTCGCTGCAGCGCGCGGGCCGGCTCGAGGGAGATTTCGAGCGGCTGTTCCGCGATTTCTGGGAGCGCTATCTCGAGCGCAGCGGCGACCGGGAGATGCTCGAGGTGGTTGCGCCGTTCTTCGCTTTCCGCGCGCTGGTGATGGCCAACCCGGTCTGGTATCCCGCGCTCCAGGCCGACGTGCGCGGCAAGCTGCTGCGCTTCATCGTCGCCGTGCTCGACGCCGGGCGCTTCGAGCCGGCCGACGCCAACCGGTATTGCGGCGCGTGACGATGAAAGAAGCCTTCGCCGTGTGGCTGACCGGCCTGCCCGGCTCGGGCAAGAGCGCCATCGCAAGAGCGCTCCTGGACCGCCTGCACGCGCGCCGCATCGGCGCCGCGGTGCTCGAGTCCGACGTGATGCGCACCCAGCTCACGCCCTTTGCACGCTATGACGAGGGCGAGCGCCACCTGTTCTACTCGGCGCTGGTGCATCTCGGGGAATTCCTGGTGCAGAACAAGCTTTCCGTGGTGTTCGACGCCACCGCCAACCGGCGCGCCTACCGCGATCCCGCGCGCCGGCGCCTCCCCCGGTTCGCCGAGGTGCTCGTGGACACGCCGCTCGAGGTCTGCGCGGCGCGCGATCCCAAGGGCCTCTATCGCGCCGCGCGCGAGGGCCGGGCGCCGGGCCTGCCGGGGGCTCAGGCGGCCTACGAGCCGCCGCTCACTCCGGAGCTGGTGGTGTCGGGGAGCACGGGAACCGCGGGCGACGCGGCTGAAGCGATCGTCGCGCTGCTCGAGGCGCGCGGCTGGATCTAGCGGCTCGGCCGCTGAATTCAGGTTTTCGTCGCGACTGGCAGCCGGCTGCAGGCGAGGCAGTGCAGCGCGAAGGGGTCGGCCTGGAGCCGGGCGTAGTCGACGTCCTTTGCGCACTCGATGCAGGTGCCGTAGTCCGACTGGCGCAGCCTTTCGAGCGCGGTCGCGAGCTGCGATGCTCCGTGCACGCGGGAGCGGATCAGCTTCTCCAGGGACTCGCGCTGCTCGATCGTCAGGTAGTGATAGTGCATGGTGCCGAAGCTACGCCGCTGCCCGGGCCGCGATTTGATCTGGGTCAAGCCGGGTCCTGCCGCGCGCCGTACATTGAATCCATGACACCCATCCGAACCGCCCCCGAGCTCTACGCGCACGCCATCGCCATCGAGCGCGAGGCGGCCGAGCGGTACGCGGAGTTCGCCGAGCGCATGAACGACCTCGGGAACGACGCGCTCGCCGAGCTGTTCGGCCGCCTGGCGGAGATCGAGGCGGAGCACCTGGACTCGCTGCTGCGGCGAACCCTGGGCGTGGCCCTGCCGCACCCGTCCACGACCGCCTACCGGTGGCTCGATGCAGCGGCGCCGGAAACGGCGGCGCGCGAGCTGATCTTCCGCCTGATGACGCCGCGGCACGCGCTCGAGATCGCGCTCGCGGGCGAGAAGCGCGCGCAGGCCTTTTTCGAAGAAGTCCTCATGACCGCGGAGGATCCCGCGCTGCGCGCCCTGGCAAGGGAGATGGCGGCCGAAGAACAGGAGCACGTCCGGCTGGTGGAACGCCTGCTCGAGCGCACGCCCGACCCGAACGTGGACTGGGACGAGGTCTTCGAAGGCAAGCAGGCGCCAAGGAAAGGAGCGATCGATGTATAAGCACATTCTCATTCCCACCGATGGATCGGAAACCGCCGAGAAGGCGGTCGACGCCGGCATCGCGTTCGCCCGGGACGCGAACGCGCGGATTACCTGGTTCACCGCAGTGCCGGAATACGTGGTGCCGGGCGAAGGCGAGTTGTTGAGCAGGAGGCACGACGTATCGCTCGAAGCGCACAACATCCGTTCGCGCGCGCTGGCGGAGAAGATCCTGGCGGAGCCGGCGCGCAAGGCGCGCGCGGCCGGGATTGCCTGCGCGACCGACCACGCGCAGAGCAACCAGCCCTACGAGGCGATCATCGCGGCGGCAACGCGCCACGGCTGCGATCTCATCTTCATGTCCTCGCACGGACGCAAGGTCCTGCCGGCGCTGTTCTTCGGCAGCGAGACCCGCGACGTGCTGTCGCATTCGACGATCCCGACGCTCGTGTACCGGTGAGCGAGCGGCCGTCTTCCGCGGTCGTCCTGCGGCCGTTCCCGGTGCTCGTCGCCTGCCAGGGATGCCCCGAATTCGGCCAGGCGGCGCGGGACGTGGCGCAGCTCCTCGACCGCCTGGGCTTCGGCGAGCCGGCGTGGCTCGGCGGAGCCGCCGAGCCGGCGGCTGCGCGCGCGAAGGCGAAGTCCAGATTCCCGGTCTTTTGCCTGGACGCCTGCGAAAAGGCCTGCGCGCGGGCGTGGCTCGCACGCGAGGGCGTTGCGCCGCAGAGCTGCTTCGTCCTCTCGCCGGCCGAGCGCAGCGACCTCGAAGCCGCCGCCCGCCGCATCGCCGCCGCGGCCGCTTGAGCATGGACGAGCCTCTGGACACGCTGCAGGCCTGCCACCACGGGATCGAGTTCGAGCTTGGGGTGCTCGAGAGCTTCGCGGCCCATCTTGCCGCCCGTGGCAGCGACGAAGCGGCCCGCAGCGCGGCGAGCGCGGTGATGCGCTACTTCGACACCGTCGCCGCCGCGCATCACCGCGACGAGGACGAGGATCTGTTTCCGCTGTCGCGCGCGGCGGCCGCGACGAGATCTGCGCGACGCTCTACGAGCTGCAGCGCGAGCATCAAAGCATGGAGCGCCTGTATGCGCAGGTACGCGCCGGGCTGCAGGCGATCGCCGTTGGAGAATCCGCACGGCTCGATGCCGAGCTCGTGGCGCGCTTCGCCTGGCTCTACCGCCGCCACATGCGCATGGAGGGCGACCTGCTGCTGCCGTACGCGCGCCAGGCGATCGGGCCCGCGCAGCGGACGGCGCTGGGAGAGCGCATGGCGGCGCGCAGGCAGGCCGCCCAAGCCTAGCTTAATCTGCCGGCGTGGCAGACCTGATCGCGCCGCTGCGCGCGCACCCCCCGTTCGACGAGATGGAGCCTGCGGCGCTCCAGTTCCTCGCCCGGCATCTCGCGGTCGGCTACTACCCGCGCGGCGAGCTGGTGGTCGGGCCGGAGAGCGGCGCCGTAGCGCGCCTCTACATCGTGAAGCAGGGCAGCGTTCGCGGCAGCGGAGGCGCCGCCGACGTGCTGCTCGGCCCGGGCGAGTGCTTTCCGCTCGGCGCGCTGGGGGGTCGTCGCGCGACGGTCTATGCCTACCGCGCCGAGAAAGACAGCTTCTGCTGGGAGCTGCCCGCGGAGCGCTTCCACGAGCTCGTGGAGCGCAGCGCGCGGTTTCGCGCCTTTTCCACGCAGCACCTGGCGCAGCTCGCCGAGCGCTCGCAGCGCGCGCTGCGGGCCGAGGCCGCCGAGTCCGCGCTCGACGGCGCCGGCATGCTCGCGCCGCTGAGGAGCGTGCTGCGGCGCGAGCCGGTCAGCTGCCCGCGG
>Ga0105252_10000968_pt1 | contig 14631 bp, 23 predicted proteins | sample EasRivMeERMZT100_FD_89675 | JGI IMG/M metagenome (GOLD analysis project Ga0105252, IMG submission 89675) | Soil microbial communities from meander-bound floodplain in the East River, Colorado, USA - East River MetaG ERMZT100 | ecosystem: Environmental > Terrestrial > Soil > Floodplain | place... | reverse complement strand
CCGTTTTTCATTCTGAATATTATCCTGAAAATTATCCATAAGAACTCCTCCTATGAATAATTATATCATATGAAGCAGACTATTTTTATAGATTATCTTTTTTAATTAGAAAGTCAGAACGCGCTTTGATATTAGTATACGTATTTGCAAGTTCTTCAACAATAGATGCTGCTGTATGGCATCCTGTACATACCCCGTCTGCTTCCGTGCTACCGGGAAAATTCTTTTGATCGTCCTTGTACCAAGGAAAATCAAGAGCCTTACCGGCTATTTGTTCTATTTCTGCTAATTCTGTCAAAGACTTAAAGAACAACTTTTGATAATCTAACATTTCTTCTAAAGGCTTTACAAAGAGGGTAATATCATCAATAATTCCATTTTTATACATTCTATTCACAGATAGAATATATTTACGATATTTAATTTTTTTCCTAGATGAAACCCTCTTCCATTCAGGTAATCTGATTAAAGACGCAAAAGGATTAGGAACGAGAATTTTTCTGTTAGTTTTCATATTGTACTCCTTAAGCCCGTAGTCAGACTCGAACTGACATCCCACTGCTTGGAAGGCAGGGACTTTGCATTAAGCTACACGGGCGTGTTTACGGAGATAGGGGGATTTGAACCCCCGCTTTCTTGCTCGACAGGCAAGCCAGAATATCCAAACTTCTGTATATCTCCAATCGTCACTTTATTAAATCAATCAATTCTTGCATAATACTAAAAACTTCCTGAAAGCCTGATAAATGTCCAAGACTCCAAGCAATACTATAAAATTTGTCTTTTTTAGGATTGTTTTCTATCTCAAAATACTTATTACAAAGATCTTGAAATAGTTGACATCCGTCACGTTCCATATCGTCCATCAAGCGCCTATCGTTTGTACGGATGATAGCGTAACACTCGTTTTTTGTCAGTTTGTCCAAATGAGACACAATATAATCATATGACAAGAGATGCATGTTGTTCATGTAACAAGGGTAACTACTTTTCTAGAAGAAGTCAAATGTCATCACTTCTGCCACGGCATAAAACCGTGCTTATAACCCCACCGTAACATTATGACGAGAACAACAATATCTATAGCAAGACAAACACCTAACATTCCATTAAATGCTGTCATGATTAAATATATCCTAATCCGTATAATTGCTTCAATGCGTCTGTAGCATTAGTATCTGCTTCAGCAACCTTCTTCAATGGCTTGTAATCCTTGATCTTATCGATCTTCTCTCTTACATATTCCTGACGATGGCCCTTATTGTATAGGGTCTTGTAAATAATAAGTTCGTGAGCGGGTTCCATACTTTCTAAGATTTTATTAACATCGTCTTCATATTGCTTAAGTACATCAGTATTCATATTCCTTTCTCCGATTCACAGAATCGATTTTTGGTTAGTTTAATCAATAGTAGCAAAACTGATTTTTTTGTCAAGCGTATATTATCACAGATAAAGACAAAATTTCCTACATAATTAAAATGTTCATGGTTAAAAAACCAATCGAAGACTTCTTGAAATTCGTCTGATTCTTCTAATTTCTCTTTCGTCTTATATCTATTCAATTCTGCTACATAATCATCTATACTCAATAATAGCAAATAGAGCATTAAATGATAGCTATAATTATGCAATGCTAAATAATTAGAAGAATATTTTTCTGAATTAAAAAACTTTACTAATTCAAAAAATGACTTATTTTTAACAATAAGTAAAAGATTCTTAAATTCAATATCTTCGATATTATTTAATTCATCAAAATTTAATATACGTAGTGACTGTAAATCCATATCTCCTATCTAATTCACAACCTGAATTTTATTAAGTAAGGTAGGCTGAATTATGATTTGTGTATCAAACACGTCTTTCAATTCTTCTATATGCGTGATAACACAGAAAAAATTAAACTGATTAGCAAGGGCTTGCAATACAATTTTGACATCTTGTATTCCTTCTTGATCCAAGGAACCGAAGCCTTCGTCAATAACGAACACCCCTAATTGGTTGCCTGTGAGTTGTTCTAGGGTCTTAGATAAGGCAATACGTAAGGCTAATGCCTGCTTAAACTTCTCAGAACCGGATAAGCTGTCAAAAGGAATATCTCCGACACCAGAACTATAAATAATCTCAAAACTTCTTTTCTGCTGTTGAGTAGACTTCACTTCCTGAAATATGGGTATTTTTATCTGATATTGAACATTGAGAATCTGAAGAATCTTATTCGCTTCGTCTTCTATTACCGGGATAATCTCAGATAACAAGACTGTGGGAATACGATCATATAGATTACTTAGTAATTTCCATTCTCTTTCTTCTGTTTCCAGACCATAAAAAGATTTCAAGTTTTTATTTTGTTCCGCTATTTCTTGTTGAAATAGTGTCTCTTGTGACTCCAAAAAAACCGTTTTGCGATTAAATTCATCTAATTGTTTGGAAAAATTCTCGTAATATGTCTTTTTTTCTTTATAAGTCGCTAACAAAGGAAGATCATTAGCATGTTCTTCTAACTTAGCGTCACATTGTTTTATGCTGATTTCTAATTCATCATTACGACGTATAAGATTAAAGTCATTATCTGTCTTATTAATAGTGTTTTCGTGAATTTTAGCCAGAGCCAAGCTATCCTTTACAGAATTTTTTTCTGTGGAAATTCTAACACTATTCTTCTTTATTTCAGTAATAGTATTTTGACTATATTCTATGTTTCCAGACAGAGTATGAATTTCTCTTTCTATGGTACTCGGTACTATAGATTGAACCACTTCATTTGCTTCTGTTCTTCTCAAAATTGCCTGAGATAACAGTTGACATCGTGAATGTATTTCTAATCCAACACACGGAACATCGTCAATAAAAGCGGTATCATCCAATTCTTTTTGAACATTCAAATAGACGTGCAAGAGTTCTCTGGAATCACTGATTCGTTGTTGAGCGTCCTCAATACTCTGACCACACTGAATTTGTTCTGCATCCAAATCTCTCAATCTCTGTTCAAGTTGAACAACACTATTTACGCTTAAATACTTGGACGCTTCTTCTAGATCAATCAATTTTAATTTAATTTGTTTTTGTTCTTCAACAAAGCCCTTCCTCATATCTACAAGTTGAGAACGTATATCTAGAAAACTCTTAATCTTTTCTACTTTCCCCTCTAACGTCTTTATCTCTTCCGCTAGAGATGAAAATCCAGTCTGTTTTATATTCCTCTCTTTCTTAATATTTTGAAGTTCAGATTGACAAACTTGTAATTTATTTTCGTATTCTTTTAATAGCTTAACAGCATACATATACTGCTGTTTTTGTTCTCCAACCTCTTTCAATTTTTGCATAGCAAGAGATTTTCGTTTCTCCCATCCCTCGTACTGAACTATTTCAGATAACAGGTCCTCTTTCTGTTTTGGATCTTGTTGGGCAAAAAAGTCAATCTGTCCTTGTACACTGACACAGATAGTCAAAAATAGATTCTTTGAAAAGCCCAAAATCTTGTTTTCTAATAGGGTTTGTGTCGTTCGTAAGGTACTTTCAGTAATGGTCTTTCCGTCTTCTTGTACGTCTAATTTAGATGTTTTTCCACTGTTCAAATACCGGGTTACTGTATAGATTTTATCTCTATGCTGAAAACGGAAAACTACATATCCGTCTTTTTCCCCCAAGGACAAACACGCCTCCCCCTTTTGACGTGCCTGTCCATATAACGCAAAGAGAATACTATCTAAGATTAATGTACTCTTACCAGAAGCGTTGACTCCAGAAACCGTACATTGTTGAATTTCAGTAAAATCAATTTCGTGAAATCCCCTGTACGCAAGAAAATTTTCTAATTGTAAAGAAATAAACTTCATATTGAATTCACAAATGTTTCTATCTCATTATGTTTTTTAATAATAGCTTGTTTTGTTAATTCATTAAGTCCTGTATCTTGCGCCAAAATACTTTTCAGAGTTTCTAATGTAGACAAATTTTGTTTTACAATAGTTTGAGAAATTTTCGGCTTATTCACGGTTAAATTATAAGAAATACCTAAGCACTGATATTTTTTTCCTACAGCAATAATGTCTTTATATTCTTCTACGGTAACAGTGTCCTTTATTCTGATAAATTTAGCTATATCATATGGATTGTCTTCCATAGTCAAAAACTCTTTATCATAGGTTTTATACATATAATAATCAGATTCGTGTGGAGTCACAGTTACACCGTCTTCATTGAATTCCCAAATAAGACAACCTTTAAGTTGATCTTCTTCGCCAAAATTGAAGCATTCTAAACTACCGCAATACCAAATATTGTTACCAAAATTGGTTTGACCGTGATAATGCCCTATGCCAATAGGGATATCCAAATCTATCAATTTTTCAACTGACTGATTAGCTAATTCTAATTCTGATTCCGTCCAATGACGAATACCGTCTAACACTCCAAGATGCATAAACATTATGCCGGGATTATCACCTATCGATTCTCTAAATATCAACATTTTTTCATAGGACGTTCCCCACGGACACAACGCAATCAATACATCCTGAACTGAAATAATCTGGGGCTCTTTAATGGCTAACCCGGACGGATCAATAACAGATGACCAAAGAGGAGAAAACAAATGTTGTAAAGGATAAAGCGGTGATTTTCTTAAAGCACTGCCATCATCATGATTTCCTGCTAAAATAAATAATTCTAAATTATATATTTCTTTTACCCTATTAATCAGTTTAATTACAGCATCGTAATCTTCCGGCAAGGGGGTACGTTTATCAAAGACATCCCCAGAAAAAACGATTACATCTATTATAGGATTTGATTCTATTTGTTGTTGAATAGTTTTGTAAATTCGATCCAATCTCTCTTCATTCAGTGAAGGCAAAGACACAAAAGTCTCGCTAAGCTTGCGCTTAGCGGACATATTAATGTGTAAATCTGATAGCTGGAGTATTTTTGTCATAAATCACAAGAGTAAACTTTTCCAAGTTTTTCTATTCCAAATATTACTAACGTTACTTGGATCTATATTGAACAATTCTCCAACTTTCTTTTGTGTACACTTTCCTTTTAACAATAATATATTTTTTACGTCTGATTCCAATAATTTAGAGTTCCATTGATCCTCTCCGCATGGAACATTTGCTCTTTTTTTAATAATTTTATCCATCATGTTAACTAAAGGCGTACCTTTAAATAAATGATATGGATTACAGCAAGGAGGATTGTCGCATGTATGACAAATTAATATTCCCTCAGGTATAGGGCCATATAGTAGCTCGAAAATCAATCTATGAGCCATATAAGATTTTTTATTAACAGCTATATTTCCATATCCGTCATCATTTCTATATCCTTTAAATTTCCAACATTTGTCATACCCTTGCAAGTCTACATAATTCCAAACATCTTCCAAAGTATTTTTTAATGTTTCCGAATAGCAAACATGAGAACAGTATTTTGCTCCTGTTCTCGCTCTACAAGGATGAACAAAGAACTTGTTCTGACAAAATAAGCAAGTTCTTTCTATTTTTTCTACCCTCCTCATTGAGCCGATGAAAAAGTCATGTCTTCCAAATTGACTGTATGAGCAACGTATTCCCGTGCTCGAACGTCATAAACAAGTATATTATGTTGGAGAATGTCCGGTCTATTTTGCATGAGATAGACAACACTGACATATACCGGCAAACAATTTCCAGACAACAACAAATAATCTCCTTCTTCAAAATTTTTCAGAACAGTCTCCAGAGATTCAATCATTTTTGTCGGATTGTAAATGTTTACTGCTCCATACGTAACCGGAATTAGTGTTCCAAATTCCTTTGCTCCTGAGTAATCTAAATCATTTTTCGCATTAATGACATATACTGAACTCATACAATTCTCCTTTTGTACTACAAATTAAGTGTTTTTAAAAACTCCTCTGTTTCTTCTAATTCCTGTACCTCTTCTTCTGTAGAAAACGTAAATTTGTTTTTTAATCGTTGTTTAACTTTATTATCCCGTTCTTTCATATACATCAAATATGCTTTTTCAAATTGTGGCTGGATAATGGGCAACCATTCAAGAAAAACCAAAAACACTTCATAAGGGATTCGTCTAACAACAACTTTAGTATACTTCCCGCCCGAAAAATTATCTCTAAAGATGAGAACAAAGAATCTCGGAGAGCTATCATTATACCTGGCAATAACAGGCTGAAAGTAGGCTCCGGGGAGGATTTCTTTTTTCTCCCCTTCCCACAAGATGACTTCTTTGGTTGGATCATACAGCACTTTCTTACGACGGGTAACAGATTTACGCTTTTTCTCTAGATCTTCTTCGTATTTGCGTTTTTCTTTAATACGAAGTTTTTCCAGTTTTTCTTTTGTTTTCAGAAGTTTAAGAGGATCATAAAAATCTAAATCTTTATAATCAGGGTTTTTACTGATGCGTTTCATTTTAATGTAAATTAAAAAGCTTATATTGACCGTTAATTTCTGCTATCCGTAAATTTTGTTTACGGAGAACAATCCCTAAATTCTTAATGTACCTTCTGACCGCAAGAGCGTCATCACCGTATACTGATTGCACGATAGATTCAATATCGGTGATTTTGAATCCTTCACATTTAATCAAAGCCAAAATAAAATGTGATTTTTTCGGCTTCGTAAATTTGTCTGCTAACAACTGCTTTAGGGGTTTAAATAAACATTTTTCTTCGTGTATACAGGTATTTAATATCTTTACCTGTTCGGCATTATCAAGATCGGGTAAAAAACACTCACACTTTCCTATGAGTAAAGATGTCCAAAATTTAGTTTGAGACATAATTTCTTTCTACGTTAGTTACGTGAAGAGCATGGATATCCAGAGATTCCCACATACGAACAACGTCTTTTTCGTCATCCAGAGCTAAAATTACATTAAACTTTGGGCTTATGTACTTAAAAAACAAGGACTGCTTCACTTCTGGATTCCTGTCTAAACAGCCATCGGGACGCATAAATATATTGCTGTACGGGATAGTATGATCAATCAGCCAGCTTTCAGTCTTTTCCCGATGCTTCTCTGTACGTCCAGTGACAATAAGAATAGGATAAGAAAACGATAACGATCTAACAAGACAACAAATATGTTCATTCTCAGCATCCAAATGAGACTTTTCAAACTCATATATAGTTCGATGCTTCTGAGGACCTAGAGTCAAAGTCCTGTCTACGTCAACGATAATTGCTTTCAATTTCTCCTTTTGAGTATTAATTAACATATTTTATTCTCTTATTTCAAGTATTTACTTAGTGCCCGTGCGTGCAACTAAGACAAAACGTATAACTAAAATCTGGTTTAGGACGCAGAACATAGCCTTTATGCTGCCCTGTTTGACGGCAATTATCGCACTTAAAAAAATGCTGAATACCAAATTGATCTTTTTGCAGAATAAACGGAACCAACCGCATATGATTAACGTTCTTGTTGTCCTCCATTGGAGTATGTTCTATACCGTCGATATACGTTTTTCGCACGTTCGTAGGTACACCATGCGCGTCAATATTAAGCAGCACGTACAGCGCCTTACCGTGCGCCATCTTATCAACATCAGTGCGGAGTCCTGCTAACAACGCTGCGTTGTCCATCAATTCTTTCTGAAACTCAGGCTTAATATAGATAAAAATTTGAACATGTTGTTTTGCTTGCGTTTTCAATTGTTGAAGATCCATTGTACACTCCTATTGTTAAGGGTTAACTATCTAATATAAAATCTGCAATATACTTATTCATTTGATCAAAATCACCTACGTATCTATTGTACTTTTCAATATATTTATTGATTGTCCCTTTCCCTTTATATGTATTGTACACTCTTTTCCACGTTTCCGCAATTCCAACTAAATCCTTGGGGGTAGCTCGTTTATCCCCTAGATATTTTATTCTGGCTAACAAAATACTTAACTTGTCATCAGTTATTAGTAAATCACCAATTAACTGTTTTTTTGTAGAGATATTCTCTTTAGAATAAAAAGGACATTCGGTAGTAATGTGAGAATATAATTTTTTGTATTTAACAAATACTACTCTGTCAATTAAATCTACCGCAGTAGTAGGTTCTATCTGAAAAATACCTCTGGCAGGACCGTTCGTCTGTTTTCTGTAATATCCTAAATTAGACTCTACCGCGCATGTTCCTAATAACAATTGCACGTGCTCAACTTCACACCAATTAGGATAATTAGATAAAAGAGTATTAATTATTTGGATTGCTAAGTTACTAGACTTTGTTGTTACCTTGGAATAATCATCTAACATTATCATATTAATTTAACTCTATAGTAAATTTAGGATACTTATTAATAACTTTATCCCCTTCTTCATTACTATTGTCAACTCTACATATAAAATTACGAATATTTTTAGGAAGTTCAATTGACCATGCAGAACTCTTACTCTTCTTCCTATAGATTAGTTGAGTACAAGATACACCTTCGACGATATAATCAGTATCGACAAATGTTCTTTTCACTGCTTGATATACTGGACAAGAGATAGTTTGTCTTGTCTTTTTTTTCTGGTGTATTTTAAAAAGATTCCAATCTTGTTTATTAACACGAATATGAAACTTATTCACTTTTGTTATCTCCCTCAATCAATAAAGACGACTCCGCCTCTAATAATACCGGACTACCATCAATTACAGTTTCAATATACTTATAAATAGCAGATATGATTCCGTCTACGCTGACATTACGGGTAGCTTCTTCCAACACCATAGCCCTAGTATCAGCGTCTATATTAGCGTCCATCATAGCATTCTGTAATGCTTGAATTAGTAATATCGGATTCCTTCCTGCATTCATTAAATTGACAATAGCCGGTAATTTAGTCATTATTTATGATTCCGAGGATTCAACCTCACTTTCTAATTCACTATCATCTGTATCAAATAGCTCAAAGGATCGTCCGGTACGAGTTTCTGTTAACGTATCAAGTTTGTTCTGAATATCTGTAAACCCTTCCAAAATAGAAGAACCAACGTTAGCATTTTTCTTGATAGTCTTAATGTCTACTCCTGCTAACAGTTGTTTTGATTGATCAATCAATTCGGCCAATTCTGTATCTGACGCAATTGCATTTTTTGTCGTAAACTTATCAATATAATTGATAATATTCTGTACAGACTTAGAATTAAATCTCTTCTTCGTAGTCTCTTCGTTTTCACTGGGAGACAATTGATTAACCAAATGACCAACAAGCTTGCGATAAGACTGAACCAAAGCTCCCTTTACTTCCTCTCTCACTTTATCCCAATACTGCTCTGAACGCTCTTTCTCTTTATTATATAGAGAAATAGAAACGTCTTTCAGAGATAACGGCGTATCAAAACTAAAAAACTTCCAAACAAAAGTATACTTTGACCGCACTTTATCTTTATCTGGATAGTCTTTGAAATCAAACAGATGAGTAAGAACCCCCGTCATCTCTTTGATAATATCGTCATACTTATACAGAAACTCGTTGATTAAATCATCGCGTTCTTTCAATCGAGTTTCGATGTACTGTTGAACCTCAAATACTTCAGACAATGCTACAAGATATAATCCCCGACGATAATAAGGAGGTACGGAGAAGTTCTTAATAGTGTTGATCGTCTTTGTATCGTGTTCGTTAATCGCTTGATGAGCGGGATGAAGAATGATCTTCTTGGAAATGCTGAGGGGCTTTAGATTGACAACTTTAGGATCGTCTTTTTCCTTTTCTCCTAATTGTAGTAAAGGTTGTTCAATGACCTGTTTAGCAAATTCTGGATTATCTTTTACGAGAATTTCCAAATATTTCTTATTCACTGTCTTACTGACAGTCAAAACAGACTTGCGAACCCACAACATAAGCGGCTTTTGGCTCTGTGGCTGGTCGCCGATCTCTTTTTGTAAATCCTGCAAATCAATTCCAGGAGCATTGATGTCTATCTGAGGAGTAATATCTGTTGCAAGAAAACCATTTGATGTTAATGTCATAATAAAATCCTATTTGGTTTGTCCTTGGTGTACATGAGTATGACTGTGATGGCGTCTTGCCATCTTTTTTGTCATGCGTGTTTCTCCACCAAGGTAGTTTTTTGTTTCGTCTAATAGACTTTGCGCTTCAGTATGAATCATTGGGTTAAATTTACCCGTTTCAACTTTGATGTCGCCATTATCCAAAATTTTCAGAGTAATCTCGTCCATTAATCCACCACGCTTCTCTATTTGTTCAATTAGATCGTCTAGTTGTGCCACTGTTTCTCTCCTATTCTATTGTTATGACTTATTTCATACAACCATATTAACATATATTTATCTTTTCTTCAAGACAAATACTCGCTGTTCCTGACCGGCTTTAGCTTTATTTTTTACCATCCATCCGAATCGGTTAGACACTTTTTCAATTACTTTACGACTATAGTTTCTTTTGATCATATTAACCGATGTCTCTTGACCAGTAGCAACGGTAATCTTGCCGGTCTTATGATCAATAGCAACTGGACCATATTTCCACTTGAAATTAATGGTTTTATTTTCTTTATCAATCTTTACGCTTTCTTTATCCAATTCTTCTAAATGCTCGATTGATTGACAAAGAATGTTAAAGTCAGTAGCTCCTAAATTTAGTGTTATGTCATATACAGCGTCACAAGGCACGGCTATTCTCCTTATTGTTAAATTTTTTGTAAGCCCCTAAAGAGAATCGAACTCTTATCTTCAGAGTGAAAATCTGAAATCCTAGCCTTTAGACGATAGGGACACATTACATCCATCTACTTCTCAATTCATTCACTAAATCATTACAACTGATTCTACTAGGCTTACTTTTTTGGTCTATCTTTACATTATGTTCCCATTTTTTCCATTGGGAAGCAAGAGCATCTATCAAATTAAGAATTTGCAATTCAGACATTTCGTGTAATCGTAATTGTCTTAATTTCTTCAATTTCATGACATTTCTTGGTAATGGACTCCAATAGGAGTCCATTATTAGTTTATTTTAAATACTTTCCTCTTCTATTTCCATTCCTCTCTTTCCTTCTGCCAAAATCTTTGCACTGGGTTCCATATACAATCCTTCGTAGGAAGTAGCCAGAAACCGCCCATTTGCAGCATTACGTAATTTTTCTAAAGTTTCCGGTTCCGTAATAGCGAGACAAGAAACATATTTATACGCTGTTTCTAAATCAGACTTCAGGGCAAATGCTAATTGACAGATATTAAACACATCAGAACCCGTAAGATTCTTTATTGGTAAAGGATTGTAGGACAAACCAAACTTTCTCAAATTAATTTCCCAAATAGGTTCTAATTCTTGTTCTGTAGGGATATCAAAAAACCAGGTGCCTAAATTAAACCGTCTTTTCAGTTCAGGAGGAAGAGCGACGATCTTATTACACGTAGCAATAATTAGTGCCCCTCCCGCTTCCTCACCCGCCATACCTGAAATAGTCTTGATTTGCTGTCTGATATTCTTTTCGGACATACCAACTAAACTTGCCCGTGCTGCTCCTAGATCCTGGGAAATGACCGGCAATCCATATTCCCCCCCTAGCGCTTTGGAAATTAAACTCTTACCCGATCCAGGTACACCAACAAAAATAGCACCAAGCCAACCACGATCTTGCATAGCTTGCAACACGACACCTAGCGCATCTTGTGATACTCCAGATGTATCTCCCGCTCCTCCCTCACTACCGGCACCAGCCATATACTTCTCCATCTCGTCAATACGAACGAGAACACGGGGTTTCATAGGACCGCTCATAAAAAGAGAGAAGAAATCTTTGATATTGTTTAATCCCCCAATATCCGAAAACCGCTCTAACCACTGTTCGTATTTCAGACCGGGGATATTGACTAAAGACTGTTGTTTCTGTTGAGCGAGAATGCGGTAATTTACTCCCGCACGAGTAACCGAAAGAGCAAGATGCTGCTCTACCGCATAGGGGGACATACCCGTCAAAAAATTGGTAATTCCATCAATTGCTGGTTCATCGGGAACCGCAATCAAACCTTTGGTTTGACTCGATAGTTGCGTAAATTGAGCTTTCACAATATCAGCAACAACAGTTCTAGTGGGCAATTCTTCATCAATGACAACCACGTCATTAGATAGTTCAAGGGGAATCGTATTTGCAAATGATGGACCTAGCATAACAATATTACAAGATTTTGTTTTAAGAACATCGCGTAAATTACAAAACCCCTGAACTACAGCCTCATACTGAAAAAACATTTGCGTATTATGAATGAACACTACAGTATATGAAGGAAGATTTTCAAACTGGTTTAGTAATTCAGCCAAATTACAAGTTTGCGCTTTCGCTTCGTCACGAAACGTTTTTTCGTCATTTATTTTTCCCATAAATGACTGTAAAAAAATCTTATAGTTATTTACGGATTGATTATCAGTAGCGACTAAGCCGCGTTGCAAATCCCACGAGAAAAAACTGCGCTTATTTTTGCTATCAGCCAGACTATCAGTAGCCCATCGAACAGTTGCTTGTTGATCGGCACTAGAAAGAGCCAATAGAGGGGTGGAAACCATAATAGCGTGCTTAAAAGAACGTTGTGTCTCTTCTAGCGTAAAAGGCATTGAACCATTGTTGCTTAATTTGTCTTTTACTACATGTTCCTGATTTTTTGCTGTTTCTTTTGCTGTCGCTGTCGCCATTTTGCTAACTCCTTTCATGTTGTTATCCTTAAACTAAATTTATATATTCGATTATCCTACAAAATTAATTTGAGAAAGTCAATAGCTTATTAAGATCTATTCCAACCTTACAGGTTGCAATCGCTTGACTGAATTGTTGTTCAATAAAATAAATTGTTCTGCCAATAAAATAATGTGTAATTTGGTGAATGTATTTATCAGGAGGTACCCTAAAATCTTCTCTCCCCTCTAGCTCTTGAACATCTAAGAATTGCTGTTTAATAACATCAAATAAAACTTCTTCGTCAGTAATTATTTCGTGTTCTACGGGAACAGATTGGTTCAACATTAAATTATTCCTCCAAAATGTTTTACTTCGATATTACTTAGTCATAGCAAAAAATATACTGTAAAGCAAATGTCAAAATGTTATGTCCATATCATAAGAACGCATACTAGTATAAATAGAAGAACGATTTCTTTTTCTCTTATTAAAGGCATTTACTTTACGAATATTATTACATCGTACTGAACAAGAAAAAGCAAATCGACCAACATTGTAAAAAACACTAGAACAATTATCACACAATACTATTCTCTCAATGTGAGTATTATAGAGAATAAAACTGGATAATGTAGATAGAAAAATTTTAAAATCGCTATATTGTTCTAAGGAACTGAAATCAACAGTATTAAAAAGAATACCGGGATTGCCAAGAATAGTAAATCGTCGTTGTAAGAATTGTTGTCGAAGATAAATTGAGAATACATTGCCGTAATCTTTTACTTCCTTTTCTGTGGGGGCGTACTCATCGTTATTAATAAACTTTAGCATAAGCCGGGAGATAAATGCAACATATTTTTTCGGAAATTTTTCTTCCTGGTTAAACGTATACAATGACCGCAATATATCGCTGTCAAAAGACAGGATCTCTTCAGGGGCCTTTATCCTCGTAAGTGACAGGAAAGTCTCAAGTATCGTGAGTAACAAGATAGGATGTTTATTCTTGATAGTCGCTATAGGTTGCGTAAAATCGGTACCCGCAAGATTGTCTGGATAGACATAAGAGAAGAACTGAGTATTAATGGCAGTACACGTATTAGTGAATATTTCACAGAATTTACCTAGATATTCTGCCTCAAGAAAGGGGAAAAACGAAATGTTTTTTAAGATAAAATTAACAACACGAAAACGATGATACCGATCTACTGTAGACGCTTTCAAATAACTCTCTAAATCAGGCTGGAAATCTTTATTCAAATAGGATGAATGAACAGACTGCCATTCTGCTTGAAAGTTTGGCAAACTCAAAACATATTTGCAATATAGATATAATTCACTTGTCATATCAATAGTATATTTTGAAGAACAATTGACGATAGGAAGAACTGTAATCTACCCCGCAACGAATTAAATCTATAACTTCTTGCTCAGTTTTAATATTTCTAACCAAAACATTAACGTCTACGTTTAAAAAAAGAAAATGTTCAGTAACTTCATACTGATTTTCTTGACTATCTAAATAGAATAAAGAATCATTCTTCATTCTATCGAAAGACTTATCTCTCTTTAATATCTTACGGAGAATACTAAAGGCATTCAGTTCTTTAATAGGACAAGTTATTTGCCCCACCTTTTTAAACTTGTTTTGTTCATCCCTATATTTTACAAATAATTCATCGAATGATTGTAAAGTCATCTGAATACTCCTTATATAAAAAAATAGGAAACCATTAAGATTTCCTATTTATCGCATACTCAGAAACAGATGTCAACAGTCATTTCTATTGAAGCTGCAAATTCATCTCACTTTTTTCCATAAGTGCTTTTTCTGCAACCTGTGCTGTCTCAACCGGCTGTTTGTCTACGGTAACTTTAAGGTCATTACCTTCAGGTAACTTCATAGAAATAGTGATCGTGACCAGTTCCATATTTGCAGGAGCGGGCGGTACAGTCGTATCTTGTAAAGTCTTGGAAGCTTCATTAGAATACCCGCT
>Ga0105252_10000967_pt1 | contig 14631 bp, 17 predicted proteins | sample EasRivMeERMZT100_FD_89675 | JGI IMG/M metagenome (GOLD analysis project Ga0105252, IMG submission 89675) | Soil microbial communities from meander-bound floodplain in the East River, Colorado, USA - East River MetaG ERMZT100 | ecosystem: Environmental > Terrestrial > Soil > Floodplain | place... | reverse complement strand
CGAAGAGCAAGAAGAGCAGCACGAAGACGATGATGAGGTTTTCGTGGGTGTGTCCAGGCTAGGGGTGCCTCTGGAGGATGAAGACGAGTGAACCCTGAGCCTCCATCGGTGCCAGGGACGGCACTCGCACCTCGGGTGCATCGGTGTGCGGTGTGCAATGCCGGTGAAGAGGTCGTGGCCTACGTCAACAGGTTGATCGTCAGTGGCTCCACTTACGCTGAGGCCCATCGAGCACTAGCCGCGATCAACGAGAGTCGGGCTGCCACTGATCAGCCTGAGATCGGCTACCAGAGCGTGATGCGCCACGGCCGAGAGCATCTGCCAGTCAGACATGCTGCGGTTCGTGAGATCATCGAGCGTCGAGCACGGATTGCTCAGCTTGATGTGGAGGAGGGTACCGCCAACATCCTCACCACGGCTGCGTACGCCGAGGCCATGATGACTAAGGCGTTTCAGGACATGTCGACGGTGGACGTGACCCCGGCCGAGGGTTTGCAAGCTGCCAAGTTCCTCAATCAGTTGCTGATGGCCGAGCGTGGCAACGTGGGCCTGGAGACAGCGTTCGCCGAGCTTGGCTACTTGATCGAGGCCGTGAAGGAAGCTGTGCCTCAGCAGTATTGGGGTGTGATCACTGCCTTGATCGAGCAGAAGCGTGGCTCTCGGGTGATCGACGCTGAGGTTCAGGAGGACGAGTTTGACCCTGGTGTGCAGCCCGAAGAGGAGTTCAGCCCGGCTGATGACGGAGACGACGACTTCTGAAATTTCTGGGTTGACAGCGGTTGTGCTCTGCGGGTACTGTCTTTTCAGTGAGCGCATGAGCGCGTAGATGGCCCCTCTCGATAGGAGAACAAGATCATGAGTATTCGCGTGGGAGAACTTGTCTCCCAACTTCGCACCAGGTCACGAGTGGTGACCGCTCGCCTGGGCGACGTGGAGCTTCTCGCCGAGGGTGATGGTGCCGGCATCCTCCGCGTGGGTGACGAGCGCTTCCCCTGGGGTGATCGCAATACCCAGATGCTCGCCGGCTTCCTCAAGGGTCCGGGCTACAAATATCTGCTTCGTGAGCCTTTGGCCTGGCAGTCGTCGGTGGTTCGCCACCACACTCAGAAGAACGCCGACTTGGAGTCGACGTGGTACATCGAGGGCAGTTCGGTCGCTGGGATCTACCAGCCGGACGCCAAGATTATTCCGCTTGTGTCCGTGGCTGAGCAGGTGGCCGACGTGTTCGATATGGATGATCGGGCCGATGTGCTCTACAGCCCCGATCAGGTCGAGATCAACGTGCTTTCCAATCTCCGGACGGTCACGGTTCCGGGTATTCCTGGCGTGGCTGACCGACCGCTGGACGGCACAGTCGATCACCCGAGTGGACGTAAGGTCGGTGACCTGTCGGCTGGTGGTGTGCGTATCATCATTCAGCCTGGCAAGCCCGAGCGCGCCCCTGCGGTGGAGGAGTTCTGGGAGCGCCTGGTTTGCCTTAACGGCATGACCCGTCGCGTCGCCGGCTCACAGATCAATCTGCGTGGCCGCACGGTGGACGAGATTCTGACCGAGATGAACAACGTCATGCGGGTGATCTGGGAGGGTTTGGAGGGTTCGGGTCGGGCCATCCTTCATTCGGCTGAGACTCCGGTCCCTGGTGCTACCTCCGACTTCCTGCGCGTTGTGGCTCGTGAGCGTGGCATCAACGCCGCCACGGTCCTGCGTCTCCAGGAGCGTGCTGCCAGTCTGCCCGCGAACCCGACCGTGTATGACGTGACCCAGGTCATCACCGATTTGGCCAATGAGGAAGGTTTGCCGGTTGTCACCCGTCGCAACCTTCAGGCCATTGGCGGGGATCTCACCGTGGACACCGAGCGCATGGTTCACCGCTGCAACACCTGCGAGCGCCCCCTGGCTGCATAACGATCAGATCAAGGACTATGGGCTGTCGCCAATCCGATGATGTAAAGTCGGGTCAGGTGGCAGCCCATAGTTGGTTTTTCAGCTAAGGGATCGCTCTGCTTTACCAGATGTAAGGCATTGAGCGGCAGTTTTGCGAACCCTGGACTCAGGGGAGCAGAGAGGCTGTGATGCGGTACAACGAGGTGGAAGAGCTAGAAGCTACGGGCGAATGGTTGTTGAGGATCAAAGAGAAGGGGTTTTCAGAGGAACTGATGTACGTTCCTTCTCAACTTTCCAAGCTCGGTGTGGCACCGATAGATGTGGTGGACCGGCTCGAATGGCTTAGGGACCACCGTCATGATCCGAAAACGGATCATGGTACTGTTGTTGAGGTAGTGGTTCCAGAGCAGCAAGCGCCTGAGCCTGAAGTCGAAGTCGAAGATCCAGAAGCTTTGGTGGTTGAGCCTGGGGAGATGCTTGAAGGCAGGCTGCTGATTTTCGTTTCGGAGCCTATGTCCCTGGCTCTCGACTATGATGGTTATGGTCCATGGGAGTGGGCCGAGCCGATGGAGAGATTTGTTGAAGACGCGATCAGCGCCATTCTTGACGAAGATCCAGGACTTCATGATTTCAATGAGTTGGCTGCTATGACCAGGGTGAGAAAGAGAACCAAGGGCAAGAGAGCCAGGGCTGCGAGCGCAGCCAAAGAACCCGAACCACGGGTCTACGAGTTAGTGAGTGTCGATAGTGTTGGAACAAGTACATAGTGTGGCGGTTCTTGAACACGACGATGGAGTCGGAAACCCCGAGGATGCATTCCGAAGGGCAACGTTCAACTGGGCTCTGTCTACCAAGAAGATGGTGGAGTTGTCTAATGCCCTTGGAAAGAATCCCCGAGTAGCTCGTGCTGCTCTAGCAGACATCGAGTATGCCAGGGAGATGCTGGACAAGCTGTATGTGCCTGTCACGACGAAGACCCCTGCTGCTTTTGCAGATGGTAGGAGTCTGATCACGGCACCAGAGGTTCAGGAGTCTGTTTCGGGTCTCGCCGCGCGCATCATCGCCCTGCCGTTGTCTCGGGCGGGCGACTCTGAATGTGTGCGGTTGTGTGATCATGAGGTCAGTGGTCGACACTCTGCACGGTGTCAGGCGGGCGAGACTTTTGCTTCCAAACCTGCTCAGAGCCGTCGTGCCGCTGATTTGAGCGCCTCAGTGCACCCCAAGAATGGCAAGATGCTGTGGGCTGGAATCGATTGCCCGGTGTGCCCGTCAGTGGCCACGCAGCGGTGCAGGAAGGATGACGGGGTGTTCATCGAGAAGCCACACGCACCCCGTAAGGAGCTTGCTGATGTACAAGCTGAACATCCAGCAGTATTGGGCAATGAACCAGAAGAAGCATCTGAAGGTCAAGTGCCCCAGGTGTGACGCAGAGGCGAAGAACTATTGTGTCACTGTGGCAGGTAAGAACCCCGGCAAGTTCACCAATGCTCATGCTGAGCGGGTTCAGCTATCGCTGCTAGAGAGCATGAACGTTGATTGTCCTACGTGTGGTGCCAGGGCTAAGAACTACTGCATCAATGGCGGCAGATACGCTCGCACATGTGATGAGAGACTAGCTCTTCTTGGTCTCTCATGATTTAGAGGCTATCCATCTGGATAGCCTCATCTCGTTATATTTGTCGAGGAGAGGTAGCGCGCGTGTCTGAAATTGCCGATGCATCAGTCCTGGAACTGTACCCGGACGAGCAGAACAAGTTGAAGCTGATCGCTGCTGCGGTTAGTCGTAAGTTCATTGGCAAGATGAACACGCTTGAGAACTTGGTGGCCCTCTCTAACGAGATCGAGGGTCGCTGTCGGGATGAACTGAACCTCGACGTGGTGTGTGACCCGACCACGTTCAAGCTGGACGGCAACGGCAACCCCTACATCTCTCCGACCGTGGCTGTGGTTCAGAGGTTGATCCCTGAGCCGTTCGACTTTGCCCGCGCTCGCTACGAGACCCAGCATGGTTTCGACGATGGCGTGCCCGGCGTGATCAAGGAAGACGGCTCATTCGCCGAGCCCGTGAAGCAGATCGCTATGCCGGGAGGCGTGGATGTGGCTGGCGATTAAGCTCGCTGCTGGTAGAGCCAAGATGCCATTGGACACCCTCTTGGTTGATCAGCTTGGCAGTTCTGAGGATGCCAGGCGGTACAAGAGGTGGGTTCGTGACTACCCGGAGATCGAGAGAGGTCCAGACCAGGACATCTCATCTCACTATCAGGCGCTTAAGAAGGCGTTTGAGGATGAGAACTCTGAGGTAGACGAAGACCACGGTGTCATTGATGCCATGCGGGGTCGTCGCCCTTCGACTGTTCCTGCTGAGGTGATCCCCAGCAAGCACATCAGGAGCCAGCAAGAGATCGAGGCCGAGCGGGAACGAGAGAGATTCTCTGTCCCCAAGGGCATGCCTCAGCGCAACCCTGGTTGGTTCACGGGTGATGCGGAGGACGTTCCTCCACCTGGCTATGGTGTGCCACCCATGTCTCGGCGCGACCCTGGCGCGACCTTGAGGGCACCAGTGAGCCCGAGTGGTCGGCCGCAGCAGTCGCATGAGGACTGGGTGAGGTGGCTGGCTGGCAAGGGTATCTACCTTGGCCCTGATGGTAGACGCATGAGCCCAGAAGACATGGTGCTTCCTCGCCGGCCGCTGACTGGTCCACAGATCTGGCAGCCGTTCACCAGGCCAGCGACCAAGCCAGATTACGCAGGCAGGCACCGTGCCGCGATGCTGGCTGTCATCGCTCGGTACATCGAGGCTGGCAAGGCGCACGACACCATGGATGCTGATGGCTGGGAGCTTCATGGAGACGGTGGTCTTGGTAGCTGGTATCACAAGAACATCGAAGACAAGACTCACGTCATTGCTCGTGACGGCGATGGATGGATTCATAATTCTGGTCCTGTGGATGGCGAGCCGAATGAGTATGGCGATCCCGAGATGACTGGGACTCCCATGTTCTTCGACTCTCTTGGTGATGCAGTGATGCATGCTAAGAGAGGAAAGGTGCAGGTTGGATTTTCCACTAAGAAGAGCCCCTCTACTGTTCCTGACAGCAGTTATCATCCTGAGCGAGTTGAGGATACTCGTGCGATTAAGCCGTTGCTTCCTCCAAAGCCAACAGGCAAGTTTCAGACGCTCAACTCCACATGGAGTGAGTCATGAAGAATCCAGGACTGGATTTTTTCGTCGCTTCCACTTTCATCAAGTCTCCGCATCATCCTCTCAACATTGACCCACTGGAAGACGATCCACACCTTGAGAGTGGTGAGAACGATTCTGACTATGTGCCACCAGTGAGCTTTGGTCGGTGGAGGAATCCGGGTCAGAGTATTCGCGTCCCGGTTTATCAGGGTCCTACGTTTGCGCCTGGGCAAGCACCTGAGGATGTCGTCCATGGTGAGATCATCTCGCCGGCTGAGCAGGACGGTGCAGACAAGATCATCAATGGTGAGCACGAGTCAGACCATCCTTCTGCAAATCCATTCGTGGAGCACGCTCGGCAGGATCTCCGTACTCCTGGGTCTGATGTCGCGGTTCACACCCTGTCTGGTCTGTTGGGTGGTGCTCACCCAGGCTCCATGCCTTCAAACGTGATGGATGCTGCTCACGAGTGGTTGAGCCATCGCTTCACTGGGGTGACAGTCAACCCACACGACGGCACGTTGGAGGCCATGAGCCCGGCTGGCAGGCAGGTGGCGGTGAGGCGCACTCACCTCCCTGCTATTCCAGATGAACCAGCGCCGGCCCCAACCTTCTCGCTGACCAACAAGCATGGCACCTTCGAGTCCCATGATCCGCAACGCCTGGTCAAGACGATGGTCGCCTTCCAGATCATGCACAACGAGTTCGCTCGGGAGCAGAAGAAGGACGAGGACGACCAGAACAATGGTGGTCTGACCACCACCTCTGCTGGGTTTTTCAGGCGCGTTCGCGATGCCTTCAAGGGTGCGCCTGAAGACCATGTTCCAGATGTTCCACATGGCGCCATATTCGAACCTGGGCATGGGGACGAGAAGGATGAGTATGGCCGGTTTGGTGGTTGGGTCGCATCATCTGAAGATGCGCCTGATCATTGGCATCATGATCGGGGGACTGGTGTCGCTTACTCTCCTGGTCACTTCATGGGAGACATGCTAGACCCAGAGAGAGCTAAGGTGCCCTGGCCTGACCCAGACCATGCAGGACACACCTACACCTACGCTCCCAACCCTGATACGGGACACACTATTGAGAGACGTGGCGGTGGCGTTACCTACTTCGTGAACAAGCTTCACCCCGCTGCTCGTGGTCCTGGGTATGATGTTCCCAAGCCAGTGGCCCCTTCTGCTCCGAGGGCTACTCCTGCGGGGAGGCTGCCAAAGAGAGGGCCGAGGGTTCCGCCTCACACACCACCGCGCAGCCTGCCACCACCTGCTGTTGGTGGCGGGGTTGGGCCTGTCGAGTCCTCGGCTCAGATCAATGACCTGTGTCCGGTGTGTGCCTCTGGTTACCTGGAGCCATATGACGGTGAGCATCACGAGTGCCTGAACTGTGGCTCGCTGGTGAAGCACGTGGGCTTTGAAAAAGAAGCCGCAGCACGGCGCAAGCCAGGTGGGCTCGGTCGTGGTCTGAAGGACATCCAGGAGTATGAGGGTGATCCGCTTGGTCTGGCTGAAGGTGGATCTGAAAATGCAGACCAAGCGGATCACCCAGATGGCGGCTACGTACACCCGCTGGCCGGGGAGCAGCCGGACCCAGATTATGAGGGGTATCAGGCTCCTCGCAGGATTTTGGACAAAAAGGGAGCGGACGAGGCCGACCCCATCGACGAGTACATGGGCAAGAACGGCTTCTTCCCTGCCCACAAGCCTGGCCAGGAGCGGTTGTACCTGCACGGGATGCAGGGCGTCAGTGGTGCGTACTGGAGGCTAACTGAGGGCGCACCTCATCCCCAGACTGGCGAGCGCGGGTGGATGCTGAGTGCTGACCACATCCCTCCGCACGAGCAGTGGACGGAAGATGGCGAGTCGATCAGGGGCCACAGCATCAAGAGGCCGGTCGGCCAGCCTGGTCCGAAACTGCTGCGCCCTAACACTGACTCAGGGGGCATGAAGTATCGCCGGGAGCGTCTGCCAAATGTGGGTGAGCACGCCCTGGGTGAGAAGAGCTTCTTGGTCGGTGGCACTCACCCAGTGGAGGATGACAACCTGGCTCGGGCGATCAGGGATGTGCACCTTAACGGTAGGAACTCGGAGACCTATGGGAAGGTGTTCAACACTGCGTTCGAGTCGAGGAGCTTGCCAGGACCGGACTCTACCCCTAGGCAGAGGCAGCAGTTCTATTCGTCAGTTGGCAACCCCGGACTGACTAGATTCGTCAGCTAGCTGATTAGCCCAATCACCACTCAACACGTATTATGGAGTGGACTACAGGCACTTCATACGGCTCCATCCATAGGCTTCGATAGCAACTGACGATTAGGTGACGAATCACCAGAGGGAAGGGGCGTTTCAGACATAATGGAGAATCCAGGTCTGAGGGTTTACCTTCCTCAGTACGTCAAGGTCTCTTACCGGGTGACAGCAGCACCACCTCCGATGGCTACTCCTCACACCGAAAGTATCGAGGGGTATCAGACTGGCATCGAGGACATGTACGCCATCCAGCGCGAGAACGTGATGACCGGACCTCCTTTGTCTGGGGGCACCAGCGCAGACCCGGTGTCGGCCCTCAACGGTGGTGAAGGCCAGGACCCAGACCGGGACATCTACCGGGCGGCAGGAGCAGCAGAGACTCAGGTCCCAGGAGAGACCAGGACGAAGTTCAAGCCGGTTGACACCCAGCCGAGCATGGAGGACCTGGCTGAACAGCAGATGGGCGCAGCCGAGCAGCGCAGGATTGACCATCAGAAGATGGTGGGCGGGGGCTCGATGGAGAACCCTTCTTACGACGAGGCTCAGGACCGCATCAGAGAGAAGATGATGCTGAGGAGGAGTCACCCTCTGCACAGGACAGCCACCGATGATGAGTGGCACGACTCTTACGGACCTACTGAGATCACGCCTGAAGAGCGGGACCTGATGCCAGCGGTGGCTTCGACTTGTGTTGTTGCCCATCACGACCCGGACCAGGACATCAAGGATGTGCTGGCGGTGCAGGGTGCTCATGGCAACTGGGACTTCGACGAGTACATGCACGGGATGTTCAACGGCATGGAGTTGGTCGGGGCGATCCACGACAGGCGAGAGCCTGAGTTCAGGGAGGCTCCTGACACCTGGGGTCGAGACAAGTATGAAGCTGAGAGGGCCAAGAAGGCAGCAGCAGCTACTCACCCCTTGTTCCGGACAGCCACCACCCCTGAGAGCGATGACGAGTTCTGGGCTCGGATGGAGCGGGAGCATCCTGGGCAGCAGAACACCAGCCCGTACATGCAGTCGCCGGACGCGGTAGCTCAGTCGTTCGATGATCACGACTTCGAGCCTGGGGACGACTGGCACGATACTGAGTTGGACGAGATGGTCCCGGAGCGGATGAGTCTTCGTGATCATGCTAAGCTGTTGCGGTCTGAGACGTACAAGTGGGACGGGAATCTCAGATACCCGAGCTACACCCACCAGATCCCTCGCTCGGTCATTATGGCTGATGGCGAACGTGGTCATGCCCACGAGGGTCACGTTATTGAGCACAACACCAACAACCGAGGGCCGGCACTGCCCGATAGGGATTACGAGCCTGGCCCTCTGGAATATCCGTGGACGCACAGCTACTACCCGGCTGGACACACAGACGACCAGGGATGGGTCAAGGGCTACAACAGTCTGGACCAGGCAATGCACACCGCCAATCACTTGGCTAATTGGGGTCCACATCATTCCCAGAGTGTTGAGATGCTCAATGGCTATAAGCGCATTGGGGACGATGCTGATTACGAGCCGGGATCGATCGAGGCAAAGTACGGGCGTGGTTAATCATGGCACTGATCGGGACCGAGCTACCTCACCCTAATGGTGTTGGCACGCACTGGGCACCTCATTGTGACAACGCTGTGCTCCATGCGCCTGGTGAGTGTGTGTACTGCGACGCTTACCCTGCTTGGCAACGATATCGTCAAGTGGCCCGTATTGCTTTCACCGGTCATGAGCCCATTGAAGACGAGACTATGTGTCCATCAGAGGTGCGTCGACCGGTTGAGGTCATTCAGCAGTGGAACGGGAATCGCGCCTGGAAAGAGCAGCGATGACCTGGATCAAGGCCAAGACCTATGAGGAAATATTAGCCGAGGAAGACTCGATCGATCTCGGTAGCGATGCCTGCTACAAGAAGTCGTTCGACGCTGATGGTAAGTGGATTGCCATTGACCAGTATCACAAGAACTCAGCGGGCAACCTTTGTTGTGGCTGGGTGCCGTTCCAGGTGGAGAGCGAGCATCTGACCACTCATGGCCCGAAGTGGAGCGTGCAGTCGTACGAACCGCTGACCATGCACCCTTCGTTGCTCTGCAATTGCGGTCACCACGGGTTCATCCGTAATGGACGTTGGGAGCCCTGTTGATGGTCGATCTTGAGAAGACCATCTGTTGCGAGCAGCATACGAGTCACGACACGAAGTGGATCGAACATCCCGTCTATGGGAGTTGTGGGGAAGGCCATCTCGCAGTGGTTGCATGCTGCGGTCAGTGTCCCGTCGCAGGCAAAGCAGTGAGCAGGCAGGAGAGCAGTCATGACTGATCCATACACAGCCGAAGCTCGGTTGTGTGATGACGCCGGGATGATCTCCGATGAGCTTGTTGCGGCCGGCTCTCCTGGTACGGTCTTTGATTACGGCCTGACGTATCGTCGTTTACTCAACAATCTTCGGGCACATACTGGCTTGCCGCCCTACAAGGGTCAGCCAATCGGCTGCACTGGATCGGCACATCTTGCCCTGGAGCACTTTCGGTGCACCAGTCCGTTTCATCGCCTAGCACCAGTGCCGGACATTGCGCTCTGTGGTGATGGTGCACAGCGTGTCGCTGAGATCGTTGTGAGGCGAGGTACAGCATCGTGGTGATGGAGCACATCGAAATTGGAACTCGCGAGTTCATGGCTTTGGCTGGTGAGGGTCGTCATCCTGGCACAACTCAGATCCTCAGGCACTTCGCCTGGGCGCATCTGCCCGAACACTTGCGACCGACTAGTCACAACGTAGCCAATCTCGCACTTCATATGGTGGTCAAGCTTCCTGATGGACCCGAGTTGACGGCCGGCCTGCGCAAGCTTTTGGAGGCCAAGGATTGCTTCGTTCGAGCAGCCATCGATGCGGAGTGATTGATGGTGCGGATGACGTTCGAGGTCACACAGCCGTGGGTGGTGTACACCTACGGTCTGACCCATGACGGTTGGTGGCCGCTGTGGAATAGCACTCGGGTTCTCGGACGCGCTCGCATCGTCATGGAGTGTGCGGTTTGTGGCATGCGGAAGATAGCTACCATACCGATGCCGAGGCTCGGTCCGGTGCCACAGCCGGCCAGTGGTCGACACCCGATTCGTGAGCAGTTCCTTGCCGAGCACGCGCATCCGTATCGGGGAGCGCCGATGTCATGGGCCAGGCCTCTGTTGAACCCGGCTGCTCACCTCGATGGGATTGATTTGACTGCTCTGGCGATGCGGCTGGAGGCCGATCTCAATGGCTGAGCACCGTCTAGATGTCAAGGCTGGCACCCCACTAGAGACACAGCACATCACTGCCGAGTGCCGTGCCAATCGAGGCTGGTGGGGAGCGTGGGACGATGCCCTGCGCCAGCTTCTCCAGGTCTACGAGGCACAGGCGAATGCTCATCCTGGTGATACGCTCAGCGTGGCTATTTACCGGACGCGGCCCGATGCGGACTGAGTACGCGCTTCATGACGGAAAGATAAAGATTGGTTCTGTTGGGACCGTTATTCTCCCAAATAGAACCCACTTGGTGAGATTGTGGGTCCACCCGGACTATCGGGGACGTGGTTTAGCCCGTAGGCTGCTGGGGAATGCCATTAGTGACGCCGATCAAGAGGGCGTCGTCTTGGAGAGCAGACCTTGGGGGCTGCAAGATGTCAAAGACGAGCAAGCGGACTGGGAGAACTTCAGTGGGAGTGGCGGTGTACCGAGGCTCGCACGTCCACACATCGAGTCGCTTTTTCAGAGTGTTGGGTTCGTTCCGGCAGATGATCGTGAAGGCTTTGTGCGTTGGCTGCGACAGCCGCGAGGAGCCGAGCTACACCCCGTGGCTCGTTCCAATTCAGCAGCAGCAAAAGTAGAGGCGCTGGACAGCCTGGGGAGCAGCATGAGTGAGCACGAAGCGGCTGTCTCCCTGGTCAAGAGCTTTCTTCCGTGGGCCGACCTGCAAGGGCTAAGCCCGGAGCAGAGCGCGTTCCAGCGCACCCATCCAGCGATCCGGCAGCGCATCCTGGACGGGCTGCGTGGTGGCAACTACCAGCGCTGGCTGGGTCTGGCCGGCATTCACAAGGCACAGAGTCAGGTCGACTTCCTGAGGGCCAAGGAGGGCAGGCCCTCGCCGTACACTCACCCATCCCGGCCGCAGCCCTGGTATAACCCTCACGACACGACCACTGAGCTTCCTAGGGTCACGGCTGCTGACGGTGTGGTTCATCTTGCCATCAATCCCGATTCAGTGGCTTGTATGTCCAAGGGTAAGAGCCTGAAGTCGACTCCCAACACCAATGAGGTAACTTGCCGCTCATGCCAGAAGACTATGAACCAAGGGCTGAGGGCTGGTACTGTCGAGAGCGTTCCTGGCAAGCCGGGCAAGTATCGCAGGGTTACTGCTTCTAGTAGGCTTACCTGGGATGAGATCGGTGAGCGGCACCCAGGCTTGTACGGCGATCCCGAGGTCCACGGTGAAGCGGCTGATGGCGCTGATGGTGAGGGCATTGGCTGGGCTGCGGCTCATCTCGCTTTCAACCGGCCGGGCCACGATGAGCACGACGAAGGCTCATGGGACCTGGACTTCCACCTTCAGGATGTGCCGGTCCACCAGATCGATTACGCCCGTGCTGGGATGGATGACCCGCGTGTTCGGTCGGCTCGCCGTTGGTACCAGGAGGCTCCAGACGAAGTTGTGCCTCCAGTCCTGGTACACAGGCATGGGGTCTACCAGGTGGCTGACGGCCATCACCGGAGTGAGGCTGCCGCCTACTGGGACCTACCCACTATCCCGGCCTACGTGGCTCAGTCGCCTCATGAGGACGAGCCGTTCTCGGATGGCGCTCGTGGTCCCTACCATGGTGCTGAGCCGGTGTCGAAGACTTCGGCTGCAATTACAGATGAGTCGGGGCTCAAGGCCGCAGGCATAGCAGTAATTGCTATGGACACCGGTCGGGTGCTGATGCAGCAGCGAGCGCTCAACCCGTTGTTGTGTCCGTGCGGCTTGGGTGTTACCTGGGATGAGAGCAACGGTTACCAGCACGAAGACGGCTCAGTGAGTCACGACAATGAGTTCTATGGCCAGTCTGTCAGCGACCTTCTTGACCAGGGACATCCTCAAGCATATGATGGTGATAATGATGAAGAAGGTGTGGATAGCGAAGAGGGTTTCGACAAGACAGCCGCACTTGAGTTTGACCTCAACGAGGGGACTTGGGAGTTCCCAGGCGGAAAGATGGATGAGGGAGAATCCCCACGTGCAGCAGCTATTCGTGAGTTCCGCGAGGAGGTGGGGCAAGACCTCCCACCAGGAGTATTTGTTAGCGCTTGGGTATCTCCCGGTGGTCTCGTCACCTCAGCGTCTTTTGAAGGGGATTCACCTGGCCTGACTGCAATAGCAGTTCAGCCTGGGCAGCAGGAGTATGGCTACGGTTCGGGCCACACCGCTCCGGTTCGTCAGGAGGGCGCAAAGAACACGCTCGACAACATGGACGACATGCTGCCGGACTACCTGGAGCACCCAGAGTGGTACGGCGAGGGTGGCAGCGTTGCCGAGTGGGAAGCGCACGACAAGGCTCGTAGGGCTCGGGGCAACCCGGACAAGCGCATCCGCATTTACAGAGCGGTGCCGCACGGCATCAGCAAGATCTACGGCAACGCCGAACTGCGTCAGATGTTCCCGGATCAGGACCCGAGCGACCTGAGCGAGTGGGTCAGCACCAGCAAGACCTACGCTCAGCAGCACGCCTATTCGGAGGCTTGCCCGAAGTGCAGGGGCAAGCTTCAGGTGATCACGGGCATCGCTCGGGCCGGTGATCTGGTCAACGAGGGCTACCCGACCGAGTTCGGTTACGTGGGCGAGCACACCCTGGAGCACTCCGGAGCCAACAGGGTTTACAAGACCAAGTGCCCGGCTCCGCGCAAGACCGAGGAGCAGCGGGACCAGGAGTATCTGGACAGCCTGGACGAGAACGATCAGCCGACCGAGGCCACGCACAGGTTGATCACTGGACGCCAGCCTCGGTGGAAGCCGAGTAATCCGCTGCCTGGTCACTACCAGGGCAGCGCTGAGTGGTTTGTGTTTGGTGACGGACTGAGCACCATGTCTGCCGATCTTCCTCGCCGTGGTCCGAGTGAGCCACCGGCCGAGCATGTGCAAGCGCTCATCTCCTCTGGTTGGAAGCCGAGGCACCCAGAGCAGAGCCTGGCGCACCCGGACTTCACCAAGCTCTCACCGACCACGGGCATCAACCACCAGATCTCCTGGGCTTGGGATACTGGCAACGCCTGGATGTACGACGCCACGGTGCCGCACGAAGAAGAGTTCGGTGGGCGTAGGACTATCAGCCCCAATGACCCGAACAGAACCTTCGGCGGTCGAGGCTCGATCCCATTGGTTAGCCCGGAGCATGTCAATGCAGCGGCCAAGAAGTTCGAGCAGCAGTGGCTCTTCGGTGGTCTGAGCGAGCACGGGATCATGCATCACTTCGAGCCGGACGCCGATATGGAGATGATGTGGGGCCGGTCTCCGATGGCGTATGAGCGTTTACGCGAAGGCAACCCGGTCACTGGCACACACCCAGAGCACGACGTGAAATACATGGACTTCGATCCGGACACCCACGAACATGACGAGTTCCGGGAGGACCCGCACGCTGGTGGTCTGGGCAAGTTGAATGCGGTCAAGAAGAGCCCGGTCTACAAGTGCTTCATCTACTTGATTCAGAACGAGCGCGACATTGATCTTGGCAACCGCGAGATCGCCAACCCTGATGACCCAGATGGGGATATGACGGAGCAGTCGGCCTGGTGGGACATCGAGCACGCCAAGAAGAACCCTGCTCTGCGTGCGGAGTGCAAGAAGGGTACGCCTTGGGCCGAGCTTGAACTGTGGGCCGATAAGAGCGTGCGCGCCAATCGCGAAGTCAAGGAAGCTTTCGCTAAGCTGGCCATTTTGGCTAATGAGGCTGCCAAGAAGCCTGATAAGTGCATGTACTGCAAGAGCCCTGCGACCAAGGAGATTGTGCACAGCGAGGGTATCGCTCGTATCCCGGTTTGTGGTGACCACTTGGGCAAGGGCAAAGAGGATGCAGCCAACTGCACCCCGGACGGCTCACACGACCCGAGTAACATCGACTCGATCAGGGAAGCATCTGCTAGAACAGCTATGCCAACAACCCAGGACGAGCCCGGTGTCCACGGCTTTGAGGGTTCGGGCGAGGGAGCGCTTAACAGCAAGGTGACCTTGCCCAGTGGCTAGAGGTTGGCCAAGACCCCGCACTACGAGCACATGAACGACGAGGCGTACCAGAGTCCCGAGGATG
>Ga0105252_10000959_pt1 | contig 14718 bp, 6 predicted proteins | sample EasRivMeERMZT100_FD_89675 | JGI IMG/M metagenome (GOLD analysis project Ga0105252, IMG submission 89675) | Soil microbial communities from meander-bound floodplain in the East River, Colorado, USA - East River MetaG ERMZT100 | ecosystem: Environmental > Terrestrial > Soil > Floodplain | place... | reverse complement strand
GCCGTACACCATCGTCACGTACACGACCTGCACCAATACCAGCAACGTGAGGGCCACGGCGTTGGGGTTCGTCGAAGTCCCGCTGACGGGATCGAAACCCGCCGCAGCCGTCATCGCCCGATAGATCGGGATGTAGGTCAGCAGCGCGAGCAGGCAACCCGCCATGATGATGGGCTTTCGGCCGATGCGATCGGACAGCGCGCCGAAGACAATGAACAGCGGTGTCCCCAGCAGGAGGGCCACGGCGATGATGTAATTGGCGGTCACGAAGTTCACCTTGAGCACGGTCTGAAGGTAGTACAGCGCGTAGAATTGGCCGGTGTACCAGACCACGCCCTGACCGGCCGTCGCCCCAAACAAAGCCAGAATAACAAGGCGGCGGTTCTCACGGTTCAGGAAGCTGTCCCGCAGAGGGCTGTGCGAGCCGCGCCCGGCGGCTTTCATTTGGGCGAACAGCGGTGATTCCTGCAACCGGGCGCGGATCACGTATGAAAATGCCACGAGCACGATGGACAGAAGGAACGGCACACGCCAACCCCACGCCGAAAAGCGATCGTCGCCCAAGGTCTGGCGCAGCAGGAGGATCACGCCGAGCGATACGAACAAACCCAGCGTTGCGGTCGTTTGAATGAAGCTGGTGTACAGTCCGCGGCGACCGATGGGTGCGTGCTCGGCAACGTACGTCGCGGCCCCGCCGTATTCACCCCCGAGCGCCAACCCCTGCAACAAACGGAGCAACAAGAGGGCCGCCGGGGCGAGGAAACCGATGCTCTCATAGCCGGGGAGTAGCCCGATCGCGAAGGTGGAAAGGCCCATGATCAAGAGCGTGATGACGAACGCATATTTGCGGCCTACCAGGTCGCCGATACGACCGAAGAACAAGGCCCCAAAGGGGCGGACGACAAAGCCGGTCGCAAAGGTGGCCAGCGTCGAGAGCAGGGCGATGGTTTCGTCTCCCTTCGGAAAGAACTTGGCCGAGATGATCGTCGCGAGGCTGCCGAAGATGTAGAAGTCGTACCACTCAATGAGCGTGCCCGCCGATGAGGCGGCCACGACTTTCCAGAGACTGGTATTGTTCGTCGGCCGCGAACCTTCGGACATCGAGGTCATCATAGCGGTTGTCGCGCGGCCCAAAATACAAGTGAAGTGGACATTGTCAAGAAGAACAGCGAAAAAAGCAATGGAACCAAACGTAATGTGTAGATTTATTTGGCGGCGCCAAATCCAGGGGCGCAATCAGGTGGTCGCGTCGCCGGTCTTGTTTTGCAGTTGGTAAGAAAGGCTCTTTGGAACTCCTAACGAGGTTGTCCAACTGCCCGATAACGTCATATCAAACCTAAGGTAATCTTAAACGACCTTAAAAACTGATCATCCGGAAATAACTCATTTGAAATCTCGCTCACTTCTGATAAAATAGGCATAATTACAACCTGTCCGTCGCGTTAACATGGCCGCTATTGGGTCTCTTGGAGTGCAATAAAGAGGCTTTTTCGTCGGCGGTATTATGACGGGCACCAACTTCGAGTACGGGAGGGTGATCTCGATGATGGTCAGTGCGTTAAAGCGGTGCCTTTGCATCGTTCTCGGCCTATTTCTTATCACGTCTTCGATGTCCCCGACGCTTGCGGCTCCGCTGGATCTAGACCTTGCCGCAGCGCCGGACATCTACTCAAGCTTCATCGACGTCACGTATGACGCTACCACCGACAAGCTGACTGCCAACGGCTTCGCTCTGAACATGGACCTTGACGGAATGAGCGTTCCATATCTGATCACCAACGGGACGTTCATGCTCATGGCCACCATTGACGTCAACGGGGTGCTGGGTCTCGGAGGTACCGTAGTGATCGGCGGGACAATCCCAGCGCTCGGCTTGAATTCCGGAACCCTGATTGCCGGAAACCTGACGCATTTCGGTTTCCAGCCCGGCGGCGGCGATCCGCTCGAGTTTCGCTTCATCGTAACTGGCGGCGATATCGCGACGAACTACGGCGCGGCCACCGGCGGCATCATTCTCTCGGAATCGGGGTTCCCCGGCAGCTTCGCCGCCAACTTCAACAACCTGATGGATAATGTCCCGGGCACCGGCAACGGCGCGGCCGACACGGCCCCGGCACGTAATCTGTGTCGAATGGACATCTCCGATAAGGGAAGCCTCCTGCTGTTTTCCAAGATCGAGATCAAGTGGTCCGGTGACGGGCGGGAATTGTTGCAGGACACGTTCTTGTCGCTGACCAATGACAACCCCAACGGCGTCGACGTCCAGGCCTATTTCATCAACGGCGACCGCGCCCTCGAACGGCGCTGCTCGGATGATCGGTGTCAGACCGTGATCCAGGAATTCGAACCCGGATGGAACACCGCCGACTGCCGGTTCCACTTGACGGGCGGTCAACCTCATTCGTGGTCAGCGGCCCGGGGCAGCAACAAATGCCAGCCTTTTGCCGTCCTGGACGAGAACGGTCCTGGCCGTCCGGACCCTGAAACGTTGGGTACGACACGCGTCCTGCGGGGCTTCCTGGTCCTGTGGGCCGTTAAGTTCAACGCGGATGCGCCCGACACCAACGATCGCGGACTGTACGAACAGATTCGCTGGAACCACCTGGAAGGAAGCGCCGTCCTTGTCAATTATCAACTCGGGTGGGCGTGGGAATACAACGCATGGGCGTTCCAGGTCTGTAACCCGGTCGTGGCCAACGGTCAAACCATTGGCGAGCCGGGTCGGATCCTTTTGAACGGCCTGGAATACAACTTGGTCTATTCTGACCTGTTGCTCGACTTTTACGCATCGTCCTCCCAGGTGTTCTCCACGCCCAACGTACCCGTCTCGGTGCAGACCGATCTGACGGTCCATGCCGTCGATCTTGATCTCCGTCAGGACGGATGTGGGCCGGTGCTCACCAAGGTAGAGGCAGATATCTGGAACGAATTCGAGGCGAAGTTCTCCGGGACTCGCCGCTGCGTCTGCTGCTGGGACCAGACCATGCTAGCCAGTTGGTCGCGGAACGCCTCAATACCCAACCATTTCGTCCGGTCCGCTCTGCGCACCGATAAGGGCAAGGCCAAGCTCAACGGAGTGGAGAGCAACGAGTGTGATTACGAGACCTTGTGCGGCCGCGCGCCCGGGAACTGTGGTCCCACCGCGGGCGCGCAAAACGGCTTCAGTCAAGCGACGCCCCTCTTGGGCCTGGCCACCAAGTTCCTGTCGTTCTCCATCGGGACGACTCCTAACCAGGAGGCGGCAGGAATGAATTTGGTGGGCATGGGCGAAGAGGCGGCTGTCATTCTGTATGACCCGGTAGAGGGCCCCTCGGAACTCACCGGAGAGCGCGTGTTGGAGCGACTGGATGGCGAGGGACCGGGCTCCGAGTTGAAAGAAGGAGACCCGCAACCGTTTGACGCCGCGACCAGGCGTTCCGGCGATCCGGACCGAGGGAATTGAGGTTGTCAAAACACGAATCGGCGGACGAGCGGGTCATGGCGGAAGGAACTCGATTGGCGAATGGACCTCCGGTCGCGCGCATTGGCGAGCCGAGTCCGAGTGGAAGGGGATTGAACGTGTCGATCCGATTTGGATTCATGATCGGTGTCTTGTCGTTGTTGAGCCTTTCCCGGGCGGACAAGGCCCACGCCGCCCTGGTCGGTGTGACGCCCGGCTTTCCGCGAATCGCATACGGCAGTCAGGGTGTCATGACGTATGACGCCGCGACGGACGCATTCGCCGTGAACAGCGTTCCCGCGGCCATCCGCTTCGCGCCCGCCTCTCCGCCGCGCATGGTCGTGGCGTCGGCCGCCGTCCCGCCGATGGCCGTCGCGATCCAGATCAGGGTGGGTGCCAACGGGGCGTTGATCGGTGGTCAGCCGGGCGATGATCTCCGGGTGACCGGGGCCGTTGACGCCGATGGCAACGGCTCGATCGACTATACCGGTATTCTGCTGACCGGGGAGATTCTGGCGTTCGGTTTCGAGGATTCCGGCATTTCCACGGACTTTTTCGATTTCATTTTCTCACCGACCGGCGGGGCTCTCGCACCACTGTTGGGCAACGACAACATCGGCGCGACTCTGATCGCTGAGAATTCGACCTTCACCGGTACGTTCGCGGTGTCTTTTGCGAGTACGAAAACCAAGGGCGATATCGGACCTGTGGAGCCCATTTGCGGCGACGGGATCAAGACCGCGAACGAACAGTGCGACGACGGCAACAACGTCAACGGCGATGGCTGCTCCGCGACGTGCCGCTTGGAAGTATGCGGAAACGGGGTTGTCGATGCGGGCGAGCAATGTGATAACGGGGCCGCCAACTCCAACACCGTGCCCAACGCGTGTCGGCTCAATTGCACGCTGCCCCGCTGTGGCGACGGGGTCACCGACAGCGGAGAGTCCTGCGACGACGGGAACGCAAACAACAACGATGGCTGTCGAACCAACTGCACGATCCCCCGATGCGGCGACGGCATCCTCGATACCGGTGAACAATGCGACAACGGGGCGGCCAACTCGAACACGGTACCCAACGCGTGCCGCCTAACGTGTACGCTGCCTCGCTGCGGCGACGGCGTCGTGGACAGCGGCGAGGTGTGCGACGACGGAAATACGAACAACAACGACGGTTGCCGGAACACGTGCCGTCCGGCGTTCTGCGGCGACGGCATCCTCGATGCCGGTGAGCAATGCGACAACGGGGCGAACAACTCGAACACCGTTCCCAATGCGTGCCGTCTGAATTGCACGAATTCGCGGTGCGGTGACGGCGTCGTGGACACCGGCGAAACCTGCGACGATGGAAACACGAACAACACCGACGGCTGTCGGAACAATTGCTCGGTTCCCCGCTGCGGTGACGGCATTCTCGATATCGGGGAGCAATGCGACAACGGGGCGGCCAACTCGAACACCGTGCCCAATGCCTGCCGCCTGACGTGCACTCTGCCACGATGCGGCGACGGCGTCGTGGACAGCGGCGAAACGTGCGACGACGGCAACACCAACAATTTCGATGCCTGCCGGAATAGCTGTGTGCCTCCTCGCTGCGGTGACCGCATTCTGGATCAAGGTGAGCAATGCGATGAAGGAGCCAACAACAACGACACCCTGCCAAATGAATGCCGCACCAATTGCCTGGTGCCGCGCTGTGGCGATGGCGTCATCGATCAGGGTGAATTCTGTGACGACGGTAACTTCAACAACCTCGACAATTGCCGGAACAACTGCACGCTGCCCTTCTGTGGCGACGGCATCCTGGACATCGGCGAACAGTGTGACAACGGAACCGCCAACTCGAACACCATCCCCAACGCCTGCCGCACGAACTGCGCGCTTCCCCGGTGCGGCGACGGCGTCGTGGACAACGGCGAAACCTGCGACGATGGAAACACGAACAACACCGACGGCTGCCGGAACAACTGTACGCTCGTGTCCTGCGGCGACGGCGTGGTGGACGCCGGCGAGGAATGCGACGACGGCAACACGAACAACGACGACGGCTGTCGGAACGACTGCACCAGGCCGGTGCGTGAACTGCCCGTCTGTGGCGACGGCGTAGTGGATCCCGGCGAAGTGTGCGATGACGGCAACGCCAATAACTTTGATGCCTGCCGCAACAATTGCCTACCACCCTTCTGCGGTGACGGCATCCTCGATCCCGGCGAACAATGCGATAATGGGACGGCCAATTCCAACATTGTGCCCAATGCGTGCCGTTTGACTTGCACTCTGCCTCGTTGTGGCGACGGGGTCGTGGACACCGGTGAGGTATGCGACGACGGAAACACCAACAATTTGGATCTGTGCCGAAATACCTGTGTACCACCGCGCTGCGGCGACGGCATACTCGATACCGGCGAGCAGTGCGACAATGGGGCGAACAATTCCAACACGGTGCCCAATGCCTGCCGCCTGACGTGTACCCTGCCACGCTGCGGCGATGGCGTCCGGGACGCCGGCGAGGCTTGCGACGACGGCAATGCAAACAACAGCGACGGCTGCCGCAACAACTGCACGCTCCCGTCCTGCGGCGACGGCGTGCTGGACGCCGGGGAGCAATGTGACAACGGGGTAAACAACTCCAACACCGTACCCAACGCGTGCCGCTTGAATTGTACGTTGCCGCGCTGCGGCGACGGCGTAAGGGACAACGGCGAATTGTGCGACGATGGCAACCTCGTCAATGGGGATGGCTGCCAGAACAATTGCACGCCGACGCTCGGTGGCTGTTGCATCGACGGTGATTGCGTGGTCATCTCGCGCGAGGACTGCGCCCAGCGAGAAGGTGAGTTCCTCGGGCTCAACACCAACTGCGATACCTCGCGCTGCGGCAAGTCCGGGGCTTGTTGCATCAAGGAGGAATTCTGCGAAGAACTGACCGAAGAGGAATGCGACGAGGAAGAAGGCGAGTTCTTCGGTCCGGGTACGACGTGTAACCCGGCCCCGGCCACGATCGCCGAGCCGGGCCGGTATCGCCTGCTCCACACGCAGGACACCGGCGTGATGCACCCGCCGTCGTATGGTTTGCGCTTGGACGGTCTCTTCGGCGATTACCCGACGGTGTACACGTTCAATTTCGTCCTGCCGGGTACCAAGATGTTCCTCGACTACGACGGAACAACCATCTGCATCCACGGCCGGGCCTACGGCGGGAAGGACGTCGGCAATAGCTGGGCGGCCACCAAGCAGAGCTTCGTCGACGTGCACATGGTGTACGGCGGCGTTGTGTTGCAAGGCAACCAACTGGTGGTCCCGCTTGGGGCCCCGACGGCGGGCAGCATCAAATGGCTGGCCACCGGCCAGGTCATTCCGCTTTCCGGAAAAGACAACGGCACCATCATCTTCGGGTTCAGCCTGACTTCCGGCGAAGGATGGCTGATGTACGAGAGCGGACATCCGGGCTGCTGCCTGGACTTCAAGTTCAACGACATCGACCCGATCCCATCTTGCCCGGGCACGACCGGCGCCTGCTGCCTGGAGTCGGGGCTCTGCTTCACGATTTCGCGCGAATGCTGCGCGGGAATCGGCGGCGAGTATCAAGGCGACGACACGGTTTGTGAGGACGTCGAGTGCGGTCCGGCGCCCAAGTGCGGCGATGGTCACGTGGACCCGGGTGAGCAGTGCGACGACGGCGACCAGGACAACCTCGATGGTTGCCGCAACAACTGCATGCTCCCGCGCTGCGGTGATCACATCAGGGACGCCAACGAACAGTGCGACGATGGGAATACGTACAACAACGACGGCTGTTCGTCGACGTGTCAGAAGGAAGACGATTGCGTGTGCGGCCCCAACAACAAACCGCCCACCATCATGTGCCCGCCGGATTCGCCGTGCGCGTGCACGCCCCTGCTGATTGACTTCGAGACCAACGGCAATCAATCGTTGGCGAAGGGCTTCAAGTTCGACGGCGCGTTCCCCGCGCTGGGCGTTACCGTCGACACCGACAACTTCGTCCAAGGACACCCGGACTTGGCGATTATCTTCGACAGCGCCAATCCGACTGGCGGCGATACCGATCTCGCCACCCCCGGCTCCCACGCGACGAACACCGTGGCCCTTGGCAAGGTGCTGATCATCGCCGAGAACGCGACGGATTCGAACAACAACGGCCGCGTCGACGATCCGGACGACGAGGCGGCTCGCCCCGCGGGCTGGGTCAAGTTCACGTTCACGTCCGAGTTCGTGGCCGGTGAAATTGGCATTCTCGACGCCGAATCCGGGGAAGAAGCTGGAACGATCTACTTCTACCTGAACGGAAATCAGGTTGGTACGCGGCCGATCCCAATGCTGGGGGACGCCTCGCACCAGGGGATCTCGTTCGCTGGCAGTGCGTTCGACGAGGTCAAGGTCAAGCTCGGCGGCTCGGGGGCCATTACGTTCCTTCGACTAACGCCGGACTGCGACTGCGACTCGGGTGAACCGGACATCAAGGACGATTGCGATGACGACCCCGTGGTCACTTACTGGGATGAGGAGGTCGAAGATCCCGAGCATTTGACGACGGGAGAGGCAGGGACCGGGGCGCCGATCTATCAGTGGCGCGTGGATCGGTCCATCGTACGGACCAGTACCGATTCGATTGGTGCCCACGGCAGCAACAGCCGCGGAAGCAAACTCGCCGAGGACGTCGAGCGGCCGAGTCAGCCGGCGGCCACTACGACAGACGACCGATCGATCGTGAGGGTTCCACACGAAAGCGGCATGGAACTTGGCGACGGTGCGATCGCGCTGCGCTTCCGGTTCGATGATTCCGTGCGCGGCGCGGGCTTGTTCTCCAAGGACGCGGCCAGCTATGGGACGGGTCATTTGCGGATTTCGACTACCGCCGATGGTCGCGTGCAGGCTCGCCTACAAAGCGAAACCGAGAGCTACCTAGCCGAGACGGCTCCGTTCATCCAACCGAACGAGTGGTACGGGGCGGTGTTCACGTTCGGTTCCGGCGGTATGCGTCTGTATGTGAACGGCGAATCGGCGGCGACGAATTCCTATACGGGCGGGCTGCGCGGCAACTACGAGCCGATTGCGCTCGGGGGAAGCACATCGGAGAGCCCGGCCGGCACGTCGGACCCGATTACCGGTCGGTTCCAGGGAGAACTGGGCGAGGTCCGGATGTACGATCACGCGTTGACCGACGACGAGATCGAAATCCTGCACAAGGAAGAGGAAGACGAGGACGAATGCCCGCCCCACATCCACCGGACGTGGCGGGCGACGGATTCGTGCGGAAAGAAAGCCGAATGCACGCAGATTCTCTTTGACCCCGAATGCGAACCGGATGGCCATGGGCCGGAGACCGCGACGATTCTGTTCGTGGTGCCCGATCCGGGCAACCTCGGCGATGCCGATCGGGCTCGCAAGGAACTGATGGAATCCTGGGACTTCAATGTCGTATTGATCGATGTCGACTCTTCGCAGGCGGCGTTTAACACCGCTGCCGCGAACGCGGACGCGGCGTATATCACAGAGAAGATTTCGTCCGCCAACCTCGGCACCAAGCTGAGCAATTCCGGCATCGGCGTGGTTAGCGAAGAAGGTTTCGTGCACGATGCGCTCTGGATGACCAGCAGCGACTCCGGCGGATACACCGGTCGGCGCATCGACGTCGTGGACAAGAACCATTACATCACCGAAGTCTTTGACCTGGGATCGTTGACGATCCTGAGCGCGGATCAGGAGTTGGTGCAGGCCGCCGGGACGATGGCGGGTGGATGCCGCGTGCTGGGTGAGAAGCGGGAGACGAACATCGCGGCGCTGTTCATCGCCGAACAGGGCGCGACGTTGATGGGTGGTCACACCGCGGCCGGCCGCCGCGTCATGCTGCCGTGGGCGAAGGAGAACTTCGATTTCAGCAAGCTCACTACCAACGGCAAGACGTTGATGCGTCGGTCGTTGGAATGGGCGGCGTCGATGGACTAACGGGACGCTTTTTCAAGGTCCGGCTTTTTCTGATCATTTTTTTGGTCATTTCGATTGCTTTTTGATCGATCCGAGGTTGCTTCGGGATCGGGTACATGCAATCGATTTGATGTGCTCTCACTCATTGCCGCCTATTGCTTAAAGCGATGGGCCACCAAGTATCCCACCGCTGAAGCGCTAACGGGCACGGGGCTGAAGCACTCCCACCTGTAGCCCGCATATTCCTACACAGCACGGACTCGTTTTGCCGTACCGAAAGCCCGCACCCACATGCGGTGGGATCACAGCTGGATGCAAACCACCCCCCTTACGGCTGGCACGGCGTATTGCGACGATGGCGGCCGGCCATACACTTGATACCGTGTTGGGCCGGAATTGGTGGTTGGCGAACCGAGTTTAGGGGTGGGCTACCGCTCGTGGCCGCGACCCAAAGCGACTTCAAGGTCGTACGTAGGTTGTGGAAAGGGATTCGACCCCCAAAATCGGTGCATGGCGTCCTTGAGGTGTATTCAGCATGAGTATCCGATTGGTTCTTTTGGTCGTGATCGCCGCGGCATTGGCGGTCGGGTTCGCGATGAAATCGTCGGCCCCCCCGCCCGCTCCAACCGAGGCAGCCGACGTATCGTATGACACGGACGACGGGCGCACGCTGGATGAGATCCGGGAAGAGCAACGGACGCTGGCCGAACGCCCCCTGCCCGGTGAAGAGCCTCCGGTCGAGCCGGAATTCGCCGTCGCAGTATCGGTCGATCCAACGGGAAAGAAAAACCGCCTGCTTCTGGATGTTACGGAAGCCCACGGCTATTACGTCGAAACGTTCCGCATTGGAGTGTGGTATAAGCCGACGCCTGAGACGACGCTCGAGAACGCACCCTGGAAAGCCGAAACCTTCGTGGATGTATACCTGAAGTCCAATGAAACCTTGCGGGTTTGCATGGACGTTGTCCCGGCGGAAATCAACCGATTCGGAGGGCATCTCGGACGGGAGGAGAACTGGGAGGCGGTCGTCCTCTGGCACAATCGTTCGAGGGAAAGGAATCCGGAACACCTTCCGCGTCTGGCCGAGGCGTATACCTGCGAGTGAGCCCTAGACTAGACTAGCGTACGGCCAGGAACACGTTGAGCAGAATAGAAATGCCCAGCAGGACTGCGGCGGCTATCAGCCAATACGCCGAGACGAGGTTGGATGGCGGGGCTTCATCCTGCGCCGGCTTATCGTCGATCACTTTACCCTTGGTGGCGAGCGTTTCCAGCAAGCGGTGATCGTATTTCTTCCTCGCCTGAAACGGCGGTTCGCCGCCGGCCACGGCCTCCAGGTCGGCGATAAGCTCGTGACACGAGGGGTATCGCTCCTCGGGGTTTTTGGCCATCATGACTTCGATGATTTCGCCGACGCCCGCGGAGAGCGACTTATTGATATGGTCAGGCGGGACAAGCGGCTCTTTCAGATGCTTGTGCATGACGGCCGACGGGGTGGTGCCATCGAATGGCACCTTCGCGGTGAGCATGTGGTAGAAGGTGGCGCCCAGACCGTAGATATCGGCGCGGGCGTCGATGTTGATGTCACCGCGGATCTGTTCAGGGCTGATGTAATACGGCGTTCCGTAGGCTCGGCCGGCCTCGGCGGTGGCCGTCGCATAATCGCCCATTTCGCGGGCCAGGCCCATGTCCGCGAGCTTCACGTCCCCACCCTTGGTCAGCATCAGGTTCTTGGGTTTCACGTCGCGATGGATCAGGCTGAGGCTGTGGGCGTGTTCCAGTGCGCGGGCCGTTTGCAGGATGACCCGCAGCCCCTCCTTTTCGTTCATCGCCCTTGAGTCCGCGAGCAGATCGTAGACCGTCTTGCCGTCGATGAACTCCATGACGAAGTAGTGATAGCCGCCGGACTCACCGACGTCGTAAGCCTGAACAATGTTCGCGTGGTTGAGCCGGGCCGCGGCGCGACCCTCGCGATAAAAGCGTTCAACGAACTCCGGGTTCTCGCTGAGCCGCTTGGGCAGTACCTTGATGGCCACGATTCGGTCCAGGCTGAGTTGCTTGGCCTTAAATACCACGGCCATCGCTCCCTGACCGACTTTGCTGAGAATCTGAAAGCCCGGAATCTGCTGGACCGGGCGGTACATGGAGTCCTCGTCCATGGCCATTTGCAGGCGGGTAACTTGCGTGTGGGTGATGTAACCATGCTGGGCGAGGAGTTCGGCCAGAGGCATGTTCCGGCCGCTGGTACGGGCGACTTTTTGTTCATTGCGGACGAGTTCGACTTCGGCGGGGGTACATAGCTTACGCTCGATGACCAGCCGAGCGATCTGCGAATCATCCATCATCGACATCGGCGGCTCCGCCGTGCCCGTGCGAGCACAGTCAATTCGTGGCTCGGTGGTAATAGACTTTGGACCCACAATTCAGAATGTTAGGCGCGCAAAAAGAGCGAATCCACTCGAAAACGCGGCAGCCGAGACCGCAAGCCGGCCTTCCACGCCGAGCATATGAGCGTCGCCCGCCAGCAGCCGAATCGCCGGCCGACGGGCGGAACGGGTTTACGAATTATAGCTCCCTTAGCGCGTCGGGTCATCTGATGCTCCGATAAGTTTTCGGATCGCCATCATCACATCTTCAGTTGTGAGCGGGCTTCCTTGAGCGGACAGGCTCTGGGCGATGGCGAATTGGCGCTGGCTGAAGAGCGTGGGCGTCGATTCGACCAGGGTTTCGACGCCGAATGCTTCTTTTATGCGATCGGCGAGGCTCGGCAGGCCCTGACCCGTTTGCGCCGAGATTTCAACGGTTCGGGGCGCAAAGGCTGCGCTTAGCGATGACCGCTTCCATTCGGGCGCCGCATCGATCTTGTTGCAGACAAGTAGGGGCGGAGGGCCGTGCGGTAGAAGGCGATCAAACCGCGGAACGTTCGACGGACATGGCTGTGAAATATCAAAAACTAACAGGCACAGATTAGTGGTGCCGGTGATGTGCTGGCCGGCGGCGATCGCGACCCGCTCGAGGGCGTCGGAGGATTCGTGGATGCCGGCCGTATCGATCAAGGTGACGGGCAATCCGCCGATTTCCACCTCTTCCGCGACCCAGTCACGGGTGGTCCCCGGGTGGGGTGAGACGATGGCCGCGGAGCGCCCGATGAATCGGTTGAACAACGTCGACTTTCCGCTGTTGGGCGGACCAATGAGAGCAATTCGGACGCCATCGATCAATGCACGAGCAGCATTGAAGCGCGCGGCCATTCCGGAGAGCTCGTGCGACACCGACAGCGAATCGATCGGAGACTCGAGGAGGCGCTCGAGGGCGGGGGCGAGATGAGCGCGCTGCCAGGCGAGGAATTCGACGGCGCGACCGGTCTTGGCACGGCCCAGCCCCTCGTCGGCCTCGGCTTCGATCCGGTTGGCGTGGCGCTCGAATGGGATCGGGTTCGGTCCGTGTTTCAACAGCGGAGCACCCCGTTGCGCCAGAAGGCTGAGGATTCGTTCGACGACTCGCACGCCGCCGTGACAACAAACGTCCACGTTGATGGCGCTACCATTGGCGGAGTTGACGCTGGCGATCACTTCGTCGAGTTCTTCATCCCCATCAAAGATTGAACCGTATCGCAACGAGTTTGAGCCGTCGGGTTTGAGCGGCGTTGCCGTCCGTCCGCGAAAGATGGCGTTGACGATTGAGACGGCATTGGGACCGACGACGCGAATAACCGCTATGGCCCCCGTGCCGGGCGGCGTTAGCAGCAAGCTGTGCGTCGAAGTTTCCACGGCGGTCACGCGCCGAGTTCGACCAAATGTCGGCTGTAGGCCAGGCCCACGCCGCGAAGGACAAGGTTCGAAACGAAGGTGTCGATGAAGTCGCAATAAGGCTGAAAGAACGTGGCGTCGCCGCCGCTGGCGACGGTTTGCGGCCAGCGGTTCAAGTGGGTGGCGTAGCCTTCGACGATGCCGCGGACCGCGCCGGCCAGCCCGCGGCAAACGCCGGTTTGCATGGCCTCCACGGTGCTTCGACCATAGGGCCGTAGGGGGACATCGGGTGTCACCTCGGGCAAAACGGCGGTGTGTTCGTGCATGGCCCGAAGCTGCATGCGCATGCCGGGGAGGATCGCCCCGCCGAGCAGCGTGCCTTCGTCATCGACAAGATCGATCGTTACGCAGGTCCCAAAACCCACGATCGTACAAGGGGCCTTGAGCCGATCATAGGCCGCGAAGGCCCCGCACACACGATCGACGCCGATCGCTTTCTCGTCCTCGACGTCGACATCCATCGGAAGCGGAATCGTGTCACCGATCACCAACGCGTCCTGTTCGAGGCGGCTGGAAACCAAATCTCGCACTCGTACCAGGGCAGCGGGAACTACGGAGCCGATGATCGCCGCAGCGGGGCGACCCTTCGGGGCGGCTTTGACGTGGGCATCGAACGCTTCTTCGAACGCGGCCGCTTCCCCCGTGGGTACTGCGAGCGGAGTCTTAATCTGATTGTCGTGCCACGTGCCCAGGTTGATCGTGGTGTTCCCAATGTCGATGATGATGGCCGGTGCCCGTGGATCGAACTTGGGAAGCTTGATCATGGTACCTGTTTCGATTCGTTGACCAGGGTCCAAAGCCGTTCGACCACCGGTGCCAGCCCGTGACCCGCGACGGCGCTGATCGGCCAGACTTCACGCCCAATCTCGCGGGAAAGAGTATCCGCCGCTTCCCGACCGTCGGTCAAGTCGACTTTCGTCGCAACGATGATTTCGGGTTTGTCGGCCAGTGCCGCGCTGTAGAGGGCCAATTCGTTGCGGACGATGCGATAGGCTTCGAGAGGTGCCTTGCCGGTTTGCTCACTACCCACGTCGACCAGGTGCAGGATCACCCGCGTACGTTCGATGTGCCGCAGAAATTCGTCACCAAGGCCGGCGCCAGAGTGCGCGCCTTCAATCAAACCGGGAATATCGGCCAACACAAATCGCCGCTGCCCGGTGAGTTCGACGATACCGAGCTGCGGCTTGAGGGTGGTGAACGGATAATCGGCGATCTTGGGCCGGGCGTGAGTCAACCGGGAAAGCAGCGTGCTCTTTCCGGAATTTGGAAGCCCGACCAGACCCACGTCGGCGATGAGCTTAAGTTCAAGCCGAACGATGCGTTCCTGGCCAGGCGTGCCCCTGTCGAATTCCCGCGGCGTTTGATGGTCCGCGCGGGCGAAACGAGCGTTGCCGCGGCCGCCCATCCCAGCTTCGGCGATGCAGACTTGTTCCCCGGCGACGGACAGGTCCTTGATGAGGACGTCGGTGTCTCGATCGAAGATGAGCGTGCCGACGGGCAGTTTCAGGGTGAGTGAGTCCCCTTT
>Ga0105252_10000956_pt1 | contig 14750 bp, 14 predicted proteins | sample EasRivMeERMZT100_FD_89675 | JGI IMG/M metagenome (GOLD analysis project Ga0105252, IMG submission 89675) | Soil microbial communities from meander-bound floodplain in the East River, Colorado, USA - East River MetaG ERMZT100 | ecosystem: Environmental > Terrestrial > Soil > Floodplain | place... | reverse complement strand
CTTGACCGCGGCCGCGCTGGCGCGGCGTCCGGCCGTGGGCGAGATGGTGTTCCGCATTCTGTTCGGCGCAGGGTGCACCCTGGGCGCGTTGTCGGCGCTGGCCGTGCTGGCGGGGGACACGGTGCCTGACGTGGGCCTGGCGTCGGCGACGCCGTTCGGGCCGTGGGTGTTCGGCCTCGACGCGCTCTCTGCCGTGTTCCTGTTGGCGGTGTTGAGCGTGGGCGCCGCCTGCGCGTTCTACGGATTGGCGTATCTCGCGCACGAGCGCGCCCACCGCGCCGTTGGCCTCGCACACTTGCTGCTGGCGGTGCTGGTCGCCACTCTCGCCCTCGTCGTGGTCGCGCGCGCCGCGCTGCCCTTCCTCATCGCCTGGGAAGGGATGGCGGTCGCGGCGTACTTGCTGGTGGTGTTCGAGCACGAGCGCCGCGAGGTGCGCCGCGCCGGCGGGATCTACGTGGTGGCCACGCACGTGGGGACGTTGCTCTTGTTCGCGCTGTTTGCGATCTGGGCGGGCGGCGGCAGTGATCTCAGCTTTGCGGCTCTGGCGGCGCATCCGCCATTCTCGGCGGGCCGGGGCGCGATGATCCTGGTCGTGGCGCTGATCGCGTTCGGGCTCAAAGCAGGCGCCGTCCCTTTCCACTTCTGGTTGCCCGAGGCCCATGCCGCGGCGCCGGCGCACGTCTCGGCCCTGATGTCAGGAGTCGTCATCAAGATGGGGATCTACGGGCTGCTGCGCACGATCGTCCTCTTCGGGACGCCGCCGCCCTGGTGGGGTTGGGTGCTGCTTGCGCTCGGAGCGGTCTCCGGGATCCTGGGGGTCGTGTGGGCCCTCGCGCAGCATGATCTCAAGCGGCTTCTCGCGTTCCACAGCGTGGAGAACATCGGGATCATCCTGCTCGGCGTCGGGGCTGGCGCTCTGGGCGTCACGTATGGGCACCCGCTGATCGCCGTACTCGGCTTCGCCGGCGCCGCATTGCACACCCTCAATCACGCGCTCTTCAAGAGCCTCCTCTTTCTCGGCGCGGGGTCCGTGATCCACGCGACCGGCACCAGGGAGATTGACCGTCTCGGCGGGCTCGCGCCACGCATGCCTTGGACGGCAGTCACATTCCTCGTCGGCTCAGCGGCGATCGTGGGGCTGCCTCCGCTCAACGGGTTCGTCAGCGAATGGGTGGTCTACCAATCCCTGCTCCGCGGGGCGAGCGCTGGCGGCGCGGTCCAGCTGGTCGGGCTGGCTGCAGTGGTTCTGGCGTTCATCGGGGCGCTGGCGCTTGCCTGTTTCGCAAAAGTGGTAGGGGTCTTGTACTTGGGGACGCCGCGCCACGCACTGGCGACGGAGCCTCGGGAGGCGACGCGGGCGATGATCCGGCCGGTCGTCGGCTTGGCCGCGGCGTGCGTCGTAGTCGGGCTCGCTCCGATCGCGGTCGTGCCAGCGGCGCTCCGGATCGGGTCGCTTGTCGCGGCCCTCCCCCTCCAGGCGGATGTCGCTGCCGGCCCCGCGACCGCCTTCACTGTCGGGCTCGCGCTGAGTCTGCTGGTGGCGTGGGCGCTGTACGTCGCGTTCGGTCGCGGGCGGCAACGGCGTGAGACGGTGACGTGGGCGTGCGGCTATCCGGCGGTGACGCCTCGCATGGCGTACACGGCGAGCTCGTTCGCGGCCCCACTCCTGGGCGTCTTTCGGTCGTTCTCGGGCGTCCGTACACGCCGCACGCCGGACGCATTCTCCACCCACGCGATCGACCCCGTCCTGGACAGCGTCCTGCTTCCCGCCTGGCGCGGCGCTCGGGCGGCGGCGGCGTGGGTGCGCCGAGTGCAGCGCGGCGGGCTGTCGCGCTACCTGCTGCTCGTTGGCGCCGCCGTCGTCGCGTCGCTGCTCTACCTCCTCGTGGCCGGGAGGAATCCGTGAGCGGGGCAGGACTGATTGGCGTGGGCATCTTGGGGGCTGTGGCCCCGGCGCTGCCGGGAATCGTCGCGAAGACCAAGTCGGTGCTGACGGGGCGGCGCGGCCCGCCCGTGCTGCAGCTCTACGCCGATCTCGGGAAGCTGCTGCGGAAGGGCAGCGTCTACAGTCGCACGACGACGTGGGTGTTCCGCGCTGGCCCGGTCGTCGTACTGGTCACGCTCGCCGTGGCGGCGCTGCTGCTCCCGCTCGACGGGCGCGAGGCACCCGCTCGCTTCACCGGAGACCTGGTGGCGTTCGCCGGGTTGCTGGCGCTCGGCCGATTCGCGCTGGTGCTGGCGGGGCTGGATACGGGGTCGAGCTTCGAGGGGCTCGGGGCGAGTCGCGAGGTCACGATCGCGAGCTTCGCCGAGCCCACGCTGTTCCTCTGCTTCATCGCGCTGGTGCTCGCGACGGGGGATCTCTCGCTCAGTGGGATGCTGGGGACACCGCTGGCCGCGGCGTGGCCTCGCGCGGGTGCATCGCTGAGTCTGGTGGGCATCAGTCTCTTCGTGCTGCTGTTGGCCGAGAACTCGCGCGTGCCGGTCGATGATCCCGCGACGCACCTCGAATTGACCATGATCCACGAGGTGATCGTGCTCGACCACGGGGGACCGGACCTCGCCCTGATCCTCTATAGTAGTGCGCTGAAGCTTGCGCTGTTCGGGGTGTTGGTGGTGGCCGTCTTTGTGCCTCGTGCGGGGTTCGGGGGGCCGGCGGCGCTGGCCTTGCTGTTCGCGGGGCTCGGCGTCGTGGCCGTGGCGGTCGGAGTGGTGGAGTCGATCATGGCGCGGCTCCGGTTGGCCCGCGTGCCACAGCTGCTGGTTGGGGCGGGGACCCTGGCGCTGTTTGCCACGATCCTGCAGGTCGGATGACCATGCGCGACGCCGCTCCGATCATCCTGCTGCTGGTGGTGCTCTCGGATCTCGCGATCCTTGGCACGTCGCGGCTCAGCAGCTGTATCCGCGGGCTGGCGGCGCAGGGCTTCCTGCTTGGCTTGCTGCCGGTGCTGATCGCGCCGCAGCTCTCGGTCCACGCCGTGAGTCTCGCGGTGGGGACGGTGATCGTGAAAGGCGTGGCGCTGCCGTGGTTCCTCTCGTGGGCGATTCGTGAGGCCGCGGTGCGCCGCGAGATCGAGCCGATCGTCGGGTTCATCGCGTCCCAACTCCTCGGGGCGCTCGCGGTCGCGCTCGCGTTCGCAATCGCCTCACGCCTTCCGTTGCACACCGTCCAACCGCTGCTTGTGCCGGTCTCGCTCGCAACGCTGATGGTCGGATTCATCGTGCTGACCACCAGACGCAAAGCGCTGGTGCAGGTGGTAGGCTATGTCATCCTCGAGAACGGGGTCTATCTCTTCGGCCTGACGCAGACGGAGAGTGTGCCGTTTCTCATCGAGCTGGGGGTGCTGCTGGACGTCTTCGTCGGTGTGTTCATCATGGGTATCGTCGTGTTCCACATCAATCGCGAATTCGATTCGCTCGATGCGACGCGGCTGACGGAGCTGACGGACTGATGCGCCTGCTCGCGCTGTGCGCGATCCCGCTGGTCACGGCGCTGGTGGTGTTGGGCGTGCCGGTCTTCCGGGGACGGCGGGTACCCGTGGCGCTGCTCCTCGTTGTCGCGGCGGCGCACCTGGCACTGGTCATCTCCCTGTGGATCACGCCCGCGCTCCCCGCGCTCGGCGGGTGGCTGGCCGCCGATCCGCTCGGGCTTGCCGTCCTGACGCTGACCAGTGTGCTGTTCCTGGTCACGGCGATCTACATCGTCGGGTATCTGCGGTACGAGGCGCCGCGCAGTGGTCGTGTGTTCGCGGGCGGCCTGCTCGCGTTCCTGGCGGCGGCGTCCGTCGTAGCACTGTCCCATCACCTGGCGATGCTCTGGGTCGGCATGGAGGCAACGACGCTGTCGGTAGCGCCGCTCGTGTTCCTGCACCGCGACCGCCGCTCGCTCGAGGCGACGTGGAAGTACCTCGTCGTCTCGTCGGTCGGAATCGCGCTCGCGTTGCTGGGCACCTTCTTCCTTGCGAGCGCGCAGGGCGAGATCGGTCGCCCGTTACTGCTCCCCGACCTCATCGCGCATGCCCGCGAGCTGCATCCGGCATGGTTGCGCGCCGCCTTCCTGTTTCTACTGGTCGGCTTCGGCACCAAGATGGGCCTCGCTCCGATGCATACGTGGAAGCCCGACACGTACGGAGAAGCACCCAGTCTTGTCAGCGGTCTCATGGCGGGCTCGCTGACGAGCTGCGCGTTCCTCGGAGTCGCGCGTATCACCGAGGTCCTGGCCGCCGCCAGGCTGGTGTCGTTCGCGCAGCCGGTGCTCATCGCGTTCGGCCTGCTCTCGCTGGTCGTCGCGGCGACGTTCATCATCGGTCAGCGTGACGTGAAGCGGCTTCTCGCGTACTCGAGCGTTGAGCACATGGGCCTGCTTGTGCTCGGACTGGGGCTGGGCGGCGTCGGGGCGTACGGCACCATGCTCCACCTCGTCAACAACGGTCTGGCGAAGGGGTGGATGTTTCTGGTCACGGGCAACATTGTGCTCGCCACCGGGAGCGCGACGGCGGCCGCAAACCGGGGACTGGCCCGCACGCTCCCGGCGTCGGCGACGCTACTTGTGCTGGGCCTGTTCGCCGTCACCGGCTCGCCCCCGTTCGGGCTCTTCCTCAGCGAATTCACGATTCTGCGGGCGGCCATTGACGGCGGGCACGCGTGGATCGCCGTGATCATCCTCGTGACGCTGGCGGTCATCTTCGTCGGCATGGCGGCGTTGGTGCTCGGGATCGTACTCGGCACACCTCCCGCTCCCGCCGGCACCGCACGCCGCATCGTTCCGGCGCGGGAGAGCCCGTGGCTGATTGCGGGGCCCATCGCCTTGGCCGTCATCGTGCTGATGCTTGGCGTCTACGTCCCCGGTCCGCTGCAGGACATTCTGACGCGTGCGGCACTTGCCCTCGGCGGACGAGGACCATGAGCTCGCTGCGCAAGCCGGGTCTTCGTAACCGACGCGCCATCCCGTGGGGAACGGTCTCCGTAGAGCCGATGGAGCGCTTCCGGGAATCTGTGGCGGAGGCTGTGGCCGGCGGGTGGCGGGTGGCGTCGCTTTTCGGTATGCCGGAAGAGCACGACCAGACGCGCCTCGTCGCGATCCTGGCGGACGACGCCGAGGGGCAGCTCGGTGTGACGAGCGCAGTCGCTGGGGATCGCTATCCATCGCTCGCGATGGCGGTTCCCCAGGTGCACGGGTTCGAGCGCGAAATCGCCGAGCAATGCGGCGTGGTTCCCGAGGGTCATCCCTGGCTCAAGCCCCTGCGCCGGCATCCACCCGACCACCTTCCGCCCGGCCGGCGCGTTGCGCTGCCGGACCGCGAGGCGTACCCCTTCTTTCAGATGGCGGGAGAGGAAGTGCACGAGGTCGCCGTCGGGCCCGTGCACGCGGGCATCATCGAGCCCGGCCATTTCCGGTTTCAGGCGCACGGCGAGCAGGTGCTGTTCCTCGAGATCATGCTCGGCTACCAGCACCGCGGCGTGGAGCCGCTGCTCGAGCGCGTGGGGGGGGACCGCGAGCGAGGCGTTCTCGTCGCCGAGTCGATCGCGGGCGATACGGTCATCGGCCACGCCGGCGCCTATTGCGGTGCGATAGAAGCGCTCGCCCGGAGCCGGAAGACCCCGCGGGGGCAAGCCGTACGCGGGATCGCGCTCGAGCTGGAGCGGTTGGCGAATCACATCGGCGATCTTGGCGCGATCGCGGCGGACGTCGCGTTCCAGCCGGCGGCGGCCTACCTGGGTCGCATGCGCGGCGACTGTCTCAATCTGCTGATGACCCTTTCCGGCAACCGCTACGGGAGAGGGTTGGTACGGCCGGGGGGCGCGGCGTTCGACCTCACCCCGGCCATGGCCGGCGAGATGCGCGATCGGCTGCAACGCCTCGGCGAGGAGCTCGATCCGGTCCTCGCCCTGTTGTTCGAGACGGCGTCGGTCCAGGCCAGGCTCGAGGGCGTCGGCGTTGTGTCCCGGAAGGCGTGTGTCGAGTACGGCTTCGTCGGCCCAGTCGCCCGGGCGTGCGAGCTGCCGCGCGACGTGCGGCACGATCACCCTTGGGGAATCTTCCGGTTCGCCCACATCCCGGTGGCCACGGCGTGGGCGGGCGACGTGCTCGCGCGTGCGCTGGTCCGCCGCGTGGAGATCCACCGGTCGCTCGAGTTCATCGTCGAGCAGCTCGGTGCGCTCCCCAAGGGCCCGGCGCGCGTGAATTGCGGACCCCTGCGACCGAACGAGATGGCTGTGGCGATGGTCGAGGGATGGCGGGGTGAGATCGTCCACGTCGTGATCACCGACGACGGCGGGCGCGTCCGCCGGCACAAGGTGACCGACCCCTCCTTCCACAACTGGACCGCCCTCGCGCTCGCGATGCCCGGCAACGAGATCTCCGATTTCCCGGTCTGCAACAAGAGCTTCAACCTGTCCTACGCCGGGCACGACCTGTGAGGCGAGGCGGCGTGCCGTGTTGACCTGGCTCAGGACGAGACTCCGGGAGGGAATCCGGACGATTCGCTTCCCCGGAAATGGCGCGGATTTCCCGGAGCGGTTTCGAGGCCGGCCCGCGGGATCCGTGGATCTCGGCGCGTGTCTCTTCAGCCCGGAGGAAGGTGAATACAGCCGCGATTATCGCATGGCCGCATCCACTCGGCCGGCGCTCGTCGTCGCGACGGGAGAGATCGAGCTGGCCCGGGCGCTCGACGAGCGCACGCGGAAGCTGTTCCGACGCTCCCTCCGGCTGCGCTCGGTGGTGGCGGGGAGCTGCAACGGGTGCGAAGCGGAGCTTGTCGCCCTCGGCAACGTCGTGTTCGATCTGGCCCGATTCGGCGTCCAATTCGTCGCGTCACCACGGCACGCCGACGGTATTGTCGTCACGGGGGCGGTGAACCGGAACATGCGGCGGGCACTCGAGCTGACGTACGAGGCAGTTCCGCCCCCGAAGCTCGTGATCGCCGTCGGGGCCTGCGCCATCAGCGGAGGCCCATTCAGCGGAAGTCCGGAAGTCGGCGGTGGCGTAGGCGACGTTCTCCCAGTGGACCTCTGGGTCCCTGGGTGCCCACCGCACCCGCTGACGACGCTCGATGGCTTGCTACGGTTGTTGGGGACGATCGAGTCTAAAGAGACCATCACAAAGCCTTCATGAAGACGTGACGACGGCCCCGATAAGCTCTGGTCACTTCAACACGGAGCGCATCGGTGAGTCGAGCGTACAGGTGGGGCGTGCTGCTGGTGTCCCTCGTCGCGGCCTGCGGTGGAGAGAAAGGATCGGCCGCTCCGCCGGCGACTCCTCCGGCTGCCGCAGTCACGACGTCCGACGCACGCGGGGAGATCTTCGTTCAGAAGGGCTGCCCGCAGTGTCATTCCCTCTCGGCGTTCGGGATCAAGTCTCCGACTGAAGTCGGTCCGGACCTCACGCTGGCCTACGCCGATGTCCAAACCCGGTTCGGCGTCAAGCTGGATCAGTTCCTCGCGGCACCCACCGGGACGATGCAGGTGGTGCTCAGCTCGATGATCAAACTCACGCCCGCAGAGCGGGATTCCATTGTCCACATCCTGAAAGAGTTGCACGAGGAGCACCAATGAAACGCTATCTCGGTATCGCGGCGCTCGTATTCGCCGCAGCCTGCGCCCCCTCCCAGGGTCCTCAGGGCGGCACGAACAGCCGGCTCGCGGACGCACGGGAGGCCGCGCAGCGCAGCTACGTCGAGCCCGGCAAACTCGATGAGTTCTATCTGTTCTACAGCGGCGGCCATTCCGGGCAGGTCTATGTGGCCGGCGTGCCCTCGATGCGCCACATCGCCACGATCCCCGTGTTCGCCCCGTATCCGGCGACGGGGTACGGATTCGACGCCGAGTCGAAAGCGATGCTCGGTGGCTACACCTGGGGCGACGTGCACCATCCGGCGATCTCGAAAACCGGCGGCGATTACGACGGGCGGTGGCTGTTCGTGAATGACAACGCCAACAATCGCCTGGCGCGCGTCGATCTGCGCGACTTCAAGACGCATCAGATTCTGGGCCCGATCGCCAACTCGAGCGGCAACCATGGATCGGCGTTCGTCACCGAGAACAGCGAGTACGCGCTGGTGGCGAGCCGCTTCTCGATTCCCATTCCGCGCGGGACCTACGCGCCCACGTCGCGGTACGCGACCGACTACAAAGGGATTCTGAGCGGCATCAAGATCGACAGCGCGACCGGCGAGATGTCGGTCGCCTGGCAGATCGTGACGCCCCCATTCGACTGGGATCTGGCGGCGACGGGCCGTGAGATCTCGCGCGACTGGGTGGTGTGGAGTTCCTACAACTCCGAGCGGGCGACGGGCCGGCTCGAGGTCACCGCGAGCCAGCGCGACCGCGACTACATCACGTTCGTGAACTGGCGCACGGCGGCGGGCGCCGCGGCGGCGGGAAAGGGCAAGATGATCGGTGGCGTGCGAGTGCTGAATCCGCGCGAAGTCCCGGGGATGATGTACCTGGTCCCGCTCGCGAAGAGCCCGCATGGCGCCGACTTCTCACCGGACGGTCGGTATGTGGTGGGCGGCGGCAAGCTGGCGCCGTACGTGACCGTGTTCGATTTCCAGAAGTTCCTCTCGGCCATCGCGGCCCACGACACGACGGGCAGCGAGGACGGCATCCCGGTGCTGCGGTTCGAGTCGATCCGCATCGCCGAAGTACCCGTGGGGCTGGGACCGCTGCACACGCAGTTCGACGACCAGGGCTATGCCTATACGTCCCTGTTCGTGGAATCGGCGATCGCCAAGTGGAAGCTCGGACCGTTCGACGGGAACGACTCGGCGCTGGTCGTCGCCAAGATTCCCGTGCATTTCGCGGTCGGGCATCTGGTCGCGGCGCACGGCGACACGCGGCATCCGGTAGGCCGCTACCTGATCTCGATGAACAAGCTGTCCAAGGGCCGCCATCTGAACGTCGGTCCGTCGCAACCCGAGTCGAGCGAGCTGATCGACATCACGGGCGACGGCATGACGATGCTGTACGAGGCGTACACGGAGCCCGAGCCGCATTTCGCGCAGCTGGTGCGCGCCGATCTGCTGCATCCGATCGAAGTGTATCCGAAAGCCGAGAACAAGAATCCCAACGCCATCTGGGCGGCGAGCGACGCGAAGATCACGCGCCGGCCGGGAATCGTGGAAGCGAAGATCTACACCATTCGCTCCTATTTCACGCCTAACGAGATCGAAGTGCAGCAGGGCGACTCGGTGATTCTGTACGTCACCAACGCCGAGCAGGAGCGGGACATGCTGCACGGATTCGGGATCGCCGGCTACAACATCAACGTGGTCATGGATCCGGGCGAGACGAAGACGATCGCGTTCCGGGCCACCAAGCCGGGCGTCTATCCGTTCTACTGCACCAACTTCTGTTCGGCGATGCACCAGGAGATGCAGGGTTACTTCCTGGTGAAGCCGCGCGCCGGCGTGCCGGTCGCCGCGTCGCCGGCGGGCGGGAACTAGCATGAAGTTGGTCGCCTGGCTGAGTCAGGTCCTCTCGTCCCGGGCGCGCGTCGCCGTGCTCGGGGCGGGAGTGCTGTTGCTGCTGGCGCCGTTCTTCCCGCTGTGGAAGATCACGATGTTCGCCAGTCAGTTCCCTGAGGGGCTGCGGTTGTCGGTCTACGCCCATCAGCTGGTGGGCGGCAACGGCGGGGCTGATCTGCAGGGCATCAATATCCTGAATCACTACATAGGGATGCGCGAGATCCACGCAGCCGACTTCGTGGAGATGAAGTTCATCCCGTTCGTGCTCGGCATCTTTCTGCTGCTCGGGCTGCGCACGGCGGTGTTCGCGCGCGTCGGCAACGTGGTGGATCTCGTCGTGTTGTTCGCTTACTTCTCGGCCTTTTCGCTCGGCGCGTTCGCGTATCGCATGTACAGCTACGGCCACCAGCTGAGCGCGGACGCGCCGATCAAGGTTGCGGCGTTCACACCACCGATCTTCGGGCATCAGCGCATCGCGAACTTCGATGTGTACAGCTATCCGGGGGTCGGGTCGCTGCTGCTGGGGCTGTTCGTGCTCGGGCTGCTGACGGTGTTGTACTTCGAGATCCGGCGGTTCCGCAGGCAGACGACATGATGCCGTCTCTGCTGCTCGCCGCGTTGCTGGCCGACACGTTGCGCCTTGCGCCGGGACTCCATCACGGGCCGCTCGTGCTGTCGCGGCGCACAGTGGTGCTCGCCGAGCCCGGGGCGGTGTTGCGCGGCAGCGGCAGCGGCACGGTGCTGGAAATCAGGGCTGCCGGCAGCGAGGTGCGCGGGCTGCGGATCGAGCGGAGCGGGCGCGATCAGGATCGTTGCGACGCTGGTGTGCTCGTCGCCGCGGATTCGGTGATCCTCGAGAACCTCGTGATCCGAGACGTGCTGTTCGGCGTGTACGTCAAACAGGCCCGCGACGTCATCCTCCGTGGGCTCGATATCGCGGGACCTCCCGGACTGCCCGAGGGCAAGCGCGGGGACGGCCTCACGTTCTACTCCTCGCGGGGCGTACTCGTCGAACGCAATCGCATCACGTCCGTGCGCGACGGGATGTACTTCTCGTATTCCGACAGCATCCACGTCGTGGACAATACCGTCACGCAGGTGCGATTTGGGCTGCACTACATGTTCAGTCACGCCAACCGCTTCGAGCGCAACGTGTTCACCGACAACGCCGCCGGCGCCGTCATCATGTCCTCCCGCGGGCTCGCGGTGACCGACAACGTGTTCGCCTGGAACGCCGGACCGCGCTCGTACGGCCTGGTGCTGCAGCAGGCGACTGATCCCGTCGTGACGGGCAATCTGTTGGTCGGCAACGGCATCGGCGCGTTCTTCGACAACGTGATTCGCGGCACGTTCACGGACAACGTGGTCACCGGCAATTGGCTCGGCCTGCAGCTGTACTCGAACAGTGAAGCGACGCGCATCACGGGGAACGCGATCTTCGCGAATACGTTCGCGGCCACGGGCGGTGCCGACAGCGCCGCGTACCGCCTGTGTGCGGACGGCCGCGGGAATTACTGGGGCTCGGCGGGCTCGGGGGCCTACGATCTCGGTGGCGACGGCGTACTCGATGTTGCCCATGCGGCGTCGTCACCGCTCGCGGAGCTGGCGCTCAACCGCGCTCACTTGCGTCTCTGGCTGAACAGCCCGGCGGCGAAAACGCTGGCGTGGGCCGAGCGCACGTTTCCCGTGTTTTCCGTCAACGGCGCGACCGATCACTGCCCACTCGCGGCTCCACCCAGGCCGGTCATGTTGAATCGGTTGCCGGCCGCGCCCGTGTCGCGCTCGGGAAGCCGTACCGGACAATCCGCCGCGGCCGGACTGACGCTCCTGCTCGGTCTCGCGGCATTCGTCACCCGGCGGCGCGGCATATGATCGAGCTCCGGCAGGTCTGGAAGCGGTTCGGGACACGGATCGCGCTGCACCCGTTCGATCTCGTCGTTCGAGGCGGTGAGACCGTGGCGCTGGTCGGACCGAACGGCGCCGGCAAGTCCACAGCGCTGCGGATTCTGGCCGGTGCGGTGCAGGCGAGCGGCGGGAGCGTAGCGACGGGCGGCGAAGTGGCGTATCTCCCGCAGCGGCTCGGCGTTCCCCCCACGACCGTCGTCGCCGACCTTGCGGCGCTCGTCGCGGCGGCGCGCGACGTCGACCCGAAGGTGGTTCGCAAGGCCCTCGTCTTCATGGGGCTCGAGCAGCGTCTCGACGCCTCGTTGCGTGATCTGTCCGGCGGGGAACGGCAGCGGGTGATGCTGACGCTGGCGACCATCGGAAACGTCGGCGCGTTGTTGCTCGATGAGCCGAGTATCAGCCTCGATATCGAAGGCGCCGAAGACGTCCGTACCGCGATCGCGTCGGCGGGCGACCGTGGCGCCGCGGTGTTGTTCGCCTCGCACCACCTGCACGACGTAGCAGCGCTCGCTGATCGGATCGTACTGCTGGTCGAAGGGCGCGTCGTCGCGCACGGATCACTCGCCGAGCTGGCCGCCGCTGCGGGAGTGCCGTTCCACACCGGCGCGGGGGGGGGCCTCGTGGATCCCCCGATCGAGCGCATCTACCGCGTGCTGGTGCGGCGCAGCCGCACGCTCGGACCGGCGAGGGCTGCATGACGGCGGCCTTGCTGCGATTCGAGTGGGCCGCGGCGCGGAAGGGTCGCACGGCACCGTTGTTCGCCGCGGGGTTCGCGGTTGCGAGCGTCGCCATTGCGCTCGTCGGTCTGTCGGCCAGCGGCGCGCTCGCGGTGCAGGGGTTCGCGCGTACGTCCATCAGCCTGCTGCAGCTGATTCTCTGGGTCGTCCCGTTGCTGGCGCTGCTGATCGGGGCCGCGGCCGGCGACGAGTGTTACGAGCTCGAGTACATCGCCGCCCTGCCGCTCACACGATTTGAGATCGTGTTCTCGCGCTGGATCGCGTGGCTCGGTGCGCTGGGGGCGGCGCTGTGCATCGGACTCGGCGCTGCCGGTGTCGTCATCGGCGTGTTCGCCGGCATGGCCGACGGATGGCGCTACCTGGGCCTCGTCGCCCTGGCGCTGCTGCTGCTGTCCGCCGCTCTTGCGATTGGCATGGCGATCGGCGTTTGGGCGCGCGATCGCGGCCGCGCGCTGGCATTCGCGATCGTCGCCTGGTGCGTGTTGGTGGTCGGCGTCGATCTGCTGGCGATCGGACTGCTCGCGATCCTCCCCGCCGGCGCGCCATCATGGCCGGTGTCGTTGCTGCTGCTGCTCGACCCGATCGACCTGGCGCGCGTCCTCGGTCTCGGGTTGTTCAGCGCGAACGAGATCGCCGGCCCCACCGGAGCGGCGCTGCGCGCCGTGATGGGCGGATGGGGCTCGCTTTTGCTCAGCGCCGGGCTTGTCGCGTGGACCGCGCTGCCGCTGGCGATCGCCACGAGGACATTCCGCAGGCGCGATTTGTAGTGCCGCCGCTCACCCGCTGGTATATCAAGCTCGCGATGGTCTATCTCATTGCGGGCCTGCTGATCGGGGCGCTCCCTCCCGTTCTTGCGGTCGCCGGGCCCGCCTACGTTCACCTGCTCGTCGTCGGCTGGATCACGCAGATGATCTTTGGCGTGGCGTACTGGATGTTCCCGAAGTACAGCGCGGAAGTGCCGCGGGGTGGGAATGCCGTCGCCATCGCCACGCTCGTTCTCCTGAACGTCGGGCTCGTACTGCGGGTCGTGGTTGAACCACTCCGTGCCTGGCGGCCGGAGCTGCTTCCCGGTTGGCTGCTGGCCGTTGCGGGATTCGCTCAGGCGCTCGCGGGGATCGGCTTCGCTGTGAGCACGTGGCCGCGCGTGAAGGTCCGCTGATGCCACGCGTCAGTGCCTGGTTCGTGCGAGCGTCGCTTGTTCACCTGATGGCGGGTTTCTGCATCGGGGCCGTGCTGCTGGCCGGCAAAGGCATCCCGCTCGGTTTCGACCCCTGGTCGCTGCGCGCCGTGCACATCGAGATGCTGCTCGTGGGGTGGATGATCCAGCTCGTCATGGGCGTCGCGATCTGGATTTTCCCTCGCTTCGTGCTGCATCGCGCCCCACAACGCAGCGCGGTAACGGCGTGGCTGGCGTTCGCGCTGCTCAATGCCGGTGTGTTGCTCGCCGGTCTCGGTGGCAGCCTGCTCGCCGCGGGCCGCGCGACCGAGATCGGCGCCGCGGCGAGCTTTGCCGTTCATCTCTGGGGTCGCGTGTCTCCCGCCGGCTTGTCGGACATCTGAGCTTCGAACACGCCCACCGCGCCCTTCGTGGCGTCGGCAAAGGCGTGACTGACGAACGGATAGGTGCCGGGTTCCAGTAACCGCGCCTCGAAGATCGCCCCGCCGCCCACCGGTACCGTCACCGTCTGAACTCCTTCCAGCGGGTGCGCGAGCGACCCATCGAGAAAGACACGGTCGAAGATCGCGCCGACCACGTGGAACGCCGAGAAACGGTTCGGACCCGCGTTGACGACGTACATGCGCAGACGCTCGCCCACGCGCACCGGGATCGGATGCTGCGCGTACACCGCCTCCCGGCCGTTGAACACGACATAGTCTGGCGCAAGGCCGAGCAGCTTGTCCCAATCGATGGTGCGGGTCGAATCGCCCAGCGTCTTCGTGTAGAACTCGCTTTGCACGAACACAAATTCCTTTGCGGGTGGGCGTCCCTGCCGGGGATCGACGATGATGGCGCCGTACATCCCGTTGGCGATGTGGAGCGCGACCGGTGCCGTGCCGCAGTGGTACATGAACGCTCCCGGTACTCGCGCCACGAACCGATAGCGCAGGGAGTCCCTCGGCATGAGGTTCACGTACGCCCGGCTGGGCGCGATTTCCGCGGCGTGAAAGTCGAGGCTGTGCGGCATGGGCGCCCGGTTCACGAGCGTAAAGTCGACCGTGTCGCCTTCGGTGACGCGCAAGACCGGACCCGGGATCCGATCGTCGAACGTCCAGCCATCGTAGGTCACCCCATCGGCGATCGTGACCTTGGCGTGCGTGATCGCGATCCGCAGTCGATGCAGCCGTCCGGTCGCGCGCGGCGGCGCGGCGGGATCGATGGCGGCGGGTTCGGCGGTGGAGCCGATCCGTGCTTCACCATGTGATACATCCGCGGGGGCGGTTGTCGCAGGCACCTGTTCCTGGCGCGCCTCTTGGGACGGGCGCTCAGCGCAGGCCAGGAACACCGCGGCGGCCGCCACAGACGTGGAGGAGAAACGACGGCGCATGTGCAGACTCCTTCCTGATGGTTTCAACGGAATTTCATCCGGTGCGGGGCACGATTGTATCACCCGCTCTCCGGAGGATGCATGAAAGTCGCCGAGCT
>Ga0105252_10000955_pt1 | contig 14752 bp, 27 predicted proteins | sample EasRivMeERMZT100_FD_89675 | JGI IMG/M metagenome (GOLD analysis project Ga0105252, IMG submission 89675) | Soil microbial communities from meander-bound floodplain in the East River, Colorado, USA - East River MetaG ERMZT100 | ecosystem: Environmental > Terrestrial > Soil > Floodplain | place... | reverse complement strand
TGATGCCTGGCGTGCGCGGAGCGTAACGAGTTGGGCTCTAGCAGAACTTTAGCGGTAATGTCAAGCAACATCACCCGTTTGCTAGAACGCGCTGATCTTGAAACCCCGCTAGGTCGGTATGGGTCGAGATGTGGATCTAGTTAGAGGCCAACTCAGAGCCAAACAGAGCTATTACTCGCCGGTAGTATTGACCTTGTGTAAATGTGATGTGCGTCACACGCTTACCAGCCGTTACTTTGAGTGATGCCGGCGTGCACAGACAGTTACGGTATCACTCAAATAAAGAGAGCTGGCCGGGAACCTCCGAGCCTGTTGTAAACTGCCAAACGTTATCTTTAAAAACGTCAACGCGATGTTTGTTAGTAAGCGCATGTGTAGTTGCTTTAGTGGCAGCCGTTACTGGCGCCATTCCAAACTTTTTAGAATACCGACAATCCTTACACTTACTTCGCCATTCGCCTGCCATTACACTTCCATTCCAAACTGTAGCATAGCTCCGATTCCCAATTTATCGTTTGTGTCCATCCAATTAGGTTCGGTATAATCTTTTTCCCAAGGTAACAAATACGATTTGCTGAGTGGGTAACCTTCTACCTCCCACTCATCCTTAAAAAGTTTTCTCGTAATGAAAAGAGGGTGAGGTTCATCATATGGACTGATACCCGCTAAACATTTAGGACATGCGCCAGCGAAATGCTTACGTTTACCTTTTCCGTTCGGATCGATCTCGCGTGGCACGACAAACCATGAACAGTGTAACGAGGTTGCTTTAATCGGATTGATTTGTTTATGACGTGCACCTTGCGCTCTAGCAATAGATGCGCCTAGCGAGGTAAATCTCTGTCCACTTTCCATAATGAATGCTGGCCACTTTTCACCTATTACAAAACTCTGTAAATATTCGGTGAGAATCCCGGGCGTAACGAGATCCTGTTTAAACCCTCTCGTTTTAGGTGGCTTCCAATTCTCGTCAGCACGCATGATATAAAAACCATTTTGCATATAGAAACATTCATCGTACTCATCAATACCCCATTGTCCCAACGCTTTACCGAGACCGGTCGATATGTTAAGCGTAGCAGGATCGGTTAGTGTATAGATACCGTCGGTTTCAACTGCGATTAAATCATCGTCGGGAATCTGTACCATAATTTCATACATACGTGCTCGTACATAGGACGTAATATAACCTGCAATAACGAGTGTATGTGATGCTGGTGGTTTCATTGTATCTTTATAGCCGATACGTTGCGCCATCTTTCCATAAAGGCAATTCATGCCCAATTTATAAGCCATTTGAGCAGGATTACCGGTCGCCTTTAACTCTGATCGTTTTGAAAAGAGGTGAGTCATGAGATCACGCCACGGGTATTCATCTTCTACAGCAGGTATCCATTCCCATCCCTCTAATATCTGTACCTTATCGCCAAACGCATTCTTTGCGGTAGTAACTTCCGGTGTGAAATACCACCCGTCAAGTGCCTCCGGATATTTGATAGTATCAATTTTAGTACGATACGGTAAAGGCATAGCTCGCCTTACGGGCGGATTCCATACTCTATCCGGTCCGGTATTAGGGCTAGGAATAGTAATAGGCCCAGCCTCGTCTGCTCTAAATCGCACATGAAAAATACCAAACGAATCTGGACTACTCGGTTCCGTAACATATAACCATGTTCCACCCTCTCGTAATGACGGCACGTGACAGAATGCGTCCGGATATGCGGAGTTACGATCGATACCATAAACCTTTTGTGTAAAGTGGCCTAACTGGAAATGTTCAAAACGACCACCAAACATTGCTTTTTTAGCTGCCTCGTGCACTCCGAGAGGAATGTTATCCTCTTTACCTCCCCACTCATGCTCCGCCAGTTGAAACTTTTTACGAAGATAATTAGCGAATGCGCCCGGACCTGACCAATTTCTAAGTTCAAAACCCTCACCCCATAACAAATCGCGAAATCGTTCGGAGAGGTCTCGCATTGCTACTATTTCTGCCTTCCAGTAATAGCGGATGGAATCCATATCTTCGTAACTGTCACCACCACGTTTTAATTTTCCCTCTTGAATAACGTTAAAATCAGGCGTGTCCACTCTCTCCGGGAAAAGATCCGTATATGCCTTGATAAAGCTAGTCGCAAAGAAGGTCCCCATATCTTCGATAACGACAGTTTGACGAGGTTTATTCCGAGTAATAGTAATTGATTTGCCAGGGATATAACGAACACGGTATTGTTTACCGTTGGCGCCAATAAGACGGGCTCGTCCGTTTTCATGAATACGCTCCTTTAACGCCCAATGTAGAGACCTGATAATCATATTTTGGTCATAACCGAAAAAGTATCCGACGTGCCAACGGTTGGGGAAACGCTTATCGACGTCCAATATATATTCTGCTATTTCTTCAAACGCGAGGTTGTCATTCTTATTAGCTATTTCTAGTGGGTGTTCTACATCCGCAGAGCAACCAAACAATACGTAATGCTGCGGGTGTTCCATACCGCTGAGGTTAACACCTTCCCCGTCCCATGCAATCATATCTCTAGGACCTCGCTTCCTAGCCTTATAAATACCTTTATATGAACCACGATTACCTTTATACACAAACTCTCCGCCTTCCTCAAAATTAGGTGATGAGAGGTTTATTCGCTGTACCATGCGCGGTAATCCTCCCAATCGACGACATCATCTATATCTAAACCATAATAGTCATCTAGATATTGTTCTAATTCACGATATTCATCCATTTTACTTTCTGTTCCCGCACCTTCCGAAAACAAAGCATCTTCTACTAGGTGATAAAGTCTGTTATCGTCGAGGGCATCGTATCCGGGAAGATTGTTACTATTAATGTAATCGAAAATGTCACGTTCAACGTCTGGCATACTTTGCCAAACTTCGTAACTAAACCAAGACATATTGCAACCCTAACGATAATGGGCTAAAAAAGGGAATGCGTCCCGGGGGAGATCCGGGACGCATTCCATGGGTCGGCTCGCTTATCGGCGAGTCCGAGAGGTCTGTTTCGCCGGGCGCTTAGGCGGAGGCACTTCCTCTTCCTCACGCTTAACGTATGTGACCTTGGCAGTAGCAAACTTTAGTGTCGGGCCGATCTCCGAGACCAGCAGCTCGAAACCAAAACGCTTATTGCCTTCCGCATCTTCGTAATCATTCGGTCGGAGATCACCTACAACTAGACAGCGTGATCCCTTTTCCATTGACTCTACGATGTTTTCCGCCATGTCGCGCCATGCAACACAACGAATGAATGTGGTATCCCCATCGATCCATTCGCCCTTGCTAAATCGGCGTTCATTGAATGCCAATGTGAAATTGACTACAGCAACGCCGGACGGGGTAAATCGCATTTCAGGGTCGGCAACAAAAGTGCCAATGCCTTTCACTTCTGGTAGGCCAGGCATATTTCACCTCTCGTATCGGTCATGTGGTACACTGCGGGGTGATGGGCTCTGCGAGTGGATCACCCCGAGTGATCTTGGTTGTTAGGTAGGTCACCTCTCCCTGGCGCCCGGCTCGCAGGGTCCCATCCTACCGCGAATGTCAAGATCAGGAGTGGTAACTTTGAGTGACCAAACGACCGCGCCGGCCACTACAGAGAGTGACGCTCCGCCAGCTCCGCCAGCTCCGCCACCAGCGCCAGCGGCACCCGTTCCCCCACCAGTCCCGCCACGCTACGCGCCACAGTCGGATAACGTTGTGGCACAGTTAACAGAAGCGTTGCAAGGTTTACCGGAAAAGGTTGCGTTAGCAGTACGGGAAGCGATGCCGTCAACGCCAGCGCCAGCAAAACAGGAACAAAAGCAAACCGAGACCGTTAAGACAGAAACGCCCAAAGAAAAACCACCCGGTACACCACCAGCAGGCACAAATAAGTTTGCGCACTGGTGGTTTAACTAATGACTGACGAACCGGTCGACTTATCCAAACCTACTTTTGAGGTTATCGATACGCCGGTTACTACCGACCCCATTATTCCAGATCAGGAAGCTAGTAATGGAATACCGCCGGTAGACGAAACTACTAGTCGTTATGATAATATTCGTAAACTATTTGATGCAAAAGGTACGACTCCGAAACCTCCTAAAACAACTAAACCAGTTCCGCCGAAACCGCGGCCGGGTACCCTCGTTAAACCTCTTACCGATTTGTATACGTCCGTCGGTACGATGTTAATCCCGTTTGACCAGCCATGTGGTATGGCTATTGTCAATTGTGCGGAAGATTGTGCGAGAGCGTTAGAGAATCTAGCGCGTGAGAATGCTGCTGTACGTCGTGCACTATTGCGTCTAGTAGAAACGAGTGTGTGGGGTCAAGTTATCGCTGCCCACGCACCTATTTTCGTTACTGTTGCAATGCATCATAACCCTGCTGTCCGTAGCGCATATGCCGGACAACAGGCCGCAGAAGGTGCAGAACAATACTTACGGGACCAACATCATGAATAATGTATCGCCATTGTTTCCCGACAGTGGGGGAAACTTTCAACGTTACGGCAACTTTCGGCCGAACGGTGATAATGACGCGCTTATTAGTACATCCGCTCCGCGTATTCCCTGGCCGGTATTTATCGAGCGTTTAACGTGGAATCAAGGCGAACACGTTGGACTTATTGGTCCGACAGGGCAAGGTAAAACGACACTACTAACATCTTTGTTAGATCAGCGCACCTATGTTGCATTGTTTGCGACTAAACCACGCGATCCTTCTATGGATTATCTTATTTCGCAAGGTTATATGAAACTAGAACGTTGGGAAAATTACGCACCTCGTAAGTTCCCTAAGCGAGTAATCTGGCCAAACGCTACTGATATCGAGTCGGAAGATTTACAGAAACACGTATTTGATAACGCATTTAAATCTATCTACCGCGAAACCGGATGGTGTATCGTATTAGACGAGGGTTATTACGTTTCTAAGGTATTACAGCTTGGTAATCGTATGCGAACTATCTGGACACAAGGACGTTCGCTAGGAATTAGCTTCGTTGTGGCAACGCAACGTCCTCGTTGGGTACCTCTAGAAATGTATGACCAGAGCACCCACTTATTCTTTTGGCGAGAAAACGACGATGACAACCTCTCACGCATCGGCGGAATGGGAGCAGCACCCTCTCGTCTAGTTCGAGAAATTGTTGCCAACTTAGATGTTTACCAAACTCTTTATGTCAACACTCGTACTGGTGAAATGATGCGTACAAAAGCGCCCGCACCTAGATATAATATAGGAGGTGAATCATGATTAACCCGAGCGCACTTAACGTGCTTATCATCGGATTCTCTGTAATTATCTTTTCCTTTATGTGGCGGATGCTCGCAGCAAGGATGAGTGAGTCGCCGATGGGTCAAGCAATGGCCGCAATTCTCTAGTATCACCCGAGTAATACTCTCACAGATAAGGATCGCAAAATGCCTACAGCAGCAACTATGCAACAGAGTGCGGGAGGGACGACGCAAGGTCGCGGCGGTGGTAAGCAAACCGTTATGCCTGTTGTCCCATTTATTCGCGCTTCGTCGGAACACCGCGAGAGCACCGGTATCGACGTATCCAAGCTACTGATTATCGGTGGCGCGCAGGATCTCGGAGTGTTTGACGTTCCCGCCTACGGATACGTTCGCTCACTTCTACTCATCGTTACGGGGTCGGGTGGCGCAGGAACACCCAACTTTAACGAGGACTATCCATTTTCCGTTCTGCGCGATATCGCACTCACAGAGCCGAATGGTGCAGTAATTGCACAGTTTGGAAGTGGATACGATCTGTTCCTCGCCAATAAATATGGCGGATACCGTCATGCGCTCGGAGCGGATGCGCGCCAGTCACCCACATATCTTTCCGGTGCAACAGTCGGTGATTTTGCGTTTATGCTGCGCATCCCAATCGAACTATCGTTCCGTGATGGTTTGGGCTCGCTGCCAAACCAAAATGCGGCCGCTACGTTTAAGCTGCGCCTAGCGCTACAGAGTGGCGCTGCTAACGGCGGAGTATGGGGGTCGACAGTCCCCACCACTCAACCGAGCGTGAGAGTGCAGGTTTATCTAGAGGCATGGGACCAGCCGGAAGTATCGAGCGCGGGACAGACAAATCAGGTCACCCCACCCGCAATGAACACAACTCAGTTTTGGTCTACACAAATCTTTAATGTGAACGCGGGTGCGCAGACCATTCGACTTACGCGCGTCGGTAACTACCTTCGTAATGTCATTATGGTTTACCGACGTACTGCTGGCACTCGGGCAAACGGAGACGCTGATTTTCCAGATCCCGTTAACCTTTATCTTGATACGCGACCTCTCGATATTTTCACTAAAGGCATGTGGCGGCACACAATGTTTGAGCGTAGCGGATTCGGGGGTCGCGCTGGTGCGGGCGTTCTTACAGCCGCACTTGCAAACGACACCGCTGGCGGTCTAGATAACGGCGTGTTCGCATACGACTTCACACATGAGTTTGACGGAACGCTAGGACATGAGAACAGGGATCTTTGGCTCCCCACTCTCGGTTCTACTCGTTTGGAATTGCAAGGATCGTTCACTACGGCGGGTACACTTACCGTTCTGACGAATGACGTTGCAATTGCGGGAAGCGTGTTTATGTGATGGCCGGTAACTATGATGGCGATACCACAATGGTTAACCCCATTAGTGATAGTGGTATTTCGACGGAAAAATGGGCCGCAATCCTAGTGTTGGGCGCTATGGTTGCTCTTATCGCAATTAACCGTGGATTCCGAGGTGTAAGCGTCGGATCACTAACCGGAGGGATGGTGCGACCGTAATGCCGTTTGGGATTCAACTTAAAGGTGTCATCGTAGGTATTCTCATCGCCTACTTCCTAATTCCTTGGGTACAAGGGTTGTGGCTCTCACGTACCGCACCTAAAGCAGCGTAAATGATTTACGGTACCCGAGCGTTTTGGTTTGGGACGATTGAGCGTTCGGTTAAAACGTTTGCGCAATCCTTATTGTCACTATGGACAGTAGGGAATGGTTTTAATATTCTCCAAGTCGACTGGCAATCGGCGCTAGGTGTTAGTGGTGGCGCTTTAGTCTTTAGCGTACTTACTAGCTTAGCAACACCTAATACAGTGGCCGGTTCAACTAAGGAGGTGACACAAAATGGGCGATCGGATGTTTAACGTTCTCGGTGCAATTGTTACCGTTGCTTTGGTAACCACAATTGTTAGTCGGCCGACTAGCGCAACTGTTATCCGTGCAATGGGCGATGCGTTTGCTGGTAGCATTCGCGCGGCACTCGGAAAGTAGGCGGAAATGCCACCAGGAGTAACTAACAAGAGTGGCGCACGTATTACTACGGATTACGTTGTGCCAACGAATGTTCCTATCGGTGAACATCTATCGAGTGGGGGAGCACCAGGAACGCCGCAATATGCTGCGCCTACGGCTGGAAACACACAGTATGTCTTTTCGCCAGTATCAGCGTGGTCGGCATTGCTGCGTAGTTTCCCGGGTGGCGTACCGGATCCTGGTCGTAATAAAACACTGCCGTTACGAGAGTACGGGCCGGATGGCGGTCAACCACCTGCCGAATGGTATCTAGGGCAGAACGGTCCGGGACGTGTTGAGCAAACACAACACACTGCGCTAGAACACGTTGACGCGGACGGTTGGCAACGGTTCCAGCCGGTAAAGGGAACGAAGCGCGCCGCTCCCGACCCTCGTAGGTCACCCCCGACCCCAGAACGTGTTACAGACGGGCTGTCGCCTAGCTCTTACACGTTCAGTCGACAGTTTGACCAGCGTTTCGCGCACCGGTTAACAGGCCAGCATTTTAGTATGGCCGATCACCGTCGCAATTACCCGATTCTAGGTATGGCGCCGACTCCTTTTAGACGTAATACCTACAGAATCGACCCTGCACCTTGGGATACTCATATCGTCGATTACGATCCCGTAAGCGCGCCACAACCGGGACGTATTGTTTCTCACGATATTACGGGTGCAGTCCATTCATCGTATAGGTTGACGTAATGGCTGCGATGGATCTAGGTAAACAAATCGGACCACTACCATTAGGCGCATGGGTTGCTGTAGTTGTCGGCGGTTTGGGTATTGCGTTCTACACTCGGAAGTCAACACCCGCAACTACCATTGTTACTGATACTAGCGGTGACCCGGGTGTAGGAACGGGAGGCGGAATGTTTATTCCAATTAATCCGCCTACCGATACACCTACTGTTCCTACTATTACTACTAACGAGGACTGGGGTAAAGCTGCTGTCAACTACCTTATTTCGATGGGATATGACCCTAACGTCTCAGATACCGCCATACGTAAATATCTGGAATCGACGCAACTCACGTTACAAGAATACGCACTCACTCGTTATGCGCTTGTTAGATTGGGTGCCCCGCCGATTCCATTACCAGCACCGCCGGAACCACCGCAAATACCGGTAGTTACCCCATTACCACCACCAGTAGTGCCAGCACAACCACCGCTAGCTAATGCGCAACTACGTTTTTACTTTGTAGCGCCGGGCGATTCGTTAACAAAAATAGCGTTGCGCTGGTATGGGAATGCGAATAGCTGGCACGATATTTACAACGCGAATCGTAAAGGTTATACACGACCGGACGGCTCGCCAGGATTTATTAGTAATCCCAGTTATCTGCGACCGGGTGATAAACTTTGGTTGCCCGGAGTAGGAGGACCAGTAAGGTGAGTACCGAAACGCCAGCATTTACACAACATCACGACCCGCATACATGTGTGGATTGTGTAAATGGTAAGGAAGAGTTTCACGTTCCTATTCCAACGCCGGAAGTGTTGTGGGCACATATACAGCGCGTCGAATTGTGCGTGACTATGCTTGCTGCGGTAATGGCTGCTCTCGCAGTATCACCGTTCGGCGCGATGATTCCGCCAGAATTGCGAGCGGAAATTGATAGAGTAAACTCGCTATGACTGTTATCTCCGATGCGCAATTAGCCGGATACGTATTAGGTGCCGGTTTTACCGGTAACTCTGCGATAACGGCTGTAGCTATCGCTCTCGCAGAATCGGCGGGCGACACTGGCGCTATCGGAGATGTTAAATTACAGACGAGTGTATGGGGACCTAGTATTGGTTTATTTCAAATCCGTTCCCTTAATGCCCAAAAGGGAACGGGCGGGCAACGTGACGAATTGGCAAACGTCAATCCCGCAACAAACGCTAAAAATGCTTACGCCATATCCTCTAATGGAAAAGCGTTCCAGGCATGGTCGACGTACAAAAATGGGTCCTATCTTAAATACCTCACACGCGCACAAACTGCTATCAAGTCTCCTGGTAGTGTGTCTAGCGTCGGCGTTACTAATAGCGGTGGGAATACAAGCGACCCACTTGCAAGTGGAATATCAGCAATTGTCGACCCCGGAACGTGGAGACGTTTTGGCGCATTTCTCCTTGGAGGACTGTTTGTTATATTCGCATTGTATCGAGCTACTGACGCACAACAATACATTACGAGTGCCGTTAAAACCGTAACTAAGGTGGCGTTGTAATGGCAACACAACCGCAAGTTATCGGCACTGGTATTATCGTATTAGCAGGACGTTGGGCGAATGATAAACCAATCGACGTCAAAACAGCTATCGGTATTGGCGTTTATGCTTTGGGTATTGCAGGGCTCGCAGCTACAAACGAAAAACTTGCCTCACAGTTTGCGACTCTGGTACTCATTAGCGCGGGGTTTCTGTACGTTATACCTCTCGCTAGTAAACTCGGACTCACTAATACAAAATAGAGCAGGAAGAATAATAGGTAGATTAATATGGGTGATATTGACGTCCTTACGGTTACTCTCGCACTGGCGGGCGTCATCATCCTTTATGGTGCGATCAAAAATAAGAATCCGTTAGAGGTATTAAAATTAACATTACAAGGAAAAGATATTAACTTAGCAAAGCCTTTAGCTACCGCTAATTCAATGACACAAGTAGTTACCGGCCAACCTAATGTGGACCCATCGGAGTTTCATAGTGACGGAACACCTCGCGCATATCCTAATGGAACGGCTCGTTATGTAGGCGATCCATTACCATCGGCATTACCCCCGACTGATACAAGAAATAAGTTTAAAAGCATTGTACCGCCAGGAACGCCTGGCGATCCGAGAGCGCCGAAAGATGCTAGACGTCCTGTTAGTTTTATTGCCCCATTCGCTACGGGTAATAGCGGTGGCTTCGTATGAGTGTTGACGAAGGAGGGTGGCGGTGGCAAGCCGATGTAGTACGTAAGCAATTCCCTATGAATACCATTACCTCTACGTTTCGTAATAACTCTGTTGCGTCAGGGTCGACATCCGGCGATTACCATTCGCGCGGGAGAGCCGTAGACGTAGGTGGCCCGAACCTTATGAATGTGTTTAATTGGATAGCGACTACTTTTCCACAGAGTGCGGAGATTATATATTCACCAGCAAATAATAGGCAGGTTAAGAATGGGCAGTCTCACATGTATAGTGAACCCACTAGATCCGGACATTTCAATCACGTACACTGGGCATTCATCGGACCGACCACAGTCGGAGCACCCTATACGGGAACCGATGCGGTTAACAGTAATACTACTAATGCCGGAATCGACCCTAGCTATGGGTTGCTCCCTTTTATTACCAATAGTGGAAATTGGACCCGATTTGGTCTCGCTTTGCTGGCCGCAGTATTTCTATTTTTCGCTGTACGAGCGACGATGAAAGTGGTGACATAATGGCATCCGATCCGGCAGTGTGGGGACTTGCCACTATTTCTATGTCTATGGCACTTACCGCAGCAACTGCTTTTAATCCTCCTTTAACAGAAGTGAGGAAACGTAGTCGTGAGGATACAACGTTTGCGGGAGACGTTAGGCTCGGTGAGTTGGCAACTTTACTCGTTAGTGTCGGTGTTGGCACTATCTCTAGCTCTATTAGTGGCAGTCCTGTCCCTGCTATTATCGGCATTATTGTCGGTTTAGGGTTAGTAGCTCTTTATGAGAGCGCACTACAAACGGAGGTTACAGCCAATGGGCAAGGATAGTAGAGGGATATGGAACACACTTGCTACGGGCGGTCGTTTTAGGCCACCACATTCGGCTGGAGTGCCATCGGGAGAAGGACCTAAAACAGAGAAACTAGAACCTATCCCAGAACGTACAAGTACCCCAGTATTCCCGTATAGAGGGCAGGAACAGCACGGAGTACCCGCCACATATGGAAACTATCAAGAGCAGTATGTAGATGAATACGATACCGACAACGGACCTGTTGCAGATATTATTATTCCTATCGATCCTATCCCTGTTTATCTTGTCAATAACAAGGGAAACGAGCGACGAGTAGTTCGGACTGCACAATTTTACGTAGGCGCTACTGCTATGCGTGTAGCTCAACGTAATGATGGTCGTACGCGATTGCGCGTCAAGAATTGTGAAACCGCCGCAACTTTCACAATTTGGATTTATGGCGACCTAAATAGCGCAGGAACTAATAGCGGAGGATATCCACTCGGGCCGGGCGAATCGCTAGAGCTACTAACGGAAGATGAATTGTTTGCCAATAGTGACGGGCAGGGTACAAGTGGAGTTAACAAACTAGCAGTAATTCAAGAAACGACGGTACAGATAGGATGAGTGAGGATGATACAGAATTACAGTTATTGCGAACGGTCGAGATCACATTGGGTTCCGATGGTGCAGGGATATCTGTTCCTATTGGACCCGATAAATCGTCGGAACGGTGGGAAATTGAAAATATATCGACATCTTGTAACTCAACTTCCAACACTACCCTTACTATTTTCCGTCAAGGTACATTGCGACCTATTGAGGGCACGTACTCTGGTAACTTAGATAGCACAGATACCCCATATAGATTACAAGCTGGCGAGAGATTGACATTTCAATACACAGGCGGAGAGGTAGGCGCAGTAGGTCTCATCACACTATCAGGTAAACTTATTGTAAGAGGAAGGAGGAGTTACTAAATGCCGTTTTCAAACCCGCTAGTAGCGGGTGACGAAATTATTTACCCGGTGCGTGTATCGGGTCCTTCCGCATCTTTTGAGGCAATGAGTGTTAGCGATACCTTTAGTTATCGCGGAGTTGAACTATCAGACATAGTATTTGGATATGCGAAAGGCATCGTCGGACATCTTGGTATAACACCAGGTGCGTTATCAGTAGTAACGCCTGCCGAAATAATTATTGGTTATTTAGATGTTCCAGCAGAACCTAACAGAATGTATCGAGTGTGGTCGAATGATTTATCTACCGGTTCGGGAAGCACACAAGCTGAGTTTATGATTCGTTTTACTACTAACGGCACAGTACCTACAACCAGTAGCACTATTCTATGCTCAACTAACCGCATATCATTGTGGAGTTGTGGCATAATGCAAGAATTGGTAGCAGGTATAGAGGGTACACTACGTTTTGCGTTAACAATGAAAGCGCACGTCGGCACACCTACATTGTATTATATTGGTCAAGTGAGAATGACCGTAGAGGATATCGGTGAATATGTAGCGCATTCGGGAGTAGCAGCGGCACCAGGAGGAAGTGCACAATGGCGCACATTCGATATACAACCTACAGCGACTCGTAGTTACATGGGAAATGGCGCTTATCTCGGTTACGATAATCAATACATGATGCAAGGTGATGTAGGTATAGATGGTAATCGGCGATCGTGGGCGTGGTTTGACCAGAATAGCGCCGGTCTCGGAAGTGGCGGCAGCATTGCTAATTTAGTTGGAGTCGGCGCAGGTAACATTAGTTATGTGAAACTTTTTCTCTTTTATCCACACTGGTATTACTCAACAGGTGGGAGAGCAGTTGTCGGCCACCACAATTCAACGACTATTTCTAATACAGAACCGGGAGGAGGAACACCTAGAGAGATATTTAATACCTATACGGCTCGTAACCAAGGAAAATGGATTGACCTTACCGGTAGTGCAATTCAAGCTGCTATGATGGCTGGAACTTTCAAAGGATTCATGCTAGGCAATACAGCCGATAGTTCGTTTAATGATTATGGCTACGCATATGGTGCTAATGGCATTAATGGACAACAACCTGGACTCCAAGCGAGGTACTATAAATGAGTTATCCAATGATTCCCGCGAGGTGGCGAGGTGGCACTCAAACAGATATCCGCCGCATTGTCATTCATTGTACGGTTTCCCCAACTGTTGTCGGTGGAGCTAAAAGCGTGGCTAATTATTTCCGTACAACGAGCCGACCGTCATCGGCGCATTATGTGGTCGATCCTAGTCAAATTGTTCAGTGTGTGGCAGACAACGTAGTCGCATATCACGACGGCACTAATTCTAACTCTATTGGAGTTGAATTGTGCGATATGGTTAATGGTCCTGCTGCGAGATGGGATAGCCAAGCGCACAGAGATATGCTTACTCGTGCTGCTATGTTAGTTGCGAGTTTGGGATTTAAGTATAAGATTCCACTCATCAAAATTAACGGAGCACAGATTCGGGCTGGTAATAAAGGGGTATGTGGACACGTCGATATGCGCGACGCATTCCCTGGTAGAACATCCCATTATGACCCGGGCCCCACTTTTCCATGGGCCACATTTATGAGTATGGTTACAACAGGAAAGGGCGTGGAAGATATGTGGCCAGAAAAACTGCCCGATTACGGGGCAAATATGCAACACCCACCATCGGCGGATGCGAATGTCCTTATGGCCTGGACAATCGCTAAAGTTAGATGGATTGACGAACGCACTACACGCATGGAAGCAGCACTAGGCGCTATTTCTAACAGTCTAAAGGCTATTCACTCAGAATTGGAGAAGCCGTAATGTCTGACTTTAAAACGTTTACCTCTAGGGCTAAAGTAGAAGCACGACAATTAAAAGAAGACGAGTCGGTTGTAACAGTTGACGGCGTCGAGCAGGGTACTACCGGTCAATGGGTAGTTAATTCTGATAGCGCCGGTACTATGCTAATGGACGACGAGGTATTCCAAAAGGAATGGGCCACCGAGGCCGAACACAAGTCGTCGGGGAAGGGAAAATAACTAAATAAGTAAACCGCTAGTATTGGGGAATGGAATTACGACCATTCCCCAGTTGAGCCTGCCCTAGAGAGAACGGTATGCAAATAGATAAGAAATTGTTTCGGCCAGTACCGGGTAAGCGCGGTTATTTTATTCTTATTCTCGGATTACACGAAATAATATATGGTTTGGCTCTCGTCATTACATTGGGCGGAGAGTGGTGGCCCGCATCACAAGGGAATGTAATAGGAATATCGACGGTTATTTGGGGATGGATATGGATAGCGTTCGGATTATTTCTATTAACGGGTGTATACTTATTACGCGATAGATGGCAATTTTCGGCCGCTATGCTGCTTTATACATTATGGGGGTTATTAGCGCTCTTATACTCGCTCTCAAACGATAATGCAGGTTTATGGGGCCCTTCTACTACTTACCTAGCTATAGCGGCCATTATACTTATATCGTCAGGATGGAGGGCATATAAGTGAATCCGGCTACTTTAATTATAGCTGTGGCCTCATTAGTATTAGCGTTCATATCGTTTATATCCGCGAGTAATGCGAATAAAGCGGCCGCTGATTCTAAAGCATACGAGAATGCGTCCCTCATTTACGATCGAGCTATTACACAGCTTAAAGCGCACAACGACGAGTTAATAGAACAGATAGCGGAATTAAAACGTCGGGTAAAGGAATTGGAAACAGTTATCGCTACATTACGGG
>Ga0105252_10000949_pt1 | contig 14859 bp, 9 predicted proteins | sample EasRivMeERMZT100_FD_89675 | JGI IMG/M metagenome (GOLD analysis project Ga0105252, IMG submission 89675) | Soil microbial communities from meander-bound floodplain in the East River, Colorado, USA - East River MetaG ERMZT100 | ecosystem: Environmental > Terrestrial > Soil > Floodplain | place... | reverse complement strand
TTATTAATACGCAGTCTGATTATTTATCAGATGAGTTAAAAAAAGAAATTCTCAAACAATTAGATTTAGATAAAAATAATTTAGAACAAGCATTGACAAAATGTTCAGGACGTATATACTTTTATGGAATGAAAGAGAATGAAACGGCGGTTATGGTCGAATTTGTTTCATTCTTACTTCGTAAAAGAGAAGCTTTATTTCTAAAGCAATTTAGAAATGACCCAGATAATTCTAAAATTGCCTTCAAAGAAAAAGAAGCTGACATTAAGAGATTATTGGTTGATGATGTAGAGTGGATGAATTTACAGCGTTGTTTAGTCACTTTGGAGCTAATAAAAAACGAGTACACGTCTATTGTGAAAGCTTTTGAAACACAAGGCCGGTTGTTACTTGGAGCTAACAAGAGGGATTTATTTAAAGATGGATTAAATTAATACACTTTTAACACATATAACTAACTATCAATTTATATTTTATTTAACAATTCTAACCTAATTATGGAGATAACCATATGTCTTTTACTTTAAATCCAACTAAGCAGATTAGCGTCATGAATCAAAAGGGAGGAGAACGTAAGAACTTCATCTTCATTGATTCTATTCGTACTGATCAATTTTTATCCTTTCCCGATAACGGTTCTACCACTGTTCGTTTTCTTCCTCCTTGGAGTGCAGAAAGCATTATTCTCAAACCGATGGATACTTTTTGGAATAAGTCTGATAAAGATTTCTCTTTTTGTGCTCCTGGTGCCTTTGGTATGTATGATCCTTTTAAGGCTGTGACTATGGACATCTTTTCTTTTGGAAAAGATGTGTGGAGCAAAGAATATAAAACTGATTTGGCTGTAGTGAATAGCCAAAAGCATTTCTATGCTAACGTTCTTCAGTGTCCACAACGGGATGCTGTTAAAATTGTTCGTATTCCCGTGAAGCTTGCTACTCAGTTAGAACAGATTCTCGAATCTGGTATGTACGGAAATATCAGTGATCCTGAAACTGGTATTGACATCATTGTTAATACGTCAGGTGAAAAAAGAAATCGCACGTATATTGCCCTGCCTTCTCCTAAACCCAATTCTATTTTGGGCAATGCCGCGTTAGATAATTTGAATAATTTAGATTCAATTTTTGCTCCTCCCCCTGAAGATGTTCTGATTCGCAGTTTCCTTTCCTGCGTTTTTCCTAAGTACATTGTTTCAGAGAAGATCAAGAAAGAATTGATGCGGGCGTATGGTGTTGATTATGACCGTGATCGGGCGAAGTTGATGAATGAAGATGCCGATTCAACTACCAGTATTCCTTCTGAAAATGCCTTGCCGGGAACTTCTGTTTCTCCTCAAGGTGACACTGCCGTAGAAGATTCCGGTGCTCTTACAGCGGAAACCCCTACTGTTGCCGCTACTACTCCTGAAGATATTCGGGAACGATTAGCAAAGGCGCGACAACGGCAAGCAGAATTGGAAGCTGAGAAATCGGCTGAATAATTTCTCTAGGTTTTAACTAATAGCAATACAGCCGGATAACCCGGCTGTATTTATTTGAGGAAGAAAGGATGATTGATGTTGAAAAGCAACAAGATTATATTAAACGAACTGTAGATAAAGTAAATAAAAAATTCAAAGATTCCATCGCTAATACCCTCTCCGGTGCCTTCCAACCAGATAAAGTTAAAAGGTTTATTCCTTCCGGTAATCTCGCCTTAGATTTTTGTATTGGTAGGGCGGGTTTTCCTGTGGGTCGAATTAGTGAAATTGCCGGTCAATTTTCTTCTGGAAAATGTCTAGCTTCTGGAACGAAAATTCTCATGGCAGATATGTCTTTGAGTAACATTGAAGACGTGAAACAGGGAGATAAGCTTCTTACCCCGGTGTTTGATCGTTCGGCTGATGCTCCTTGTTATGAGATGGATGTTGTAGATGCGAAGATCAATAGTGGTAAACAAGAAGTGTTCAAAGTAACCCTTTCCAATGGGTTCACGATAACGGCTACGAAAGAACACGCTATCATGTCGATTGAACAGCGTAGTAAGTTTGAAACTCTCCCGTTTGAACAAAGTCTTCCGTGGCGTACTCTTGGTAGTCTAAAAATCGGTGATTACGTTTCTGTCAGTAAACCCCCACAACTAAACTACGTTACCGCTTACAATTTGTATGAACAGAGTTCTATAAAAGATGCTCGTACTTTGATTGAATTATTGACAGCTAATTTCTTTTTGTTGGAAAAGGATAATAACAATATTGATTTTCTTAAATCACTATATGCGTATTCTCCTTTTATGGTATTGAAAGCATTATGTTTGTTTATCATACATTATGAACAAACAAAGTTTATTTTCAAAAAAGACAAGAAATACGAATTAAAGATACATTCTAAGAATATCAATTTTTTACAACAAATTCAATTATATCTATTTTTTCATCGTTATGACTCTAGTAAGATTAAAAAGAGTAAAAATGGATATACTCTGTCTTTTACTAATCCAGCTACAATTAATTCAATGTTGGCAAACTGTGAACTTTTTTCCAAGAACGAAGAAGAAAGAGAAGCGGCGAAAAAGATCATAAAACAGTTTCCCTTATACAGAGAATTTTGTGAGTATTATGCTGATAAAGAAGGATTTGTTTCTAATCTGAGTAGCGCCAATATTTTTAACATAATGAGAACTAGTTCTTTTCCGTATTTTTTCTCAAGACTTATTTTGAAACAAATTAGTAAATATCCTGAATTATATCAATCAATTAAATCACAGATTTACGATTATACAATTAACAGCACGCAATCATATAAAGATAAAATATTTCCTACTCAGTTGATTAATAGTATAGAAAACTGGTTTGTGAATTACGGGATTAAAGTAAGCGGTCTTATCAGTACGTTTAATACTATTAATTGGTTGCGTGTAGAATCTATTGAATCGATGGGAGTACAACAAACCTGGGATTTGTCGATGAGAAAGAGACCATTTTTCATTGCCAATGGTATTGTTGTCCATAATTCTACTTTATCAGCAATGGCAATTGGACAGGCGCAAAAGGCCGGAATGGTTACTATTCTGTTGGATACGGAACACAGTTATGATGAGGGTTGGGCACGTAAGCATGGAGTTAATCCAGAATTATTGATTATACTCACTCCTCCTCATATCCAAGCTATTTTTGATCAAACTCTCGCACTTATCGACGTGTTGAAAGAAGATAGGGACGACGACTTTTCAATGTTGACTATAGTTGATTCTGTCAGTGCTACCCCTACCAGTGAAGAATTAGCGCAAGAAGACTCAACAGCCGGTAAACAGCGTGCTCAACATGCTAAAGCCCTATCAGAGGGATTACGTAAAATCACTGATAAGCTTTGGAATGAGAATATGGCGATGGTTCTTATTTCTCAATTAAAAGATAATCCAGGAATTATGTATGGTACGAATACTCATAAGTTGGGAGGGTCGGCCATTGATTATCATGCTGGATTATTAATGAGAACTAAAATTATTGCTAAGAAAAAACAAAATGAGGTTCCTATTAGTCAGATAGTGCAAGTTAGTACAACCAAGAATAAATTTGTTCCTCCTTATAGAAGAGCAAATTTTGAGATTAATTACCTAACTGGTGTAGATAATCGGTTGACCGCTATTGATTTTATGCAGCAACTAGGATGGTTGAAGAAATCGGGAGGCTGGATAGTGTTAGAAAACGGTGACAAAGTAAGACCCAAAGAGTTAGTAGACACTATTACCCCTGACCAGATAGCTAAACTCTATGATTATTTAGGAATAACTAATCTTGAGAACAAAGTGAACGGTGATAATTTGACCTATAATATGGGTTCTCTAAAATCAGAGAAGGAAGAGAATCCAGACGCAATTGAGATAGAGGGTGAATAAATGTCTCGTAATTCTAAGTCATTAGAAACGGCTTTCAGTTCCCGCTCTGAAGATTGGGGTACTCCGCAAAAGTTGTTCGATGAATTAAATGCAGAATTTCATTTTACTCTAGATGTTTGCGCTTCTGAAGATAATAAAAAATGTGGGAATTATTTTAATAAAGAACAGGATGCTTTGCAACAAGAATGGACGGGAATTTGTTACATGAATCCGCCTTATGGAAAAACTATAAATTCTTGGATGAAAAAAGCTTATGAATCTTCATTAGCAGGAGCAACGGTAGTATGTCTGATTCCTTCTAGAACAGATACACGGTGGTTTCATGATTATGCAATGAAAGCAGAAGATATCAGATTTATTAAAGGAAGGTTACGTTATACAGGAATAGCTAATAATGTAGCCCCTTTTCCGTCTTTAGTAATTGTCTTTCATGCCCGTAATGTACGGGAGGAGAATAATCAATAGAATTTATATTTACGGTAATTAGCCATTTTTCCCTATTCTTTTTGGTATAATTATCTTATAGAGAGAATAGGTTTTATTGGGCGGGTTTTTTATTTGGGAGGAAATTAAATGGCTAACGTACCGTCATATAATAGTAATAATATTTCATTAGGTCCCGGTATTCTTTATGTTGGTTTGGCCGGAACTACACCTACCATTGACGTAGGTGCCATTTCTGAGGATGGAATTGAAATTACGGTGTCTCAGGAATTCCTAGAGGTTTTCCAAGGTTCACCGAAACAATTGATTAAACAGTTTAAAACCGATGAAGGAATGGAAATTGTTGCAACTGGTATTGAGTGGAACCTGATTAATTTGGCTTTCGCTCTTGGTGCAGGAGTAACGAGTTCTAGTGCTTCTCAAGATACATTCGCGTTTGGTGGTGATCCAGACACGGATTTGATTGCTCTGAAGATTGAGCATACTTTGCCTTCAGGCAATACGATTTCCATTTACGTGTGGCAGGCTCAGGCTTCGGGTGAGTGGTCCCTGTCTTTGGCTCAAGATGAATTGTCCACTTTCCCGTATTCGTTCAAGGCTCTTGTGTCTACGGTGAACTGGAATAGTACCGCTCTTCCTGTTGGAGAACAATTATTTAAGATTGTTCGACAGAAGCAATAATGTAATTAGTTCACACTAAAAATGAAGATAGGTCCGTAGAGGCCAAATAAAAAATCCTGAAAGCGGGCGGCCTATGCCCGCTTTTTGTTTCATTAATCTAATAATTTTTAAGAGGTATTATGGCAGAAACAAGTTTCATTAACGATGCAGCAAAAGTAACTCTCTCCAATGGACAAGAAGTCACCTTGGCAAAAATGTCCCTTCACATGATTTTGGAAACGACAAAGATTGTTCGTGATTTGATTGAATTGGTTAAGGCTGAGCAACCAGAACTATTAAATAATTTGTTTGATAAAGCTTCTGGTAAAGCTAATTCTGACTTTGTTGCCGATCTGGTTAATAGTCTACCCACACTGTTAGCCTCTCTTGCCCCTGTTGTTATTGAAAAACTTGTTGAACTTGCGGCGTTGTATTCCAGTACGGATAAAAAAGACGCTTTGGCAAATTGGGGAATGGATGATCTGATAAAGGTATTGACCCCTTTTTTCGTATATATTTTACAGCAAGCGAACAGCCTGATGACAAAAGTAAACCAGTAAGAAAGGCAAAAAAAGAAAAAATAGATAATATAAATTTCTTAAAAGATGATTTAGTTTTAATTTATGAAATTTATATAGCAGAGATAATAGATTCTTTTGCTTTTGTTTATCATTGGACTTTATCTGATATAATGGAGTTGAGTCTAAAAGAAATTAAACAATTAGCCAGTGCAGCAGAGAAAAGAAATAAACGACAAGTGGAAGAGGTTGATAATCCTAAATCAAATATAAATTGGAAGAAAAAGGAGGATAAGCCCGTTAATAATAAAGACGGAGACCAATTAATGAAGAAATTCAAAAGCATTAACAGCGCTGTTGTAGAGGATGCGTAAGAGGTAGAAAGGAGTGGCATTAGAGCAATTTTCAGTAGAATTACAAGCGGAATTATCAAAGTTTGTAAACAATATAAATATTGCTAGAGACTCGCTTTCTTCTATTACAGCGCGGGCTACTGATGTTGCTAAACAGGTATCAACTGCTTTTGAATCAGTAAAACTTGGACAAGCAGTCAACGTTGCCCCACTTGTCGATAATCTCAATAAAATAAAGACTGAAGCTATAGGGGCGGGTAACGCTATCATTAATAGCTTTACTGGTGCTCAGCAAGTCGTTGCCGGTCTGGCAAACCTCAAATTCCCTTCTAATATATCAGACTTTCTCAATGCCGTTTCTCAGGTTTCAAAAGGTATAGACGTAGCGCGGATAACGGCGGCTGATGCAGGTTTAAATAAATTAGCTGGAACTTTAGATACAGTTAACAAAGCTGTGATCGGTGGTTCTGGTGTTGTAGCGGCGCTTACTACTTTTCGATCCTTGTTGCAGAGTGTTCAATCTGGGACTACGCAATCTAGTGAAAAATTTGCTGAATATGCTAAATCTTTACAGGGAGCAGTAAATACTTTTTCTCCTCTTCTGGCTAATCTAGGAACATTTGGAAAATTATTACAAAACACTTTTACTTTATTAGTAAGTAATGAAAAACAATTATCGTCTTTTGTTAATGTTCTTCGTCAACTAAGTCAGGTTCCAGCCATTTCATCAGCCATTAGTGGTTTGATTGGATTATTAGGCACGTTAGGGACTCGTCTTCAGGGAGTCATATCTACCTTTACTCAGTTTCGTCTTTCTACAGGGAATATTAGTTCTGCCATAAGTGTTGTTGCTACCGCTTTTCAGAATTTGCCTAAAATAGTTGCTGGTGGTATTGACAATATTAATAAGTTAACACAGACCTTTACAGGTTTCTTTTCTACTATAAATAGATTAGTTCCCGGTCTCAATACAGTCAGTACGGCATTAGCGAAAACAGGAGCGGCGTTTATTACCATTGCCGGTCCTTTAGGACAAGTCAATAGTTTGGCGGCTACGGCTGCTGGTTTGATTGGTGGAGGATTATTAGCGGCTTCTGTTGCGGCGCAAGCTTCTCTTATTCTATTAGGCAAGGCTATTGCTGCTGTTGGTGATAAATTAATCTCTTTTAACCAAGATGCAGCAAAAGCGGCGGGTGACGCGCAATTACAGTTTAAGTTATTACAAGCTGAACTGAATAACACTCAAGATGCTTTGGGGGTCAGTCAAGGTTCAGTCGATAAATGGAAAAAAGCTATTCAGGCTCTATCGGCTCAGACTGGTTTTTCGCAAGCAGAGTTGTCAAAAGTTGCTGCTCGATTTGTCCAGTTAAGTCAGAATGTTAGATTAAGTGAAGAACAGCTTTTTGCGTTAGTTAAAACGACTGCGTTAACTGGTTTAGAAATCAATGATCTAACAAGATCATTAGCTAGTATTTCGGGTGCTTTTGTTGGTGAAACTGCTTCTGTTCGTCAATTGATCGGTGCTAACGTTCTGGTAGAAAATGTGAACCAGAAAGTTACGGAGTCTATTCAGAGACAAGGATTGCAGGTTAGCCAGTTAAATAAAGTACAAGAAACACAGATTCGTTCTACGGAAATTTTTAATCTTATTCAACAAGCGGCGGCTGGTAATGCGGCTGCTCTTGCTGATTCTCAAGATAATCTCACAGTTGCTACGTTAAAATTAAACGGTGCTTTACAACAGTTTAATATTGTTTTAGGAAAACAGTCTGAAGGTTTATTTGCTGCTTTTAATAATATATTAGCAAATACGTTAAATAATATTACCGAAACTATTCCAGGTATTATTTCTCTTGCCGGTTCTTTTACTACTCTGCTTGGTGCCTTATTAAAATTTTCAGGAATAGCCTTACAAATTATAACAGTTGTTGGTTTGGTGACTACCGGGGTACGAGCATTAAATCTTGCGTTATCTGGCGGGATAGGAGGATTTGCTAAATTTTCTTCGGCTGTTAATAAAACGTTTTCTGTCTTGTTAGGTACGACGGTACAGATTAAGTCAGTAGGAGATGTATTAAAAAATACTTTTGTTCTGGCTACAAACGGGTTAAAAAATCTCATTACTAGTTTAACCAGTTTTACTACTCAGTTTTCTAGGATTACGCCAATAGTCGGGGCTTTCAAAGGAACTATTGCGGGGGCTTTTTCGACCTTTGCTACTGAATTAAAAATAGTTGGTACATCTTTATTAGCTATAGTGACGCGAGCGAAGCCTGTAGCTGAAGCTCTTGCGGCTATTCGCGCTACCACAATTGGTGCGGTAGCAGGCTTTGCTGCTGTAATAGCAAAAGGTATTGCTTTCGGAATCGTATTTGATACTATTTTTAGTGCAGTAAAAAAAGTGGTTTCTGTCTACAATGAAGTTACGAAAGGACAATCGATATTAACAAATGCGTTGTCACAAGCATTTGGTGTAACAAATATCTGGACTGCTGCTTTACAAAAATTAGCCTCTGTCATGGAATTTACGGTGCTCTTACTCGCTACTTCTTTAGCGGGGTCTTTTGCCAGTTTAATTTTTGTTATTCGTTCTGTAGTCGGGGCGATAGAATTATTATTGGTTGCCGGTTCTAAACTTCCTTTTATAGGTAAAAGGCTTGAAGGTGCAGTAACTAAAGTACAAAATATCGGCAAGGCGTTGGGTCTGATCGGAGCGGCGACTGTTGACACTACGGCTAAACTTGGAAAAGCCACGGTAGATTTTACTTTAGGATTTGATGCTGCTGCAAATGGTGCTGATAAAGCGGCAAGAGAAATCCAATTATCTGGTAAGAAAATACTTACGGCGATTGATCCACAACAAGCAGAAGGGATAGCGCAAGCTATTGTAAAAGTTTTTGATACTCAGTTAAAAGGGATTAATCAAATAGCTGATGTTATTGAGACTCGTATTCAACAACAAGCTACATTGTCTAAGCAAGTTGCCGAAAGAGCTATTTCAGATGAACATAAACGTTCGGCGGCTGTATTAACTATTGAACAAAATCTGGTTACGCAAACCGTAGCCTTAGAACAAGAAAGATTAAATAAAACTTTAGGATTGATTGCAGAGCGGGCACGGTTTGAGCAAGAAAACTTAATTGTCATTCTTGGTAAAGAAGCGCAAAATGCTACTAAACGAATTGAAGCTCAACAAAAAATTGTAGCTAAATCTAGAGAATCCGAACAAACTATTTTAACTGACGTTTTGGCTAGGTTGCGTGAACAGTTACAGGCAGTTCAGAAACAACAATCAGATAGAGTAGAAATCATTCAGAATGCCCGTAAACGTATTAATGAAATTGAATCTGGTTTGTTTGACGATCTTCAGGGGTTACGACTGAAGACTTTAGATGAAGACGAGAAGCAAGTTGAATTACGAAGAATCATTACGGAACGTATTGCTGAAGTTAATCGTTTGGCGGCGGCTAATGAATTAGAATTAGCGCAACAACAAATAGAAAAAGTTAAGGGACTAGTCGCTAATCTTACCAGCGATGATACTATTGCAGGTGCATTACAACAAGCCTCTGAAGCGGCTTTTGCCAAAACTGAATTTGATTTAGATAAAGTTGTGTTGGCGTTACAACAATCTTTGAAAGTAGATTTACCTCAATCTACGAAAGATGGTGTTGACAGAATTCTAAATGAAATTAGTAGAACAGGAAGCGCGTTACTGACTATCAAAGAAAATGCTGGAGAAGTGCAATCCGTTCTTTCTCGTATTGGTGAGATTCAGGGCTTACGTGAACAAGGTGAATTTCTAAAGCAAATTGCTGCTTCTGAAATTGATATAACTACTAAAATACAGTCTATTGCTCAAAAAGGTTTAGCTAATGCCGATCAAATGGCAACGGCTATTCAGGCTAAAATAGACACTCTCGCTGGATCTTTACAGAAATCGCTAGAACAGTCTGATACGGAAATAGATGTTTTAGCTAAATTAAATGAGGCGTCTGTTGCTAAAGCTATTGAAGATATTAAAGCCAAAGCTAAAATTAATCCTATTCTCTTTACAGTCGATGCCGATCCAGCGTCTATTCAGGCATTACAAGACTCTATTCCTACTATTATCCCGGAAGAAAAGAGACAACTTCCTTTAAATATTAGTATAGATTCTGAAAAATCATTAGAAGATTTAAAGAAGATTGTAAATGATATTGAGTTAGAAAAAGAGGTTGTTACTAAGTTTCTTCCTGACGCCACTGAAGTAGAAGACAAGATTACTGAATTAAGTAATTCTAAGCCTAGTGTTCCGTTAGCGTTACAAGCAGATGAAGGAACAGTAAAAGGGGGAGCAACGGTACCTATCCCTAATATTCCCCAAGAAATTCAAAAAGTGGTTGGGACGGTTCCATTAAAGGCCAAAGTAGGTTTTGAAATAGACCAGGATTCCTTAAATGCTGTAAAATCCGAACTTCAGAAGCCGATTAATATTCCTTTGGCAGTTCCAACCATTGATATTCCGGGGGGGTCGATCCATCGATTAGAAGAAGCGGGAACGGTAATAGGTGAGGTAATTACTCCTGACAGTCCAGTTTCTATTGCAGCAGCAATGGATCAAGGGATTGCTATTCCTGGTGTGGGAACAGCTTCATTTTCTGACGCACCTAACGCAATTACTAATGCGGTGAGTCCCGAAGATCCTATTGCAATTTTGTCAAAATTTGACGATCAAGTCTTTTTGCCGGGTATTGGCTTTGTTCCTATCCAACAAGCGCAAGACGCCTTATTGACTAGTGTCCAGCCTACACAACCTGTTGAAATTGAAGTAGCGGTAGATGAAGAATCACTAGAACAAGCGCAAAATGATATTAGTGTTTCCGTTTCTCAATCTTCTGGCAATGCCGGGGGTAAAGGCGGAGCGGAATTTACTAATGCTTTTGCCCAAGCCATTATTAATTCTCAGAATAATGCAGCAATAAATAAATTTATTCAAACGCATTTTGGAGCGGTAGAACAATTAGCTGGAACTACCAGAGTTGAAGTTGAATCCGTTTTAGAAGCATTCAATTTGGGTGTAGCTGACGCGCAATCTACTTTGCAATCTCTAATAGCTTTAGATAAACAAGTACAGCTAAATGCTATAGAAAATAGAAAGAAAAGGAAAGAAAGCGGTGGGGCGACAACAACACGGGTATTGATTAACGAAGCAGATATTTTAGGGGGTTCTATCCATCCTCTAGATGAAGCGGCTGAAGTCATTGCTGAAGTGATTACACCTCCTCCCGTCTCTTCTTCTGTGAACATTGACACGTCTTCGGCTAGATCGGAAATAGAAAAAGCTTTGAATAATGCAAGTAATTTTATAGATAGTTCCGTAGTTGGTATTAATCAAAAATTGCAAAGCATAAACGCTATTAACTTAAAGTCAAATATTTCTGATATTGTCGATCAATTAAACTTTCTTAAAGGACAATCAGTAAATATTCCCGTGAATCTTAACGCTAAAGATATTGATATTCAGGGAGGGTCTTTACACAAACTTAGTGAAGCAGGAGATGTTATTAAAAAATTACTTACTCCTGAAAAAGTAGAGGTGGGTTTAAGTGCTCTGACTAATCCGGTGAGACAAGCTGTTCAAGCAACTGCGGGGGTAAGCACGACGGCAACTCAAACTCCTTTTGGTCGCAACGCAGCGATAAATAAAAATGTAACAGTAAAAATAGACATTAATGGTGAGAGTTTCCCAGTTACCACCGATGAGAAAGGAGCTAATTCTATGGAAAGATTTGGTAAATCTTTACAAAGAGCTACAAGAAGTTCGGGCGAATATATTTCTCCGTATAGCAAAAAATTTACGGGTTAAATAATATGGCAATACCTATTTTAGATTTAATTATAGGCAGTACGACATTAGAACCATTGCAGCGATTACCGTCTAGCGCCTTTTCCGCTAATCTTCGGAAAGTTACCAATGGGCAACGTTCGCAAATAGGAAATTTTCACACTAATACTTTGTACAAAAAGTATACCGTGGCTATTTCTGGCTTAGCTCAAGATCTTGTTCCAGAGTTGGGATATGAGTACGAACGAGATGACGCCATTGATTTATACATGATTGTCAATCGAGTTGAGAGGGTAAGCCCAACAGGTACAACAGTTACGGTGAACACTTCTAGACGATTTAGATTAGACTATCTTGATGTTTATCCGATTATTGAATACCCCATAGGAACCCAGATAGCAGGATCGTCTTTGACCGCGTTAACCAATACAACAACTTTAGGACAAATTAGTTTATCTTTTATTCCAACAGCGGGAACAAATAGTTTACTTGTTAAATATTATCCTATAATATCTGGAACTATAGTAGATATGCAGTCTACGTATGATTGGGTAACGGATGAGGTTTCTTGGAGTCTTTCCTTTGAGGAGTTGTAGGTCATTTTGAATGATACACAGTAATACTTACAAAATTAGTAGGTCGCCATTACGTAATTCTACCGGATTTATATTAGAATTAGGCATAGAAGCGTTACCGGATATGGTTTTGCTTTTGACGGCTGATAATCCAAATGATGAGGATAATTTAAATACTTTACAGTTAACTTTCAGTACCAATGTTTCTTTCTCTGATACCATTCATAATTACGTAGATAGATTTCTTCCCGGTGCTCCGTTACCGCAAGTTCAGCTTACGCTGTTAATTAATAATGTTGATTATTCTAATTACATAATTAGTCAAGTAAATATAACCTGGGGAGAGGACAATAGCGGAACCTGTAGCTTTACCCTGAAAAAAATCCGGCCTTTCTCCACCATTCCTGTTTTGACTGCTGATAGTGAAATTAAAGTAGGTTCGGAAGTTCTTATTTCTAGTGTAATTACGTTAGGTGAAAATTCTTTTACTCATAGACTTTTTACTGGAAATATTTTATCTTTTGATTATGATATGTGGTCAGATACGGTAGCTGTAGAATGTTTGGATAAATCATTTAGTATTTCTCGTCTCGCTAATAAAATTTCCCAAGAATTCTATAATATTGATCCATATGTTACGGATTTGCTTACTCCATTAAACGTATCTTCTACATATATAATTTATAAATTATCGAAAGCAATAGATAGTAATGAGGCGCAATCTCTTATTGGTCTGTGGTTGGCAAGCGATACAACATTAACAAATAATCTGCTTATAGATCAACCTTTTAATACTTTTTTGTTCAAAGAGGAAAATAAAGTTCAATATTTCTACATTCAGCGAGCAAACGTTACTGGATCTTTGGACACGTATTTGACGGCAAATCCTAATGTTGCAATTAAAGTACGCTATGCGGTGAGTGAAGAAGAACAGGCGTCTTTACCGATTACGGCGGTGAAGAAATCGGCAATGGTTCGACAAATAGCGCAAGTCGCTAATATTCAGGACGTTCTGATTTTACGAGAGAACATGCCGGAAGATGAAGTAACAGAAGTTGCTATGACGGCAAATAATGAATTTCCTTTAGACTTCATTAGAAAAATTATTGTTCCCCAAACATGGAGAGCCTATTTTGATGAAAATGGTTCGTTGATCGTTGACAGGGAAATATTACGCTCTACTCCTAATCGCACTTTTACCGACGCTGAAATTTTGGAAGGAACATTAAAAATAACGCAAGATTTAGACAGTGTAGTAAATGTACAGGAAGTAGCGGGAATTACCATTGTCCAACCGAGTTCTACGACAACGGATTCTAACGAGGATATTCCGTTGCCCAATACATCGGGAAAAGTATGTAAAGATATTTTAATTACCACTGTTAATATTACTTCGGGGGCTGCTTTTACTATGACAAAACAGCCTTCTCAGTCTCAGCTCGAATCCTGTTTGGTTTTTTACCATACGCAATTAAATACGAAAAATTATAATCTTTATGGTGGAAAGATCCTCACTGATGGAATATATTTTAATTTAATTCATAACGACACTGTGTATCACGGTAATGCCGGGGTAACGCGATATAATCACTTCGGTGCATTTGATATTACAGCAAAACCAAGACTTTTTCTATCTCCCATGTATTTTAGATTGTATAATGAATATGCTGGATTCAATGTTAATTTGCCTGTTATTATACAAATTTCTGGACATACTCCGGCCTTGAGAGAATCTTACGATGTCTCTTTTTCCGGTTTACCGGATTATGCTTCTATTCAACCAAAGTGTTCAGATACTCGCTTTGCTAATGGCTGTGTCACGTGTGGCGGGGGAATTTATAAAGTAGAAGACGAGCCCGATTCAACCGTAGGAATAGCCGTAACTGTGTTGCGTCCTTTTACAGTGAATACAGATAATGGCACGGTATCAGTGCAAACATTGAATGCCACTTTGCAAATTCGGGCGCTAGTGGCGGTGAGTGCATAATGGCAACTACGATAGGACCATATAAATTACTGTTTGAACAACAGGTACAAAATACACAGGAACGGGATTTTTCTCTTGTTTCTGGTGAGTTTCTGGAAGGTGATTCAGACGAATCAGGAAACCCTTTTACGTCCACTGTAGGACCAACTATAGCCGAACTCACACAAGAACCGATCACACAATATACCACGTTTGATTTAAGTTCTGGTCTCTTGTTTTCTTCATTAGAAGTAAAACATAAAGCTTATAATGCAGACGGTACAGAAGGTTTTTTTATTATTTCCGGTAGTGGTGATGGGACGAGAACTATTGGGACTATTGTTGTAAAACGAGGTTTGTATTATTTAGAATATGGGGGTTCTCCGGCTCAAGGATTTAATATTATAGAAGCAAATGCTCCATCGGCCAGAGCATTTAATCCTACTTTATTTCCTATTTTATCTAATGCGAAAGTCAATTCAGATACGGGAATATTTGATAAAAAATTATATATTAGTATATTTTTTATGCCTACGGCAGTTCCCAATGATTATGTAAGAACTATCCCCGAATATACTGTGTTCTTACAACTCTTTGGTAAAGAAATTACTGAAACTACTCCTCCTGAAGAAAAACC
>Ga0105252_10000947_pt1 | contig 14910 bp, 11 predicted proteins | sample EasRivMeERMZT100_FD_89675 | JGI IMG/M metagenome (GOLD analysis project Ga0105252, IMG submission 89675) | Soil microbial communities from meander-bound floodplain in the East River, Colorado, USA - East River MetaG ERMZT100 | ecosystem: Environmental > Terrestrial > Soil > Floodplain | place... | reverse complement strand
CCCGGTCATCGTCAACGGCGAGCAACCCGCTCACGCCAACGGCACGTGGAAATGTCTGAGTGGCCTGTCCATGGTCCGCTTCACCCAGTCGCCGCAGCGCTTGCTCGATGAGGTCATGTTCTGCATGCACCGAGGGGTCGCGTCGTTGACCGAACCCCAGCGAAAGACCATCGAGGAACTTCGCGACACGGCCCGGATGCTCGCCGGCCGCAAGGCCCTCATTGTCGACGACGACATGCGAAACATCTTCGCGTTGGCATCCGTTCTGGAAGAACACAAACTTGTGGTGTCCTCAGCGGATAATGGACGCGCCGCCATTGACCTCGTTCAGCGAGACCCTGACATTGAGATCGTCTTGATGGACATCATGATGCCGGAAATGGACGGGCTGGAGACGATTCGAGAAATCCGTAAGTTGCCGAACCGTCGTGAACTGCCGATTGTGGCGGTAACGGCGAAGGCCATGAAGGGTGATCGGGAAAAGTGCATCGAAGCCGGGGCCTGGGATTATTTGGCCAAGCCCGTGGACACCGACCAGCTCCTTGCCGTCATGCGCGGCTGGCTGTACCGATAGGATCGCCGTGACCAGCAAACCAAGCTCAAGCGACTCCCCCGTCACGGCCGCGGATGCTCCGGTCAAAGTCCTGGTCGTCGACGACCTTCCGGAAAAGCACCTCGTCTACCGTGCCGTCCTCGAGGAACCGGGCATCGACATCGTCTCGGCAACCTCCGGCGAAGCCGCCCTCAAGGCCCTCTTGGACGACGAGTTCGCGGTGATCCTCTTGGACGTCAACATGCCCGGCATGGACGGGTTCGAGACCGCTTCCCTGATCCGCCGCCGAAAGCGATGTGCCCATACGCCGATTATCTTCGTCACCGCATACCCGGATGAGGTGTTCGCCCTTAAGGGCTACGCCATCGGGGCCGTGGATTATGTTCTCGCCCCCTTCACGCCGAACATCCTGAAAACCAAGGTCGGCGTCTTCGTTCAATTGTACCGCCTCACCCAACGCGTAAAGGAGCAGGCCGCCCTTCAGGTCGCCCTGCTCGAGAACGAGCGGGCCCGCCTGGCCGCGGTGCTCGACAACGCCGCCGATTTCGTCGGTCGTATCGACCACCTGGGCCGGTGGCGGCACATCAACGGTGCCGCCCGGCGGATGCTCGGCCTCGCCGACGATGGGCCCATTCCCGAGGAGTTGCTCTACACCAGCGACCAATCGGCATTCGACGAAGGACTCGCCCATGCTCGTCGCGACGGCGTCTGGTTTGGTGAGAACGTGTTGCACCACCGATCCGGCCGGCCGATTCCCGTGACTCAGGTCATTCTCGCCCACAAGAACGAAGCGGATCAGATCGAAAGTTTCTCAGTCATCGCCCGCGACATCACCGACCGAAAACAAGCGGACAAGACCAAGGCCCAACTCGCCGCGATCATTGAATCCTCTGAGGATGCCATCGTCAGCAAGGATCTCAACGGCATCATCACCAGTTGGAACCACGGCGCGGAACACCTGTTTGGCTATTTGGCCGATGAGGTTATTGGCAAGCCCATCACCATTCTCATTCCCCCCGACCATCCGGACGAGGAGAAAGCCATCCTTGAACGGGTCCGTAGAGGTCAAGCCGTCGAGCACTACGAAACGATCCGCCGTCACAAGGACGGGACTCTTCTCGACATTTCGCTCACGGTTTCCCCTCTGAGAGACGAGCAGGGGAGAATTATCGGAGCATCGAAAATCGCTCGCGACATCACCGAGCGCAGACGGTCGGAAGAGATGCTCAGTCGGCTTGCCGCCGAACGCGCTCAGTTGCTGGACAACGAGCGGGCCGCGCGGGCCGACGCCGAGCGCCTCGGCCGCCTCAAAGACGAATTCCTGGCCACCCTCTCGCATGAACTGCGCACGCCGTTGAACGCGATCCTGGGCTGGGCCAAGCTATTGCAAGGACCCCAGACTACCCCCGAGGATTTGGCCGAAGGCCTCGAAATCATCGCCCGCAACGGCCGCATCCAGGCCCACCTTGTCGACGAATTGCTTGACGTGAACCGGATCATGTCCGGCAAGGTCCAATTGGAGATAGCTCGGGTCGAGGTGGCCGGACTCGTCGCCCAAGCAGTCGAAACGGTGCGGCCGGCCGCCGACGCCAAGCAAATCAACTTGTCCGTGGTCTCTTCGGCCGATGACCTGGAAATCCTCGCCGATCCGAACCGAATTCAGCAGGTGATTTGGAATCTCTTGACCAATGCCATCAAATTCACCCCCAATGGCGGAGAAGTCAACGTCGCCCTTGACCCCGACGCGGATGGCGTTCGCATCATCGTGCGGGATTCAGGAGAAGGAATCCCCAGCGATTTCCTCCCCTTCGTCTTCGATCGATTTCGGCAGGCCGACGCCGGCGCCTCCCGCCGCTACGGCGGCCTTGGTCTCGGCTTGAGCATCGTCAAGCAACTGGTGGAGCTTCACGGTGGCTCCGTGGAAGCCCAGAGTGAAGGGCGAGGCAAAGGCGCCACCTTTGTCGTCCGACTCTGGCGGCAATTCACCGTTCCCTTGCTCTCGAAGGACCCGGCGAAGTCCAACGGAAGCTCGACCGACGCCCCAGACGCAAATTGGCAACCGATTCCCCTGCAAGGCGCCCGCGTGCTGATTGTCGATGATGAACCCGACGCCCTGAACCTGGCCAAGCGCATTTTCGAAGACTGCAAGGCCCACGTATCAATCGTATTCACCGCCGCCGACGCCTTCGACCACATACAGCGCGAGCACCCCCACGTACTGATCAGCGATATCGGATTGCCCGTCGAGGACGGTTACAGTTTGATCCGGCGCATCCGCCAACATCCCGACGAAAAGGCCAAGAACGTCGCCGCAGTCGCCTTGTCCGCCTTTGCCCGCCCCGAGGACCACGCCCGTTCCCTCGAGGCTGGCTTCCAGGCCCACGTCAGCAAGCCGGTCGATCCGCAGGAGCTCGTCCGCGTTGTCGCCGGGTTCCGCGACCGCTGGGCCACAAACGGCAAGCGGAAGTAACCTATCCACCTCGTCCCCCGATGCCTTTCGCCCCAATATCCCGCCGGTAATGAGCATTTTCAAACTGAATGACCTCCACCGCCGCGTACGCCTTCTCTCTCGCTTCCCCAAGAGTCGTGCCAAGCGCTGTCACTCCCAGCACACGGCCCCCCGATGTCACCACTTGCCCTCCCACGCGGCGCGTAGCCCCGTGGAAGACGCGAACGTCCGGCATCGCCGCCGCGCGATCCAGCCCCCCGATTGCCTTGCCGGACACGAACCGGCCGGGATAGCCGTCCGAAGCCATCACGACGCATACCGAACTCCGCGGCGACCATCGGATCTCGATCTCCTCGAGCCGCCCGGTGGCCGTGGCGTGCAGGCCCTCGTACAGGTCCGACTCCAGCCGCATGAGCACCGCCTGGGTCTCCGGGTCGCCGAAGCGGCAGTTGAATTCCAGCACCTTCGGCCCCGCCGCCGTCAACATCAGTCCGACGTATAAGAGCCCGCTGAATGACGCACCGTCCGTCCGTAAGGTGTCAACTATTGGCACCAAAACGTCACGCTCCACGACGCTCAAGACATCTGATGTGGCGATTGGCGCCGGACTGTACGCCCCCATTCCCCCGGTGTTGGGCCCCTCGTTGCCGTCACGGAGCGCCTTGTGGTCCTGGGCCGATTCGAGCACGTAGATCGTCCGCTCGTCGACCAGGGCGAACACCGAGAGCTCCTGGCCCTTGAGCATCTCCTCCACCACGACCGTGTCGCCGGCCTCGCCGAATTCCCGCTCGACCATCATCCGTTCGAGCGCCAGCAGGGCATCCGCCGGATCAGCACACACCGAGACGCCTTTGCCCGCCGCGAGACCGGCTGCTTTGACGACGACACCGGTGTCGCGCGTGGCCACGTAGGCTTGTGCGTCGCGATAGCGATCAAAAATGCGGGCCTCGGCGGTGGGCACCTTGGCCAGCTTCATCAGCCGCTTGGCGTAGGCCTTGTCGCCCTCGATCCGCGCGGCCAGGGCTGTCGGTCCAAAGATGATCAGCCCCGCCTTTTGGAACACGTCTACGATTCCGCCGCACAACGGGCCTTCCGGCCCGACGACGGTCAGGTCGATGTTCTTTTCGCGGGCGAAGCGGGCGAGGGCGTCGTGATCATCGGCGACGATGGGCACGTTTTCCGCGACGATGGCCGTCCCCGCGTTGCCCGGCGCGCAATAGACCCGCTCAACCTGAGGCGATCGCGCCAAGCCGTCGCACAGGGCGTGTTCGCGCCCGCCGCTGCCTATGACCAGAACTTTCGGCATACCAGAGGCCCATGTTACGGGCCGAGACGTGGGTTGTCATTCAGGCTTGGGCCGGATCCGCGGCGTACCAATTGCGACCGGCGATGAGGTTCACGGAGTCGTTGGGGTATTCCGCGCGGGCCTGGTCAGCTAGCGAGCGGATGGACCTCCGAAGGACCGGATGAATCAGGTGCGGGGCGAGCGCGACCAGGGGCTCGAGGACGAATCGGCGTTCGTGCATTCGCGGGTGGGGGAGTGTCATGGCGCCGTCACTGAGGACGAGGTCGCCGTAGAGCAGGATGTCGATGTCGATGGTTCGCGGTTCGTTTTTTTGCCGGCGGACGCGGCCCATCGCGCCCTCGATCGCCATTGTTACACGCAGCAGGGCGTGAGGGGCGAGGTCGGTCGTGATCCGAACGACGGTGTTGAGAAAGGGCGGATCGCCGGACTTGGCATCGACGGGGCTGGTTTCGTAAACAGGCGCCAAATCGCCGGTGGGATTCAGACTGATGCTGGTTGTCGCAGCGATGGCATGGACGGCGGCGCGGAGATTGGCCAGCCGATCGCCGAGATTCGAGCCGATGCCCAAGTAGACATGAACGGCATCATTCGGCATAGTTTGGACCCGGCGTCAGACGGATCGCCGATTGAATCGTCTCTCTGAAGCCTGCCAACGGAGCAATCGCTTATGGACATTCCCTTTGCCCAACCTGAGGGGCCGGCGCCGTTGGAACATGATACCCCCTGCATCCATTGCGGATACAACCTGCGCGGGTTGGAGGCGGCGGGTCGCTGTCCGGAGTGTGGCTCCGGCATTACGGACTCGACGCGCGGCGACCTGCTCAAGTATGCCGACCCGAAGTGGCTGGAACGACTGCGGTTCGGCACGTCACTGAAGTTGTGGAACATCGGCATCATGATCGTCTTGGGGTTGGCGGCGGGCTTCCTGGTCATCTTCGGCGTCCCTCAGATCGTGCTGATCGTTGTCAATATCGTCGGCGGAATGCTCGGACTGCTGGCAACCGTCGCCATTACCTCGCAGGAGCCCAGGATCACCCTGCAGGAAGACTCCATCACACTGCGAAAGGTGATCCGGGCGTGCGCCTTCGCCGCCTTCCTGAACCAATTCCTCTCATTGATGCACGTCGGCGGCTTCGTGGGGGTGATCATCATTGGCCTCAACATAGTGTGCGGGCTTTTGGGTGTGGTCGTTGTGTTTGGCGAGCTGATCTACTTTCGCCGCTTCGCGTTTCGGATTCCCGATGAGAGGCTGGCCAAGTCGACCAAATCGCTCATGTGGCTCCTGCCGTTTGGCATTGGCGTCTTTGCAGTCCTCGGGGTCGTGGCCACGCTCGCCCGCCCAACCGCCGGAGCCACCGCGCCACCGGGCCCCGCGTTCACACCCATGATGGGCATACTGATGACATTCTCGTGCGTGGGGCTGGTTCTCATGCTCGTAGGCGGGTTGTGGTACGTGCGGCTGCTGACGAAGTACAACAAGGCGTTCAGGCAGGCGGTAGCGGAGGCGAAGGTCGAGGGATTGATGTTGCACCAGTTGGCGCAGTCAAAAGAGACCTCCTGATGTGCTAACTCTCACCATCGCACTTTTGCGATTCGCTCGACGGCCTCCCTCGTCCGCGCTTCCGGAACGGTGAGGGCGAATCGGATGTAACCCTCTCCGCCGGGGCCGAAGCCGAGGCCGGGGATGACCACGACGCCTGTTTCTTCAAGGATACGCGTGGCGGTGGCCATGGAGCCCTGGCCAGGCGGACATTTGGCCCAGACGTAGAAGGTGCCCGCGGGGGGAGTGACGGACCACCCCGCTCGGCGGAGGCCGTCGACCAGGATGTCACGGCGGCGGCGATAAATGCTCACCTGTTCGCGGATTTCGGGTCGATCGATCCCGCCGATGGCGGCGATGGCCGCCTCCTGAATCGCCCCAAACACGCCGGAATCGAGGTTGTTCTTGACTTTGACCAGCGCGGCCACCGCATCGGGGTTGCCGACGACGAAGCCGACGCGCCAGCCGGTCATGTTGAAGGTCTTGGAAAGAGAGTGGAACTCGATGCAGACGTCCTTGGCCCCATCGATCTGAAGAATGCTGGGCGGCGCGTCGCCGAAATAGGCTTCGCTGTAGGCGGCGTCGTGGGCGATCAAGATGTGATGCTCGCGAGCAAAACTCACTGCCTCCTCGAGGAAAGACAGCGGGGCGCATGTTCCCGTCGGGTTGTTGGGGTAATTAAGGAACATCAGCTTGGCCCCACGCCGGACGTCGGGCGGGATCTCACCGAACCGAGGCAACCAATTGTTTTCGGACTTAAGTGCCATCGTATGGCACTGTCCGCCCGCGAAGATGGTCCCCGATCGGTAGACGGGGTAGCCGGGCTCGGGGACCAGGACGATCTCACCGGGATTGACCACGGCTGTCGGCAGGTGGCCGATGCCCTCCTTCGTGCCGATGACCGACGCGACTTCGCGCTGCGGGTCCAGTCGGATGCCGAAGCGGCGCTGAAACCACTCCGCAACGGCCGTGCGAAATTCGATGTTGCCCACCGACTGAGCATATCGATGGTGGGCGGGCTTGCGGATGGCTTCGGCCATACGGTCAATAATGAACCCCGGCGTCGGCTGGTCCGGGTCGCCGATCCCGAAGTCGATCACGTCGCGGCCGGCGTCGATGGCCGTGCGCTTGGCCTGATCGATCTTGACGAAGAGATAGGGCGGAAGCTGGTCGAGGCGATCGGCTTGGCAGGGGTTCATCTTGGATTCTCGCTCCATGGGGGTACCCAAAACGCGAGAGTATTCTCGATTGACGATGGGCGATTGTCGATGGGGATCAGAGCCGCGACCGTGAGGAGGCGGCACAATGCCCGCCGGGCTAGCGCCGTTTAAAGAACTGGATTTCCCGTTCGTGTTTTTCTGCCGCGGCGCGAGTTGCAAACGTGCCCAAGTTGCGGCGCTTGCCCGTTTTCGGGTCCTTTTTACGCGAATACAGTCGATATTTGCCGGACGTCAGCTTCCGAATCATCGCGTGGCCTCCGTTAAGCCGCGTATGGACTTTCTGTGTTCCGCCCGACCATCTGGCCGCCATCAAATCTTAGGCGCGCCCGACGCTCGGGCGCTTCGGGCTCCTGGGTGCACTCCGGATTGACGCCTCCACCGTCTTTTCCGATGATTCACCCGCTCCGCGAGGTGTAACGATTGAGAATACTTGAGAACGCGGCGGAGACGATGGGATCGAAGGACATGCTGAAAACGAGCGACATTCTGCGGCAAGCGTTGGCGACACACCGGCTGTTGGTTCCGGCTTTGGGCCTCATATTTCTCACCTCGGCCAGTGCCGAATCAACGAAATGGAGCGCGAACCGGGTGAGCAATCCATCCTTCGAAACTCTTTCGGACGATTCGACTCCGCTGGACTGGTCCGGGCGCGAAGGGGCCCGCCAGCCGGGTCCGGTGATTGAGTCGCTAGCCGATGTCGACAGCTCAACGGCCAAGACCGGGGTGCACAGCCTGAAACTACAGGGCGATGCAAACACCACCCGGTGGCTGGCGGTTGAATCCGAGCCGATCCCTGTTCGCGTAGGTGCCCGCTACAAGATATCCACCTGGATGAAAGGCGAGGACATCAGAGTCGAGGCGGGACAATACCACAATTGCAACATTTACATTCAGTTCCGTGATCCCCAGGGAGAAGTTGTCCAGATCGGCGGATCGCCGGTTCGCGGCACGAACAAGCCCAAGGGTACGTTCGATTGGCGAGAGACGTTCGCCATCGTGATCGCTCCGCAAGGCGCGAGCCACGCCCGAGTGGGTTGCGCCTTGACCTGCTCCGGAACGGTTTGGTTCGATGATGTGGCTCTGTACGAAGCCGAAGGCGTGGTGTGGTCTACCAGGAAAACGCCCAAGTTCACGTACCGGTTCACCGAGGGCGATCGGCCGAACGACGACGTGCTCAAGGCCAGTGACGCCTTCGCCTGGGAGCTGGAGAAACTCCTCGATGTTCGCCTTGATGAACCGATTGCCTATTACAAGTACGCATCGCTGGAGCAGAAAAGGGAGCTGACGACCAAGCCGGCCGTCAGTCACATCGACGGCAAGGAAATCCACTCCACGATCTGGGACGAACGACAGGACGTGGTCCACGTACTCATGGCCCGCTATGGGCAGAGCATGCTCATGCTCGGTGAGGGCGTGGCCGTGTACGGTGCGACAAAGGTGGCCGGAGGCGATCCGCACGAAAGAGCGCGGGTACTGGCCAAGGGGAACGTGTTGCCCTCTCTAACGGACTTTTTGGACCCGGGGACGCTGTACCTCGTGCAACGAGACATCATGGAGGCGGAGTTCGGTTCGTTCGTGAGTTACCTGATTGAGCGGTTTGGATTGGAGAAGTTCAAGAAGGTCTATCCGTACGAAAGCCCCGAAAAGGCGAAGCAAGAGCTGCCCGCGCGGTTTGAGCAGGTCTACGGCCAGAGCTTCGCGAACGTGGAAAAAGAATGGAGGGATTTCCTGCTCAGCGGAGCCAAAACGCCGTAGGTGGTCCGCGATCGGTCACGGTTGATCGGCGATGCGTACTCGAACATTCCGAAGTAAGAGGAAACTGCCCGCGGTCGCGATGAATCCCGTAAGCACCACCAGGCCCCAAGTGGTCACCGCCGGCACCGGCGGTTCGCCGAATTCCCACGTGTCGTTGATCATCTGCGTTCCGTCGTAACCTCCGAAGAGAACCATCACGCGCCGGCCGGTGTCGTAAACCATCTTCACAAATGTTCGCGCCCCTGGTCCGGTGACATTGAGCTGTCGCCAATTGGTGCCGTCCCACTCCCAAGTATCGTTAAGCACACCCACGCCGAAGTTGAAGCCGGTCTGTCCGCCGAACATCAAAACCACCCGACGATCAGAGTCGTAGGCTATGGCCGCCCCGTAGCGGGCGGGTGGTATGGTAGCCGGGAACTTTTGCACCCAATTGGTTCCGTCGAACTCCCACGTGTCGCCAAGGACCGACGCGCTGCCCACGCCGCCGAACATCACGACGACGCCCCGATGGCTGTCATAGGCCATGCGCTGAATCCAACGGCGCGGGGGGACCGTGGCCGGTGACTGCTGGGCCCATGCGGTGCCGTTCCAGAACCACGTGTCATCACGGATGGAACCAACAGTCGGCAGGCCGCCGAAAAGAACCATGACCCCGTTTCCGGAATCAAAAGCCATGAAGGAGTCGGCCCTAGCCGATGGGCCGGCGACCAATTTCTGTTCCCACACGGTGCCGTCCCAGGTCCAAGTATCGGAAAAGAAGCCGGAGTCGAAACCGCCGAAGCTGACGACTTGGTTGCGGATACTGTCAAAGGCCATGGCGTTGTCGCAGCGGGCGGACGGGCCGGAACTGTCGCCGATAAACGTCCAATCTTCGCCATCCCATTTCCAGGTTTCGCGATTGACTGCCTTGAACGTGAGGTCGGAGGAGCCGCCGAAGAGGACCGTTCGTTGGCGATCGGAGTCGAACGCCAGGCCATACTCCGCGCGAGCCGTTGGTCCACTCTCGACTTTCTGTACCCAGCTTGGGCCCGAACCCGCAAATAGCGAATGGGGTGTGATCAAGACCAGGAACACAATAATGGGCGGAATGGCCTGCCCAGCGGGGCGGCTCTCGTTCATAACGCGCCATTGGTGCGTACGTGTCGCGCATTTGGTTGCGGAGTCCATGGATTCCCTCCCGTTCGGAATACTGCACACGACCACGAATCGAGAAACTGATGTGACCTCGACGGCATTCCTTCCCCAACCTCTCCGGACAAGTTCAGACAGGAGCCGCCGATGCGACCATCCTTTCTCGCATCTCATCACGGAAATCCAATCCGTGTCTGCATCCGGCGATGACCGGCGTTTGGCGGTGGTCGATAGCGGCCCTACGATGCCCGGATGGATCGCGGCGAAGTTTGCGCGAAATTCCTCGAAACCGTTTCCTATACGCTCTACCCCTTTCAAGAAGAGGCCCTTCTTGCGTGGTTTGAGTCGGAAGGCGGGATCCTCGTTTCCGCGCCCACCGGAATGGGCAAGACGCTGATCGCCGAAGCCGCGATCTTCGAGGCTCTGCAGACCAACCAGCGGTTTTTCTACACCACGCCGCTGATCGCCCTCACCGATCAGAAGTTCCGCGAATTCCAGGATAAGGCTGAGGCCTGGGGGTTTTCTCGCGACTCGATCGGCCTCATTACCGGCAACCGCCGGGTAAACCCGGACGCGCGAGTCTGCGTCGTCGTCGCCGAAATCCTGCTGAATCATCTGCTGGCTGGGGATGAACGGCTCAATGAGCTCCAGGCCGTGGTGATGGACGAGTTCCACTATTTCAACGATCTCGAACGCGGAATCGTCTGGGAATTGTCCCTGATTCTGCTCCCGCCACGGGTGCGGGTCATGCTGCTATCGGCCACGGTCGGAAACGCCGTCGATTTCGTCCGATGGATGCGTGATCCGCACGGTCGAAAAGTCCAGCTGGTCAAAACGGACGAGCGCCGCGTCCCGCTTGAGTTCATTTGGGTCGGCGACAAGCTGCTGACCGAACATCTGCCGTTGATGGTGGAGGGCGGCGAAGCCAACTCCCGTGTGCCAGCGCTGGTTTTTTGCTTCAACCGTGATGAATGTTGGGAGGTGGCCGAGAAAATCAAAGGCGTCACTCTGATCGACGCCGCCACTCGGGCGAAGATTGAGGAATTGGCCCCCGCCGCCGAGTTCACCGAGGGTGTTGGACCCAAGCTGCGGCAGATGTTGATCCGCGGAGTCGGTGTCCATCACGCGGGGGTGCTGCCCAAATACAAGGAGAAGATCGAAGAGCTTTTTCTCAAGAAGCTGATCCCCTTCGTGATCTGCACCGAGACCCTGGCCGCGGGGATCAATCTCCCGGCCCGCTCGGTTGTCTTGAGCACCTTATTAAAGGGGCCGCCTGGTGAGCGGAAGCTCGTCCCACCCTCCGCGGCCCATCAGATGTTCGGCCGCGCCGGTCGACCACAGTTCGATACCCAGGGATTCGTCTATGCCCTCGCCCACGAGGATGACGCCAAAATCGCGAAATGGAAAAAGAAATACGAGCAGATTGATCCGAACTCGAAGGACCCGGGGATCATGCGGGCCCGGAAGGAACTGGAGCGCAAGCGCCCCACGCGCCGCAAAACCGAGCAGTACTGGATGGAAGGGCAGTTCAAAACCTTGATCGCCGCGGGTCCGGCGAACCTGGTGAGCCGATCGATGATTCCCTACCAGGTCTTGATCTACATTCTGCGCCGGACCGAAACGTTGGCAGGCGTCCGGTCCCTGCTGTCGAAGCGGTTCAACACCGCGGAGCGGCTGCAAAAGTTCCAGGAGCAGCTTGACCACATGGTCGCGAACCTGGCGGCATTTCAATTCCTGACCCGCAGCGAAGACGGCGAGCATGTGACACTCAATGACACCATCGGCGAGTTGACGGTATTCCATAGCGTGGATCCGCTCTATGGGGCGTTTGCGTGTAAGCTGCTGGCTCATGCCAATTTTGAGGAAAAGCTGCAGGCCCTGGAATCGGTTCTCTCGGTCCAACCGTCCATTGAACGCCTGGTTCGGCCGCCGGATAGTCTTGCTCCCGGGCCACTGCAAAAGCAGGTGCTGGAGCCCTCCCTGATCCAGGCGGGGGCGGCCCTGCTCAGCGAGCAGGGGGCGATCGTGGGCGTCGACGATGAGGACGTAATGGAAGACTACTGGGCGGGTCCGATGGAAAAACGGCCATTGACCTTCGTCGAGATGCTCAAGGCCCTCTTTGACACGAAGCTGGCCACGCCGGAGATCGTGCCCGTGCGGCCCATCTGGATCGCGGGTGGCGTGTTCGAGTTCAATGGGGAATTCTTCAAATACGTCCGGTCGCGCGACCTATTGAAAAACGAAGGGCTTGTACTGCGCCACTTGTTGCGGCTGGTCATTCTGGCCGGTGAATTCCACGTTCGTAGCGGAAACGACCCCGATTACGAACGGATCAGCGAACTGGCCACCCGGGCTTCACAGCAGGTCGATCCACGGTACACCGATCGATTCCTGGAGGCCGAACACGAGCGCAAGCGAATGCTGCCAGTGTAATCACGCGCGACGATGGGCCGATGCTGCAAAGAGCAATAGTGCCATGAGGATGACACCTCCGCCGATCAGGGTGGTGACAACCGGCACTTCACCGATGGCCAGGTACGTCCAAATGGGAACCAGGACCGGTTCGGCCATGGTGATCAATGCCGCCTGGTGGGCGGGGATGCGGGCGAGGCCAAGCGTGTAGAAGTAATAGGGCAGGCCGAACTGAACGATGCCCATGAAGGTTACGAATAGCCACGCCCGCGGCGTGAGCATGAGCTGGCCCACCAAGATTGCGGGAACGACGAGCAACACCGCGGCACCGAGGTTGTTCAGCACCGTGACCGAGGCCGAATCGCAATCCCGCATTCGCCGGATCATCAGGGTGAGAAGTCCGTAAAACAGACCCGCGGACAACGCGATAAACAGACCCGCGATGGAAACCGACGCATTTACGTCCGAACCCAAACCAATGTCGATTCCCATTCGCTCCGCGATCCACGGTCCGGCGAAGATCACTCCGATGCCGATCATGGCCAGGCCTAAAATCCAAAGGTCGGACCGGTTGGGTTTCTCGCCCAGCAACCACGGCGAGAGGCCGAAAATCCAGAACGTGGACGTGTATTGGAGCAGGATGGCGTTCGCGGCGTGGGTCATGGTGTTGGCCACGACGAAAGATACGGTCATCAGCGAAAAGAAGATGACGCACCAAATCGCGGTGGGCCGAATGGGTAGCCTCGATGCCGGTCTTTTCGAGCTGCGCAGCGTCCGAAACCCGCGCCAGCCAAACGGCAAAAGAAATAGACCGGCGATCAGCGAACGATAGAACGCGATCGTAACCCCGTGAGGGCCGCGACCGTCTTCATTGACTAGCTTGATTAGGGCCCCATTCAGGCTCCACAGCATCGCCGCGGCCAGGACGAGGAGCAGGCCGACGAGTTGTGGGCGCCGACCCGGCGAAATGTCGCCAATCTGGTCAGACATTATTCGTATCGCAGGGCTTGGACGGGGTCGAGGCGGGCGGCGCGGATGGCGGGGTAGATGCCGCTGATGATCCCCACGACTCCGGCCATGAAGAGGGCGATGTAGATGATCGATCGGGGTGTGTGGGTCTGTAGGACCTGGGTGAATTCGCTGAGGAAGTTGGCCATGGCCCAGCCGCAGACGACACCGAGGCTGCCGCCCAAGAGGCTGATGATGCCGGCTTCGGTGAGGAACTGTTTGAGGATGTCGAAGCGGCGGGCGCCGACGGCGATGCGAACGCCGATCTCGCGGGTGCGCTCGGTGACGGAGACGAGCATGATGTTCATGATGCCGATGGCCCCGACGACGATGGAGATGCCGGCGATGCTGTAGAGGACGATGGCGAAGATCTGGGCGATCTGGCCGAACTGCTGCTTCATCTGTTCCTGAGTGAAGACGGTGAAATCGTCCTCGTCACCGGCGCGGATGCGGTGGGACGCGCGAAGCGTTTTCTTGACCCGTTCGATACAGGACGGGAGCTTGCGGGGGTCGACGCACTGCACCACGAGCATGGTGAGATAGCGCTGGCCGAACATGCGGCCCATCGCCGTGGTGAGGGGGATAACCACCTGGTTGTCGACTTCGGTGAAGCCAAGGGTGCCGCGCTCCTCCATGACGCCCACGACGGAGAAGCTCTTACCGTTGATCTTGACGGTTTTGTCGACCGCGGGAAGTTCGCCAAACAGCTCACCGGCCACCTTGTGGCCCAAGACGCAAACCATTGAGGAACCGGCCACGTCCTGTCGCGTGATGAATCGCCCCTCGACGACCTGATAGCTGTTGATATCGGCGTAGGCCTCGGTGGTGCCGAGGACGGGGGCGACGGCGTTGCGTTCAAAGTATTTGATCTGGCCACCGCCCTGGTATTGGGCGGCGGTGGCTTTGACCAGGTCGTTGTTTTCGTGCTCGATTTCCCTGGCATCGTCGGGCAGAAGGGATTGGACCTGCTGCACGCGGTGCTGGCGGCGTTCGCTGCCGTTGAAGACCATGACCTGGTCGGCGCCGAGGCTTTCGAAGCGGGTGAGGATGTCGCGCTGGGCACCTTCAAGCACTGAGACGGCGGCAACGACGGCGCCGACGCCGATGACCACTCCGATGGTGGCCAGGAGGGAGCGCAGCAGGTTTTGTCGCAGTCCGCGAAGGGCAGTGATTATGATTCTTAGGTGGAACACAGGGTCTCGTTTGGCTGTTTTATGAAGTCGTACCCGTTTTTCGCGCGATGGTCAGTGGCGGTCGGTCGGGACCGCCCGACAGAGGTTGTCGAATGCGCTGTCGATGGGTGTCGTGGGCCTGGGAGAGGATTTCTTCGCGGTGGCCGTCGTCTACCCGAATGTCCTCGACGATCTTGCCATCTCTCATGTGGATCATCCGGTCAGCCTGCACTGCGATATCCGTTTCGTGCGTGACCAGAACGATGGTGATGCCTTCGGCACGGAGCTGGTGGAAGACTTGCATAATTTGCTCGCTGGTCCGCGAATCGAGATTGCCGGTCGGTTCATCCGCGAGCAAAAGGCT
>Ga0105252_10000946_pt1 | contig 14911 bp, 21 predicted proteins | sample EasRivMeERMZT100_FD_89675 | JGI IMG/M metagenome (GOLD analysis project Ga0105252, IMG submission 89675) | Soil microbial communities from meander-bound floodplain in the East River, Colorado, USA - East River MetaG ERMZT100 | ecosystem: Environmental > Terrestrial > Soil > Floodplain | place... | reverse complement strand
CTGCACTTGCACTCGGCTGAGCTCTTTTTGGAGTTGCGCTAACTGCTTCTCGATCTTCGCACGCCTCTTCTCCGACGCCTCCCGCTTTTCTTTTTTTGTCAGTTGGACTGGCAACAGCGAATTTGACGCGCGCGGCGGTGGGAGCTCCGGGCTCGGGAGCGATTCCAGCCCGGTGATTGTCGGCGGCCTGCCACTTGAGGAACTGGAAGTACTCATCTTGCAGGAACTGATAGTATACTATATTGTATGGGTAGTCGATGCCACCCCTCTTAGGAAATTGTCGCGCCTTCACACAGGCCATCATCCAATCGGCGTGCGCCACGATGTCCATCCACTGCTCCCAGTTCTCGAGGTAGCACGAGATCTCCCACTTCTCCGGCGCGTCCGGATAAAAGTAGAAGAGGAAGCCGTAGGGCGCACCGACACACTGGATCTGCGTCTGCAGCTGCAGCGAGTCTTTGTGCCGGCGCTTCTCCGTGATTTGCGTATTATTGTTTGGGCACTTAATCTCCAACGGTAGGAAGCCGTCGCAGCTCAGCATCAGACCGTCCGGCGACGCGCTGAGACGCTGGTCGATGGGATGCACCCACATACCGGTCTCTATCACTGGACACTGCATGAGCTTTTCAAACTCGCGGCGGGCGTATGGCTCCCAGTCGCGGCCGTGCTTCATGAGCGCGCTGGTGTAGTCGTCCATCTTCGGCGAGGAGAGGCCGCACTTCTGCTTCCAGAGCTGGCGCGGAGTTATCCAGCCGAAGCCGCAAATATTCGGAACGTCAGAGGCGCTGACGAAGTGTTTCCTGTTTGCTTTGAGCTCCCAAAAGCGATCATCGCTCTGGAGCAGAGCGCGTAACTCCTTGAACTCATCACCCAAAAAACAAAAATGGGGAATCATTTATTAGTGATTTTTTTTTATTTTTTCAAGGACTTCAGCGAATTCTTGCAGCTCCTCTAGCCACTTAGCTTGATTTGCGAGCCGGTCTTCGAGCAGCCGAATCCGCCAGAGCAGCTGTGCGTCACTTGTGTGTTGCGCTCCTTCGCAGATAATCTTAGCTAGGGGCTTTCTGCAATACTGACAGAAGACAGGCGGCGCCACGCAGTAGTACTCGTGAACCGCGCAGCAAGAGCACTCGGCCAAATACCAGAGAGGAGCGCTCATTGTTTTTTTTTATTAATTGTCATCAGATAATTTAATGGGCAGCTCATCGTCAAAACCAAAAACAGAGAGCGATCTGCCCGACTGGAGTGCGTGGATCACCACAAACTGGGCAGCATGGGAGCTCGAGAGTCCTGGACCGGAGGCGACGTTCAGCGTCATTGGCGGAGTGCTGTTCTTCATGCTGCTGCAAGGGCACGGTGATCTGATAAAATACGGCGGCACCGCACTGGGCACGGCGCTGGGCTACGCAACCGCACAGGGAATCACAACACTGAACAGCGGCGGAGTGCTCGTTGGCATGCTCTCCGCTACTATCACCGATATTTACAAACACCCCGCGCTCTGTTTCGTATGGGTCGGTGGCTGGAGCGTGATCAGCGCAATCTCTGTTGTCGCAATCGATCTGCTGCTCTTTGTGATGGGCGGTGAGGTGCTGGTGGGCGTCGATCCGAAACTCGTCGGCGAGATCGGTCTTGGCAGCATTGGACTGGCACTCGTGGCCGGTATCCTGGTGGGATTCTTCACTCTGCCTGGCGCGATTGATCTGTACAACGACACGATCGGCTCTGGTAGCAGCACCGCATCATCTGGAATATGGGAGACACTTATCGCAGGCGCAGCAGCTTTCTTGTAAAAAAACAATTTTTATTCATCATCACTTTTTTTCGGAGTCACACACATGTTTGCCGCACAGTCAGGACACTGCGCGCGGGCAATCCGGCGGCCATGTGCGCCAGTCGTGATCATGTCGTCGGTAACGGAGACCTCTTTCGGCGCCTTGCAGCGCATACAATAAAACTTTACCATTTTCTCTATTGAGTGTTATATCGAAAATACACTTTATAGCCTTAAGAGATGAGCAGCAGCAGCAGCGTTAGCAAAATCGTCAGCGTCTCAAAGGCGAAGGACTTTGTGGAGGGTGGTCTGAGTTTTATACTCGGCTCGGCGGCTGGTGTGCTCAACTCGAACGTTGCTATCGCTATCACCGGCAAGGGGTTTGGCTATTCGATCTCGAGCTCCGACATTTCGGTGGTGGGCATGGCTGCGCATGGACCGGAGATTTTCATCACAGCGATCCTCGAAGCTGGACTGCTCTTCACTATTCTCGGAATGGTCGCACCGAAGCTCACACCCGGACAAGCGTTCTTTTTCACAGTGGGCTGCTTGGATGGAAGCACGATCAGCTCGCACTTAGGACAGGGATTGGGTGGAATGATTTGGAGTAAAGTATAAAAAACAAAAAAAATTTTTTTATTTTTTACATCAGAGGAACACAAACATGATCATAACGGCAATCTTCGGTATTACAATATGGAAGCAGGCATCCAAAGCAAACATATGCACATTGACTATCACCACAAAGCACGGCAGAGCACTTCTTGCATTCCAAGATCTGATGCTGTTCAGTGTGCAAAAACGTGTCACAGAGAGTGCATCTGTGATAGACCGAATGCTCTGCAACACGACAGTATGCACCACACACAAGACAGATGTTTCCACATTTCATACAATAAACTTTCTGCTTCGGATCCAACGGATGCGCCATACACTTCATGCACGGATTCTCGATATGCAACGCTTCCATGCGTGCGTCGTTCTCACGCACCTTGGCCTGATGAATAGTGTTGCCAGAGGAGGTGGCAAGAAACAGGGGAACTTCTTCCACAACAGGACGCGGAGTGTCAGCCACCAGATTTGCAGAGGCGGGAGAACCAACGAGTGAGTCGTTTGTTTCCATTAAAACACGGCGATCGTCAGGAGTGTCAATCGTGACATCAGCTTGAATAAACACGTAGGGATGAATAGTAACCTCGCTCTCGTCAGGACCAGTCGCATCAGCCCACACAGCCATGTGCTTGAGATGCGGATTGCGGACGTGTTTCTGGGGTGAAAGATATTTGGGTGTATATGTATATTTAATGTTAGCAGAAAAAAAAGAAAGAAGAAAAAAATCGCCATCCGGATTTCTTTCGTTTGCCGCAGCTGCAGCACCAACTTTGCTTGCGGCGTCTACTGATTTTTGGTGATGATTATCAGCAATGGACGCGTCGATTGAAGATGTATCATACGACTGATAAACAAGAAAGGGAAGACTGCTCTTGATGCGCGAGATTATACTGCATGGCGAAGCAGATGGATAAATTAAATTTAACGTGATTTTTTATTCATTAAAACGATTTCTGGCGAAGAGCATCTCCGCGTAGCGGCACAATGCGCGATTCGGATGCGGGCAGGTGTGGATGTGGTGCGGATCGCAAGTGGAACAGATAGTCACCTCGCAGTTGTCGCAGAACAGGTCGATCTCGCCGCATTGAGGACAGAAGCAAGAGCCACAGTCATGGCAGAGGAGTAAAGCATTACCCAACGAAAAGAAGGTGATACTACAATGATCACATTGAGTGCAACCGCGCCACGGATGAAGAACAAGGCGCTTGAAGCGAGGCTGATCAGAAGAGGAGGAGCTGTCGTCGTCGTCGTCGGAGTGGAGAGAGGAAGAAGAGTCTGAAGAGTACGCTACCTCTTCAGAGTGTTTGTGCTTTATATTTAAAAAATTAAAAATCATAAATTTAAAATTATGGGTGGTGGTCGCGCGACGCCCATCGAACGCTCAATTGTAAATTGCAAAAAACTCGAGTGGAAATTAAAATTTTAAAATAAAAAAAGCAGTCGTACCTTTGTGCCAGCGGATGCCATCTGTGATAAAATTTTCAGGGTCGATTTCGAATAAATACCAATCAAGAGTTTTCTTGCTCTATCTTCAAGTGAGGGGTCTGCGAATACTTTAACAGTTTAGTCCCCAAGGCCTTTAAGCCGTGAAGTGTTTGGTCGCCTAACATATTTTTTTATTTTTTTTGGACTGTCCGATTTAATCTCGCAGGATTTCGAAATCCGCAAAAATAATTAATTGCGGGTTAATTAGCGAATCGTCCCGCATTTCGAAATGTCCCTCCGTCGCGGGACTTTTTAATTATTAATTAATTTGGCGCGCTCGATTCTTCCGACTTTTAAGATTGCGGAGCGTCGGCTAATTGCATTCCTCTTTAGTCAAATGTGTTTTGTAAAATTTTGGACCACTTTTTGTCTTTTTTCTTTTTTTTAATTTTTTTTAATTTTTTTTATTTTTTTCCGCGGAAGATATCTCCAAAATAGGATATTTTATTTTTCATTCACAGGAATGACTCCCATAGTTAGGAGAAAAAAAAGTTTTTTTTGCAATCGTACTATACTATAGGATTTTTTCAAAAACGACATTTGTTTTGGTTTGGGTGGTTTTGATCTTATATTACTATATTTTATATACTGTATATTTTTTTTTTCAAAAAGCATTAATTTTATATATTATTTATTCATACTTAGTAGAATAACACATGTGCGCCCCGCCAAACCACAAACATTTCACTTTTGTCATTTTCGCCAATAAAAAAGAATTTCAAAAAAAAAATTTTTTCCCCCCTTAACTATGGTAAAAATAAAAAAAAATAAAAATATCAAAACCACTGAAACCCGAAACTCGGACTTTTTTTATGAAAAAAAATAGTTTTTTATGAAAAAAAAATAAAAAAAATACCCTCTTTTTAAATGCAATTTCTGACTCGCGTGAGCGATGCCGACCTCTGGGAGTTAGCGTTTGACGTCGACGGCGGAGATGCGCCTATGCACCGCTATCGCTTTGCTGATGCGGAGCAGCGCCGCCTCTTCTATCAGGAGTACAGCACCTCAGGGCTGGCGCATGAATGCTGTGAAAATCTCCGGCATATGCCGCAGCGAATGCTCTCATTTGCGGTTGCATATTGTGATGATCGCACGCCTGAGGACTACGTGGGTGTGATCAACGAGATGCACAAGCGTATATGCATTGCGCTACAGCGTGGCTTTAAAGCGGATGTGTTTCATGATCACAAGCATCGGCTCGACTGCATGTTAAGCTTTGATCAGCGCAGCGTCTTTCAACTCAACTATCCAAAGCTCTTTATCGATGCCACAGAGTACTCTGAATTCGCTAAGTACCTCTTCGCCACATCGGTTGCAGTGCGCGAGAATTTTGTACTTTTGGCGCGCGAAAATTATTTAATTAGCTCTGGGCAGATAACCGATCTGCACTATTGGTCGCACAATGGCTCACCTCTTACTGCGTCTGAGCGTTCAAACGTTTTGCGTTGTCCGTGGCGCACGAATGAAGAGTTGAGGCTCTTCTTCAGTAGCGTGCATCCTCGTTTGCTGAGTCCCGTGCTGCTTTCGCGTGACAACTGGAGCCGCGAGCGCAAGACCAGTGACAAGCGCAAAGAGCGTGAAGATCATGAAGAGGAGATCGAGCACAGACGTGAGGAGCGGCGTGTAATGGAGGAGACCCGCCTCAGACTGGCGAAGGAGCGTCTTGATTTGCAGCAACAGCGACTCGACATGCAGAAGAACAAGTTTACAAAGAAAACGCTGGCCTACGATAAGACGGAGTTTGCGATTCTTGTTCAGCCTGATCAAGTGGTGCTGTACATTTATGCGCCGATCATCTACAGCCAGGCGATGCAACTCTGCACGATCAGTATGCAAGAGCACAAATACGAAGAGCTCTTCAGCTATCTGTGTGAGCACTTCTTCTGCGTCGCCGGTCAGCTCGGCTACATCGTGGAGAAGAAGTACGAGCGCTATCCACTGCTGCCGGCGCGCAAAGACTTTGTGCTGATGAAGGTCTCCAGGCTGCGCAATGAATTTGGTAGAATCCCGGTGTTCGAGGTGGACGAGGGCGATAAGGTGCGTATGCGATTTCTGCTGGATGAGTTCGAGGGCTATCCGCTGCGCAAGACCTATCGTGCGATTGGCTTTCATCCGAATCCGAATTTCACTGACCCGGATGTGATCAACACATTCCTTGGCTGGCACGCTGCCACTATTCCGATGGTTGCTGATTGCACTCTGGATCGTCTGCGTGGCGAGAGTATTTTGCGGTTTCTCTTGCTGCACTTCTACTACGATCTGTGTTGTGAGCTGCCCGAACACTACTGCTTGCTGATGTGGTGGATGGCTCACATCGTGCAGCGCCCGCATGTGCAAACACAGCGAATCATGTGCATCACGGGGCCTCAGGGCAGCGGCAAGAGTTCGCTGATCGCTGAGGTATGGATGGGTCTGGTGTTGGGCAACCACGTGCTGATGAGCGAGAAGCCGGAGCACGTGTTCGGCAAGTTCAATGCTGCCGCGGCTGACAAGATTGTTTATTGTTTGGACGAGGCGCATATCAGCGCTGATCTGTATCCGGCCGTGAAGCAGCTCACCACCGCGAGCTGCATGATCGTGGAGGCGAAGTTCGCAGATCCGCGAGAGGAGCAGAATTATTTGAATACGGTGATCCTCACCAATGAGCCGGTGCCGATTCAGAGTATGAATCGCGATGATCGACGAGCGATAATTATGGGCAGCAATCCGCGTTTTGAGGACCAGAACGAGTGGCCTGTGGAGCGCAAGGGCAAATACTGGAATAAACTGCGCAAAATAATAGAGCGCGGCACAGATCAAGTGGCGGCGCAGCTCTACTGGTTTTTAAAACATCTGGATCTCACAATGTGGGATGATGTGCGAAACAACTACATTTTGCATACCCCAGAGTACGATCGCGCTGTGTACGCCGGCATGGACGGTGCGCAGAAGTGTGTGGTCAATATGTGCTTGCACGGCGAGACTCTGCCGTTGGCGCACGGACAACAAAACTGCACTGTGACCGTGGATCCTGATTTCCCCAAGTGGCAGATGAATCCGGGCTTCAACGAGCTCATGAAGCACCTGAAAAAGGAGGCGTATTTGAACTTCAGCGCTGACCGCTGGCGTGACTGCCTCGCCTCACTGGGTGTGATCGACGCTATGTATTTGGACAGCTTCAAAGTGCTGAACTTCCCTCACTATCTGCAGTTTGTGCGGATCGTGCAAGAGTACTTTCACATCGATCTGCGCAACGCTGGTGCCGGAGACTTCACAGTTATTGTGCCAGAGTATACACGCACCGAGCTGAATATCGCGCAGAAGGGCGCGTATTTTGACGTGATTGAAGATATGAAGCTGGCGCCCGAGCCTCTAAAGCCCCTGGCACGCAAAGAGAGACAACCTGACACTGAGGAGTGGGTTAACAATAAATAAAAACCCCCCCTTTTTTTGAAAATGAATAGCGAACCTATGTATCAATTTTTGGTGGAAAAGATTGTGAATGCTGAGATGAAGCTGAAGATCGCAGAGGAAGCGCACAAGCTGGAAGGAGACAAGATGGCTCGTATACTGGAAGATGAACGTGAGCGAAACACTCAATTGGGAAAACTACATTACGCAAAATGCGAGGAGCTTCGCGAGTTGCAAGCCGACAATCGCCAATTGATGAGCATTAACAAGGACTTGAACGACAAACTGGTAGCATACGAAACTGTGCGTGGACGCAACGCGGATCTCATCCATGAAAACGTCATGCTCATGGCCGAGATCAAGGAACTGAAGGAAAAGGAGCACGCCGACAAAAAACACAAACAAGCGGAGGAGAAGCACCTCAAGCAGTGGATAAATCTTCCTTCTGACGGTCACTGTCACGGTGGCGGTGGCTATTTGGATGTAAATGACCCGAATCGCTGAAAAAAAAATAAAAAAATCAGTCTTTCATTTTACGAATTTTTTTTATCATTTCATCTTCCCACGCTTTACGGCGCTCGTAGTAGCCCTGCATGCGTTCCTCCTTGTGCAGAATCATCTCCACAGCGGTTGTGAGCGGCTCGGGGAACCGCAGGCCAGCCACCGACTCGTAGAGCTGCATCTGGCCAAGTTCGATTACCATTGCCCAGTAAAACATATCGGGTGCCATCCACGCAGGGTTAATGCGTCGTTTGCTGTAGAGGCGTGCAGCGTCCTCCTCGCTAATCAGATTGACAGGAATCTTGCTCGTCATTGGTTTGAAATCTATTGGAGGGGAATAAAGGAAACGTATGTTCGATAGCGCTACTAAACTTACGATTAAGATTACCGTCAATCGATAATATTCAAACATTATTTAATGAGCGGACCGTATACTATTCAGTGTCCAGTCGGTGTTCCGCAGCCGTACGTTCGCGCTGACGTGAGCGGAAACAACTCCGTGGACGGACTCGGTCGCTTGCGTTGTGATCGTCACATCAATCTGGACTTTGCGGTGGGCAACGAGTATGCTACTCCGCCGCCTTTGGGCACAGTGAACGACCCGACCGTGATTCGTCGCAACATACAGATTATGCAAGATGACCGGGTGCTTCTCGATCCCGGCAATGGCCGCATGACTCACGCGCTGCACGCGCACACTATGTCACAGCCTACGGTGCCGTACGCCAGCCAGCTGGTGGGCAGTCCGATCTTGGTGGAGCCGTGGAAGTTGCGGCAAATGGGGATGCGCTACAATCTCACACACCTGCGCTACGACTCTCTGCTCACTATGAGTGATTACACCGCTGGTCAGCTGGATCACGCGGCAAGTCTGCCCCCGCGTCCTGTGCATGTAAATGCGATTCGTTAATAAAAATATTTTACTTGCGGTGGATGTACATAAGGACGCCAGCAGCGAAAATCACGTTTGTAATGATAGTCACACACAAAAAAATGCGGAGAGCACAGCTCAAAGTCACCACGCATCCAGAGCTCGATTTGAGTGCGCAGCGCAATCAGCGCCTTATCGGTGTTGTCAAACAGCACGCGTGTGCCAAACCCCATTGTATCGTTGCGTGCTTCAACGCTGTACAAGCCGTTCTCCTCAATGAAAAAACTATAAACCATCATTTTTTTTATTCGTTGCCTACTGCCACTTCAGTGAGTGTCACAGATTTTTTTTGTTTTTTTTCTTTTTTCATTTCGTCCATTTCCTCGCGCAACTCTTTCAACGCGGCGGTCAGCTCCGCCACCTCGGCGCGCAGCTTCTGCGTCTCAACCAGATCCTCCAGGAAACAACGGCGCATCTTTTGGCCCTCAGCTGTCAAAGCGGTTAGGGTGGGGAACTGTTCAGCGCAGAACGCCTGAGCCTTTACGGTCTGTAACTCGTTTTGAGGATTGCTCATTTCAAAAAAAAAAAACAAAAGACAGTGTAAAAGAATGAATAAATACAGTTTTCCTGCGGCAGTGGGCGCGGGCCTTGGTGTTTATGCGTATTCCGGAAACAAGACTTACGCTTTCGCAGCGGCTGCTGGTGGTGGCTATGTGCTGGGCATGGGCGGTACCACCAGTCAATCACAGAAGGCAACAGGTTACAGTGCTCTCGGCAGCGGCGTAGGTGCGCTGGTTGGCAAGCGCTATGATCACCTGTTTCTGGGCGCTGTTTTGGGCAGTGTGTTTGGCTATATGGTTGGAATGAAAATTAAAGACAATAATCACTGAAATTTTATTTTTTTTATTTTTGGGCAGACGAAATCAATGGGATCTCCACACTGTGGTGCAACGCAGGCATCTTAGCGCCAGCTTGCGGGGTTTCGGGACCGTCATCATCTCCATCAGAGTCTCCAGTAGGTTGCGTGCTCGGCTCGCTCTCGTAGTCCACCTCTTGCTGGGAGTCCACGTCGGCGGCATCATGCGCGCCATTTTCCTCATCAAGCGCCTCATCACTCGCACCACTGTCCTCATCGTCAAAGCACAGCCTCTTAGCCAACGGTCCTTTGCTCGGTGTTTGGCGCTTGCGGACGCTCTCCTTTGTGCGCTTGTCGAATTGCCGCTGCTGTTTGCCGAGGTCGGTGCGTGCACGCTTCAATGCGGTGAGCTTGATGCGCTGCTTGTTGATGCGGTCTTGCATTGCGCATGCTTGTGTGCGCAGTGTTTTCACTTGAGCGGTCCACTCGTCCATCGCTTTTTGTGTTTGATCGATTCCGCGATCAAGTGTCTCTATGCTCCAATCTTTTGGGTCTAAAGAGGCCATAATAAAAAATTTAAATTTATGGGGAAAAAGACTTTTACTCTTAGTTGAACGGACGGTTGATAATAAAATTCGCCAAGTCGATCTCGTTTTTCGTGAACGCAACGACTTGAATCGTCAGGTCGCTGTTGGTGCCGATATCCGCCGTCGCAGCAGCATTCACGCTCGCATGTGCTGTGCCCAGAGTCGGTACCCGCAGAGTCACTCGCAGGCGCGGTCGGTCGATCTGCTCAAAGCTGATGAAGCCGAGCACCGCATTCACCGCAGTCGCATCGTGGCTGTAGCTCCAGCCCGGAATCGCAACGTTCGCGTCACCCTTGAAGTCTCGGTAGTGCTGGTGCTTCACCAGCATGTTCGCGCTGATTGTGCTCAGCAGGTCCGTGTTGCCGCTGAACAAGCCAATCGTGTTCACGATCTCGTTGGTCGCACCACCGCCCGGGTTGAACCATCCAGCAAAGTTAGTCGGAGAGAATCCGCGAGTGCCTCCAGCGACGCCCAGACGACGGTCCAAGTCGGCGGTCCAGCGGAAGATCACGAAGAGTGCGTTCACCGGCTGGTTGATGTTGGTGAGTTGAAAGTCAAAGCTGGCGGGGAAGGTAGTGGTGCCCAGAATGTGGAACTCCGTGCTGTACTGCTGATCGTCGAAGTGGATCGCAAACGGATGGGCGGTGTACGCCTTGATGAGGAAGTCACGCTCGTTGTTGTTGATGTGATAGCCGTTGAGCGCCAGCTGGCCGAGCGGATAAAAACCGGTGGCCGGTGCAGTCGGCGCAGTACCATCGCTCTCGATCACCTGATCCAACGGGCGCATGCGCACCTTCACCTGGAGGTAGTCATTGAGACCACGGATGAAGAAGCCCTGGCCCGGATCGCCGTGCATGCGGAGTCCCAGAAGAGTGTAGAGTTCGCAGACAATCTGCTTGTCCGCCAGAGAGCTCGCAGTGCGCTGTGCGGGCGTGCCTTGTCCCATATCCTGGAACGAATTGCGGCGCGCCACCGGATCGAGCCAGAACAGAATGTAGATCATGATCTCCTCCGGGAAGATCGTCTGCAGACGCTGAGTGCCACTCTGAATCACGATCTCCTCCCACGCCTGCACGCCGATGAAGTCGATCCAGCGGGTGAAGGTCGCACCGCCGTTCCAACTCGCAGCAGGAATACCGCCGGCAACAAACACCAAGCTCGCGTCAGTCACATAGTCCACGTCTCGGGTGGGCTGAAAGTTCGGACGACTGCCGGGCGCAAACGCCTGCCCACTTGAATCGGTGACGTTCAACGACTGGCGAATAAAGCCCTGTGCGAGCGAGGGGTTGCGCGGTCCGAACAGACTCAATGACGTGTTATGGTACTGCTGGCCCATGATCGAAGCCATTCCAGTGCGGATTGCCGCCTGGGCGGAACCGGCCATAAAAAAAGTCATTTTTAAAAATTGAAAAACTCAGTCTTTTATTCATTCTCTCTAGATAAATCACATCACAATGAACGGCCGCACACATTGGTCTCGCTTGTTGGCGGCCTCCAGGGAGATTGAACGCAACGGCCAATGTGTCTCGTCGTCCCAGCACTTGTTTATCTTCGCACGCAGGTAAGAATCACACACCAGATCGAATATTCGCTGCATGAGAATCCAGTCGGTGTACTTCGCAATGAGAATGGACGCAAAACTACGCGCTGCCAGAAATGCATCCAATCGGCGCTGCGCTGTGTCACAGTAATGGAAGCCGTCCTCGATCAAGCAGAAAAGATGCAGGACAAGGTCGTTGCGTTTCAGGTGCACCAGCGTGTTCACAATGCACAAAGTGCCACCAGAAAAGCCATCTGCAAAAACAGTAACTTCTGTATTCATATTAGGTGAGGAGGGAAAAAAGTAAAAAAAAACTCGACGAAATTCACCGACTGTCTGGCACATATATCGTACTATTTAATATAAAGTGGGTGTTATTTAATATAATAATTTAATAGGGGACTGTCTGAGTTTTTCGACTCTCGCGGCTCCCGTTTTTTTTATTTTTTTTATTTTTTCCCCCCTCACTCTCAATGACTTTGTATACTCCTCGTGAAGCGCTGCTCGCGCTGCAGTCCAGCTCCTCTGATCCGCTTTCGCGCTTTGAGGACCAGAATACCGATCTCTGGGCGACGCTGATTTGGAAGGTGGTGTTTGAGGATCGCGATTGCTATCTGCATTTGATTGTGCAGCGCGAAATTAAAAAGCAAATTTTTTTTATGGTGCACGTTGCGCCAATCCCGCCTCTCTTTCGTCGCCCCTATTTTTTGGCGGACCTTCTGCACGATTCAATGGCCAATATCCAATATGTACCACCACTCTCTCCGCTATATCTGTGTCCGGGCTCGCGTGAGCCCTATCAATACAAAGAGACCCCTGACAGCGCTCCGATTGAGGCAACCCTCTGCAATTGTCCGATTATGCATGATGCGAAACGCGGCACACCTGGGCGTCTCTATCGCAGTATTGGCATGGGTCTGGATCCGCGCTACAGCTGCAAGCACTGTGCGGTGCACTACGACTTCTGTTGGATGTGTCGTGACGCGATTCAGAATCCGCCCGTGAGTCCCTCCAAGGAACGCGAAGCAAAAAAGAAAGGCACTCCTCCGCCGCGTCCTTCTTTGGTTGAAATTCCGCGCATAATGGCATGCATGTTCTGCGGCAAGACCTGTCAGTATTTGGGTCGCGATTTGGAGCCCCGTCCTCTGTATACTGCGTCTGCTGGAACGATGAGTGATTTGTTTAATATGCTGGATACATTCAAACGCGATCGTGAATATTAAATAAAAATTTAAGGTTCCCATAATTTTATTTGTGCGTTGATTTTCACAATTTCATTTTCATGCACTACCAGCACTTGCTGCATTTTAGCCAGCTCCAGCTTCAGCCAAGCCACGTCGTTCACCGCGGTGTTCAACGCAAACTGCTGCGGATCAAACGGCGGCGACATGAGGCTGCTGCTCGTGCTCACAGCCGGTGTAGGCAGCAAAGCGGTAGCGCTCGGATTCTTCTCGGTGCAGAACGCCATAAAGCCATGCGTCTTACCAGTTTCAGGGTCTTTGTCTGTGCTGGGACAAGCCCAATACTCTCGACCCTTATTGGCGGCGGACTGGCTAATGCGTTTCTCGCATTTGAGGTAACAACGATTCTTGTTGCACGTCGGAGCAGTCGAAGCCATTTTTGCGCAGAATAAACACTTGTGAGGGTACTCTTGAAATCCAGTTACCCCGTCTCGAAATCTGAAACACTCTTCACAGAGCTCCAGTTGGCCAGCAATTATCACAGTGTTCACCACGTCCTCCGGCACAATATGCAAAAAACTACCAACGAGCCGTTGCCCCTCGCGATCGTCTGTCGTGCGTGCTGTAAGCCACGCCCGTGTCCATGCGGCTCGAAGCATTTGAGTCTCGCTCTGCATCAGCAAAACGCTCTGAAGACAATCAAGGAAATGCCGTTACTCGCCGAGTACTTTAGCTGCATGACAGATGAAAAGATTTTGGCGGAGATCGAACGCAACATACAGTTTCACGAGCAAGTTTGGGTTGAGTGGAGCAAACGCGTCGACGGCACACATGTTAGCTCGATGCCCTATCCGAGCAAGGAAGCATGCGAGGTGGAGCTGCATCGCACTGGACGTGGACAGCAGGGATTCATGCCGATCGAGATGAGTGAGCTGCCCGAGCATTTCACGCGCGAGAAAGTCGCGATTCTGGAGCGAGAGCGCAGCCGTGAAACTATCCAGTATCTCTGTGCACTAATACAAAAACTCAAAAAACTCTGTTAAAATGTACTGCTGGTGTTCGCTCTGTAAGAAATGGTTTTTCGACTCTATGGTTTTCACTGACACACACAATAGCCTCCACTCACCTCTACGCCACTTCAAAGCAGGAGTTTTTACGCCTCGCTGTTACGACTGTTACCCTCTGCACACTGTTTTCCTCAAAGAGCCGAATCACGAAGAAAAATAAAAAATAAAAAAAAATTTACATCATTGCTTTTTTCATTTGCGGAACAGCCAAATACTGCATACCATCAGGCGCCACGGTGATCTTCGTGTGGAAGCAGCTGTTCGGGCTGTTGAAGAACGGCACACGTCTGCGTTCGCGCTCCGGCCAATGCTCAGCGCGGTAGCTGCGGAACGGCGTGTCGCGGTCAATCGAGTTCTGAATCTGCGCCCGAATGAACTCCTTGTAGTCGTCGGTCAGCGTGAGCTCGGCAGTCGTGATATTGCGCGTAGTGCTGAGGATCCGCGGGTTGTGGTGACGGAACGTCTGTTGGTAGTAGTAGTTACGCGGCAGCTGCTGATTGTCGTAGCCCTGTTGAGTGGGCAGCTGAGAGCGCAGCGCACGCTGACCCTCGGGGTTGTTGAAATCTCCAGCGGCCAGACGCTGTGCGAGCCAGCTGATTCGGCCGTTGTCGCCGTCCACATAACGGTTAGCGGTCGCAGCGCTGGCGCCGGCCACCATCATTCCTTTGGCACTACTTGCAGCGGCGCCCATTTCTATTTCGTAGTTTAATTGAGTATAAAGAAAATAAATAAATAAAAAATGCCTCGTGGTCATCCTCTGATTCCGCAAGACCGTCGCGCGCTCTACCACCCAATGGGCGGCGTGGCGCAGAACTGGCGCGCAGTGGAAGGACGCGGTCATCTCACACAGGTAGAGCCGCCCACTGCACTGTCGGGTCCCGCCGAGCGTCCGATCATGGCGCCGGGCATGTTTGCGACTCATGTGCCGTTCATGAATCACGACCGCAATCCGCTGCTCGACAACTACATCTGGACTCGACCGGCCGACAGAGGCGGCGCTCGGCTGGTGCACACGTTTGACGGAGTGCGCAACCGTACGGTCTATGT
>Ga0105252_10000945_pt1 | contig 14921 bp, 11 predicted proteins | sample EasRivMeERMZT100_FD_89675 | JGI IMG/M metagenome (GOLD analysis project Ga0105252, IMG submission 89675) | Soil microbial communities from meander-bound floodplain in the East River, Colorado, USA - East River MetaG ERMZT100 | ecosystem: Environmental > Terrestrial > Soil > Floodplain | place... | reverse complement strand
CGATGGCGGCGAGTTCGGCATGGGCGCGGAGATCGGTATCGCGACCGGCAAGATCCACGCACGCGGCCCCGTCGGCGCCGCGGAGCTGACCAGCTATAAATACATCGTGCGCGGCACGGGCCAAATCCGCCCGTAGCGGCGACTCGGACGTGTCTCGTTGCATGCTCGAACGGCCAGCTCCGAGTTCGCGTTGTGCCAACGTGACGTCGGTGTGAGAGAGCCCTTTCGGCACCGCTGCAAGTACATCCATGTAAGCTGCGGCGGCGACATCCCTGTCGCCGACGCTGCCGAAAGGGCTCTCTCACACCGACGTCACTTCCGGGCGTGAGGGGTGCGGAACTGGCCGTTCGAGCATGCAACGAGACACACCTGACGCCAGCTTTGATTTGATCGTGATAGGTGCCGGGATCAACGGCGCCGCGATCGCGCGCGAAGCCGCGCTTGCCGGTATCAAGGTACTGATCGTGGACCGCGGCGACATCGCCGCGGGCACGAGTAGTGCGTCGTCGCGGCTCATTCACGGCGGCTTGCGCTATCTCGAGTATGGCGAGATCGGACTCGTCTACGAGTCGCTGCACGAGCGCGAGCGGCTGCTGCGGCTCGCGCCGCATCTCGTCGCGCCGCTCGAGCTGTTCATTCCCGTGTATCGCGGCGGGCGGCGCAAGAAGTGGCAGATCGCCATGGGGCTCGCGCTCTACGATCTGCTCTCGATCGGCAAATCGGTGCCCAATCGGACACTCCTTGGTCGCGCCGAGCTTCTCGAGCGCATGCCCGGCCTCAATGCCGACGGGCTCGTCGGCGGCGCCACCTACTACGACGCGCAGGTGCGGTTCCCCGAGCGTTTGGTGGTCGAGAACGTCTGCGACGCCATGCACCACGGCGCGGCGCTCAAGACCTACACGCGTGTCACGCGCGTGCGCGTCGAAGACGGCCGCGCCGTAGGCGTCGACTGGCTCTCGACCGACGGCGTTGCGGGCGGCGCACGCGCGCCGCTCATCGTCAACGCCGCGGGACCTTGGGTCGACGAGGTGCTGGGGCCGATCCAGCACACGCGCTTGCTTGGCGGAACGAAGGGCAGTCATATCATCGTGCCGCCGTTCCCCGGTGCACCGCACGCCGGTGTCTACGTCGAGGCCGGGGCGGATGGCCGACCGCTGTTCATACTGCCGTGGAACGATCTACTGTTGATCGGCACTACCGACGAGCGTTTCGAGGGTGACGCCGGAGCTGCCACGATCGACGAGCGCGAGTTTGCTTATCTAGTGGCAGAAACCGAAAGAGTCTTTCCGACGGCGGCGGGGCTCGGAGCCCGAGTGCTCTACACGCATACCGGCGTTCGGCCGTTGCCCTATCAGCCGCGAGGCGCAACCGCTGCCATCACGCGTCGTCACGTGATTCGCCGGCATCGTGCCGCGCGTGGGCTCTATTCGATCGTCGGCGGCAAGCTGACGACGCATCGGGCGCTTGCCGAGGACGTGCTGCGCAAGTTGCGGCGCGAATGGCCGCGCGCGATTGGCGCGCCGCCGACACGCGAGCGGCCGCTGCCGGGAGCCCTGCCGGCTGATGCGCGCGACGAGTTGTTGGCCGACGTCGGCGCCCGCTTCGGCGCGGTGCAGGCGCAGCGACTGTGGAGCGTCTACGGTGGCGCGGCTGCGGCCGTGGCCGGGCTTGCGGCGCAACGCGATCTTGCGCGGCCGATCGATGCCGTCGGTGGCGTGCTCATCGCGGAGCTCGTTTATGCGCTCGAGGCGGAGTGGGCCGTGACGCTCGAAGACATCCTGCAGCGGCGCTGCATGGCCGGGCTCGGCGCGGACTTCGGAATACGCGCTGCCACCGCTGCGGCGGCCGAGCTCCAGCGACTCGGCGTCTGGGACGCGCCGCGCGTTGCACGCGAGCTTGACGCGTATCGCGTCTTCGCCGCGCGACATCGCCCGGCCGTCGAGAGTCGTTCGGCGCCGAGCGTTGCGCGGGTGTGAGCGCCGCTATGGCTGCTGCTCGACGGCCTCGAACAACAACGTGGGTCGATCGCCGTGACGCGAGTAGAGGTGCTCGCTGGCCATGTCCGCGAGTGCGCGGTCCCGTTCCTCGCGGCTCGCGAACCAGTGATGGCCTTGCCAGTTGCTGCCGAGTAGACGCGCAAACGTATCGGTGGGCCGAATACTGACCCGGATGCCGAAGGGCTTCGGCACGTCGAGCGGTTTGTTCAAGTTGTGGGCGTGACAGATGTCCATGGGCGAATCTTAACCGAGCCGCGCGGCGGCAGGGCACTAGTCCTGCCGCTCGATCGGGCCGGCTCGCTCGGGCCAGCCGAGCACACGGCGCGTGAGCGCACGGTACGCAGGTTTCCACAATCTGCGCCAGAGTCTCGTCGCGAGCGCGGGCCTCGCGAGCACGGCCTTTTGGCGCGCGGTGAGTCGTTGCGGCTGGTAGGTGCGCTTGTGCTTCAAGAGATGCCGCAGGTCCTCATAAGCGAGATAGCGAAACCACTTGCCGCGGCGCTGCGACCGCACGGCCAACTGAAAGTCGATGATGCCCGGCACGTCGCCGGGCGCGCAGAGCCAGTTGGCTTCTTTGGCGAGGTCGTTGTGGACGATGCCGGCGCGGTGCAGTGCGCGCAACAACCGGAGCGCCCGCGAGAAGTAAACGGGCGATGGCCGGGTGCCAGCGAATAGCGGTGCACCGGGCAGGTGACTGCGCCGCAGCACGCGACCGTCGAACGCGAGCAGTCGTGGAACGCCGGCTTTGCCGTGCAAGGCGGTGAGCGCCGCCGCTTCGCGCCTGGCAAGGTACCGGGCGAGCCAGCGCAGTCCGCGGCGCGCCGTGAGCGTGTCGCGCTCGATGAACGGCGTACCGTCGTCGATGAGGCGAACGGTGCCCAGCGCGTCGTGTTTGAGTTCTAAGTTAGGCATGCTTCCAGGCGCGCGCGTGCGGCGCTGCTACAATCCTACTGCATGCCCAAAGTCATCCAGGCGGCCGAGTTCTTCGTCGTCGGCGGTCCCGTGCAGCCGGATCGGCTCTGCTACGTGGAACGTTCTGTCGATCGACTGTTATTGGAGGTCATCCGCGCCAAGCAGCTCTGTTGCGTGCTCGGCCCGCGCGGCATGGGCAAGTCCAGCCTCATGCAGCGCACCGCCCGCACGTTGCGCCAAGCTGGCGAGCTCGCCGCGGTCGTGAACCTTGCCCAGATCGGGGCGCGCGGCGACAGCGGTACTGCGGAGCGCTGGGCGTTCAGTATTGCTCACAAGGTGGCGCACGAGCTCAACTTACACGCCGGTCTCGAGAACTGGTGGCGCGAGTACACGTCCCTCGTCACCGAGCAGCGGCTCGTGGATTTCTTTTGGGAAATCGTCCTGACCAATACGACGGCGCCCATCACGATATTCATCGATGAGATCGACGCGGTCCTCGAGCTGCCGTTTGCGCAGGAGTTGTTCGCCGCCATCCGGGACTGCCAGCAACGTCGGGCCAGGGAGCCGGATTTCTCGCGGCTGAACTTCGTGCTGCTCGGTACGGCGTCTCGGCGGCAGCTGGCGGCCAACGATCGCAGCTCGCCGTTCATGGAGGCGGCGGGGGTCGAGCCCGGGGAATTCTCGCTCGAGGAGGCGTATCGCCTCGCGCTCGGCTTTGGCGGTGAACAGGAGCTCTCGCAAGCGTTGATGGATCGAGTCTATGCGTGGACGAGCGGTCACCCGTATCTGACCCAAAAGGTCGCGCGCAGTGTGGTTCGCAAGGGCGGCAGGCTCGAGGACGTGGAACGCGTCGTACGCGAGCAGTTGCTCGCGCCCGGCGCCGCCGCCGACGAACCACTCTTGAGTCACATCCGCAGCTCGTTGCTGCGGCGCTCGCCGCCCGCCCGCCGGGCGGCGAAGCTGCTGCGCCGACTGGCCTCGGGCAAGAAGGTGCCGGCGCCGACCGACGGCAGCGTGCTCGAGGAGTTATTTTCGTCGGGCGTCGTCGTGCTCGACTCGAATCGACGGCTCGAGTACCGCAACCGTATCCTCAAAGAGATCGTGGGTGGTCGGTGGCTCAGAGGCTCACGGCTCGGCTGGCGCGTGGTCGCGGCCGCCGTGGCGCTAGCCCTGGCGGCGGCGGGCGCCGCGTTTTGGTATACGCAGTATTTGCCCGTCGCGGATGTCGCAACGCTGACGAGTGACAGGGTGGATGCGTCGGCCATCGACGAGGCCTATCGGCGTTTGCGTGCGCTCCCGGGATTCGCAGAGCGCGCCGATGAGTTGTTCGCCGCCGCCTTAGTACGCCAGGCGCGAGCGACCACGACGTTGGCGGAGGCGGTCGCGATCGATACACGGCTGCGCACCCTGGCGGGACAGGAGTCCGTGGCGGATCGGGAGCTCGCTTCGTTCTGGCTGCGCCGCGCGCGCGGGGCGGCCCACGCGGAGCAACGCGATGCCGCGGCATTGTTCGCGCTGCGCGCCGCGGAGTCGCCGTCGCCCGAGCAAGCCACGGCGGCGTCCTTCTTTCGCGAGCTCGTGAGCAACGACTATCCGTACCTCGAACGCTCGCTCCGGTTAGGCAGTGCGCCGGCGGCCTGGCATATGCTGTTCGCCGATACCACGGTTGTGGCGCTCGATGCCGAGCACCACGTCCTGCACCTGCCATTCGGCGCGATAGCCGGAAGTGGCGCGCTCGGCACGCCGCCGCCGCGTCTGACCGCACTGCAGTACGTGGCGCTTACTCGTGAGCTCGTGGTGGCAGGCGCCGGCACGGCCGGCGAGTTCGAGCTGACTTTGGCGTTGCAGCATCCCGTCGGTAGCGACCTGTTGGTGACGTTGGCCGCGCCGAGCGGCGCGGAGGCCGTGGTTGCAGTACCGAGCAGCCCCGGAGCGGCGGCGGAGACGTTCGTGTTTGCGGCGGCGCGAGGTTCGCCGCTCGCGACGCTCGCCGACGAAGGGCGGGCTGGCACGTGGCGTCTCACCGTGGTCGATCGTCGTGAGGGCAACGCCGGCGTGTTGGCCGAGTGGGCGCTCGCGTTCGAAGGCGAGTCGTGGCGCGACACGCCCGCCGAGCTGTTGCCGATCCCAGAGCCCGCGCGAACCGAAGCGGTGGCTGTCACCGTCACCGGGGCTCTCGCCTTGGCGCAGCCCGAGGAGCCTGGTGCAGTCGGAGCCGTGGCGGTGTGGAATCTCGCCACGCAGAAGCTCGAGGGTGATTTCACCGTGCCGACGGTGCCGCGCCATGTGGCGCTCAACATCACAGGCAACCGCCTGCTGACCGCGACGGATAAGGTGGTCACGCTCTGGAACGTCGCCGACGGCCTACCGGTGGCTCGTCTCACCACGGAGACCGAATTCGTCTTGCCGCCCGTGTTCTCGCCGGACGGTGGCTATGTCGCGATTGCCGAGCGTGTCGCGGACGCCCAACCCTTGTACAGCGTGCTACGCACGGCGGATGCCTCGTTGGTCGGCAGCATCGAGGGCCTTGCCGACGCGCGCAGCTGGCAGCTCGGACCTGGGGCTCGCTACGTCGCGGTCACGGGTCCGGCTCATGTCGTGCGCGTGCTCGAGCTGCGTCGCGGCGAGCTATTGAAACGCCTGACTCTCGTTCGGGACGTCGAGCGGTTGCTGCCGCTGGCGGACGGCGCCTTGGTGCTGACCGTCGACGCAGCGGGCGAGCTGCTCGTGTGGTCACTCGCTGATATAGGCACGCCGCGGCATTTCGGTACGACGGTGGCGGCGACGAGCGTCAGTGTTGCCGCTGACGGCACGCGCGTAGCTTACGACGCGGCAGATGGTGTCGTCGTGGTCGACGTCGCGAGCGGCACGCCTGCCTACCATTTGCGCCACGTCGGTGCGCTGCCGATTACGGCGACGCAACTCGCTGCCGACGGTGGGCAGCTCGTCACGGCCACGGCGGAAGCACTGCGGTTGTGGAGCTTGCCGTCGATACCGGGCGAAGTCGCGCGCCCGCTCGACGCGGCGGCGCCGATGGTCGTCGCGATCGACCGAACGGCAGACCTCGTCGCGGTCGGCCTGCGCAGCGGGCAGCTGCAGCTGCTGCGAACCGGCGAGTTGGCCGAGGCGGGATCGACGACGCGCCTCGACTACTTCGGCCATCGCGGACCGATCACGGCCGCGGCTATCGCTGCGAGCCGCGGGCTTGCCGCGACCGGTGGCAGCGATGGCATCGTGCGGTTCTGGGATCTCGCTTCGGCTGCGCCGACGGGCGTCGTGATGCAACCCGCTAGCGAGCCGATTGCGGTCTTGACCCTGAGCGCCGATGGCGTTTGGGTAGCGAGTGCGGCCGGGCGTACGGTGCGCATCGCGGCCGTCGCGGACGGCAGGGTGGCCAACGAGATTCCATCCGCAGCGGCGGTCACAGCGTTGGTCTTCTCGGCAGACGCGAGCGCAATCGCGATCGGCGATAGCGCCGGCACGGTGTCGCTCGCCGAGTTGACCACGCCGCGCCCGCGGTGGACGGTGCAGCTCGGCGCCGCTGCGACCGCGCTCGCGTTCGCGCTCGAAGGTCAGCGGCTCGCGGTGGGCGACGCTGCCGGCGGTGTGCGCCTGCTCCAGGCTGCCGACGGTAGCAGTGCCGGCGGAGCGCGCACCGTGTCGCCACCGATCCGGTGGCTCGACTTCGGCAATGACGGCAGCGTGCTGCTGCTCGCCAACGATGGGTGGCTGCACGCGTTAGCCACGAGCTCCTCGGCGCTCGAGCCCGTGCACAGCCGGTTCGCGCCGCGCCGAACGTGGCGGAGTGCGCTCGCGGCGGGGCCGGGCGCACAAGTGCGCCTAGTCGGCTGGGACGGCCGAGGCGTGCTCGGCGCCGCGTCGCTCGATTTGGCCGCGCTTCCGGATATCGACGCAACGCACGCCGCGCCGCAAACCGAGCGCAACTGGCCGGCCGTGCTCGCGCTGCGACTCGACGATAATGGGGAGCCCGCGCCGTTTAACCCTTAGCCGCGGAATGGTTCGGGCCAGCACGATATTTCCACGAATCTGTGAACTGTCCGGTGGGCGTTGCCGCCGTCGCTGCAGTATCGTTGTCATCAGCTTTACGTAACCTCCGGAGTCACGTAAACGGTGTCGGTGCGAATCGCGAAATCGGTGGAAGCGGAGCGGCGTTTCGGGCTCCTTTCAGCGGGCACGGTGTTCGTGGTTGCGGGGCTCGTTGCTGCATGCAGTCCGCAGCCCGACTCTAGCAACTTCTATTTCTTCATGGATGACGGTCTCGCCAGGGAAGGCGTTCTTGCCCGTTGTAACCAAGATCGCGATGCGACGTTGAGCGACATTGAATGCAGCAACGCGCGCCGTGCAGCTGCTGCCGTCGCGCTCAAGGCGGAGCAAGAGCGCAGCGAGTTGTTCGCACGCGAATCCGAGCGCAAGTTACTGGCGCTGCGTATCAGCATCGGGCGCGAAGCGGAAGCGCAGCAGAGCGCCGAACAGGCCGCACGCGCCGCCGCCGAGTCGGCGTATGAGCAGCAGTGGAAGGATCCCCGGGCGGGGCGCTACGCGTCGGCGGGCGATGCGGGTAATGGCGGGCAGGGCGCCGCTTTCGGCGCGCCCGTCGGGCTGGTGCTGCCATCGATACGCGAGTCGACGCTGTTCAACGTGTACGGCGAGGCCAACGGCCCGCTCGGTCGGCCGGAGTTCGAAGTCGCGGCGGTCGAGCCGCCTGCGAATATAGTGCCCGGCGCCTACCCCAAGCCGGAGCTCGAACGGCTCGCCACGATCCCGCGACCGTTCCGTACCGACGAGACGCGCGCTGTGCCGCAGTAAGCGGCGCGACCGCGCGACCGCCTACTCCAACGGAAACGTCACGGCCTCCTCGGTCTCCGCCGAAGGGGCCGCCTCGTTCGTGGTCGTCGTGCCGGGCGGCACTCCGGTGAGCACTGCCGCGCTCCGCAACGCTTCGAGAAAGGCCAGAGCGCTGGCCGGCGTGGTGTAGCTCTGCTCACCCAGCGGTTTGCCTCCGCTGTCGCCGTAGAAAGCGGCGCTTGCGTCCTGATCCACGTCGAGACGCGTGCCTTCGAATGTCGCGCCGGCAAACAAGCCTTTGGTGTGCATATAGACGTAGACTTCCGCGCGGCCCGTCATGACTGACGTCGTGCGGCGGCCCATCGGCCCCGCCACGGCGGCTGCGTCGCCGCCGAGCGTGAACTTGCCGCTGGCGATGTTGTGCACTGCGCGGTCGTTGGCGAATACGAGCACGACGTCGGCGCTCTCCGCGCCGAACTGCGCGCCGATGCTGCCACCCGTGAGCGTCACGAACGCCGGGTTGCTCCACTGGCCATTGGCCGAGCGGATGGCGAGGACGCCGCGGCCTCGTCGACCGCCGACTAGGAAACCGCCGCGAAACAGATTCGGGATCACCACGATACCGCGGGCGCGCTGCATGATGTCGGCCGGTATGCCGTGATCCTCGTCGGTCGTGAAGATCGCGAGCACCTCGGCAGCGTCTGCGAGCTTGGCGTCGTCGTCCAGGGCCGTCGCAGGGCTTGCGGCGATGGTGCCGACAAAGGTAGCGCACGCAATCGAGAGTACGTGAATGGATCTCGCGATGGACATCAGGCTCTCGTATTGCCTCGGTTCCGGCATCTTAGCGAATCTGCGGGACCGCGCCACTCGGCGCGAAAACGGCTCAAAGGGCGTGGCCGGGGGGGACCGGGCAATCGAGCGTGGCGGCGATGGCGCGAAACAACTCGCGTTCGGCCGTGGCGATCGTGGCGTCCGCCTGGATCGTCGCGAGCACTCCGCGCAGCAACCGCTGCTTGTGCTGCGGGCGCAGTCGCGCGAGCGCAACGAGAGCCGCGTCGAGACGACCGAGGTCGCGCGCCGCCGTTGGCGGTTCGAACGAGGGGTCGCGGGCGGGCTCCGGACGCCAGCCGAGCGCGGCCAAGCCCGCAGCATAAGCGGCGCGGGCGCCGGCCGCGTCGTCATGGCCGAATGCGGCCACGTTGGTGAGCAGCGTGCGGACGGCGGCGCGCGCGTCGAGCGGTAGCACGCGCTGCGGAGTCACGGGGCCCGGCATGGTGACACCGCTGCGCAAGGACGCGCGCAGGACATGCAACAGCACGAAGTCAAACAGCTGCTGTGTCGTGTCGAGCTCGGCGAGTCGCGCCAACAGCTCGAGCAAGAACGTGAGCTCCTCGCTCGGTCGTTTTCGGAGTGCCGGCAACGCTAACTCGACAATCGGTAGGCGCAACTGCGCTTCGACGGACTCGAGATCCGCAGCCAGGCGTCGGCAGACGGCGAGGCGCGCAGGACCCAGCTGTTGCTCGAGCAAGCCGAGCTGACGCCGTCGAGTTGGCGCGTCGCTAGAGAGTGCGAGGGCCAGTAGCAGCAGCAGACTCCCGTCGCGCGAGCGTGTCGCATGCTGGATCTCCTCGGGCAAGGCCTCACGCAGCGCGCTGCCGACTGCGGGCGCGTCGATTTCGCCAGCGCGCTCGAGTGGGCCGGCCGAGCTACCGCTGTTCGGTGCGAGCGGCGCCCACGGTTCCTCGCCATGGCTCGCGACGCCGCCGGCCGCGAGTGCCGTTCTAGGCGCCGGGAGGTCGCGCGGATCGAAGTCGGGCTCGAGCGCGCGGATACGCTCGAGCAGCGGCGGGTGCGTGGCGAGCCAGCCGGTGAACGACGCCGCGCCGCGCTCGAACAGCATGTGCGCCACTTCTTCCGTTTCGACGGTGGTGATGCGCGACGTGTAACCGCCGATCTTCTTCAGAGCCCCAGCGAGGCCTTCAGGCTCGCGTGTGAACTGCACGGCCGAAGCGTCCGCTAGCCGTTCGCGTTGTCGCGACACGCCGGCTTTGATGAGCCGGCTCAGGAACACGCCGATGGCGCCGATCAGCGTGAGCGCCAAGCCGATGGCAACGGCCGCCGCAACGCCGCCGCTGTTACGGGTGCGTCCGCCACCGCGGTAACGCATGCTGCGCAGGAGCCACCGGCCGACGAGCGACAGCACCAAAATGCCGAAGCTCAGGCCGATGAGTTGCTGATTCAGGCGCATGTCGCCGTTCAGAATGTGGCTGAATTCGTGCGCGATCACGCCTTGCAGCTCGGCACGATCGAGTTGCTCGAGCGCGCCGCGCGTGACCGTGATGGCCGCGTCCGTCGTGCTCAGGCCGGCCGCGAAGGCGTTGATCCCGGCCTCGCGTTCGAGAATGAATATCTCGGGCACGGGCAACCCAGCCGCGAGCGCCATCTCCTCGACGACGTTGACGAGGCGACGCTGCAACAGGTCGGTCCCTTCGCCGGTGACCTCGGTGGCGCCGAGCATTCGCGCGACTTGTCCGCCACCACGCGCGAGCGTCGTTGCGCGGAACAGGCTGGCGATGCCCATGAGCGCCAGCGTTCCGCCGCCGATCGACAGCACGAGCGCGAGGTGCCCACCGAGCCACTCTTGCCAGCTCTGCGTGCCGAGAAACAGCGCGTTGTTTTCCGTGTACAGCCGCAGGGCTGCAGCGACGGCGATCGTGGTGAAGAGGGCCACCACGACGAAGGCGGCCAAGAACGCCAACACGAGCGCGCGGCTGGTGCGACGCGACTGCTCTTGGCGCGCGAAGAAGTCCACGGCTTAAGCGCCGAGCGTGATCAGTTGAACGAGACCTTCGGCACCGCGCGCTTCTCGGCCTGCTCGATCTCGAGGAATTCGGCGGTCTTGAAGCCGAAGTTGTTGGCGAGCAGATTACCCGGGAAATTCTGGCAGGCGTTGTTGTAGCCCATCACGGCGTCGTTGAATGCTTGGCGCGCAAAGGCCACCTTGTTCTCGGTCGAGGTGAGCTCCTCTTGGAACTGCTGCATGTTCTGGCTCGCCTTCAGATCCGGGTAGGCTTCGGCAAGAGCGAACAGCCGCCCGAGCGTGCCGCCGAGACTAGCCTCCGCAGCGGAGAGCGCTTTCATGGCCTCGGCGTCGGTCGGGTCCGCCGCGGCTTTCTTCAAGCCGGCCGCAGCCGCGTTCCGAGCCGTGATCACGGCTTCCAAGGTGCCGCGCTCGTGGCTCATGTAGCCCTTCACCGCTTCGATCAGATTCGGGATGAGGTCGTAGCGGCGTGTGAGCTGCACGTCGATCTGCGAGAAACCGTTATGGACCCGGTTGCGCGAGTTGACGAGATTGTTGTACATGGCAATGACGTAGAACACGACGGCGGCGAGGATGACGAGCGTGACGATGATTCCCACGGGTGAGCTCCTGCACCAATCGAAGTTGCGGAGAATACGCTGCCACCAAGCCGTACGCTATCGCACGGGGACGTGCGCGGCCGCCGTCGTGGGTGTTTTCGTGACGCTGTCGGCGGTTCCGGCGCGTGCCGGCTGGCTAGGCGACGCCATGGACCTCATGGGGACGCGTGTGTCGGTAGAGCTGTGGGCCGACGACGAGGCGCGCGGCCGCGAGCTCGTCGTTGACGTCATGAACGAATACCGGCGGATCGATGCCGGCATGAGCACCTACAAACCCGACAGCGAGATCTCGCGCGTCAACGCACACGCGGCGGAAGGTCCCGTGCCGATCGGCGTCGAGCTCATGTCGATGGTCGAGCGCTCGCTCGAGCTGTCCGTGGCGAGCCACGGCGCCTTCGACATTACCTACGACAGCGTCGGCTACCTGTACGACTTCCGTGCGCGTAAGCGGCCGACGGAGGATGAGATCAAGGAGCACCTCGGCGCCGTGGACTACCGCCACGTGGTGCTCGATGCCGAGCGGCGCACGATCGCTTTCACGCAACCCGGTGTGCGCATCAATCTTGGCGGTATCGCCAAGGGTTACGCGGTGCAGCACGCAGCGGAGATGCTGCGCGCGCGCGGCGTGGAGCATGCGCTGCTGAACGCTGGCGGCGACACGCGGGTCATCGGCGACCGCCGCGGCCAGCCCTGGATCGTCGGTATTCGCCATCCACGTGTCGCGGACCAAGTCGTAACACGGCTACCGCTCGTCGACGAGGCGATCTCGACAGCGGGCGACTACGAGCGGTTCTTCGAGGAAAACGGCCAGCGCTATCACCACATCATCAATCCGAGCACGGGGCAGCCGACCCAAGGGATTCTGACCGTCACGGTGATCGGGCCCGACGGCACGCTCACCGACGGTCTCGACACCGCGATCTTCGTCTTGGGAGTTGCGGCGGGGCTCGAGCTGATCGAGTCGTACCCTGACTACGAAACGATCATCGTCGACGCGGCTGGCAAGATCTTCTACTCGAGCGGCCTGGCGCCGCCCGTACACTAGGCCGGCGAGCGACTCAGGCGAGCTCGCGCCGGCCGCGATCGATGGGCGTGACGTTGCCCTCGTCGGCGAAGAAACGGCGCATCTTCACCGCGGCGCGCAGTTTCGCCGTGCGCACGTAGCTTTGATAGAAGAGATCCTTCACGACCTCTATCAGCACGGCCGATTCGTCCGGGCTGATCTCGGGCGGGTCAACGTGCTCGCCGAAGAGCACGGCTTCGATCATGCGCGCCATCTCGCCGTCGATCTCGCCGATGCGCAGCACCTCCGCCATCCCTTCTTGCCAGCGCCGCCGCGCCTGCTGGTCGAGGCCCGAGAGCGCCATACGCGCAGTCCGTCGGCACATCGAGGCGAACGCGTTGTGCAGGCCGGCCGTGTAGCACTCGAACGTTTCGCGCAGCAGACGCTCGACGTGCTCCGGCAGATAGCCATATTGGAAGCGCTCGTGCACTCGCTCCACCTCGACGAGGTTGGGCGATAGCTCCACGCGGTCGGCGCCGAACTCGCGGATGGTCGCACGTAGGAATCGCGGCTCGTTGCATGCGGCGCAGCGGAACACGAGGCCGAGGCGCTTGGGGCGCGTTTGCACGAGCACGTCGAATGAAGGGGTGGCGACGGGCACGAGTTGAGCGTGCGCGCCGCAGTGGGGGCACTCCCGCGACAGTGGCTCCCCCTGTTCGAAGCCATTGTCCTTTTTTACATAAGTGGCCATCAGCCGACCTTTCTTTTTAGTGTAGCAGCATGACCGCGGGCGCTCACTTTACTAAGCAACACGCCGAGTACGATCGCCTTGGCTCGGGGTCGCTTTCGTAGCCACGGACGACAGCTCCTCGGGCAGGCCGCTCGTCGTCGTTGGTCACGCGGTGAGTGGCGCCACGATCACCTTCGCCGTCAAGTCGTTGGCTAATGGTCGAGTGACAACATGAGTAGGCCGCCACCCCGTCGGGCGGTGACCCACTGTCTGTGAAGCCGCGAGTGCGCTCGGATTGCCGCTCAGCCGAGCTTCTTGTAGCGGAGCCGGTGGGGCTGGTTGGCGTCTTCGCCCTTGCGCCGCTTGAGATCCTCGGCGTAGTCGGCGTAGTTGCCCTGGAAGAACACGACCTCGCTGTTGCCCTCGAAGGCGAGGATGTGTGTGGCGATCCGGTCGAGGAACCAGCGGTCGTGCGAGATCACGACGGCGCTGCCGGGGAAGTTCAGCAGCGCGTCCTCGAGTGCGCGCAATGTTTCGACGTCGAGGTCGTTGGTGGGCTCGTCGAGCAACAGCAGGTTGCCGCCCGAGCGCAGCAGCTTCGCGAGGTGCACGCGATTGCGCTCTCCGCCCGACAGCAGGCCCACCTTCTTCTGCTGGTCGGTGCCACGGAAGTTGAAGCGGCCCACGTACGCGCGCGACGGTGTCTCGTAGCTGCCCACGCGCAGGATGTCCTGGCCGTCGCTCAGCTCTTCCCAAACCGTCTTGTCGTTGTTCAGGCTATCGCGGCTCTGGTCCACGTAGGCGAGCTGCACGCTGCTGCCGATGCGAATCGCACCCGCATCGGGCTTCTCCTGACCGGCCATGATGCGGAACAGGGTGGTCTTGCCCGCGCCGTTCGGGCCGATGACGCCGACGATGCCGCCCGGCGGTAGGCTGAACGACAGATTCTCGAACAGCACACGATCGCCGAACGACTTGCCGATCTTGTCGGCTTCGATCACGAGCTCGCCGAGGCGCGGCCCCGGTGGAATGTAGATTTCGTTCGTCTCGTTGCGAGTCTGGTATTCCTTGGACGTGAGCTCCTCGAAGCGCGCGAGACGCGCTTTCGCTTTGGCTCGCCGTGCGCCGGGGTTCGTGCGGACCCACTCGAGCTCGGTCTTGATCGCGCGCTGGCGCGCGATTTCCTGTTTCTCCTCGAGCTTGAGGCGCGCGTCTTTCTGTTCGAGCCAAGAGCTGTAGTTGCCTTGCCACGGAATGCCATGGCCGCGATCGAGCTCGAGAATCCAGCCGGCGACGTTGTCGAGGAAGTAGCGATCGTGCGTTACGGCGATCACGGTACCGGGGTATTCGCCGAGGAATCGCTCGAGCCACGCCACGGATTCGGCATCCAGGTGGTTCGTCGGCTCGTCGAGCAGCAACATGTCCGGGTTCGATAGCAACAATCGGCACAGCGCGACACGGCGCCGCTCACCGCCCGATAACGATTGCACGTTCGCGTCCCACGGCGGCAACCGCAACGCGTCCGCCGCGATTTCGAGCTTGCGTTCGAGCTCCCAGCCGCCGATCGCGTCGATCGCATCTTGCAGCTTGCCTTGCTCTTCTAGCAGGCGGTTCATCTCGTCGTCTTCGAGCGGTTCGGCGAACTTGTCGCTGATCTCGTTGAAGCGCTTGATCAGATTCAGCTGATCGGCCACGCCTTCCTCGACGATCGCGCGGACGTTCTTGGCGGGATCGAGCTGCGGCTCCTGCGCCAAGAAGCCGATCTTGATGCCGGGCTGCGGCCGTGCCTCGCCCTCGAACTCCTGGTCGACGCCGGCCATGATGCGCAGCAGCGTCGATTTGCCCGAGCCGTTCAAGCCGAGGACGCCGATCTTGGCTCCCGGGAAGAAGCTCAAGCTGATGTCGCGCAGGATGTAACGCTTCGGCGGAACGATCTTGCCGACGCGGTTCATGGTATAGATGTACTGTGCCATAGGCCCAAGGTAAGCGTGCGGGGGCTGGGATTATCGGTGTCGTGCCCACCCTCGGCAACTGCAACATGTCGCCACGAGCT
>Ga0105252_10000943_pt1 | contig 14985 bp, 10 predicted proteins | sample EasRivMeERMZT100_FD_89675 | JGI IMG/M metagenome (GOLD analysis project Ga0105252, IMG submission 89675) | Soil microbial communities from meander-bound floodplain in the East River, Colorado, USA - East River MetaG ERMZT100 | ecosystem: Environmental > Terrestrial > Soil > Floodplain | place... | reverse complement strand
TCGGCGCGACCGTTGGTCGGGCGCAGATAGAAGGCGTCATAGGTGCGCATGTCGGGCTGCAGCCGGAACGCGATGCCGACGAAACCGCGGGCGCCTTCACCGGCGCCTGGCGCGGGCGCCCCGGCAATCTCAGCTTCGATGACGCCGCTCGAGAACTCCACCCCCTCGATCTGCGCGAGCTGCTCGACCTGAGCGCGCTGCTCCGGGGTCATGGCGGCCATCTGCTGGAGAATCTCGGGAGTCATCGTCAGTCGCACGCCCTTCTTGCCATTGAGCGTCGCCGGTTCCGCAATCACGTTGGTGAGCCGGAGACCGGCGGCGGACTCGAGCGGATAGTTCCGGGCTTGCGACGACGCACTGCGGGCAAGGAGGAGCGGTGCAATTGCAATCAGGGCCAGTCGCATGAAGAGCCTCCGGTGTCGTGAGACTAGCACAAGCGAACATGTCGCAGCAACGTAGAGCCGTACGCCAACCGCCGTCCGGAGGCTTCAAATGGATCGCCGCACCTTCGTGAAGGACTCGGCGGCCGCCGCCGCCGCACTAACCGTCCCACATGTTGCGTGGACGCAACAGTCGGACCTGGCACCCGTCTTCACCCAAATCGAACGACAGCACGATGCGAACGTCGCACGGCTCCAGACCTGGATCCGCCAGCCGTCGATCGCGGCCGAGAATCGCGGCATGAACGAGGGCTGCGAGCTCACGATGCAGATGCTCCGCGACGCGGGGTTCGGCCAAGTCACGAAGGTCCCCAGTGACGGCCAGCCCGGCATCTTCGCGACGCTCGACGCCGGGGCGCCGCGCACGCTCGGCGTGTACTTCATGTACGACGTGAAGCAGGTCGATCCCGCCGAATGGTCGTCGCCGCCCTGGGACGCCGCGCTCGTGGACAAGCCAGGTCTCGGCAAGGTCGTCATGGGTCGCGGCGCCGTGAATCAGAAGGGTCCCGAAGCGTCGTTCATCGCGGCGTTGCACGCGATGCGTGGGGCGAATCGGAAGCTGCCGGTGAATCTGGTGCTGGTCGCCGAAGGCGAGGAGGAAATCGGCTCGCCGCACTTCGCGCAGATCGTCCGGCGTCCCGAAATCCTGGACCCGCTGAAGCGCACGGTGGGCGTCTTCATGCCCTCCGCCTCGCAGGGGCTCGACGGCCAGGTGACCATCACGTTCGGTGCGAAGGGCGTCATCGAAGTCGAGCTGGTCTCGACCGGTGAGCGCTGGGGCCGCGGACCGCAAAAAGACATCCACTCGAGCAACAAGGCCCGCGTCGACAGCCCAGCCTGGCACCTCGTGCAGGCGCTGAACACGCTCGTGTCCGCGGACGGGAACGATCCCGCCATCGAAGGCTTTGCCGACAAGGCGCGGCCGCTCTCAGCGAGCGAGAAGACGATGATCGCGGACGCGGCGCGGCGGCTCGATGAGACCGGCGCCAAGCGGCTGCTCGGCGTGCAGCGCTGGGTGCGCGACGTGAGCTGGCAGGAGGCGCTCGAGCTGCTGATGTCTCGACCCACGGTCAACATCGAGGGGCTGGTGGGCGGCTACACGGGACCGGGCGGCAAGACCATCCTGCCGTACCGGGCGGTGGCCAAGCTCGACCTCCGGCTCGTCCCCGACATGAGGGCGGACGAGGCGCTGGCTGCCCTCAAAGCGCACCTCGCGAAGCACGGATTTGGTGACATCGAGGTCAACATGACCGGCGGCTACGATCCCACCAGCACGCCGCTCGATGCGATGCTGATGCGCGCGCAGGAAGCGGTGTACCGGCGCTCGCAGATCGACCCGATCCGGCTGCCGCGCAACGCCGGCTCATGGCCCGGCTACGTGTTCACGGGTGATCCGCTGCGCCTGGCGGCGGGACACTTCGGGATGGGCCACGGCAGCGGCGCCCACGCGCCCGACGAGTACTACGTCATCGAGTCGACCAATTCGAAGGTGCAGGGGATCGACGGCGCGGTGCGCTCGTACGTGGAGTACCTGTACGAAGTGGCGCGCACGAGGCCCTAGCTGGTTGGCGTCCCCCTGAATGTCGATTTTCGGTCCGGTCATTCGACGCCTGTATGACAGGAGATACCGAACCGAAACGACATCAGGAGGGACCAATGACATCCGTAGCTCAAACTCTGCCCGTCGTGCGCAAGACGCAGGTGACTGGGTTCGTTCTCACCGCGCTCGCCGCGCTGTTCTTGGCCTTTGACACGATTCTCAAAGTGCTCATGCTCGCGCCGGCAGTGCAGGGAACCGCGCAGCTCGGCTACCCCGCGCAGTCCGTGCTGTGGATCGGCATCATCGAGCTCGCGTGCTTCGTGCTGTACGTCGTGCCGCGCACGGCGGTCCTGGGCGCGCTCCTGCTGACCGGCTACCTCGGCGGCGCGGTCGCGAGCCAGCTGCGCGTCGGCGCTCCGCTGCTCAGTCACATTCTGTTCCCCATCTACATCGCGGCGCTGCTGTGGGGCGGGCTGTACCTGCGCGAAACGCGACTCCGCGCGCTAGTGCCGTTCCGCGGTTAACAGGAGAAATACACATGTCATTCCAAGCGTATCTGGACAACATCAAGGCAAAGACCGGCAAGACGCCCGAGAATTTCAAGGCGCTCGCGGTCAAGGCGCGGGTCTATCGGGCGGACATGAAAGCCGGCGAGCTTGTCGCCTGGCTCAAGAAGGAATTCCAGTTGGGCCACGGTCATGCGATGGCCATCTGGGCGGTCTTCAAACAGAGAGGCTGGGTCAAAACCTAATGGTGGGGTGTGAGCCTGCGGATCTCCACCTTCCTGAAATCGATCGGATGACTCTCGCTCTGTAAGGCGTCATGGCCCGGCTACGTGTTCACGGGTGAACCACTGCGACTCGCGGCGGGACACTTCGGGATGGGCCACGGCAGCGGCGCCCACGCGCTGAAATCGGCGCTACTGGTTCGCCGTGTTATCCAGGAACGGCCGATTGACGGCCGTCGTCGACGTGATCGTGATGTCCCCGCGCGCGCCCACCGTGTACACCCGCCCGCCCGTCAGCGTCACCGCGGTTCGCACGATCTTGTTCGCGGTCGAGTCGGGGTAGCGCGCGAACAGGTTGTAGACGCCGGGGGGGAGGGCAGCGTACACGCCTCCGCTCTTGTAGGCTGCAGCCGCGTCGACGACGAGGGTGTCGAACGTGGTCGTGTTGGCCGCGTATAGCGTGAGCGGGTTCGCATTGGCGATCGCGTGAACAAACCGGACGCGCGCGACCGAGTAATCGACGTCCGCCGGATACGCGTCCTCCACCACGAACCCGTCGATCGTCTTTGCCGTGGTGTTGTAAAAGCCGCTCAGATACAACGAGTAGAACGTCCCGTCGGCGATCGTCGTGCTGATCGTCCCGATGGGCAGATCTTTGTCGGTCGTCGCCGCGATCCGACCGGTCATCGTATACGAGCCGGGCGCGATACTGGAATAGGCGCCCCCATTCCCGACGCCGCCGTACACGACGCCGGTGGTGGCTTCACTCCCGGTGGCGGAGAGGATCGCCGTCATCTTGACGTCATTGGCGTAGAAATTCACGCCGGGCGCGTTGACACCGAAATTGAAGAACTTGACGCGCGATGTTTGCAGTGCGGTGGAGGGAAGCACCTGGACCGCGTTCTCGTCGCAGGCAGCAGCCACGGCTGCCGTGACCAGCACAGCCACAATCCAAGATCCGCTCGTGTGTTTGGTCATGGCTCAAGAATCCACAGGACTTTGGTGTGATAGTCGGTCGCGAGCCCGCCGACCGCGTCGAGACCTTCCCGGTTCCAGACATACTCGGAGTTGTACCGCGGGCGGATGCGGTGCACGATCTTCCCGACGTTGTCGGCATAGAGGGTGGTCGGCGCCGTGAAACCGCGAAATACCTGCACGCCAGTGGCCGGATCCAGATCCGTATAATGAAAGCGGCGCATGTCCATCCACAGCTCGTTATGACCCCAGCCCCAGAGCGCGATGAACTTCTGCGACATGATGTGCGACAGCGTCACGGTTGCAGGAACGACGTTGGTGTCGGCCAGGAATGCCGCCTTCTCCGCCGCGGTGATCTGCGTCGGCGTCTGGCCCGCATCGAGGTTGCGCGCGTTCACGAAGTCGATGTGGGACGAGATGCCGTTGATGTACGCGGCCCTGGCGAGTGCAGCGTCGCCCGCCCGCAACGCGGCTTCGGCCTTGATGAACTGGAGCTCCGCATTGGTCATCACGGGAACTCTGGAGCGGTCCGCGAGAATGTATCGGCTTGGTAATCCCAACCCGCCGGTCCCCACATAGCCGAAGAAATTCCTTGGCTGTTGTGGCGTGGTGAGCGCGCCGAAGCCCGTCTGATTGACGTCGAGTCCCCGGTATGTCGTGTTCGCGGAGTCGAGCGTCAGCATGCGGCTCATCCGCGGGTCCACGGCGCCGCCGAACTGCGTGCCGTTCATCAAACCAACGATGAACTGCGTCTGCCGGTAGAGCGTAAGGTTATTGCGCGTACGTCCCCAGAAGTTGCAGTCGGCGAAGTCGGTCGACGTGCACGGATACGCGAGCAGCGCGTCGTCGAGGTTGCCCGTAAACGACGAGTCGACCAGCCGGATCACGCGGGCGGCGTCGTAAAGGCCGCCAGCCTTGTTGGAATAGTGGTTGAGCGTCAGCGCCAGCATACCGGCCGCGAACCGCGACCACTTCGTGCGATCGCCGGCGTAGATCTTGTCGCCGACGCCAAGATAAACCCGATCGACGGCGCCGTCTGTTCGCCCGAGCAGCACGATCGCGCTGTCCAGGAGTCGTTCGACCTCTTGATACGCGTATTCCTGCGTGTCGTAGTCGAATTGCGTCCGCGTCTGATCGATGGCCTGTTGCACGATGATCTCGCCGTGCAGATCGGTCAGGACTTGCCATCCCCAGGCCTTCAGAATCATGCTGACGCCGAGCAGATCCCAGCGCTGCTCGGCCTCGGCCTTGGTGTTCATGTCGATCAGGTTCTGGCCGAGCGACCAGTAGACGTCGCGCCATTGCTGCGCGCCGTTGTCGCTCCCCGGGTCATATCCCATCTTGCCCCAGCTTGCGGCGGGCGAGGTGGCGGTCGAGGTCGAATACCACTCCTGCGTGTAGTGCCCGACGAAGCGGCCGTCGAACTGGGGCGAGGTCACCAGCCAGTGCAGCATCGGTGCGAGGTAGAGGTTCGCCGACACTGATTGCGGGCCGTTCGGATTGGTGTTCACGTCGAGGTAGTCGGCGCACGCGCTCGAGCCGGCGAGCGCGACGATCAGCAGTGCGGTGGAGGTCGTTTTCATCGTCAGAATCCCACGTTGATGCCGACATTGACTGCGCGCGGCATCGGGAAATTTCCGAAATCCATTCCCACCGCTCCCGAACCGCCTACGGCAGCGGTATTGCCGTTCACGATCGGGTCGAGGCCGGAGTAGTTGGTGATGAGGAACAGATCGGTGCCAGTGAGATACACGCTCGCAGCGCGGGCGCCGAGCAGTCGCCCCGGAAGCTCGTACCGGAACGTGAGATCTCTGAGCCGGAGCCAGTTGATGTCCTTTTCGATGTACAGCTCTTCACTCATGTTCGTGTAATACGCTGTCTGGACGCTCGGAACGATGACGATGTTGTTCGGCGTCGGGTTCGCGCTGTTTTCCCGCCCGTCCCGCAGCACGCCCTCGATGACACGCGGTTGATCGCGGTCCAGCGTCTCCATGCTGAGGCCGTGCGTCGTGAGATAGTGTTGCGTCGCATTGAAGACGTCGCCGCCGCTGCGGATGTCGAGCAGGAAATCGAGGGAGAAGCGCTTGTACCGGAAGCTGTTCGAGAGCCCAATGGTGAAATCCGGCTGGCGGTCGTACCCGGCATCGATGAAGACGCTGGACCGGATCGGGAGGCCCGTCGCCGGGTCGATCAACAGTCGGCCCTGATTGTTCCGGAGATAGTAGAAGCCGGTGAGCGACAATGTGGACAGCCCCGGCATCGTCCCGTTGCGCACGTTGCCGTAGAGCCACGTGTCCGAGACGTAGGACTCGGGTAGATCGTGGGGCAGGGACGTCACGATGCTGCCCGCGCTCGTCCAATTCATCAGGACATCCCACGAAAACGTGGGCTTCGACACGGGCGTCCCGCGCACGGTCAGCTCGAGACCGCGGCTCCGCGTCTCGGCGCCGTTCAGGTTGAAAAGAATGAATCCCGTGCCGTAGCTGCCGCGGATGTCGTTGACGATCTGATCCTTGGTGAGGGCGCGATACACCGTGGCATCGAGGCCGAGGCGACTGTCGAAGAATGAGAGCTCCACGCCGCCTTCGACGGACTTCTTGTACTCGGGCTTCAGGGCGAGGTTCGGCCCCCAGAAGTCGTAGCCGTAACCGCCAAACGACGTGGTCTTGTATTGCAGCGCCGGCCGGTAGGCGTAGGGGCGCGCGTCCTTGCCGACCGCGGCGTAGCCGAAACGCACTTTCCCGGTGACAAAGCGGCGGACACTCGGGAACGCGTCGGAGAAGACGAAACTGGTGGAGATAGAGGGATAGAAGAATGAATTCCGCGGCTGCGGGATCGTCGAGGTCCAGTCGTTCCGCCCCGTGACCGTGAGGTACCAAAACTTCTTGTAATCGAACACGGCCTGCCCGAAGAGACTCACGACACGGCGCCGTTCGATGGTGCTCAGCGTCGACCGGCTGGACGTATTGTTCATCGAGACGAAGTTCGGATCGAGCCAGCCGATGCCCGTCGCGGCATCCGTGGTCGTCCTCAAGTCCGTCACTTGATTGCCCACGAGACCGCTGAGCGACAGACCACTCGTGAGGGGTTGGCTATAGACGTTGAGCACCGTGAGGGCGCTCAGGTTGCGGGTGATCACGTCCGCTTGATCGAGCAACCCATTGAACGTGCTCCCGATCGCGCTCTCCGGATGCCGCACGAGCTGGTTCTGATTCGTGTAGCTGTCGGCGCCGAGGTTCGTCTTGATGTTCCCCCATGCAAACGGCGAAATCACGACCCCGACGTTGGCCACCAAACGATTGGTTCTGGCGGTGATCGGGTTCTTTTCGACGTTGAAGTACGGGTTGTCGTTCTCCGACGCGGCCGTGAGTGCGGTCAAGCGTCGCCGCGTGCCGGCGGGCGTGAGGTAGTTCTGCGCGTCGTCGTTTTGGGGCCACACCATCAGGCCGATCAGTGGCCCGGCGTCGCCCTTGTACACCTGATCGTTGGTCGTATAGGTGTAGTTCATCGACAGATCGGTGCTCAACCAGGAGTTGATCCGCGCCTGGGAGGCTCCCGTCACATTGACGCGGTCGTAGCCCGAATTCGGAACGACGCCCACCTCTTTGTCGAGGGCCGTGCCCAGGCGGTAATTGATCGTGTTATCCGCCGCCCCTCCGCTGAAGGCCACGCCGTAGTTCTGGCTCACCCCGGTCTGCAGAAAGCCGCTGACGTTGTCGTAGAATGCGGTGCCGGCCGCGTAGGGGGCGCCAAAGTACAGAAAGTTCTGCGTCGTTCCATCGACCGACGTTGTCGGACCATAGACCCGCTGCATCACCGGCTGTACGCCGGTCTTCTCGACCCTCGTGCCGACGCGGAGCTGCCAGCCGCCGCCCGCGGTCCCGCGCTTGGTCTTGATAACGATGGCGCCGTTCGCCGCATCGATGCCGTACAGGGCGGCGGCTTCGGGTCCTTTGAGCACGGTGAGCGATTCGATGTCGTCGGGATTCATGTCCGAGGCGCGGTTACTGAAATCAACGCCGCGGTTGCTGAACGCCGTGGTCGCGCTCTTATCCGACGCGAGCAGGCCCGTGTTGACCGTACGATTGTCCATCGGCAGCCCATCCACGATGATGAGCGGCTGATTGCTGCTGCTGATCGAGCCGACGCCGCGGATGACAATTGACGTCGACGAGCCGGGCACCCCCGACGAACTGGTGACGTCCACGCCGGCGATGCGTCCCGGGAGAGCATTGAAGTAATTCTCGCGCTGGGTCTGCGCGATCTCCGACCCCCGGACGCTCTGCTGCGCGGTGCCGAGGGAGCGCTGTGCCGCGGTCTCACCCAGCGCGGTCACGACCACCGCGTCCAGATCCATGGCGACGCGGCGCAGCTGGACGTTGACGACGTCCTCAGTGCCCACCACCCGCTCGACGAGCCCGGTCCCGATGAGTCGGAACTGGAGCGTTTGGCCCGCTTCGACGGCAATGGAGTAGTCGCCCTGGTTGTTGCTCGCTGTCGTGGCGCTCGTTCCCTTGACGGTGACCGTGACACCGCTCAAGGGGAGGTTCTGCTCACTGGTCACTTTCCCGGTGATCGTCCGTTGCTGCGCAAACGCCTGCGAGGTAGCAACGACGAGGACCCACGACACCAAGAAGATTTGTTTCATCGGCGACGGCTTTTGAGTGGAAGGAGTAGTGATGTTACCGCGCGGTGTGAAAGTCGGCAAGGTTATTCGTCTCGGGGTGTCAGCCTGCGGATCTCCGCCTTTCTGAAATCGATTGGATGACTCTCGCTCTGGAGCGCGATGTATCCGGCCGTGAGCGGCTTGCCGTCCTGCTTCACGGCCGGATCGAAGTTGTTGACCACGCCACCGCCGATTTGCGGCTTCGAATACGCGAAGACCGTGTCGCCGTTCACGATGTGCTTCACAACCGAGTCTCCAAGTACCATCACCTCGACGCGCACCCACTGCTCGCCGTTGTAGGTCCTGGATCTCGAGTTGAGGCAATGCTCGGTGACCAGCGTGCCGTCGATCACCACGTGCGTGCCGGGCGTGCACAGGTTGGCGGTGGATCGCTGACCCGTGCCGTTACCGCCCAACAGTTGGACCTCGATCGAGATCGGAAAGTCCTGATCCTTCGCCATGCTCTGCGCGGATTGAGAGTGAATCATGACGCCACTGTTGCGGAGCGCCCAGTCCGCCCCGCCACGTGCCTGCTCGCCGACAAAGCGGTATTCGACGGCGACGACGTACCGCGAGAACGGCTCGCGGTAGAAAATGTGGCCGAACTGGTTGTTGAAGGAGTCGTAGCCGTCGTAGCGAACCTTGAGCAGCCCGTCCTCGACGCGGAACGTGTTCGCGTAATTGTCGTTGAGATCGTGGCCGCTGATCTTGACGTCCCAGCCGTCCAGGTTCTTGCCGTTGAACAGCTGGATCCAATCGCTCGATTCGCGGGCGGGCGCTTGCACCAAGACGCAGGCCGCGCTGGCCACCAGAATCGATTTCATCATCAGTATTTCAGCCCGAATCCAAAGGGGTACAGCGGCGTGCGACTGTCATGCGGAACGTCCGGCTGTTGGGCGGTCACCGCTTCCATCGACGACGGCAGCTCGAACGGCAGCTTGCCCTGCGGGCTCGCGCGGCCGGTCAGCACGTCGAGCAGCGCCGCATCGCTCACGCCGAAGTTCCCGAGCACGGCCCGCGCGCGCTCCTTGATCGGCGTGAGAATCGCGGGTCGATCGAGAAAGACCGTCACGATCGTCGGCACGACCGCGCTCACCCGCTTGAACGCCTCGTAATCCGCATCGCCGTCCTTGAATGCGAGGCTGCCCTCGTGGAGGAATTGGCCGAACACGTACTGCGGGTGGAGCCGCTCGAACGGCGCGCTGAGGCGCACGATCGCGACCTCGGCCTGCGCCGGATCGGACACGACCGTGAGGCCGGCGCGGGTCGCGGCCTCTGCGGCGATGCCGTGCAGATAGACCCGCCGCGTGCTGCGCAGCGGCAGCAGCTGGCCCTTGTTCTCGAGCAGCACCAGCGCGCGTTGCTGGGCATCGAGCCCCGCGGCCTGGAACGCTTCGCCCCCGATCACGCGGGTGGCGGCCGCCGGATCCACGTACGGATTCTCGAACAGACCGAGCGCGAATTTCTGCGTCAGCACACGCACGACCGACGTGTCGAGCTGCGCCTCGGTCAATTCCCGCGCGCGCACGGCGTCGACCAGCATGTCGGCGCGCTCGGTCCCGCCGAACTGATCGACGCCCGCCTGCACGGCTTTCACGAACCGCCCACGCATCGACAGGTTCTCCACGCCCCACGGCATGCCGAGATCGGCGAAGGAGGGGCGCTCGCCCGGCGGCGCGCCGTTCTTGCAGCGCTCGTTGCAGTCCCGCGTGACCGACCAATCGGTCACGACGATCCCGCGAAAGCCGTAGCGCCCGCGCAGCGCGTCGGTGAGCAGCTGCCGGCTGTACGCCGGTCCCACCGGCTCGAGGGGCTGCCCGTTCCACGTCGCGCCCGCCCCTTCGAGGATCGAGTATGTCGGCATGACTCCGGCGGCATGGGCGGCAAAGGCGCCCAGGAAGGGGCGAATGTGATAGTCCAGGTTGTTGCCGGGGAAAACCGCGAAGCGGCCGTAATAGCTGTGACTATCGAACCCGTCTTTCGCGGCGCCGTAGCCGACCCAATGCTTCACGACCGTGATCACACTGCCCGTGTCCAGACCCGCGGTCCCGTGCTGGAATCCGGTTACGTAGGCCTGGACGAGCCGCTCGGCCAGCGCGGCGTCCTCGCCGAACGTGCCGGCGATCCGGCCCCAGCGTGGCTCGGTCGCGATGTCGGCCTGCGGGGAGAGGGCCATGTGGATGCCGGCGGCGCGGTATTCCTGCCGGGCGATGTCGGCGAAGCGGCGCACGAGGGCGGTATCACCGATGGCGGCGAACCCGAGCGCTTCCGGCCACTGCGAGAACCGGTTCGACTGCGTGGTGGCACCGACGACGAATTGGAAATGATGGCGGGGGTCGGTGCTGATCGTCAGCGGAATGCCGAGCCGCGTGTTCTCGGCGATGCGCTGCAGGGCGTTGTGCTGCGCGGCGAGCGTGGCTGGATCGCTGGCGAGGCGCGTGATCATGCTGTTGACCTTCACGCTGTCGATCAAGGCGCGATTCGCGGCCGTATCGTACGCCTGACCGAGGCCGACGCCACCCGTCGGCCCACCGGTCCGGGCGGTGCCGTGCATCATGACGCCGGCTTTCTCTTCGAGCGTCATCCGCGCGACGAGATCGCGCGCCCGCCGCTCGGGCGTCAGGCGCGAGTCTTCGTACGCGTCGAGTGTGCCGTTCTTGTTCAGGTCCTTGAAGCGCAGGCCATCCTGCTGGAGCACCGGTGCCTGAACAGCCAGCATGAGCAGCAGGACGGTCATGTGCCCCTCGGCGCGGCGGGTTTGGCCGCGTAAATGAATTCGTAGTAATCGCGCATCTTGAGGCTGGCGGCCGCCGCTTCGTCCACGATCACGATCGCGTCGCCGTGCAGCTGCAGCGCGCTCGCGGTCACCAGGCTCGTCACCGGTCCCTCCACCGCCTGGGCAATAGCCGCGGCCTTGGACTTGCCGCTCGCGACCAGCACCAGCTTGCGGGCTTCGAGGATCGTGCCGACGCCCATGGTGATCGCGTAGACCGGCACATCCTCACGCCGCTCGAAGAAGCGCGCGTTATCGTCGATCGTCTGCTTGGAGAGCGTCTTGAGCCGGGTGCGCGAGCTCAACGAGCTCGTGGGCTCGTTGAACCCGATGTGCCCATCCGAGCCGATCCCCAGGATTTGCAGGTCGATCCCGCCGCATTCCACGATGCGCTTTTCATACCACTGGCAGAAGGCGGGATAGTTGCTGGTCGTCCCTGAGGGAATGTTGATGTTGTGCGGCGGGAGGTTGACGTGGCGGAAGAAGTGCTCGTGCATGAAATGGTGATAGCTCTGCGGGTGCGTCACGTTCAGGCCGACGTACTCGTCGAGATTGAACGTCGTCACGCGTGAGAAGTCGAGCTGCTCTTTCTCATGGAGCCGCACCAGCTCCTGATACAGGCCGAGCGGCGTCGATCCGGTCGCCATGCCCAGGACGGCATTCGGTTTGGTGTTGAGCAATTCGACGACGAGCTGCGCCGCGACCCTGCTCATGGACTCGTAGTCGCGCTGGATGATGACTTCCATGGGCGAGATTCTGGCGCAATTGTTGAGGTTGCGCCACCCTCTGTCTATCGGGCTCAACACGAAGCTTTTCCCGGTTCACATCCGTAGGCATTTTGACATCATGCCTGAACCTCTCCACGATCGTGTCGTAGCGGCCATCGGCCAGCAATACGAAGTCGAGCAGGAAATCGGACGGGGCGGAATGTCGGTGGTGTACCGTGCCCGTGACCGCCGGCTCAACCGGCTCGTCGCCATCAAGGTGCTGCCACCCGAGCTGGCCTATGATCCCGCGATTCGCACGCGCTTCACGCGTGAGGCCCAGACCGCCGCGCAGCTCGCGCACGCCCACATCGTCCCGATCTACGATGTCGGCGAAAAGGATGGCGTCGCCCATTTCGTGATGGCGCTCGTCACGGGAGGGAATCTCGCGGAGCTGCTGGCGCGCGAGCCGCGCCCGCCGATCGCAGAGGCTCGGCGCATGCTGCGCGAGATCGCCGACGCGCTCGCCTACGCGCACACCCGCGGGGTGATCCACCGCGACATCAAGCCCGACAACATTCTGCTGGATGCGGCGAGTGGGCGAGCGATGGTCACCGACTTCGGTATCGCGCGCGCGATCGAGGCGGGCACCCGGCTCACGGTCACCGGGGCCGCCGTCGGCACGCCGACCTACATGTCACCTGAGCAAGCGATGGGTGAGCGCGACATCGACGGACGCAGCGACGTCTACTCGCTCGGCGTGATCGGCTATCAGATGCTGACCGGGCGCGTGCCGTTCGCCGCGGCCAATCCGATGGCGCTGCTGCTCAAGCATGTGGGCGAGCGCCCGCGGCCGATCGGCGAGCTGCGCCCGGAGGTGCCCAAGTCTCTGCGCGACGCGATCGATCGCGCCCTGCTGAAGGAGCCGGAGGAGCGCTGGCCCACGGCCGCCTCGTTGCGTGATGCGCTGGTGGACGGCGGCGCGCCCGCGTCGTCGTGGCGGGCCGAGCAGCGTGAGACGGTCCGGTACACGTCGCCCCGCCCGGTTGCGAAGCCCGACGCGCGAGTCGTGATGGAGCCGCCGCATCTCGCGTCGCTCACGTCCGAGCAGCGTGAAGACATCCGGCTGTGGCACGGCCGGATTCATCTGCTCGATCGCATCAAGGCGATGCGGCGCTATACAGTTCTCACGCTCGGCGCGATTGGTTTGGGGATAGCCGGTTTTGTGGCTGGAGTGAGTGAAGTGCCACCGCTGGTGCTCTCGCCCATCGTGCCGATGTACATGTCGTGGAAGTGGTGGAGGCGCGGAGTCTCGCTCCGCCAAAGCGGCGTCAAGCTGCGTCGCGTGTTGTTCATGCCGCGATCAAAATGGGTTCTGCCCACATCCAAACCGTCCGTCGTGGAACGCGAGCTGGAGAAGCTCGTGACCCCCGACGTCCTGGGAGGGCAGGGCGGCCCTGCGATCCGGCAGGCCGTGGAAGATCGGCTGGCTATCAAGGAGATGGTGGACTCGCTCTCAAAAGTCGATCGCGCGTTGCTGCCGGATCTGACCTCGACCGTGAATGCGCTGGTCGAGCGGGTTGTCCACGTCGCACAGATGTTGCACCGGCTGGATGAAGAGAAGGACCCGCGGATCGCCCAGCACCTGGAGAGCCAGCGCGCGACGCTGCGGCGCCAGCTCGAGTCGGCCAGCACGGCGCTACAGAATATCAGGCTCGACTTGATCAGATTCCGCTCGTCGGGGTTGGAATCGGCGCTCGCCGACGTGTCCAGCGCGACGCAGCAGGGGCGCGCGCTGTCGCGCGAGATCGCCACGGCGCTCGAGGCGGTCGAAGAAGTGAAAGGCCTCTAGGCCGAGGTTTCTCGCTTGCGCCGGCCTTTTTTCTCCGGCGGCGGCTGCTCCGTCGCGCCGGCGACCACCACCTGGTTTCGTCCGGAGCTCTTTGCCTGGTACATGGCGGCATCTGCGGTTGCAATCAGCTCTTCCGGCGTGTCCCCGCCATCGGGGTACTCGGCCAGACCGACGGATACGGTGAGCTTACCCTCGCCGAGGTCTTGCTCCGCGACGCGCGCGCGAATCCGCTCGGCGACATTCACGGCCGTCGCGATCGGACATTCGAGCAGCATGACGACAAATTCCTCGCCGCCGTAGCGGGCCACGCAGTCCACGGCCCGCGTCGTTCTCCGGAACACTTCGGCAATCTTGACGAGCGCCGCATCACCGGCCAGGTGGCCGTGCGTGTCGTTGTACTGCTTGAATTTGTCGACGTCGGCGAGCAGCACGGTGAACGAACGACGCTGGCGTCGTGAGCGCTGGACCTCGGTCGCCAGCGTGCCCATGAGGTGCCGGCGATTGTAGAGCCCCGTCAAGGCATCGGTGAGCGACAGCTTTTCCAGCTCACCGTGACTCTCTTTCACCCGCAGTCGCGAGACCACCGTGTTGAACGCCCGGGTCAGGTAGCCGACTTCGCCGCCGCTCCCCGCAGGGAGCTCCGCCGAGAGGTCGCCTGCCGCCACACGCGCGGCTGCTTCGGTGAGCAGGTCGAGGGGTCGAGTGATCACGACACCGACGACGAACGTGAGCAGGCCGATGCCCACAAGGAGCGCCAGCGCCAGCGACACCGTCTGGGTGCGTAACGCGCTCGCCTCGCGCGTCTCTTCACTGCGCGGCGCTTCGGCGACGGCCGCCCAGCGCAGCTGCGGGATCCGTCGCAGCACCGCCGCGACTTCAGGGCCTCTGGCTCGGGCCTGGACGACGGGTCGCCCTTCGCGCTCCACGAGATCGCGCGTGGCCGCTTCCGGCAGCGCGGTCTTCATCACGTCTGCAGGGTTGCCCGTCGAGCTGACGACCACGCGTCCCTGCTCAGTGATAATGGAGATGCTGCGTGACGACGCTCCGGCGAGCTGCTGTAGCGCGTCGCGCACGCCGTCCAGGTTGATCTTCGCCCCCATCGCGCCGAGAAACAGGCCGTCATCTCGGCGGATCGGTACGACGAGCACGATGGCGGCCTTGCTCAGCCCGGCATCCCAGAACGGATCTCCGACGAGCGCGTCGCGGGTCCGCAGGTTGTTCATGCGATCGGTGGAGAGACGGAAGCCGGTCCGGCTGCCGCTGCTCGTCAGGACCTGCCCGTCACCATCGACGATGGCCAGGCCTTCG
>Ga0105252_10000942_pt1 | contig 14986 bp, 19 predicted proteins | sample EasRivMeERMZT100_FD_89675 | JGI IMG/M metagenome (GOLD analysis project Ga0105252, IMG submission 89675) | Soil microbial communities from meander-bound floodplain in the East River, Colorado, USA - East River MetaG ERMZT100 | ecosystem: Environmental > Terrestrial > Soil > Floodplain | place... | reverse complement strand
TACGGGGAGGCCCCCGTGATCCCGACACCGGAAGACGCGCCGTTTCCAGTTCAAACATCGTTTTATGGTGCATCCAAGTTAGCCGGAGAAGGGCTGATTGCCGCCTATTGCGAAGGCTACGGGTTCCAGTCCTGGATCTTCCGTTTCGTTTCGATCCTCGGCGAACGCTACACCCACGGACACGTATTCGACTTCTACGAGCAGCTGAAGCAGGACCCGACGAAGCTGCGGGTGCTGGGCGACGGCAAGCAGCGCAAGTCCTACCTCTACATCCAGGACTGCATCGACGCGATACTGCTGGCGATGGAGAAGGCTACGGACAAGGTGAACGTCTTCAACCTCGGTGTTGATGGTTACTGCGTGGTCACCGACTCCATCGGCTGGATCACCGAGGCCCTGGGTGTGAAACCGAGGCTGGAGTTCACCGGCGGCAACCGTGGTTGGATCGGCGACAACCCTCTTATCTTTCTCGACACCACCAAAATTCGAGCCCTCGGGTGGAAACCTAATTTGAGCATTCGTGAGGGGATTGTTAAGACTGTGGAATTCCTGCGGGCCAACGAGTGGGTATTTGAGGCAAGGCGATAAGGAATGGACAATAAGAATTGTCCTATTTGCAGCGGGCCGACGCGCCAGTCTGGTAGTCGCGTTGGAGCATATAAGCCGGATCAAACGTTCTTGTATTTCAGTTGTGAGTCTTGTCGTTTTTCCTTTGTGGCAAATCCATGGGTTGAGTTCGATAAAATTTACTCAAAGGAGTATTACGAGGGTAGGGGGGCCGACCCACTGGTCGATTACCTGTTCGAATTGGAGAACGCGGACTCATGCATCCGGCGATATGAGTGGGAAGGGTTATTTCAAATCGTTTCACACTTGACTCGGCCAAATACAGAAAAACTGCGGTGGCTAGATTATGGGTGTGGCAATGGTAGCCTGGTGAGATTTGCTCGCAAGCAACTAGGCCATGGCTGTATTGGGTTTGACGAAGGTTACATAGCAGATCTATCTCGAGGGCTAGGCATCCCGATCTTGAAGAGAGATGACTTACGCCAGATGAAGAACTCATTCGATATCGTGACGGCTATCGAAGTCATCGAGCACGTGATTGATCCCTTGCCATTTCTGCGACAAATTCGCTCGCTACTGAAGTTGAACGGGATCTTGTTCTTGACTACCGGTAACGCCAGGCCTTGGAGGAACAAGATATCCGATTGGTCTTATGCTTCGGTTCCCGAGGTACATGTTAGTTTCTTTGAGCCCGGAACTTTAGCGGTGGCCCTTGAAAAGACCGGGTTCAAACCGGAGTATCGCGGGTACCTCCCTGGTTTTTCTGCAGTAATCAAGTTCAAGGTGCTGAAGACGATTAGGCGTCGTTATGGTTCAGCGATTCTAGACTTATTGCCGTGGGACATGATCGCCAGAGTAGTTGACATGAGGTATGGGGTTACACAACATCCGATCGGAATCGCGGTGTAGTTTGGCGATGAACTAATGAAGAATAGATACTGCTTAATTACCGGAGCCACGCGCGGTTTCGGTGAGGTATTGGCGCGGGAATTCTGGGAAGCAGGCGCGAGTCTTGCGCTGATTGCACGAAGTAGAGACGGCCTTGAGCGGCTGGTTGCCAATCTTGGCAAGCGCTCCCGGCAGGAGGTGATAACAGTAGCGGCGGATCTGGCCAATCCTGAAGCCACAGGTGAGATCGTTGGCCGAGTAAGAGGGAAATTTCCGCGTCTGGACGTCCTGATTAATAATGCCGCCATACAGGGGCCGATAGGTTCGTTTTGGGAAAATGATTGGGAAGAATGGGTGAAGACGATTCAGGTTGATCTATTGAGCCCTATCGCATTGTGCCGAGCAGTATCGCCGTGGATGATTGAACAAGGTGGAGGCAGCATCATCAACCTATCCGGCGGCGGAGCGACGGGTCCGCGAGCCAATTTCTCAGCCTATGCGACAGCGAAGACCGGGCTTGTTCGCTTCAGCGAGACGTTGGCAGAGGAGCTTCGGCCGTATAACGTGCGTGTGAATTGCATTGCTCCGGGGGCGATGAATACCGCAATGCTCAACGAGGTGGTCGACCGAGGAGCGGATGCTGCCGGGCAAAAGGAATACGCCCAAGCTGTCAAAGTGAAACAAAGCGGCGGGGCTTCCATGCAGCGAGCTGCACAGTTATGTCTTTTTCTAGTTTCAGATGCGGCGCGGGGCATCAGTGGCAAACTAATTAGCGCTGTCTGGGACCCAATTACGTTATTACCCGAACATCTCGACGAGCTGTCCGGCTCGGACATCTACACGCTGCGCCGCATCGTGCCCAAGGACCGCGGCAAGACGTGGGGCAACGAGCAGTGAACGTTGCGATAATCGGGTGCGGCGCGATCGGCCAGAAGCGCGCCGCGGCGCTCGCCGGATGCAGCCTCGTGTCCTGCGCGGACAACGATCTCCCGCGGGCCGAGCGGCTGGCGCGCATCGCGGGGAATTGCGCCGCCGTTGCGGATTGGCGCAAGGCCATCGAGCGTCCCGATGTGGACCTCGTCGTCGTCGCAACGCCCCACGGCTCGCTGGCGCAGATCACGCGCGAGGCGATCGAAGCCGGCAAGCACGTGCTGGTGGAAAAACCCGCGGCCCGGAATATTGCTGAGCTACGGCCGCTGGCCGCCCTGGCGGAAAAGTCGAAAGTCCTGGTGCGCGTCGGCTTCAACCACCGGTATCACCGCGCGTTCCGCCAGGCACGGCAGATCGTAGATGCCAGGACACTGGGCCCGCTGATGTTCCTGCGGGCGCGCTACGGGCACGGCGGCCGCATCGGCTATGAGAAGGAATGGCGTGCCAAGCCCGAGTTGTCCGGCGGCGGGGAGCTGATAGACCAGGGGGCGCACCTCATAGACCTCGCTCGCTGGTTCCTCGGCGATTTTTCCGAGATCGACGGATACGCCCACACTTACTTCTGGGACATGCCGGTGGACGACAATGCTTTCCTGTTGCTCAAGACAGCCACGAAACAAGTTGCGTTCCTGCACGCAAGCTGCACGGAATGGAAGAACACTTTTTCGTTCGAGATATACGGGCACGGCGGCAAGCTCCAGATTGACGGGATTGGAGGAAGCTACGGAGTCGAGCGCTTGGCGTATTACCGGATGCTCCCGGCGATGGGGCCGCCCGAAACGACCGTCTGGGAATACCCTATGGGCGATGACTCCTGGGATGTGGAGATGGCGGAGTTTCTAGAAGACATTCGACTCGGAAGACAGCCCGCGTCCGGCCTGAAGGACGCAATTGCGGTTCTGGAAATCGTGGAACGAATCTATAACGAGTCGGGCTATGATCATCGCCCGTAGCCCTCTGCGCGTCACCCTCGGCGGCGGCGGAACGGACCTGGCGTCCTATTACCGCGAGCATGGGGGTTTCCTCATTGCGGCAGCTGTAGACAAATACGTTTACGTGACGGTGATGCGCCCGTTCACGCCAGGAATCTACCTCAAGTATTCCCAGCTCGAGCACGTGGACCAGGCCAAGGACGTGCACCATCCGATCATCCGCGAGGCGATCCAGCTGCTCAAGCTCAACACGCCGCAGATCGAGATCACCACGCTCGCCGACATTCCTGCAGGCACCGGCCTGGGCTCGTCGGGCAGCTTCACCACGGCCTTGCTGAAAGCCCTGTACGCCCATCGCAAGCGCCTGATCCATCCGGGAGAGCTCGCCGAGCTGGCATGCCATATCGAGATCGACCGCCTCGGCGAGCCGATCGGCAAGCAAGACCAGTACATCGCCGCTTACGGGGGAATTACCTGCTTTACATTTGATAAAAACGATTCGGTCTATGCCCAGCCTCTCGCCCTAAGTATGGACACGCTGTTCGATCTGGAGGATAACCTGCTGCTGTTTTTCACCGGCTTTTCGCGCGACGCGGGAAGCATTCTCAAGGACCAGAACACGCGCACCAAGCAAAGCGACAACGAGATGCTGAAGAACCTGCACTACGTGAAGGAACTCGGCCTCCGCAGTAAGAAAGCGCTGGAGGAAGGCAACGCGACACTCTTCGGGGAATTGATGCACGAGCATTGGGAGCACAAGAAACGCCGCTCCGGCGGGATGAGCAATCCCAAGATTGACGAATGGTACGAGCTTGGCAGAAGAAACGGCGCCGTGGGCGGCAAGCTCGTCGGCGCGGGTGGCGGCGGGTTCCTGATGTTCTATGCGTCCGATCGCAACAAGTTGCGCCACGCCATGTCGAAGGCCGCACTCGAAGAGGTCCGCTTCCGGTTCGATTTCGAGGGAACCAAGATTGTCTTATCCTGAGGCGTTCACGGTTGCCATCCTGGCGGGTGGCCTCGCGACCCGGCTGCGCCCTTTAACTCAAGAAATCCCGAAAGCATTGATCGAGGTCGCTGGCAAGCCATTTATTCACCATCAACTCGACTACCTTGCTCGCCAGGGCATCGCCAATGTGGTTTTGTGCATCGGCTATAGGGCTGAGCAAATCGAATCCGCGGTCGGCGACGGGCGTGAATTCGGCCTCGCGGTAAGTTATTCCCACGATGGGCCGGTGCTGCTCGGAACGGGCGGCGCGTTGAAGCTGGCGTTGCCCAAGCTGGGCGGGAGGTTTTTCGTGCTTTACGGCGATTCTTATCTTCCGTGCGACTTCCACGCTGTTCAACAGGCTTTCCTCACGCGAAGCAAGCCTGCGCTGATGACCGTGCTGCGTAACGAAAACCGGTGGGACAAAAGCAACGTGCTGTTTCGTGACGGGCAAGTCGTGGAATACAATAAGCGTGCTCCGCGGCCTGATATGACCTATATAGATTATGGTCTGGGTATTCTGTCAGCGGCGGCGCTGGACCTTTACCCGCAAGGCCAAGCCTTCGATCTCGCCGACGTCTATCACGAATTATCAATTGCAGGCCACTTGGCGGGTTTCGAAGTAAGCGCTAACGAGCGATTCTATGAAATCGGCTCTCCGCAAGGATTGAAGGAGGCGGAAGCTTATTTCTCTACGAGAGGCGGTACATGAATTATGCTCAGCAACATCTGAAGGAAGTCGCGGAAATTGTCCAGAAAATGGACGTTGCCGCCATCGAGACGATGGCAGATCTGCTGGCGGGAATAAAGCAAAAAGGGGGACGTTTGTTCTTCATCGGCGTCGGTGGCAGCGCCGGGAACTGCTCGCACGCCGTAAACGATTTCCGCAAGATTGTCGGCATCGAGTCTTACGCGCCGACCGACAACGTCTCCGAACTGACGGCCCGCACGAACGACGAGGGCTGGGCATCGGTGTTCGTGGAATGGCTCAAGGTGAGCCGGCTTACGGCGAAAGATGGCGTAGTGGTGTTTTCTGTTGGCGGGGGAAATCTGGAGAAAAATATAAGCCCGAACCTGGTTACCGCCTTGCAGTACGCCAAGTCCGTCGGGGCCAAGATTGCGGGCATCGTCGGCCGGGACGGCGGTTACACGGCGAAGGTTGCGGACGCCTGCGTTATTATCCCGACCGTGAATCCCGAAACCGTTACGCCCCATTCCGAGGCCTTTCAGGCGGTCGTCTGGCACTTGCTGGTTTCTCACCCCAAGCTGAAAGTGAATCAGACCAAGTGGGAATCGGCAGCCCGATAGTGAGGACGGCTGTTTTTCTTGATCGAGACGGGGTCATAAACCGCGCGGTGGTCAAGGATGGCAAGCCCTATCCGCCGCAATCGCTCGGCGAGATCGAGATCCTGCCAGGGGTCGCCGAGGCGATCCGTTCGTTCACGGCAGCCGGGTTTTTGGTGGTGGTTGTTTCCAACCAGCCCGACGTGGCAAGGGGAACCCAGTCGCGGGAGGCTGTCGAGTCCATGAATCGCCATCTGGGGTCGGAATTGGGTATCGAGCATTTCCAGGTCTGTTATCACGACGATAGTGACAATTGCCATTGCCGCAAGCCGAAACCGGGACTCCTCACGGATGCCGCCGCACTGCTGGGAATAGACCTGCCGGGGAGTGTTCTAGTGGGAGACCGGTGGCGGGACATCTCAGCCGGGAAGGCAGCCGGATGCAGGACGATCTGGATTGACCGCGGTTACCTGGAAAGGCAGCCGGAAGATTTTGATCTCCGTGCTGCGTCGCTACTCGACGCCAGCCGGTGGATCCTGGCAGGAGAAGACCAAATTAAGCGGGGACAAACATGAATACTGTGGACCGACTCAAAGTCAAGATCTTTGCCGACGGCGCCGACAAGGCCGGCATGCTGGAAATGTACGCGAAACCGTACATCAAGGGGCTCACGACAAATCCCACCCTGATGCGTAAGGCCGGGCTCACGGACTATCGCGCGTTTGCGAAGGATATCCTGAAGGTTATTCCCGATAGGCCGATCTCGTTCGAAGTGTTCTCTGACGAGTTCGCGGACATGGAGCGCCAGGCGATGGAGATCGCGGGCTGGGGCAACAACGTGTATGTGAAGATCCCCGTGACGAACACGAGGCGCGAGAACTCTTACGAGCTGGTGCGAAAACTTGCCAAACGGAAGGTCAAGATCAATGTCACGGCCATCATGACGCTCGCCCAGGTCAAAGACGTCGTGGCCGCGCTCGACCCGGCAACGCCGAGCTATGTATCGGTATTCGCCGGACGAATTGCGGACACCGGCCGAGACCCGGTGCCTCATATGGCGGAGGCTGTGAGATTGCTGAAGGTCAACCCCAAAGCCGAGCTTATCTGGGCGAGCCCGCGGGAACTGCTGAACATCCTCCAGGCCGACGCAATTGGCTGCCATATCATTACTGTTACCAACGACATTCTCAAGAAGCTGTCTCTCGTTGGTTTCGACCTCGACGACTATTCGCTCGACACGGTCAAGATGTTCTACAACGATGCGGTGGCAGCGGGCTTCAAGCTATGAAGGAACACGTGGCTGGCGTTGCTGCAATGGCCACGACTTGTCAGACTGCAATTCAATAGCGAAAGCAAGGTCCATTCATCTTCTTGATGCAGTACATTTCAATCGGAGCCTCGTGAAATACCGGTAGCAGCCTAGCATGCGCTGAGTACTCCGGTCAGTGCTTCGTCAACACCTGGTATCGAGGAGCCGTCTGTTGCCCCAGCTCGTATCCATCATCATCGTCAACTTCAACGCGGGGAGCTTCCTTACGCGCAGCCTGGAGACCCTGAGGAAGCAGACCCTCAGGCCGAATCAGATCTGCGTGGTGGACAACGCGAGCCGGGACGGCTCGTGCGACCGGATTGCGGCGGATTTCCCCGAAGTCACGCTTATCCGCCTCGAGCAAAACACCGGATTCGCGGCAGCAAACAATCTGGCCGTCCGCCGCGCGCAGGGCTGCGAGTGGATTGCACTTCTCAATCCGGATGCTTTTCCCGAGCCGACCTGGCTGGAACGGTTGGTCGCCGTGGCAGAAACCAATCCTGAAGTCGCCTGCTTCGCAAGCCGCATGATCCAGCAACACCGTCCGGAGTACTTGGATGGCACGGGTGATGCATACCACGTGAGCGGCCTGGTGTGGCGCCGCGGTTATGACCTACCTGGTGAAGGCGATTACCTAGAGACAAAAGAGGTGTTTTCCGCGTGCGCTGCGGCAGCTCTCTATCGGCGTGATGCGTTCGAGGCGGCGGGCGGATTGGACGAAGATTTCTTCTGCTATCTTGAGGATGTTGATCTCGCATTCAGGTTGAGACTGGCGGGTTACCGGTGCCTTTATGTGCCTGATGCGGTGGTGCGCCATGTCGGCTCCGCCACCACAGGCAAAGACAGCGATTTCGCTGTTTATCACGGGCATCGCAACGTGGTCTGGACCTATTTGAAAAACATGCCTGGCCTATTATTCTGGCTTTACCTCCCCCTGCATATCGCTGCCAATATATACATCGTCTTCAGGTATGCGCTCAAAGGACGCTGGCGTGTCATTCTCAAGTCCAAGCGCGATGCGATCAGGGGTCTGCCGAAGATGTGGAAGAAGCGCAGGGAGATACAGGCACGCCGTGTAGTTGGGGCGCGGGAGATACGGAAGGTGATGGAGAAGGGTCTGTCACGTCGCAGCGGTAGTTAGCTATGAGTGATGTTTCTGTCATCATCGTCAACTACAACGCGGGGCATCTCCTTACGCGTTGCCTGGAAGCACTGAGGAAGCAGACCCTCAGACCGAAGCAGATCTACGTGGTGGACAACGCGAGCCGGGATGGTTCGTGCGACCGGATTGCGGTGGATTTTCCCGAAGTCACGCTTGTCCGCAACGAGCAAAACACCGGATTCGCGGCAGCAAACAACCTCGCCGCCCGCCGCACGGAAGGCTGCGAGTGGATTGCCCTCCTCAACCCGGATGCTTTCCCGGAGCCGAATTGGCTGGAGGTGAACAGTGAACAGTGAGCGGTGAACGGTAAACGGTGAACAGTGAACAGTGAACGGTGAACGGGAAATCACTGGCGCGCGCTTGCGCGCTGCCAACCAGGACTTGCTTCTTCCCGAATCAGCGAAGCAATGTCTGGACCCTGGCCAGAACGTCTGCAACCACCGCGTCCGATGCCCGGCCTTTGCGTTGCGCGCTTCGCGCCTTCCCGCGCTTTTTGGGCGCTGACGGGGGACTGGACTCTCCATAGCGTATGGCGTTTTGTGGGAATATAATGGGCGCGCAATGTCCAAGACTGTGAATTATCGAGATATCATTACCGTTGAGCCGGGCAAGCGCTCCGGTAAGCCGTGCATCCGCGGCATGCGTATCACAGTTTACGACGTACTCGAGTATCTGGCGTCGGGAATGAGCGTTGAAGACGTTCTGCGCGACTTTCCGTACCTGACGCGGGAGGATATTCAGGCGTGCCTGAGTTACGCCGCCGACCGCGAGCGTAGCCAGGTCGCCGTCGCTTCTTGAAGCTGCTCTTCGACCAGAATCTTTCGCCAGTCCTCATCGAAGAGTTGCAGGACGTTTTCCCCGGCTCAGCGCATACGGAAGCGCTGGGGCTTGCGCGAGCAAACGATTCCAGCATCTGGGAATACGCTCGGGAGAACGGTTTTACCATCGTTTCGAAGGACGCCGATTTTCCCGAGCGAGGCGTCCTGCTTGGATCCCCACCCAAGGTCGTCTGGATTCGGCGTGGCAATTGCACCACGGCGGAGATCGCCGGGATATTGCGGCGTAGCGCCGCCGAGATCGAAGCGGCTGCGAAAGACGACGGTGTCCGTTACGTAGTTCTGATTTAGCCCCACGCCGGAGAGACCGGCAAGGACAGCGATTTCGCTGTCTATCACGGGCACTGCGATCTGTTCAGGACTTGCTTCTTCCCGAATCAGCGAAGCAATGTCTGGACCCTGGCCAGAACGTCTGCAACCACCGCGTCCGATGCCCGGCCTTTGCGTTGCGCGCGTCGCGCCTTCCAGTCCACGCTTTTAGCCAGACGATGTCGCCGCGATCAGGAACGGTGCCGCGGCACGCCATCAGAAGTCCTCACGGCCCTCGGGCGCACCGAATTCCACTTCGCCGTGAACATTCGAGCGGCGAATACCGGCCACCAACTCATCGAGTGAGTAATCTCGCTTTGCGGGACGGCGCAGCGGGATGTGTCGATTTACTACTTCGACCTGGAGCACTTCGCCTTCTCTGATGCCGCTTTCCTGCACGACAGCCCTGGGCAGCCGCACCACGTAACTGTTTCCCCACTTCTGCATTCTGGTAAGCATTATGAAACCACCAAATTTGTCTGCGTTGTAGATACTACGGGCCAGCCGGCGTGCCGTAAACCCGTGAGGCAGGGGGTGAGGGGTGCATCAGTACGGTGAACAGTAAACAGCAAACAGTGAACGGTGAACGGTGAGCGGTGAATGGGGAATGGTGATTGAGTGATTGAGTGATTAAGTGATTGGCAGACGGGAAATCACCGGCGCGCACCCGGCGACCGTCCCGATGACCCAGCAGCTTGGACGCCCGTTCCCGCGCCGGCGCGTCCCCACTTGAGCCCACCACCGCCCAATGCTATGGTTGTTGAACTTTTCAACAATGGTGGGTCATGGCAACGGTGAACTTCAGCGTGCCCGACGCGGTCAAGGAGGCGTTCAACGCCGCCTTCAAGGGAAAGAACAAAAGCGCGGTCATCGCGGAACTGATGATGAAGGCGGTGGAGGAAGCGCGCACCCAGCGGCGCCGCGCGCAAGCGGTCCGCCGGATCCTGGCGCGCCGGATCCGGCGCCGCCCGGTGAGCGATGAGGCGATCCGGGCCGCGCGAAGAGAATTGCGCGAGTGGCCGTAATCGTCGTCGATGCCAGTGTAGCGGTGAAATGGTTCCTGCCCACGGCCGCCGGAGAGCCGGATTCGGAGCCGGCGCTGGAGTTGCTCGAGGGCGTGCGCAAAGGAACGCATGTCCTTGCCGCTCCGGCTCATTGGCTGGCAGAGGTCGCCGGTGTTCTTGTGCGTCTGTCTCCCGATACGATTGGGGAGGACATGTCGTCGCTTTATGCGCTGTGTCCCGTTGTCGTCGAGGACCTGGCGATGTATGAGACGGCCTGTCGCCTTGCCGTTCAGCTCAGGCATCACCTGTTCGACACCCTTTATCATGCCGCGGCCCTGCATACCCCGGGCGCGACATTGGTCACCGCGGATGATGTCTATTATCGCAAGGCGGCGCATCTCGGGCAGGTCCGCAGGATCACTGACATCGGGGAAACATGGAGCGCATAACCGAACAGGATGCGCCCGTTCGGCAAAGTGATGTACGCGCCCTCCGAATTGCGCGCGGGGTTCCGCCTGTGCTTGAGTTCCAGCGGGATTGACCTGCCCAACTTAAGTTCACTATAATGGACATTGTCCATTAAAGAGTTCTTATGCTTGCGGTGCAATTCGGTGACCTCATCCGAAAGGAGCGGCTGGCGAAGGGCCTTAAGCAAGCCGAACTCGCCACTGCGGCGAGGGTGTCGCGCACTATCCTGTCCAGGCTGGAGCAGGGCAAACCTCGCCCGGTGCAAACGGACGTGCTGGACCGGATTCTTCAGGCGCTCGGCGTCAAGCCGCAGTTGGCCGCCGAGTCCATCATCGAGGACCGGCGGCGCGCCCGGCTCGAGCACCAGGCAAAGCTCGAGCAGCAGCGAAATCGACATTTGCGGCTGGCTGTTGAACTTGCAAACAATCCCCGACATGCACGGGAACTGATAGCCAAAGCCCGGAGCGTGGCCGAGCTTTGGCGCCGGAACCGGACCTGCAGCCCGCTTTACATCAAACGCTGGTCCGCACTGCTCGCGCTGTCACCCGGGGAGCTCGCCAGGCAAATGGCATCCCTTGGCGACTGGGAAGACGCGCTCTTCCAGAATACTCCCTGGTCGTGGGCATGGACCTGAGCAACCTCGAAATCCTGTTCGAGGAGGCGAGAAAGCTTACCGGTCATACCGAGTTCGTTGTCGTGGGGAGCCTTTCAGTACTGGGCATCGTGCAAGGCAGGCGCGTGCCGCCTCGAATGCTGATGTCGATCGATGTCGACTGCTACACCCGGCAGGACCCGGAACGAATCTTCGAGTTGCAGCGAGCCTTGGGTGAAGGCAGCGCTTTTGAGGCCGCTCACGGCTATTACCTTGACCCGGTTTCGCCCAACTTGCCGACGCTCCCCGCCCAGTGGGAGTTCCGGTTGATACAGGTCCCGCTCAAGAATGGCCTCGCGGTTTTCTTTCTGGACCCGAACGACGCGGCGGTGTCAAAGTATGCCCGAGGAGAGCCCCGTGACCGGGCGTGGCTTCAGGCCGGGCTCGCCGCGGGATTACTTTCGGCGCCGATAATCGAGAGCCGGCTGCGAGACACAACCTTTTTCGACGACGAAGAGCGCCAAAGAGCCTTCGGCGCGTTCGCCGAGGATAAGGCGGGGTAACCTGCCTTCTTCTCCCTTAGAGCACCCGCTTCCAGGAGTCCCGGTTGTCTACCAACGTTTCTGTCATCATCGTCAACTACAACGCGGGGCATCTCCTTACGCGTTGCCTGGAAGCATTGAGGAAGCAGACCCGCAGACCGAAGCAGATCTGCGTGGTGGACAACGCGAGCCGGGACGGCTCGTGCGATCGGATTCCCGGGGATTTCCCCGAAGTCACGCTCATCCGCCTCGAGCAGAACACTGGATTCGCGGCAGCAAACAACCTCGCTGTCCGCCGCGCGGATGGTTGCCAGTGGATCGTCCTTCTAAACCCGGATGCTTTTCCGGAGCCGAAGTGGCTGGAGGCCTTGATGGATGCGGCCGCGAAGCATCCCGAATATTTATTCTTCGGCAGCCGCATGTTGATGGCGGATTCGCCGAACTTGCTCGATGGCGTGGGCGACGTCTACCACGTGAGTGGCCTGCACTGGCGCGAGGGCCACGGACAGCATGCCGGGGAAGCCTATCTTAGTGAGAAGGAAATCTTTGCCCCATGCGCCGCGGCGGCGCTATACAGGCGCGACACCTTTCTCGACGCCGGGGGGTTCGACGAGGATTACTTCTGTTACGCAGAGGACATAGACCTGGGGTTTCGCCTGCGGCTGCTCGGCCATCGCTGCTTGTATGTCTCCGACGCCGTAGTGCATCACCAAGGCTCCGCGTCGACAGGCGCGCGCAGCGACTTCTCAACCTACCACGGGCACCGGAATCTGGTCTGGGTCTACGTGAAGAATATGCCGGCGCCGCTATTCTGGCTCTATCTTCCATTGCACAGCGCGATGAACGCCGCGACTCTCGTCTGGTACTCGCTCCAGGGGCGCTGGCGCGTCATCCTCAAGTCCAAATGGGATGCGATCAGGGGACTTCCGAAAATGTGGAAGAAACGCAAAGAGGTGCAGGCGCGACGCGTGGTGAGCGCGCGGGAAATACGGAAAACAATGGCGAAGGGCTGGCCCCTGCGAGGCAGGGAAATGGGAAATAGGGAATAGGAAATAGGGAATACAGCGCTTTCGCGCGCCAATGATTTCCCGTCTACTTATCACTCATTCACCGTTCACCGTTCACCGTTCACCGTTCACTGTTCACCGTTCACTATTCCCCATTCCCTATTCCCCATTCCCTATTCCCTCGAAGTTCATCCGCATTCACCTGCGGTCAATATCTGTTTTTGATTCGCGCTTGTAGAAATGCCACACCGGAAACAGGCCGCGGGGGAAAACAAACCGGATCGCGGACCTGGCGGCTGAATCCATCCGAAGCGCCAGGTCCAGGACCGGCTGCTCGGGCCGCCCCCGGAACGATGTGACGTGAAAATACGGCGTGGCAAGCGCCGGCTCCGGCGAAAAATAATAGTTCGAGATGCAGCACCGGCCGCGGTTTACGTTGATCGCGTTCACTGAATGCCATGATCCGGGGTGCGTGATCATGCACACCGTGCGGTTGAACCGGCTTGGAATCGTCCGCGGTTTTCCCCGGGGACCCTCATCCCAGAGTTCCAGGCTTCCACCATGTTCCGGTCCCCAGTCCGGGGTAACGTAATACAGCACGTTGAGAACCCGGTAGCGCTCCCGATGCCGGTCATGTGAATTATCCAGATGGGGGTTCAGGAAGTCTCCCTCGGCCATGAGGCTCAGTCCGCTGGCGTAAAGCTCCGGATCCGGCTCCAGCCCCTTCAATCCGGTAATCTCGCCGAGCAGTTTGATAAACCCCGCGTCCTGAAACGCATAGACGATGTCTTCGAGCAAGGGATCGTGCAGGTTCATCTGGGAAGAGACATACTTCTTTTCGCGCCAGCTCGCGCGGCGGGCCATCTCGCGCTCTCCGGGAAAGCGGTCGCTGATCTGTCGCGCGACCGCGTCAGGGAGCGTGCCGTCGATGACGAAAGTATTGACCCTCCCGCTTTCCAGGAACTGCCGCCGCAGATCATCCTTGATCCGCAAGATGCGATCCACGAGCAGCGTGCCAAGAGTTCGGCGATCAAGTTTCATCGGGAAAACGTCGGGAGTTCAGATGGATTGAGCGGGAATTCATCGACTTTCCGGGGCGTTGCCGGCATTCTGGCACGGGCACTGCAACTTCGCCTGGATCCGACGCAAAGCCCGCCCGGGGCCGCTGTTCGGGCTCTATCTTCCGCTGCATATGGCGGCAAATGCTATCTCCGTAGCCTGGTTCTCGATCCAACGGCGGTGGCACGTCATTCAAAGCCAAATGAGACGCGATCAAGACCTTCCGGGATGTGGCCGAAACGCAAGAATATGCTTGCACATCGCCTCGTAACCCCTTGGGACATAGTGAAAATGATAATCAAACGAGTCCTCGCATTGGGAGCAATTGGCAATTGGTGATGTGTTGAGTAACGTAACCGGTGTCAGGCCGCTGAGTGGTTTCTTAGCGGGGAACAGGAATAGCTGATGGGGACAATTGAATAGTTCAACAATTGGGATGGGATAAACCTCCTACTCTCTTTCTATTGACCACCCTTCCGCAAAGTCGCACTATTCAATCTCCCCGATCACAAAAGACGGAAAGCAGGGGAAAAAGGACGGTCAAGAACGGTGAACGGCGAATCCTCGCCGCGCGGGTTTTTTGTTCCGTTGGTCTCTCCACCGTTTTCTGGTCACGACACAAATGGATATCGCCGGCAAAGCCGCCAAGTCGGTCTGCGTTGTCGTCGTCAACTACAACGGCGGGGCGACCTTGACCGAGTGCGTGCGCGCGCTCCTCGCCTCGACGGTTTCGGTCGGCATCATCGTGTCCGACAACGGCTCGCAGGACGACAGCATCGCCTTTCTACGCGCGTCGGTGACGGATGCGCCGCAGCTCTTGATCGTGGAGAACGGGGAGAATCTCGGGTTCGCGAAAGCCAATAACGTCGCGCTGGCCCGTTGCCGCAACGACTACGTGCTGGTGCTGAACCCGGACTGCATCGTCGAGCCGGATGCGCTGGAGCGCATGATCGAGGTGATGGAGCAGCACCCGGAAGCCGGCATGGGGACCTGCCTGATCGTCAATCCGGACGGCTCCGAACAGGCGGGGTGCCGCCGGATGGTCCCCACTCCCTGGCGCTCGATGGTGCGGGTGCTGCACCTGCACCGGATTATCAGGAACCATCCGCGAT
>Ga0105252_10000939_pt1 | contig 15021 bp, 12 predicted proteins | sample EasRivMeERMZT100_FD_89675 | JGI IMG/M metagenome (GOLD analysis project Ga0105252, IMG submission 89675) | Soil microbial communities from meander-bound floodplain in the East River, Colorado, USA - East River MetaG ERMZT100 | ecosystem: Environmental > Terrestrial > Soil > Floodplain | place... | reverse complement strand
TGATTGGGGGAATATTCCTGCTGACTGCTCTTATTCAAATCTGGAAGATCTGGCGTAAAAAGGATGCAGCTCACCAATTAGATCACCCTGAGGAAATGGCAAGAAGAATAGAAGGACAGGTTGGAAAGTTTGAAGAGGGGTTTGAAAAAATTACACATAAGGAGAAGCACTGATGCTAGTGGTGAGTTGGTGAATGGGAGCCATGGCTGGCCTGGGCGTAAGAGACAAATAAATAGACTTATTTAATAATCAACCATATTATGGCAATCAAAGACGCTTTTATAGCTGAATTAAAACATGAAACTTCATTGACCAGGAAGATGCTGGAAAGAGTGCCTATAGATCATAAAGACTGGAAGCCCCACGAAAAATCGATGTCACTGGGCACGCTCGCTACTCATATTGCAGAAACGCTGAAATGGATATCAGCCATAAGGCATATTGATGATTTTGATTTTATTCGGGATTATGATTTCAAACAGCTTTCGGCGACTTCACAGGAAGAATTGCTGCAATTGTTACAAACTAATTTGGATAATGCCGTCACTGATCTGTCTGCTATGAGTGATGACGATTTCACCAAAACGTGGACAGTGAGAAGAGGAGAACAGGTCATGTATCAGTTGTCCAAGAAGGTTGCCGTTCGTGGCTGGGGATTCAGTCACCAAATTCATCACCGGGGACAATTATCTGTTTATTTGAGATTGCTTGGTGCGCCTGTTCCGGGTATGTATGGTCCAAGTGCTGATGAGAATATGTAAAAGGGGCCTGGTTCTTCGGCGAGCCCTGCATAAGCTGAGAATGTATTTCTGAACTACGAATCTGTTTTTTGAGAGGTTATTCTTCAATATTTAATCAACGATGAAGAGCTTACATCCTGTTGCAGTTGAAGAGCGATGTGCTTCATCATTATCGCCTACAAAATAACACATTCCCTGCTTAAGATGCATGACCCTTCCATCCTCTAGCTCTGTTTCCATTTCTCCTTCCAGGCAAAAAAGCACATGTCCTTTGCTGCACCAGTGATCGGCCTTATAACCCGGTGAATATTCTACCATTCGTACACGGATGTCATTCATTTTTTGAATTTGCCAATACGCAACGCCTGTTTCTCCTTTGTGTTCTTGTTTGACCACTGTTGACCAGTTGAAAGTTTGGAATGGAAATGACGGGATGTTCATTTTTGGTTATTGTTTTGGAACGATTTCATTCGCAGCATAAAGAGATTACAAGCATATTATTCAATCTTTTCGGACCTCTTCCACCCATTTATCTCTTTCGTCGGGAGAAAATTTCCATGGTGCAAAATTGTTTTCAACATTACTGAACATCGCATTCCACTCCTGTGGTGAATTGCTTTCTTCCATTACCAGGTAACGGCGGAGTTGTAAAATAATATCCAGCGGGTTGATGCTTACAGGACATTCCTGGACACAGGCATTGCAGGCGGTGCAGGCACGTAACTCTTCAACCGATATATAATTATGCAATAAGCTTTTGCCATCATCAATAAATGAATTGTTTTTATTAACGTTTCTGCCAATTTCTTCAGTCCTGTCCCTTGTATCCATCATGATCTTTCTCGGGGATAATAATTTACCGGTGATATTCGCCGGGCATGCAGCGGAGCACCTTCCACATTCCGTGCAACTATAAGCATCCATTAGATTCTTCCAGCTAAGATCCATGATATCTTTTGCGCCGAATTTCTTTGGTGGCTCAGCATCGGTCCCGGTTGGAGCCAGTTCAGGCTGCATAGCGTATAACACTTCTTTTTGAACAGCAGGCATATTTTCCATTTTACCTAAAGGCAAAAGACGGGTATAATACGCATTTGGAAAAGCGAGAATGATATGCAGGTGTTTTGAATAGGGCAAATAATTAAGAAAGGCATAAATGCCGGCAATATGCAGCCACCAGCAGGTTCTTTCCACGGCAACTAATCCGTCGTTGCTAATCCCATTTAATAATGGATGAAGGTATTTCGAAAAGATAAAATTACCTGTAGTATGTTCCAAATAATGCGCGACTCCTCCTGCCTGCAATACCGTGTCGCTGGCATTCAGGGTGAGGAATAAAGTCATCAGAACAATTTCTGTGATCAGTATATAATTGGCGTCGCTACGGGGCCAGCCATCGAGGTCCTTGCTGATGAAACGCCTTAATTTGATGATATTCCTCCGTATGAGGAATATGGCGCAGGCAATGATCACCAGTACGGCTAATACTTCAAACGCATTAATCAGAAACTTATAGAAGCCGCTAAGCAGAGGCACAAACAATCTGTGTGTACCAAATATTCCATCCAATACAATTTCCAGCACTTCTAAATTAATAATTATAAAACCGGCATAGACAAAGAAATGCAATAATGCCACCAGCGGATTGCGAAACATTTTCTTTTGGCCAAATGCCAGCAGCAAGACATTTTTCCACCGAACATTCGGGTTGTCGCTGAGGTTCTCTTCTCTTCCCAGGTTAATGTTTCTCCTGATCTCCCTTATTTTTCGGACGAAAAGCGAAATAGCAACGGCACTTAATAATATGAATAAAATTTGTTGTGCAATTTGCATAGCAATCAATTACAAATGCTAATTTACGTGTTGTAGCCGAAGAGTTTAAAAGTTTAAAGGTTAAAGATTTATGGCAGAGTCAAAGAATTATATTCTCGATCAGTCCCTGGCAGAAAAAAAGCTTCGTCGCATGGCGCTGGAAATAATAGAAAATAATGCCGGGGAGAAGGAAGTTATCCTGGCCGGCATAAAAGACAGGGGCAGCGTCGTGGCTGAATGCATTCGAAAGATGTTGTCCGAAATTGGTTCGATCCCGGCAGATGTTATCAGTATTTCTTTGGATAAGAAATTACCTAAAGAAGTTAGGGTCAGCAAGGCTATCGATTTCAACGATAAGGTCATCATTGTGGTGGATGATGTGGCTAATAGCGGAAAGACTCTGTTATATGCAATGAAACCATTTCTCGACTTCCAGCCAAGAAAAATACAGACACTGGTGCTGGTAGCCCGCAGTCATAATTCATTTCCTGTTCACCCTGATTATGTCGGCCTTTCTATTGCCACCACGCTACAGGAACACATATATGTAGAGGTTGCTGACGATAAAGTATTGGGTGCTTATATGGAATAGCTGATTGCCGTTTATCCTAAATTCATTTCCCGGCTGATTCTTTTTTCAGAATTTAAGCGTCCAAATCAGCCTTATGCCGGCTCAACTGAATGTCTTTCTTCTTCTTTTCGGTGGATTACAGGGTTTATTATTGGTGCTGTTTCTTGTTAAAAAGAAATTGTATTCCAGTGGCTATGTATTTTTGCTGCTTTATTTTGCTGTGATGTTGTTTCAGATCACCCTTAAAGTGATGAACAAATTATGGCTGATGCAAAATTGGGGATTCCTTTATGGTATTACTTATTTTCTTCCTTTATTATATGGGCCACTGATCTTTCTTTTTGCCAGGCAATTGTTATTCAATAAGAATTTACGAATTGGCTATTTACATTTCCTGCCGTTTGCATTCATGTCTATTTACCTGTTGTTCGAAAGGCAGTTTGGTTTTTCCAACCAGGGTATAAATTTTTTTTACAGGTCAGACACGGGAATGGTGATTCAACTGATAAGTCTCTCGGTGTATCATGGCGCGGCCCTCAATTATTGGATTAAGTACAGGAACTCATTGAAGAATTTTTTTTCGGAAACTCACCGCCTGCAGATGAACTGGATCAGGCAGTTGATCCTCGGCTCGTTCATCGTGTGTGCCATCATTGCTGTCGCCCTTCATTTAATTTATATTAATAATCCGCAGAGCCTTCCTTATCGTTATTGGTTCGCTGTTTTAACTGTTTTCATTTACTGGGTAAGTTATACGGCCCTGACGCAACCTTCTGTTTTTTCGGTCATTAAAGGATATGGCAAAGAAGAAAATCCGGCCGCACCTGTAATGCCGCAATTGGTCGTTCATCGCCCCTCGATGAAATATTCCAATTCGGGGCTTAGCAAGGAAGCTATTGGCGTCATCCAACGAACGCTAAAAAAGGTAACAGAAGAGCAAAAGCCCTATTTAAATCCAGAACTCACTATTAATGACCTGGCTGCATTAATAAAATGCAACCGTCACCACCTGTCGCAGGTGTTGAATGAGTCACTTAAGAGTTCATTTTATGATTATATAAACTTTTACAGAGTAGAAGAATCAAAACAATTATTGCTCAACACAGGCAAGGAGAATCATAAGATCGCCTCCATTGCTTATGATGCAGGGTTTAATTCTTTGTCTACATTCAATGACATCTTCAGAAAATATACCGGCACCACACCGTCGCAATTCCGAAAAGACCTGCAGCAGGTATCAAAACAACAGCGTGGGTAATGAGTTATAATGTATGAGCCGCTAATTATAATCCTTTAGAAAGCTTTAACAAAATGGATTTGAATTGTGTCCCGATCTTATCGGTCCGGGAGGAATCAGCCAGTGCACACGACTAACTTTAAATTCATAACTACTTTTTATGCTTCGAAACTTTATCCTTGTTGCTCTTCGCAATTTCCGGAGGCAAAAGTTGTTTTCCTTTCTCAATATGTTTGGGCTGGCGCTCGGACTCGCCAGTTCTATCCTCATTTTTTTGTATGTGAGTGATGAACTAAGGTATGATGTAATGCACCCGCATTACAATAACACCTATCGTGTTGGCAGCACCTGGTCAAATAGTGACGGACGCACGTTTGATAATACCAATTCTCCCGGATTTTGGGTAAAACATTTGAAAGATAACCGGACGGAAGTGTCGCATGCAGTGCGTATTGCCTATATCGGTTATCCTACGTCATTGAATTATAAAGCCAGGGAAAAGATCATCTTGACAGAAGAAATAAAATGGGCCGAGCCGGGGTTTGACATAGTGCTAAAGTTCGATCTGGTGAGCGGGAATAAAGCAAAGATTTTCGGGCATAACAATAGCATGGTCTTAAGCGAAACAGGAGCAAGAACGATATTCGGCCGTGAAAATCCAATAGGAAAAACAGTTACGGTGAAACACTTCTGGGCCACACAAGACCGGGAAATTGATTTGATGGTTACCGGTGTTTACAGGGATTATCCCTCGAATTCGCATTTTAAACCATTGTATATTTTAAATGTAAATGCATTGAGAGCTATTTACCCTGATTTTAGCCAATATATGGAAGGCACAAGATTTGGGGAGAATACCGGATTCTTTGAGAATTATATTGTGATGAATAAGGGGGCCGATACCAGGCCGGTAGAAGGAACACTAAAGGCCCTCGCGAAGCAGATGATCGAATCGGATTCCGTGGCCGTCGCAGCCGGATGGAAATTTGATCCTTTTCTTATCAAAATGTCGGACATGCATTTTGATCAGAAAAACCTATGGGAAAACGGCATCCGGGGAGATAAAAAATACCTCGCTATTTTCAGCGCAATTGCCTTGCTTATTATCCTTATCGCGTGTATCAATTATATGAACCTTGCTACAGCACGCTCGGCTAAAAGAGCCAAAGAAGTGGGCCTGCGCAAATCGCTTGGCAGCAACAGGGGAGAAATCGCAAAACAGTTTTTTCTTGAATCATTGTTAACTACACTGGGTTCATTGCTGATGGCTTTCTTATTGGTATTCGCCTTTCTTCGGCCTTTCAATCAACTGGCAGACAAAACGTTTACTGTCGGTTCACTTTTCAATCCCTATATGTTTGCTATCGTTGCAGGTATTGTTTTATTCATGGCCTTTCTTTCAGGAAGCTATCCTGCGTTTTACCTTTCTAAATTTAAACCGGTGGATGTCTTAAAAGGACAGATCATCAGGGGAAAAGGAGCGGAGTTTTTCCGCAAGAGCCTGGTCACCATACAGTATTTTGTGTCACTGGTATTGATCATTTGCACGTTTATCGCTATCAGGCAGATGAACCACATGCAAAAGACAAAATTGAATGAAGCAGGCAGCCAATTGTTATCAATCCGTTATGGCGGAATTGCCCCGCAGGAAAAATTTGCAACCTTTAAACACGAGGTGCTGCAGGACAGGGATATTGAACATGTCACGATGGCGAATCACCTGCCGCGACTGAATTATTTTGGATGGATAGGCACCAATGTTAAATTTCCTGAATTTAGCGATACAGAATTACGATGGAATCAATTAAATGTTGATTTTGACTTTCCAAAAACTTATCAATTGGAGTTTGTTGCAGGGCGTGACTTCAAGGAGGGAAATACAGCGGATTCCGGCTCGATGATCCTGAATGAGGCTGCTGTTAAAGCATTGAATCAACCTATTGATAAGATCATTGGCAGTACAGTAAAAAATGTGTTTGATACAGCGAAGCTTTTTAAGGTAGTTGGTATTGTTAAGGATTTTCCATTCCGGTCTATGCATCAACCGATCGAACCCCTGATACTGAATCCAAATCTTCATTTTATTGACAGGATCGCCTATGTAAAGATACCTGCCGGAAAATTCAGTGAGAAAATGGAGTTTATTGAAAAGAAATGGAAAGAGGTTTTTCCCAATATCGGCTTTGATCACTGGTTCCTGAACGATGAATTTAACCGGATGTATCTGGTAGAAAAGAGGGTGTCGGCACTGGGAAAAGTTTTTGCGTTGCTGGCGATACTGATCACTGTGCTGGGGGTTTTTGGTTTGGCTTCGTATACAGCAGAGCAAAAAACAAAAGAAGTGGGAATCAGAAAAGTATTGGGAGCCGATATAATGCAAATTGCGGGGATGTTCTTATCTCTTTTTGTAAAGATTTTTCTTGTAGCCTCGCTGATCGCTATTCCTGCTGCTTACCTCGCATCGTATAAATGGCTTGAGGATTTTGCTTATAAGACGAGCATCAGCCCGGTGGTATTCATTGCCAGCCTTATGGGATTATTGTTGATAACGCTGATCACAGTAGGCTATGAAGTTTGGAAGTCGGCCGTTGCAAATCCTGTTAAGTCATTGCGAACGGAGTAAAGCAACATTCATTGCGACTGCTACCACTACTGCTAGATCCGGTAATGCATATACGGAAAATTTTTTTGTCAATTCCTGCTATTTAGTCGAAGCATGAAAAAATGCAATTAAAATTCATGCGATTTCATCGATATTGCCGCTCATAAAAATTTTATCTCTTCAAGAACTATTTTCTACACCTTGAAAACGCAAATAGCAGTAAACACAACAGTCATTATTTTATTACGCGAAACTAATTGACGATGTTCTCCTGCATTATGCCGCAAAAAAATATTTACCTAAAACTAATTGAGTAATGAAAAAATTAATTTTTATTATTATTTCATGTTTATTAGCCACCATTTCTTTTTCCCAGATTATGCCATTGACGCTTGAGCCTGATGGTGGTAATAAAAAAGCCAGCGTATCCGAACAGATAGGAATCGTTAAAATCGCAATTACATATAGTCGCCCGGGAGTAAGGGGCCGTGAAGGAAAGATCTGGAATACGCCGGTAGCTCATTATGGTTTTGCCGACCAGGGTCACGGCACCAGTTATGCTGCGCCGTGGAGGGCGGGAGCTAATGAAAATACTACTATGTCTTTTTCTCATCCCGTAACAATCGAAGGTAACGTGTTGCCTGCCGGGACATATGGTTTCTTTATTGCATTGGGTGAAACAGAAAGCACACTGATCTTTTCCAAAGTGAATAACTCATGGGGGAGTTTTTATTATGATTCTACCCAGGATGCACTGCGGGTAAAAGTAAATAACGAGGAATTGGATGAAAGTGTTGAATGGCTAAAGTATGAATTTACCGAAGAAACCTCTAGCTCTGCCGTCATTGCCATGTCATGGGAGAAAAGACGAATTCCTTTTAAGGTGGAAGCTGATGTACAAAAATTACAGATCGAGGCTTTCAAAAGCGAATTAAGAACAACCCGACCATTTTACGATTTCATGGCAGCAGCGAATTACTGCATCGCCAACAACGTTGAATTGGAACAGGCATTGGACTGGATGGACAGGGCAATTTATTTCCGTATTATGGGGGTTAAAAATTTTCAGACCTTAGGTACTAAAGCGGCGGTGTTAATGAAACTGAACCGGATGGATGAAGCCAAAAAAATTATGGGGGAGGCGATACCCATGGGAACGGTAAATGAAGTTCATCAGTATGCCCGGACCCTTGTGAATGCAAAAGAGGCAAAAGAAGCATTCAAAATATTTAAGATGAACTATGATAAATTTCCCAATCTATATACTACAAATATCGGCATGGGCAGGGCTTATTCGGCAATGTCTGACTACAAAAAAGCTCTTGGGTATATAATGGCTGCTTTGCCGCAGGCGCCGGATGAGGGAAGTAAAGCCAGGACTGAAGCCATGATAAAAAAACTTGAGGACGGAAAAGATATCAATCTTTAATCGTTCAGGAGTTTATTCATTCCGGGTATAAAAAATCGCTTTCTGAATTATCGGATTCACTTCCGGATTGATCGGATCGGTAGAAATCGCTTTAGCAATTGACTATTTTTAGCAAAATGATTTTATCATGCGGTCATTTTGCATTGCATTACTTTTTTTCCTGGTTGTAAAGACCGGATCTCTCAGCCCAACCCCCGCCATCTCGAGGAAATTACTTACGACAAAACAAGGGGCAGGTTGCTGCTTTATGGCGGATCTGTCCCCAAGGCGCCTCCAGCCACTGGAATTGAACTCAGTAATGAAGTATGGGGATGGAAAAATAATAAATGGAAACTGTTAAAATGAAAAGATCATGAAGATCGAATTTTTAATCGTGTCACTGTTATTCGGAATTTGCTCTTTTTCGCAGGGCAATCAATCTTCTTCACCAATAGATCCCTTAAGCTTCAGCGTGGTCCTGGATGACCCGGGAATGAAAACAGTGGTGGTCAAAAAAGATATTACTTATCTGAAAGATGAAAAGGGTAGTTTGAATATAGATATTTATTCACCACCCAACCTGAAGGTAAATGAAAAGAGGCCGGCCGTCATTTTTTTAAATGCGATAGGCGAAAATGCAGGTCAAAGAAAAGTGAAAAGCTGGGGCATTTATACAACGTGGCCGCAATTAATGGCTGCGCAGGGATACATTGGCATATCAATGGAAACTGACAGAGACAGGATACAGGAATCAATACAAGGGCTTTTTAATTTTATTTCAGAGAAAGGAATCGATTATTATATAGACAAAGAGAGGCTGGGCGTATATGCGGCTTCGGCCAATGTAAGGCAATCTGTCGTCTACCTGATGGGTGCCAAAGCATTTAAAGGAATTAAGGCGGCAGTGTTGTATTATGGAAGCCCCCCTGATGGTCCATTCCGTAAGGATCTGCCCGTGTTGTTCGTAATCTCAGAAGGCGATGTTAGCCGCAATGGCTACAGCAATTTATGGGGAGAGGTGTTAAAGAACAATGCTCCCTGGACAATTAAGATGGGAACAGGGATGCCTCATGCCTTTGATGCGTATTCAGACAATGACGAAGCAAGAAAAGTGATCAAAGAAACTATTTCCTTTTGGAAAAATCATCTTGACCCGGTACCTGCCCCCTCCTGGGAATATTCAAAAGCCAGGGATATACTGGGGTCCGGACAAATGGATCGCCCCAAAGCGCTCAGTTTACTAAAATCACTATCGGAAGAGTACCCCCGTGATATCAATACCCTTTCATTTTATGCGAACACCTTAACACAGGCTGAAAATTTTGAAGAAGCTATCAATGTGTATAAGAAAATACTTGCCATAGATCCTAACCATGTTCCATCAATGTTAGCATTGGCTGCGTTATCCTATTCTCAAAATAAGAATGAAGAAGCAGAAGGATTTATTTCGAAAGCTGTCAATTCAGGTGCAATGAAAAGGGATGACTATGCCCAGCTTGGCTACCGGTTGTTGGTTGCCAATAAGAATAAAGAGGCTGCCGTATATTATGAAAAGGCAATTGCGATGGAACCCCGCAATTTCGATTATTATAACCTGGCCTGTGCCTATGCAAAACAAAACGACCGGGATAATGCTTTGCAAGCGCTTAGTAGTTCGATAAAGGGCGGTTACGGCACAAAGCAACAGATAGAAAGTGACACTGATTTTGATTTGATACGATCAGATGAAAGATTTAAGCAGCTGGTAAGTTCTATTAAGTAGAATATAAAAACAATAAATGCGTGAGCTCAGCTTATTATTTCATTGTGCCCGGGAAAATTTTATTTGGCCTATTGGCGACTGCAGGCCTGATCAATTGCGGATCAAAAAAAGAAAATGAGATAGACTATCTCGGTCAAAAACCGCCTGGTATGGTGGCCCAACTTTTCGCACCTGGCATTGTAAGCACCAACTCCTACGAGCATAGCGCACCCGCATTCTCTCCGGATGGAAGTGTTGTTCTCTGGACGGTAGTAGACACTACATTCCGGAGTTATTTGTTAGAAATGAAGTATGAAAATGACGCATGGTCAAAACCTCAAAGACCACCATTTGCAGACTCAACTGCTGATGATTACTATCCTTCTTTTTCGCCGGAAGGGAAGAAATTATTCTTCAGTTCACGACGAAAAGCTCCACCCGGTTATCCGAAAACCGACGATATCCGGATCTGGGAAGTAGAAAGAATTCAAAAAGGATGGGGGAAACCGGTGCCGTTTGATACGACCATTTCAAAAGGGCATGAATATGCCCATTCCGTGACAAAATACGGGACGTTATATTTCTCTTCTAGGCAGAGTGGTGGGACAGACTTTGATATCATGAAATCAGAAAAGCTAAATGGCTCCAACACCCAATCAATTTTACTTCCGTACAGCGTTAATAGTGTGGATTATGAAGACGGGCCGTGTATTGCTCCTGATGAAAGCTTCCTGATTTTTGAATCACAAAGACCGGAAGGAATAGATGGCGGCCTTGGTTTATACATTTCGATCAGGCATGAAGATGGTCGTTGGAGCATGCCGGTTAATATGGGACCCAAAATTAATTCAGGAAAGGGAGAACGATTCGCAAGAATTTCACCGGACGGTAAATACCTGTTCTTTGGCAGTTTTCGGAACATGTCTGCTGATAACCGTGGAGCAGACATTTATTGGATTGAAGCCAAAGTCATAGATGAACTGAGAAATAATGAAACGGCTAAGACGAAAATTGAACAGTCGCTTGGCGATGAATTAATAAAGGCATTGAATAAAAATGACACTACAGGTTCGGCTGGTTTATTAAAACAATGGCTCAGTTTATATCCCAACAGCCTTGACGCTACCGTAGTTTATGGTTCCATCCTGCGAAAACAGCAACGTTATTCAGAAGCGGAACAATTTCTGAATAACAGCACAAAGCAGTGGAATGAAAATGTAAACATCATCATGGAGAAGGCGCTGGTACAGTTTGCCCTTAACAAAGATGAGGAAGCCGTCAGATTTTTATCCCCAGTTCTTGAAGATGGAAACCAACTGCGGGAGAAGTATCTCTATTTATCGAATTCACTGTTTGATATGGCAAAGTTTGAACCAAGCGATGAATATTTTGAGAAGGCAATGTCCATCAGTTCCCACGGCGTTTTCTGGTACAACCGTGCCTGCGGTTATACGCACATTGGTCACAAGGACAAAGCCTTCAGGGCTCTCAACAAAGCTGCAGCTCTTGGCTACAACGAACAGAAAAAATATGAAGCTGACCCGGACCTTGTACCGCTCAAATCAGATGCAAGGTGGAGCCTGTTGATGAAGAAATTGAAATAAAAGGGAAAACTCTCAGGGAAACCAGGCTTGCAGAAGAGAGGGAAACTGCCAAAAGAAATAGGTAAGACAATAGTAATACCCCCAAACTTTATGATGACATCAAACATCAATAAGAGTATGCGAAATAAAATTCATTTAACCCTATTGCTTTTGATAAGTGTATGTGCGATTCATGCACAAAAAAAAGAGGTATCCAATTATCAACCCTATTTTTCCGCGGTCATTGTGCACAATATAGATTCTTCCACAGCATGGTACCAATCTGTCTTTGATTTGAAAGTCAGGAATCGTATTAATGATACAGAAAGGGGTTTCAGGGTCATGATCCTGGAATCTTCGACCTTTTTGCTGGAGCTAATCGAAAACAAATCCTTTTTGCAACAAAAGAAAATACTTGCAGATCAACCGCAGGGAACGAGAATAGAGGGGTTTTTCAAAATTGGTTTTAATGTGCCCGATATCGATGCCTGTTTAAAACATTTAGCCGGTCTGAAAATAATTCCCGAAAGAATATATACAGATTCAGATACCAAGAAGAGAAATTTCCTGATTGAGGATCCAGATGGAAACTTGTTGCAATTTTTTGAATAATGACAACAAAACGGGAAAAAACAACGGATGAAAAAATACATAAGTGTGATTGTTTTTGCAACTCAAAGTATCTTTCTAGGGTTTGGACAGACAAATCCGATGTTTAGTAACCTGCCTGTCGGGAAATATGCGGTTGGATTCAGGATAGTAACATTGACAGATAGCTCCCGTGTTACAAAACCATTATATAACTATTTTGGAGAGAAAGAAACCGGCGATCGTTATCAAAGAATTTCAATACATATTTGGTATCCCGCAAAATCAAACACCGGTAATGGCGTTCTTAACTATAATGATTATTGCTACAACCATCTTTTAAGCAGCACGTTTGAGCAAATAGATGAAGAGAGAAGATCGGGAATGGTGAATAGCATGCGCAATTCCTTTGAAGGTTTTTTTGGAAAGATAAAAGATGAAGAATGGCAGCGGGTTCTAAGTACGAAAATGCTCGCTCAGAAAGAAGCCATTCCATTGCCGGAAAAATTTCCACTACTCATCGGGGAGCTCAGGCCATTATCGACCACTGTTACCAATGAAATGATGGCAAGCAATGGCTATGTAGTGGCAATGGCGGTATCTACGAGCGGACGAATCCCTTTGGGATATATCGCGGATGTCACCGATATGCAACATACCATCGCTTACCTGGCCGGCACCGGTTTGATCGACGAAAACTCAATTGGGACGTATGGATTCAGTGGTTCTGGTTTTCCACAGGTTTTATTGGCAATGAATGATCCGCGCATCGGGGCACTGGCAGATATTGAAAGTGCATTGTATGGGGAAGGGATATGGAAATTATTTTCATCAAGTAATTATTATGATATTTCAAAGTTAAGAGTGCCCTTTCTGCATATTTATGGGAAATATCTTGGTCTTTCTGATGTAAAGTTTGATGAATTCCTCAATACAAGGTATTCGCACAGGTATCATTTATTGCTCAATCAGTCGCGGTTGCATCATTGGGATGTAGCTACTGAAGGAAGAGCGTCCACTACTGTAGTGCATTTCCGGGGAGATCTGGAACAGGGTGTTAAGGCATCCTTTGAACTGGCCAATCTCTACTTGCTTCACTTTTTTAATGCAGCATTGAAAAAAGAACAGCCCTCTAAAAGACTGCTCGATAATAAGTTCGCAATTGAGGGTTATAACGATACACTCTGGAGCATCCGTCAATACCCGGCACTGCAGCCACCGCCGGATAAGTTGCAGTTCGAAGAATTAATTAAGCGAAAAGGAATTGATGAAGCGATAACACTGGCCCGCCATTTTCGTAAGGTTGATTCAACAGCCGATTTCATTCATGAAAATGCATTAAATCATGTTTCCCAAATATTGCAGGAAAAAAATAAATTAAAAGACGGAATAGAACTGATGCACTTGGCTACAGAATTCTATCCTGACCGGGCATGGCTTTGGCGTAATCTTTCGGGAATGCAGGAAGCGGATGGCGACATTAATGGTGCTATTCAAAGTTGCGAAAAGGTGTTAGAGTTATTAAAAGATATTGAAGTCACGGGGCTATCATTTGATCAACGTATAAAGAGGTCGGCAATGGAAACGCTGAAGCGACTCAAAAAAAATTAATTTATCGACTACTTTTATTCCATGTATAAATACGACATACTATATACTTGTCAATTCCTGCTAATTTTACCGAAACGGTGCATCGGCTATACCAACGGCTATGTCTTTTGAATAAAGCAGCATAGCTTGCATATATGGGAGCTTTTTTCCACACCATCACAGAAGAAAACAAACTGAGCCTGAACAAGAATTCTGACGCCGACATGGTGTATTATTCTCAATTGAATGAATGGTTTACCCGCAATGCGTTCCGAAGTTTCAGCCTAAAATATGTGATAGACAGGTGTATCTGGTATAAGGCAGGAAATAAAGAGCATGCTGTGCAAGAAGGGAATTTTTTGCTGGCCTGTAAGCAACCGGACGTAAACGCCTATTTTGACTCGAAAGCTGTTGTAAAAAGTATTTGTATCGATATCTGCCCGGCGACGGTCGCTGAAGCTTTCACGGTATTGACCGAGCAGAACGATCACCATTTCGACAACTACCTTGCCGGTTATTTCAAGACGCCTGAATTTTTCGAAACTGTTTGCCCGGTAAAGGGATCTCATTTTAATAAAAAACTGGATGACCTTGTTGCTGCTATTCGAAAGGGCCATGTGGAGGACCATGTCGACAAAGAATGGTTTCTTGACCTGGTGGAAAAGATCATTTTCCATGAATACGGAAACTTTCTCGCCCTGAACGGAATCCGGTCTGTAAAGATGGAAACAAGAAAAGAAATATTGCGCAGGCTGAAGATGGCAAAGCAGTACATGGATGACGAATTTTTGAACATCGAGGAGATCAACCATGTCGCAACTATCTGTAACATGTCTGAATTTCATTTTTACAGGTCATTCAGGCAGGCATTTAATACAACACCATATCAGTATATTTTAACCAGGCGATTGGAGCTCGCAAAAGAATTGCTGGCCTCCGGTGAGTTATCCATTACTCAAATTGCAGGGTGTTGCAATTTTCCCGATGTCTTCACATTCAGCAAGGCTTTTAAGAGACATTTCAACATTGCACCTTCGAATTTTCTTGCAGTTCGTCAGTAGCAGCGTGTTGTCTGTAAAACTTTGCCGAACGTTTGTCAAGAAAGCAGTTTATGACAAAGTTTTTGTGTGATTAGTTTTTAATTTTAGT
>Ga0105252_10000937_pt1 | contig 15047 bp, 8 predicted proteins | sample EasRivMeERMZT100_FD_89675 | JGI IMG/M metagenome (GOLD analysis project Ga0105252, IMG submission 89675) | Soil microbial communities from meander-bound floodplain in the East River, Colorado, USA - East River MetaG ERMZT100 | ecosystem: Environmental > Terrestrial > Soil > Floodplain | place... | reverse complement strand
CGTGACCAGTATGCGCCGACCAGCCCGGCGATTTCCCGCATCGGGTCGTCGCCCGAAAGGGCTTCGGCGAGGTCGTTGACACCCCACGCCTTGCCGCGAGCGTGCAGCACGGCGATGTCCTGCGCCGAGGTGATCTTATCGACGCCCAGCGGCACGACATCGGACAAAATTTCTTCGACGCCGGTCAGGTCTTTCCAGAACGGCATGGCGAGCGTTGTGCCGCCCTTCATGCCGAAAACGTTTAGCTCGCCGACCGTCTGGATGATGCCGCTTTCATAGAACGCGGACAGGGCAGTCGTCCGCTCAACCACGTAGGGGTTGAAGATCGCGGGAACGATGACATCAGCAATTTTTGTAGCGGCCATAGGTGCAGTCCTCCTTGGTTGGCCATGATTTGAAGCATGAACCAACCGAAGTCATTGACCGTCCGGCTGGGGGGGACACTTCGTTCTGCCATTAGCCGAGAACAAATGTCCTATGTAGTCTGGTCGCCCGCCATTAGCCGAGGCAACCCTTACGCAGCAAGAATTCTATCGATTTCCGACTGCGTGCGCCCCGCTGCTTTCATGAAGCGACGGGCCTTGTCCTTGTCGGATTTGATGATGCGGCCCTGTTCCGTCATGTTGAAGGCTTCCTTCGACCACGGATTTATTTCAGAACCCCGACCGTTGCCAGACCCATGGCTTCCTGAGCCTTTGGCTGGCGTAACGAACGGTTTACCATCGTCCGACTTAGACCAATTTTCCACGAATTTATCTATGTCTACCTCACCGAGGTCGGTGTCAACGACGGCGTGGCGCTTGCCATCGTCGCCCTTGCGCACCTTCACGGAACTGCGGAGCAGGGCACGGGTCGCGCCCATGAATTCCTTGGCGATGCCATTTTTAACCAGCGCTTCGGTCAGGCCGCCGTCCACAAGCGTCGCGTGGATGAGGTCGTCGCGTTCCTTGATTTCCTCTTCCTTGGCCCGCAGGTCGGCCACGCGCTTCGCCTCAGCGTCGCGCAGGCGCTGCTCATAGCGCTCGCGTTCCTTCTGAAGCTTCTGCTCGGTGTCCTTGTCGCGATTGGGGTCGTTCTTCAGCGTCTCAAGCTCGGCGGTGATGTCCGCGTAGCGCGCCGGGTCGAAATCGTCAGGCAAGCCTGCGGTCTTGGCTTCCAGATTGGTGACCCTGTCCTGAAGGGTCTTCTTTTCCCGCTTGAGCGTAGCCAAGGCCGTGGTCAGTGAATGCAGGGCGGTATGTGAGGTGAGGGTGTTGTCCAGATCAAGGTAGAACTTGCCGTCTTTCTCAACATACTCGCTGGCAAAAGCCGCAGGAATATCTTCGGCTTTATCAATGACCGCACGCAGTGCCACGCTATCAATTCTCCCTAAGTCGTCGTGGGCTCGTCGTCGCCTTCCACAGGCTCGTCGTCGCCATCCACGGGCTCGTCGTCATCCTCTACGGGCGCGTCGTCGCCTTCCACAGGCTCGTCGTCACCCTCCACAGGCCGCTTCGGGTCGGGCACTTTCACTTCGTCATCGTCGCGAATACCGGGACGGCCCATGAAAAATTCCCCTTGATCTGCACCTGCTTGGAAGCGTGCGAAACATACGCTTCAAGGCATTGCTTTGGCTAGGGTTTATTTTTCGGCTTTAGGTGCGGGTTTTCCTCACCCTGATAGGCGAGCTTGTTGGGGTCGCCTTCGGGGTCGTCATTCACCAGCACCTCGCCGGGGTTGAGCGGCACGATGCCGTCCATCGACCAGTCACCAAACCGTTGGGAACCGGGATAGGGCTCGGGCGCGGGCGGCAGGTCAGGGAAAAATTGTCTCGGGTTGGGTATCGGGTTCTTTGCCATGGTTCCTCTTATACGATCCTTTATGAGTTTCCGCCAGCATTGGTCACGATTTCCACGTCGATGACATCGATCTTGCTGTAACCGCCGACGCTCATGTTCTCGGTGGTGCTGACATATTTGAACCGCGTGCCGCGCGCCGTAATCACTTCCGCCTCATCCGCCATGGCGCTTTCAACACTGTAGCGCCGGCTGATGAACGCTGCATTGGTGCCCTTGGGCACGCGCACGCGAAACAGCACCCTGTTGCCAGTGATGGCGGAATACCCGGCAAAGGTACTCAGCGAAACGTTGGGGTTGTGCGACATGCTGGCATAGCCCATGTCGGGAAATTCCAGCGGGGGCGGGATGTTGTTGAAATTGTCGATTTCCCCACTTGTGCCGATGCCCCGCCACAAGATGGCATCTTCCTTGGTCGCGCTCATGATGCCGTCCAGACTTTGGACGTGGGTCTTCCTGTGCGGGCTCAAGGCATCGTAGCCCTTCTTGCGCAGCGTGCTGTTGATTTCGTCGTAACCGCTGGCCGTATAACTGGCCACCGCCTGATTGCTCGGGCTGTTGAAGGGCAGACCCACGGCCTTCCGGGTCTGTTCCATGATATCTTTCTTGTTTGGTGCCGACAGGCTGGTAAGGCCCGCCGCCTTGCCCCAGCGTGTCGTGTTGTCCTTCCAGTCGGCAGGCTGCGACTGCTCGTAATGCACTTTGAACTTGTTCGCCTTGGCGGTCGCCGCCGCTGCCGCCTTTAGCTGCGTTTCCGCCGCCTGAACCTGAGCGAACTTGGCCTTTTGCGCCTCAATCGCCGCCTTCTGCTCGGGCGAGACGAACTTGACATGCCCATCGTCAACCATCTGTTGCAGGGCCTTGGCCTGCTCAGGTTTGGTCAGCGTGGTTGACTGAAAATATTTCTCAAGGGTCTTGGTCTTGGTGCCGCCCTTGGTCGCATCGATGTTGTAGAATTTCTTGTATTCGTTCGTGCCCTCTTTGTAGGGGTTGCTCGGCGCGGTCACCGTCACGTCCCACTTGGCATGGTCGGCTATCGGGATGTCCGCGAGCTTGGTGACGACCTTGGGCACGTTGGTCACCATCGTAGGCGCGCTGGAAGAGCCCATCTTGACGATCTTCAGTGCGCCACCCGCGACGGCTGCGTCGATAAAATCGTCTATGTCCTTGTCGGTCGGATTGTGTAGCTGCTTCTTCAGCGTCGCCTTGTATTCGGCAACAGTGTACTGATCCGCATATTTGCCGGGGCCGGTTGCGAGAACAGCATCGTCGGCCAACCCGCCGGGCGTCTTCTTCATGACAGGCGCTGGGGCAGGCGCGGGGGGGGCAGGCGCGGGTGCTTTCGGCTGCACCACCCACTCACCGCTTGCCAGCTTGTTGTTGATACCCGCCGCGCTGGCAATGGGCATGGCATCATTTGCGACGCTGTCCTTGAGGGTCTTGACCGACAGCACTTTGCCCGCGCTCGTCAGGATGGTGTCGGTGTCGTCCAAATCGCCTATTTTTGGCGGCACTGCCGCTGCGGGGGCAGGTGCAGGGGCAGGTGCGGGAGCAGGTGCAGGCTCCGGGGGCTTGGGCGCGGGGGCCGGTGCGGGTTTGGGCTTAGGTGCAGGCCCGGCAGGCGCGGGCGTCAGCGGCGGCCCCAGCTTCAGCTTGTTCTGGGTGATGAGGTTTTGCACCCCGGCATCGTCCATGCCTGTGATGGTCTTGTACTGGGCCACCGTGTACTTGGTGGTGCTGGTCAGGCCCGACGCGGGCGAATGCACCGACACCGTGTCGGTGTCCTTGAAGGTGATCGCATCCGCAGCCGCCGCCTTGGCCGGTGCTGGTGCCGGCGGTGCGGCCTTCGGTGCCGGTGCCGCCTTCGGCACGAACTGCAACAGATCGTCGTCAATCTGCTCATTCAAAATCTGGTCGGCGTCGGCGTCGTCTATGCCCTCTTTGATCTTGTAGTCGGCGACCGTGTACTTGTTGCCAAGCCACGTCTCCACCACGTCGTCATCCTTGAATTTGATCGCCGACTTCGCGGGCGTGTCCGGGGCTGGCCCGGCAGGCTTCGCCTTCACCGTCCATTTGCCCGTGGCAATCATTTCATCCGCGTCTTTGATGCCTACCGCATCAAAGTTCGCCTTCATCTCACCGACTTTGTACTCAGTGCCCCACTGCCCAACGATGATGTCGTCATCGTCCAGATCGGCGAGGGCCTTCTTGGCCAACGCCGCCGGGGCACCTTGTCCCGTCTGTGACTTCGCGGTCGTCAGCCCCAGCCCCGTCGCCGCCGTTTCAAAGTCATCATGGTTCTGGCCCGCCGTGAACGGGTTCTTGGTGATGACCCCCAGCTTCGCATCGTCCGCCTTCATGTGCGCGGCTATCGTGCCGGGACTGAACGTGCCGTTCTCCATGGCGGCCAGATCGGCGGGGTGGTGGACGCTGATGAACCCCTTCTTCAGGTCGTACATGATGTGATTTTGGCCAGCCACCTTGTCGCCCACGGCTTCGTGGAACTGAGCGACGGTCATGCCATCCTTGTACTGCGCGAAATCGGCGTTCGCCTTGGTGCCCGGCTTCTTCGGGTTGTGCGGCACCTGCATCTTGATGATGTCTGTCGGCTTCACCCCCTTGATCTTGCTGGTGATGAGGTAGTCCGACTTCTTCAGCAACGAGGGCTCAGCCGATGAGCCGAACTGCTGGCCCGTGGGCGATACCAAAAAGTTCTTCGGCGCGGGCGCTGCGGGGGCAGGCGCGGGCGCTGGCGCGGGTTGACCGGGAACCTGCGGCTTGGGTGCCGGCGCACCCGGAACCGCGTCACCGGGCTTCGGCAGCGTCTGCGCGACGGCAGGCATGGGCGGCTTGCCTGTGCCCGCGCCGGGTCGCTGCGCAAGCTGCATCGGGTCATGGACGGTGATGAACCCCTTCTTGAGGTCGTAGGCCAGATGCTCGGCCCCTTTCGCGCCGACGCCACCTTTGGCGGCCATGGCGGCCTTGAACTCGCCGACCGTCATGTTGTTCTTGTATTGAGCGAAATCGGTCGCCGCCATCGTCCCCGGCTTCTTCGGGTTCTCGGTGACGTGCAACTTGATGATGTCGCTGTCCTTGAGGCTCTTGGTCTTGCCCGGCCCGTAAGTCTCAGCCTTGAATTCCTCGCTGCCCGGCTTGTGCAGGAAGCGGCCCGTCATCTGGTCGCGCTTGTGCTTGGCCTCGTCCCACTTGAACTTGGCGAGCGCCGCACCCTTGGAAATCTTGCCCTTGGCCTTGGCAAGCATCGGGCTCTTGGACAAGCGCGACAGGCGTGCCATCAGCCAAGCAGCCCTTCGGGCAATTCAAAGCCAAGCCACTTGGCCTCGTCGTCATCGGTTATCTCATAGTGCCCTTCCTGCAATTGCGTGCCTGCGGGCAGCATGGCCATCAACTCGTCACGCATCATCATGTCGTGGCCCAGCATCTCGGGTGATTGTATCAGCACGGGGTAAACCTCCTCCCGCACGTCGGTGACGTGAACCAGTGTCGTCATAGGAAACCTGCCTTTCGGTAATAATTCTCCATCCAGTCACTCAGCCCCTCTTCCCGCATCAGCCTGCCCAGCGTTGACTTGGCATCGCTGACCCACCTGCGTCCCCCGGTCATCGTCATCTCAGTGGCAGAGGCCCACAATTCGGTGTCCGTATCGACGAAATATTGTGCCCATTTCTCTTCGTGCGTCTTGTTGGGGATGGCCCAATATTTCTGACGTATCCTCTTGCCTATGGCCACGAATTCGGGGTGTGCCCCACCACGCCCGGAAGCAGTCAAGCGCTCCGCATAGTCCAGTTGATGGCCCATTTCGTGAGCGATGATCGTCGTGTGGTGCTGCTCTTGGTCTTCCGCCGACCAGCCCATCGTCTTGAACGCCTTCTCGGCCTTTTTGCTTTTATCCTCAAAGAAGCTGACGCGCTTGGTGAACGGGGAATAAAACGCCTCCGCACCTTTCGCCTTGACGAGGCCCTTTACCGAGGAAAATTTCCCGTACACCTGTGGCTTGCCGATGGCCAAGGCCGCATTGACGAACTTGGTCGGCAGCTTGTTCATGCGCTCAACGAATTGCGCCTTGTATTTCGCACTGGCCAGACCATCCGAAAACGACACATCCGCTTCGGTGAGCTTGACCTTGGGCGGGGGCTTCGGCTTCGTCTTCCACGCACCGGAAGCTATTCTGGCATTCACGGCAGCTATGGCGTCAGGGTCAGTGAGCTTCTTGAAATAACCGGCATTCATTTCGGAACTGGGGCCGATGGCAATGATGTCATCGTCATCCAGATCGGCGAGGGTCTTCACCTTCGGCGTCGTGGCAGCGGGTGGCGCAGGCGCGGATGGCTTGGGCACCACAAGCTGCGGCTTCGGCCCGCCCGGCGTCACATCGATGATCTTCACCGGAACCCGGATGCCGCTGGCCAGCCCCGTCCAGATGCGGCTTTGCCCGGCCATCAGGCGCAGCGTGTTGCCACTCTTCAGGACAATCGGGGGCGTGGTCACGCCGTTGAAGAACCTGTCCCTGATCGCCTTGGGGTCACGGCGGTGGCCTATGCCATATGTGCCGCTATGAGCGTTCACCTCATTGAAGGTGGGCAATTTCTTCATGTTGACGGTGGTGTAGCCGAGGTTGTCATACTCGTCGTCTGACAGGTACGTCAGCGGCGCTTCCTTGTAGCGCTGGTTGAAATCGGCCTGATCCTTGATGGTGTTGCCACCCTTGCCCTGAACCCACGCATGGCCACCGTACTGGTGATATTCCTTCTTGAATTCCCACTCTAGGCCCTTGTCGCCCTCGTCGGTCATCTTGCCGGCTGGCATATCCATCAGTTCTTCAGCCTTGAAGCGATGGTCGTTGGGCATCGGCTTCGGCAGGCCCTGACCCAGCACGACATCAACCTTGGGCTCTACGGGCGCAGGCGGGGCCGCTGGCGCGGGTTTGGGCGCGGGGGGTACTTCCGGCTCGGGTTTGGGCACGACAGGCGCTGGCGGCTCTGCCTTGGGCGCTGTAGGGGCAGGCGGCTCGGCTTCCGGCTTCAGGTGCGCAGCCGCGATGTCCTTGTCGCGCTGCTTGTTCAGGAACTGGCCCAGCTTGCCCTTCGGGGCCAGCACCACGGCCTCGCTCTCCCAGCCGTGGTCTAGCGGCGTGCCGCCCGTGCGCACGGCGGTGTAGTAGCGCGCAACGCTGGTGTCGCCTTCAAAGTCGCCCGCGAACCCGGTTATCCGAACCTTGAGCCCGGTTTCCTCGTAAGCTTCCTTGATCGCATTGGCCTGTAGGTTCAGGCCCTTTTCCTGTGAGCCCTTCGGGAACGTGTGCTTGTAGCCGCCGTATGCGCCCTTCGGCTTGGCCAGCCAGACGCGGCCATCGGGCTCAACGATCAGCACGCCGGCACCGGCCTTCTTGCCCTTGGTGACCAGCGGCGGTTCGACCAGACCGGGCATCTGGCCTTCGACGTTCACCCAGTCATCATCGGCAGGCGGCTTCCATGGCTTCAGCGGAATGCCGTTCAGGTCCGGGTCGGTGATCGTGCCGCCCTTGGTGTAGGTCACCACTTCGTCGGACACGACCGGCTTGGCCGGCGCTGCTGGCGCTTCCGGGGGCTTCGCGGGTGGGGGCGGCTCCACCTCCACCTGCTTAGGTGGTGGAGGTGGTTCGACCTCCACTTTCTTAGGCGGTGGAGGTGGCGGGGCCACCTCATCCTTGATCGCCTTCAGCCGCCCGGTCGCGCCCGCCGGATTGATTTCCGCCACCGTCGAAGTCGTGGCCGCCTTCATCGCCTTGTAGTCGGCAGGATCGTGAACGGTGATGAAGCCGTTCTTGCGATCATAGGCGATGTCGCCGTTCCAGCCGCCCTTGGCCTTGAACTCGGCGACGGTCATGCCGTCTTCGTACATGGCGAAGCGCGCTTCGGACGCCGTGCCCGGCTTCTTCGGGTTCGCGGCGACGTGCAATTTGATCTGGTCGTTGCCGTTCACGCGCTTGGTCTTGGCGGTGGCCAGCCATTCGGCCTTGTTGGGGCTGTCGGTGGAAACGGCGTGCTTGCCGCCCTTGAGGCCGACGCCCATGCCGACGCTCTTCTTGGGCGCGTCGTTCCCCGCGCCGGGCTTGTCCGCGAACTTCCCGGAAATGTCGCGCTTGTGCTTCTGCTCTTCGAACTTGACGCGGGCGCGCACCGCGCCCCCGGCGAGCTTGACGCCGCCTTTCTTGGCAAGACGCGGGCGACGGGCCATCAGACACCCCCCAGCGAGACGTAGCCCTCGCGGACGGCTAGGTCACGGTCAGGCGCAAATACGTAAGCCACGCCGAGCGACCCGCCGATGGAAAAATAGCGGGTCATGCTCCCCGGAATGTTCATCGATACCGTGTAGGCTTCTCGGGTCGCGCTGTCGTTGAAGCTGTCGGCCACGTAGCCAGCGCCGAGGGAACCGCCGATGGAATATTGCCTGATCTGGGCGACCAGCGCCGGGACGGTGAAATATCCCTCGCGCGTGCTGAAGTCGCAGTAGGCTTCACCAACGAACCCCACCCCGGTTGCACCGCCGATTGGGTACTGCCGCGCCATCAGACAACCACGGGCTTGGGGTCGATGTAGAACGTTGACGATACCTTGGCGGCGTTGATGTACACCGTGATCGGCCCCTTCTCCTGCGGGGTGAAGGAAACCGTCATGGCGAACTGGGTGCCGCTCATACCAAGCCACTGGCCCGACCCGGCAGGTAGATTGGCCCCTGCATCCAGTTCACCGGGCTTGGTGCAGGTTGTCGATAGCCCCAGCGGGAACCCGGACGTGCCGAGATAGTGGACATCGATCCATATCTCATCGTTGAGCGGCACTGCGCCACCGGCCCAGATGCCCTGCACGGTCACGTTGATCGGGTAGCCGACCACTTCGTTCCAGAACGATATCGGCACCGTTTCGAACGGCCAGCCCCATTCCGAATTGGCCGAGGTGGTGATCTTCCATGAAATCGGCGTGGTGCCGTCCGACGCCCCGCCGTTACGGTAGATCGTCGCGTCGGTTTCCTGCTTGCCCAGATAAGAGTGGTGTTCCATCCGGTAGTTCGCATCGACGCTGTCGCTGCGGATCAGCGTGACCTCGCACGCGCCCATCGCATTGAACGCGCCGGTAATGACATTGACGCCGACACCCAGCTTGCAGTCTTTGAAGATGACGTTGGTGGGCGTGGCCGGGTTGACGACCGTGATGAGGTTCTTGGCTGTGGTGAGCAACGAAAGGTCCATGCCCGCAAAGAGCGCCCGCGTCACGCCCGTGCCCGGAATAAGCAGGGTGGTCGGTGCTGTTCCGAGAATGGCCCCGCCACGCACGAACAGCCGCCCGACCGGGATGATACCGTGACCAACCGCATTGAAGGTAAAGTTGCAGTTTTCAATCAGGCACAGCCCGCCCTGCCCGCCAAGCGTGATGCGGGAAGTGGCCCCTGTATTGGCGAGGATGAGCGAGCAATTGGCGAGCCGTGACGAGCGGGATGCCGTGCCGCCAATCGCTATCGAAGCAATCGAAGCACCCGACCCCGCCGAAAGAACCAGCCCCCTTACTTTGAAGGTGCCGCCCAGCGTGATCGTGAATGCGCCCGTCGTTGAAATCTGCCCCGTGGTGCGCTGGTCGGCAGGCACTGGCGGCACTGACCCCAGACGATCAACGCAGTAGATGCGGCTGGGACTAACTTCCGTTCCCTGAAAGGTCAGGGTGACCGCAGCGCCCGTACTTTCCGCATGGTCGTGGGCGACATAGAAAATGTCACCGGCAACCTTGCCCACAAGCGCGAGCGTCATCGTCAGATAGGCGTTGGCCCAGTCAGCCCCGGTAGCCCCGCCACCGCCAGCGCCGCTGTAAACGTAATAACTGGCCATGGGTCAATTTCCTTACAGGATCGGGGTAATTGATTAGTTACGGGGCGGCGGCGACGGCTCGTTACGCTGATCGATATGGCGTCCATCGCCATTCGGTCTTGACGCAACTGTCTGTTCCAGTTCCGCGATGCGCGCCTTGGCGAAGACCAATTGCAATTGCAAATCGCCGAGTAGCAGCCGCAGATCGCGGTCAATCATTTCCTGTTGGGTCACGCTGCTTTCTCCAGTGTCACAATTTCCAGTGTTTCAATTCTCGTCATGGCTTCCTGCAAACCGCGAACTGTCGCAGCGAGTATGGATGCGAGATTGAGTGACTGCACGCCATCTTCCATGTCCTTCTCGCCTGATGCCGCAGTCGGTACGAGCGCCGATTGTATCTCGTGCGCGATGAAGCCCCACTGCTCATTATCGTCGTTGACAAACAACGGTGGCGGGGATGGCTTGGACGGCATGTCCTTGGGGTCAACTTCTTCGACAGGAATGCCCTTCTCGGCGGCGTGCTTGTCGATGGCCTGTTGAAGCATCGCTGCTTTCGTTTCGGCGGATGCTGGCGGCTGGAACTCGGCCTGCGAATAGCTGACTGGCCGCAGCGCCTTGATCTTTTCCCAAGTGCTGGGAAGGTCGGCTACATCCTTCTTGATGCGATAGTCAGAGGTAGTCGTGATGGTGCCGATGAGGGTGGAATCGATGTATAATTGTGGAACTGTCGTCCAGTTAATGCCAAATGAATTAGCGCCATAACCTGCGACTGCTCCTGCCTTGCAGTTAAAATTTCCCTGCGTAATAGTTGACGAGGCCCCATTGTAATTCCCAGAAGCATACGAGCTTATGAGAGTTACAAGACCGGTTGGGCCAACATACATCTGTCCGGCACTGCTACCAAAACCATTGGGACGCAGATAGACTGTCCCGGCTCCGGTAGCAGCGAGGACAGCAGATATATTGCCTGAAGTAAAATTAGTTGAACAAGAAACGCTACCCGATACAAGCATGTCACCGGCAGCGCTGATGGTCGTCTGCCCGGTTACGCTGGCAGTACCATTCGGGCGAATATAGATGGTTGACGAACCGCTTCCAAAGGCACCCGACGTTGATTGAACATTGCCAGCAACCGTCAAATCACCGGAAAAATCGTCCCCGTACATAGACCCTTGACCGGCAGTTACGGTGCCTGCGACAGACCCCGGCAAGGACGTTGCCGTCAGCGCCACGCCAGCGGTGATCGTGCCGCCACCGCCGACGCTATACCGGGAACCGGTAAAAGTTCCAGAAGAGCCGGGTATGGCTTGAAAAAAGATCTCGCCACCCGTTGAAGCTCTTGCAAACGCATTCATGGTAACTGCTACAGAAGCTGTAAATGTAACAACACCTACATAAATTTTCCCTTTTTGCGTTGCATGTAAAATAGAACTGCTTCCACCCGGCGACGCCGAAAAACTGATACCGGCGTCAATTCGCATTACACCGTTATCCCAAGTCTCAATAGACCCGTAAGACGCTGAAGCAAAATCAATCGCAACTGCATTACGCAGAAGCGCATTTTTGCCTATAACAGAAAGCATAGGGCCAGAGCCGCCTGCCCCATTGAATGTAATACCGCCGCCAATTGAAACATTGGCCTCTGATTGAAGACTGATACCCCCCATTATAGTGGAGCCAACACCTGCACCAACTATATTAACTGACGGAATACCAACTAAAGGGGCATCATACTGTGTGCTAATTCGACTGGCATAAGTGCCAGCAGCGATGCTGATAGCGCACATATGTTGTCCGCCGCCATCCAGCGTGTAGCAAATGGTGTCCCACGCCTTCTGCGGGGTCAGGAACGGCGTGCCTACCGTCAACCCATCGTTGGTATCGAGCCCTGTCGTAGCAACATAATAGGTACGGGCCGCCGTCAGTTTCTCGCGGCCAGCCGTAAACGGCCCAATCGTTACTGCATTGACACGCGCATAGAGCCCCGCCGTGGTCGTCCACAAATCGCCGGCAACCGGGCTTGTGGGCGCTGCGCCATGCGGAAGATTAAGACCCGCGCCGCCCGCCGCCGAAGCTGCCGTGGTGACTTTGCCAGTGAATGTCGGCGATGCCAGATTGGCCTTCAGATTGTCCGCCGTGGTCACGAACTGGGTCGTCGCAATCTGCGTGGTGTTGGTGGCCGCTGCCGCCGTGGGCGCAGCCGGGACACCCGTGAAGGTCGGGCCGGCCAGATTGGCCTTGAGGTTGTCAGCGGTCGTGACGAACGCCGTGGTAGCGATCTGGGTCGTGTTGGTGAGCGCGGCAGCAGTCGGTGCCGCAGGCACGCCCGTGAACGTGGGCGAGGCCAACGTGGCATAAAGCGAGCTATCCGCCGGCAGGATGTAGAGCGTGCTGCGGCTGGCATTGGCGATGGCCACGCCGCCCGTGCCCTCAAGCGCGACGGGCACCGTCCAGTAGGTCGTGCTATCGACCAGCGCCGAGGTCACCCGGAAGATGTGCCATGCAGTCGGGTCGTCCTGATCGATCACGGCGAGGCGCGCACCGACCACGATCATCTCGGGGAAGACCAGCGCCGTACTGAGCACGCTCAGGTCGGTCTTGAACAGCCACATGGTCGTGGCCGAGGCCACCGCAGCATTGTTCAGCCGCAACTGGCCCGTGGTCGGCGGTGCCACGATTTCCGTGCGCCATTCGAACTGGCGCATGGTCATCGGGTCTATGCTCTTGAACAGGTCTTCCCACGCCGCATTGCGACGGACATAGAACTTGCTGTCGGACGCGGCATCAGTGACCTTGGCCGCAAGGTCGCTGGTCAGGTTGGTGACATCGCCCTGCGTGATCGGCAGCGTCGGTGGGAAGGTCGCCGGCTCGTTGATGATCTGCGACCAGTTGATGCTTTCCGCAGCCACCGCCGTGCTGAATGACTGCCACGATTTGTCGCCGCGCCAGTACTGGGCAACCGTACCGGCAGCGATGATCGGCTCGCCCGCCGCCCCGATAGGCCCGATGGTCACCGCGTTGACGCGCGCATAGAGCCCCGCCGTGGTCGTCCACAAATCGCCGTTGACCGGGGAGGTCGGTGCGGCCCCGTGGGGCAGGGTCAGCCCCGCCGCGCCCGCCGCCGACGCGGCTGTCGTCAGCTTGCCTGACATCGTGTCGCCGGTCTTGGTGACCTGAAGGGCATCGCCAGCAACCGAGAAAGCGGTCGTGGCAAGCTGGGTCGTGTTGGTGCCCGGCGTGGCCGTGGGCGCTGCGGGCACGCCCGTGAACGTGGGCGAGGCTAGGTTGGCCTTCAGGTTGTCGGCGGTCGTCACGAACTGGGTCGTGGCAAGCTGGGTAGTATTGGTGAGCGCCGCCGCCGTTGGTGCTGCGGGCACACCCGTGAACGTAGGTGAGGCGAGCGGGGCCTTGAGGCCGAGGTCCGTGACAAGGTTCGTCACATCCGCCTGCGCGTGCGTGTGGCTCACGTTCGCCTTGAGCGCGCCCAAAGCAGTATCCGCCGCCGTCACGAACGCCGTGGTTGCGATCTGCGTGGTTGAGGTAAGCGCGGCAGCGGTCGGCGCATCCGGCGTGCCCGTAAAGGTAGGGTCGGCCAGCGTCGCGTATAGCTGAGCTTTCACGAAGGCGGTCGTGGCTATCGTCGTGCTGCTGTCGGCTGTGGCCGCTGTTGGCGCGGTCGGCGTGCCCGTGAGTGCCGGGCTCGCAAGGTTCGCCTTGAGGGCGTTTGCCGTGGTGACAAACGCCGTGGTGGCAAGCTGCGTCGTTGAAGTGAGCGCTGCCGCCGTGGGCGCTGCTGGAACGCCCGTGAACGTGGGTGAGGCCAGATCGGCTTTCAGATTGAGCGCCGTCTGCGTCGCGGTGGAAACCGGCTTCAGCGCATCGGACGTATCGTCCACGTTCGCGAGGCCGACTGCGGCCTTGTCCAGCGTCTGCCACGTCTTGTCGCCACGCCAGTATTGCGCGGTGGTGCCCAGCGCTATCGTAGGCTCGCCCCCGAGCGCCGACACCGAGTGGGTGTGATTGATATTGGCCTTCAGGGCCATGTTCGCCTGCACGAAGGCCGTGGTGGCGATCTGCGGCGTGTTCGTTGATGCCGGCGCGGTCGGCGCGGTCGGGATGCCTGTCAGCGCGATGTTGTTGGGGGATGTGGCTGTGTACCCCTGCGCCTTCACGAAGGCCGTGGTGGCAAGGGTCGTGCTGTCGTCGCCAGTCGCAGGCGTCGGCGCTGCCGGGACACCCGTGAAGGTCGGGCTCGCGAGCGGTGCCTTGAGGCCGAGGTCGGCGACGAGGTTCGTGACATCGGCCTGCGCGTGTGTGTGGCTGACGTTCGCCTTCAACGCCCCAAGAGCCGTATCAGCAGCGGTCACGAAAGCCGTTGTGGCGATTTGCGTCGTATTGGTGCCCGGTGCTGCGGTCGGCGCATCCGGCGTTCCCGTGAAAGTTGGGTCAGCCAGCGGTGCCTTGAGCGCGTCGGCGGTCGTCACGAACGCCGTGGTCGCAAGCTGCGTCGTTGACGTTAGCGCGGCAGCGGTCGGCGCGGCAGGCACGCCTGTGAAGGTCGGGCTCGCGAGCGGCGACTTCAAGGCGAGGTCGGACACAAGATTGGTGACATCGGCCTGCGCATGGGTGTGCGCAAGGTTGGCCTTGAGCAATGCAACGTCCTGCACAAACGCCGTGGTCGCGATCTGTGTCGTATCGGTAGCCACCGCTGCGGTCGGCGCTGCCGGAATGCCCGTGAACGTGGGCGAGGCCAGCGGGGCCTTCAGACCGAGGTCGGTAACGAGGTTCGTGACATCGGCCTGCGCATGGGTGTGCGCGAGATTGGCCTTCAGGGCCATGTTCGCCTGCACGAAGGCCGTGGTGGCGATCTGCGTGTCGTTGTCGGCGGTCGCCGCCGTGGGCGCGGTCGGTGTCCCGGTCAGGGCAGGCGAGGCCAAAGGTGCCTTGAGACCGAGGTCCGTGACAAGGTTCGTCACGTCCGCCTGTGCGTGGGTATGGACGGTATTGGCCTTGGTCGCGCCCAGCGCGGTATCCGCCGCCGTCACGAAAGCAGTGGTCGCAATCTGGGTCGTACTGGTCAGTGCCGCCGCCGTGGGTGCGTCAGGCGTGCCTGTGAAGACAGGGTCAGCCAGCGGGGCTTTCAGCGCGAGGTCAGCAACGAGGCTGGTGACATCGGCCTGAGCATGGGTGTGGGTAGCGTTGGCCTTCAGGGCCATGTTCGTCTGCACGAAGGCGGTCGTCGCAAGCTGCGTCGTGTTCGTTGCCTGTGCCGCCGTCGGCGCTGCCGGCACCCCGGTGAAGGTCGGGCCTGCCAGATCGGCCTTCAAGTTGAGCGCGGTTTGCTGAGCAGTACT
>Ga0105252_10000936_pt1 | contig 15052 bp, 9 predicted proteins | sample EasRivMeERMZT100_FD_89675 | JGI IMG/M metagenome (GOLD analysis project Ga0105252, IMG submission 89675) | Soil microbial communities from meander-bound floodplain in the East River, Colorado, USA - East River MetaG ERMZT100 | ecosystem: Environmental > Terrestrial > Soil > Floodplain | place... | reverse complement strand
GCCACCGAGATGATCATCAAGGCAGGGATCTTCAATGCCAAGGTCGCTGAGGTTCCGATCACCCTGTGGCCGGATGGACGAAAGTCGCATCCACCTCATCTTCGAACCATTCGAGACGGTTGGCGCACACTGCGCTTCTACTTGATGTACAGCCCAAGGTGGCTGTTCCTCTATCCAGGGTTTGTCTGCATTCTCCTCGGTTTGCTGGGTTACGGTTTGGCGATGCCCGGTGTGACAGTGAAGGGCGTGAACTTTGACGCTCACACTCTGCTATTTGCGAGTCTATCGATCTTGCTCGGCTATCAGTCCATCCTTTTTGCCCTGCTGACCAAGGTATTCATCACCGGCGAAGGTCTTCTGCCGGAGGACAAGCGTATCGTCCGGTTCTTCCAGATCGTCACGCTCGAGAGAAGTCTGTTATTCGGCGCTTTAGCGCTATTAGGCGGCTCGGGTCTGCTTGTGGAATCCATCAATCAATGGCGTATGACGAACTTCGGTCATCTGGATTATGCCCACACCATGCGCTGGGTCATTCCGGGAGTGACGCTGGTGGTATTGGGATTCCAAACCGTGCTGAACAGTTTCTTCGCCAGCATTTTGGGAATGCGTCGACGTTAGAGTGGCGCCCACGAAACACTAGTGAGCGAGACAAAAACAATTCTTGAGGTTCGTGAGCGACCCGAACCGTCCGAATCATCGTTAATCACCGGTCCCGAGTTGTCGGTGATTGTTCCGACGTTTAATGAGTCTGCCAACGTTAGCGAATTGATCAAACGCCTTGAAGCCACTTTAAGCGGCTGTAACTGGGAGGTCGTGTTTGTCGATGATGACTCACCGGATCGAACTGCAGAAGAGGTGAGAAAAATCGCGCTGCGGGACCATCGTGTCCGGTGTATTCAAAGGATCGGCCGGCGCGGATTGACCACCGCCTGCGTTGAAGGGATGCTGGGGACTTCAGCACCGTATCTTGCTGTGATCGACGGCGATCTGCAGCACGATGAGACCTTGCTTCCGAGGATGTTGCAAGTCTTGAAGCAAGAGGATGTGGACATCGTTGTCGGAACACGCTACAGCGCTGAAGGAGGTATCGGGGATTGGGATCAAACCAGAGCCGGGATTAGCCGATTCGCGACCCGGCTCAGCCGATTCGTTCTGAAGGCAGACCTGTCGGATCCAATGAGCGGCTTCTTCATGCTGCGCCGTCCGGTGCTCGAAAACTGCGTGCGCAGGCTTTCGGGCATGGGATTCAAGATTCTGTTCGACATCTTCGCGTCGTCACCGCGACCGTTGAAATTCAAGTCTCTGCCCTACACGTTTCGCACTCGCCTCGCCGGCGAAAGCAAGCTCGATAGCCATGCGGTTTGGGATTATCTGATGCTGCTGATGGATAAGTTGATCGGCCACGTGGTACCGGTCCGCTTTGTATCGTTCACGCTCGTCGGCGGTTTTGGTGTAATCGTACACTTCCTCACGCTGGGGCTGGTGTTTGAGCTCTTGGATTACAGTTTTACCGCCAGCCAGGCGGTCGCCACGTTCGTGGCGATCACCGTCAACTTTATCCTCAACAATGTCCTGACGTACCGTGATATGCGTCTTCGTGGCTGGCAAACCCTCCGCGGCTGGTTATCCTTCACCGTGTCTTGCAGTGTAGGTGCATTGGCGAATGTCGGGATCGCTTCGTACCTGTTCAGTTTGAATGCGCGTTGGATGCTGGCAGCGCTGGCCGGAATTTTGGTTGGCGCCGTCTGGAACTACGCGTTGACGATGATGTACACCTGGAACAGAAAAACCGGCTGATCCGATGAGTTATCTATTCTGGCTTTCGACCCTGATTCCCGGCTTTGCGGCCATCCAGCGCTGGTTTCCGCATGACCTGCGGCGTGGGTTCGTTGCAACCCTGGCCTGGTCTTTCGTGCTTACGGTTGCGTTAATAATGCCGGTTGTCGTCATCGCCTATGTCTTTAATCTGCCGGTGTCGGTTTTCGCCGCCTTCTACCTTGTCCTGATTCTTCTGAGTGTCGTCAGCATCGTGCAGTGCGGCCGGTGGTCGATGATCCGGCGCTCACTTCGCTCGCTCTATTGGGGTGAAGTCGCCATAGTTGTGTTGGCGATCGCGGTGTCAGTACCATTCGGCGGATCCGCCATGACGGATAGTTTTGAGCACGCTGCCAAGATTCGATCGATCAGAGATTCCGGTTTCAGTTTGCAGGATCCCTACTCTCCTCTACAAATCATCGAGACACGACATCACATCAATGCAGAACACGCGCTGCACGCCTTGGGGTCATGGTTCAGCGGCGTCGAGCCCCTGGAGCTCTGGTACGAGTCAGCCTGGTTCTTCAGGCTCGTTGGTGTTGCGGGTGTGGGTTTCCTCGCGGCAGCAGTCTTCCGATCCCGTTGGATCAGCGCGATCACGATGCTCGCAGTCCTGGGTGATGCCTTAACGAACCAATCGATTGTGTTCCCGTGGTCAGTGGCCGCGTACGTCGTCTTTCCGGTGCTGCTGACCCATATCATCGATCTATTGGAGAAACCCAACGCCAAAAACTTTGCCAAAGTTGTGATAGGGAGCCTGGGCATCGCCGTGATTCACATCGGGTATTGGCTCGTCGTGGCGATGTGCCTGGTTCCTTTTATTGGCGTCTGGATTCTCTGGAAATTTGCTGGACGGCGGGTGTTTGCGGGAGTGCTTCTAGGCGTTGCGTTGTTACCCGGCTTGCCGTTGCTAGCGATTACGGCGTCGCATCCGAACAATATTCCGATACAGGAAGGTGACACTCACTCGTGGATGCTGCGCACCTTAAATTTGGGCGGGTGGACCTTAACCATCCTCGATCCGATTCAGTACATTTGGATATTGCCCACTCTGGGTGCGACGGCTCTGTTGCTGGCTGTGCGGAAACAATCCAGAACGAAACAAATCATCATTGCCGGAGTGTTCCTGGTACCGTCGATTTATATGTTCACTCCGGTGTTGTTTGATGTCATCACGGGGTTCATTCCGTACTGGCTGGTTCGACGCGCGCGATTGATTGGTGAAGTCATTGCATACGTCAATCTGATCGGGGGACTGGCCTGGCTTGTTCGGCCCGTATTGCAAAACCGTTTCGTCAGGTTCGCGTTCGCGGTCACGATATTCTGCGCAACCCTATTCGCTTTCCGGACAAGCATCAAGTACTACATGGAAGATTATCGCGAGCATATGGCCTGGCTTCAGCGGGTGAGGGACCTTAAAGAAACGGTTGGGCCTGTTCTACCGGGCCGCGCGCTCGTTGCAGCCAATCCTGAGTTAAGCATCATTCTTCCGGCTGCGCACTTGTCCGCCGTGATGTCGCCGCCATTGTTCAATTCCAATCCGGCCGATGGCGCAGTGATCGAACGTCGCAAGGATGCAGATGAACTTCTCGCCGAGGTCACGTCGGCCGAGCGGCGGCGGGAGCTTATCGCCAAGAACCGAATCGATTTTATTTTGCTCGAAGACGACGCCGAAAGCATCGTTGGCCAATTAAACGAAGTTAGCCAATTGGTGGCAGAGGGTCACGGCTTTCGACTATTCAAGGTCACGGGTCATTAATTCTGGACGTCAAGTGGTCGTACGCTCAAAGACAGATCACTTCGCGATGAATTCGAGTAGATCGGACAGGGCAGTGAATCCTGCCCATTACGCCATTCTGATTTTTCTGGTGATCCTGGGAACAGCGCTCCGATTCTATCGACTGGACACGGGGTTGTGGTTTGATGAGATCGTCACGTTGATGGCCTCCGTCAGGCCTCCGCTCAGCGAGATCGTCACTCACTTTCCTGGCAACAACGATCATCCGCTGTATTCGGTCCTGGCGCACCTTTCGGTTGCGATATTCGGCGAGCATGCGTGGAGCGTTCGATTGCCGTCCGCCATCTTCGGCGTTGTGACGATTCCGTTACTTTATTGGGTCGCAGCCAGAGTGACCAGCCGGCTTGAAGGACTCCTTGCGGCAACGATCCTGACTGTTTCTTACCACCATATCTGGTTTTCGCAGAATGCCCGCGGCTACACGATGCTGCTGTTTTGCGTTCTATTGTCGACCGTTCTTTTGATTCGATGGCGCGACGACGGCCGGACGGCGAATCTTGTGGGTTACGCTGTGATCGTGGCGCTGGGTTCGTACGCCCACCTGACGATGGTTTTCGTTTGCATCAGTCATGCGATGATTTACTGCTTCGCGATCCTTCGCGATCGGAATTCGTTCCGCGCATCGCGTCCCTGGAAAGATCTTGCCGGCGCTTTCGGTGGAGCCGGGCTCTTGACCGTGCTTATGTACCTGCCGATGTTATGGGACGTTCATCAGTTTTTTACGACGCAAACCGCATCATCCAATGAAGTGGCGACTCCGCTGTGGAGTCTCTTAGCGGCAGTGCGAGGTTTGCAAGTCGGTTTTGGCACCGTTTGGGTAGTTGCCGCCGGGGCATTGATCTTCGGAGCCGGGCTCTGGAGTTACTTCAGGCACGATGACATTGTCGTTTATCTTTTCCTGCTTCCGGTTGTTTTAACTCTTGCGCTCGCTGTTGCAATGTCGCGTCCGATCTTTCCCCGATTCGTCTTTTTCGCAGTCGGCTTCGGTTTACTGATCACCATTAGAGGCGCTTCCGCCATCGGAAGTCGTTTGGCCGATCTCTTGGGCAAAACCACAATGTCACGTCAGGTGGGCGTCGCATGCACTGTCCTGCTGACCGTGGCAGCGGTCCTGCTTTCCATTCGTTCGTTGCCTTACGGATATAGATATCCAAAACAGGACTACGGCCAGGCAGTGAGGTCCGTTGAGCAGAACAAAAAAGATGGAGATATCGTCGCCGTCATTCGTGTGACCGGTGCGGCGCCGATTGTAGAGTATTTGGGCAGACCGTGGTTAAGGGTCGATCGCCGGAATCAACTTACTGAATTACGCACCAAAGGTCGTGACGTATGGGTAATCTACACCTTTCCCGCCTATATCGTGGCAAGCGAACCGGATTTATGGAGAATGTTGACGGATGAATGCAGATCGGTCGATGAATTTGAAGGTACCGTCGGAGGGGGAGAAATCAGCGTCGCTCTTTGTTCCCCGCAGTCCAGCAGTTGAGCAAGATGTCTAAATCCTTTCGAAAAATACTCGTGCTGGGAAGCGGGGCGCTAAAGATTGGTGAGGCCGGGGAGTTCGATTATTCGGGCAGTCAGGCCATAAAAGCTCTGAAGGAAGAAGGCATCTCCACCGTTCTGGTCAACCCGAATATCGCAACGATTCAAACATCGGACCATCTCGCGGACCAGATCCATTTTCTTCCGGTTGATCCTGTATTCGTCGAGAAGGTCATCCAAAAGGAGAGACCGGACGGAATTCTGCTCGGATTTGGCGGCCAGACGGCCCTCAATTGTGGTCTTGCACTCGATGAAAAATGCGTATTGAAGACGTATGGCGTGGAGGTGCTGGGAACACCCATCGACGCCATCAGAGCCACCGAAGACCGCGATTTGTTTGCGCAGAAACTATCCGAGATCGGTGTCAATGTTCCGCGCAGTGCGGCTGCCCGTACCGTAGACGAAGCCGTGCGGCTTGCCGATCAAATCGGATATCCGGTCATGCTGCGTGTTGCCTATGCTTTGGGAGGCCTCGGCTCAGGACTATGTGTGGATGATGCGGCAGTTCGCGAGCGGGCGCACAAGGCGCTGGCGCACAGTCCGCAAGTTTTGATTGAGGAGTACCTGACGGGCTGGAAGGAAGTGGAGTACGAGGTTGTTCGCGACCGTTACGACAATTGCGTCACGGTGTGCAACATGGAGAATCTCGATCCCATTGGCATCCACACGGGAGAGAGTATCGTTGTGGCGCCCAGCCAGACCCTCAGCAACACGGAATATCACCTTCTCCGATCGATCGCTATCAAAGTGGTGCGCCACTTCGGCATTGTTGGAGAGTGCAACATTCAGTATGCCTTCCATCCCCGGTCGCTCGAATACCGAGTCATTGAAGTGAACGCCAGGCTGTCGCGGAGTTCAGCGCTCGCTTCGAAAGCTACTGGTTACCCGCTGGCATTCGTTGCCGCCAAACTGGCTCTGGGATACAGCCTGACCGAGCTGACCAATTCGGTTACCGGAGTGACGAAGGCGTGTTTTGAGCCGGCGCTGGACTACATCACCGTAAAAGTACCGCGCTGGGACTTGCAGAAGTTCAATCTCGCATCCACCAGGCTTGGTTCAGGAATGAAATCGGTCGGTGAAGTGATGGGCATTGGCCGAACATTTGAAGAGGCATTTCAAAAAGCGCTCCGAATGCTCGACATCGGGGTGCAGGGATTGACGGGAAATGATCAGATGCAATTCGCTGATGTCGAGAAAGAGTTGCGCGAACCGACCCATCAGCGAATTTTCGCGATTCCCGTCGCTTTGAAGCGCGGATACAGCATCGACAGCATTCATCAGTTTTGCCACATCGATAAATGGTTTCTTCGTAAGATTCAAAACATCGTTTCGATAGAGGACCGGCTTGCACAATGCCGAGGGGAAATGTGCCCGCCGGATTTGCTGTTGTCCGCCAAGCAGGCCGGGTTCAGCGATCGTCAGATTGGACGACTCCTGGACCTGAATGAGTTCAGAGTCCGGAAAGAAAGAGAGTCCCTGCAAATCGTTCCGTGCGTTAAACAGATAGACACTCTCGCCGGAGAATATCCCGCCCAGACTAACTATCTCTACATGACGTACAACGGTACATCAGACGACATCAAGCGGACGAGTAACCGAAACTCCGTCATCGTGCTTGGTTCCGGGCCGTATCGAATCGGCAGTTCGGTCGAGTTCGATTGGTGTTGCGTCAGCGCGGTTCATGCTCTTGACTCTCTGAACTACAAAACAATCGTTATCAATTGCAACCCGGAGACCGTCAGCACAGATTTTAACGAATGCGATTCACTGTACTTCGAGGAATTAAGCCTTGAAAGAGTGCTGGACATTTACGAACGGGAAGAGCCTCTGGGAGTGATTGTGTCCATGGGAGGTCAGGTCCCCAATAATCTGGCCTCGAAGCTTCAGGAGGCTGGCGCAAAAGTCCTGGGCACCGCTCCGGCCGGCATCGATACGGCGGAGAATCGTCATCGATTTTCAAAACTCCTCGACGACCTCGGGATTGCTCAGGCGGAATGGCAGGCACTCGTCAGCCTGGAGGATGCACGGACTTTTTCGAACCGCGTCGGTTACCCGGTGCTGGTTCGTCCTTCCTTTGTTCTGAGTGGCGCAGCCATGGGCGTAGCAACGAATGACGAGGTTCTGGAAAGGTTTCTCAAGCGCGCCGCGGACGTGTCACTCGAGCATCCCGTCGTTATTACGAAGTTTCTGGAAAACGCGAAGGAACTCGAAATCGACGCCGTGGCTGCAAATGGCGAGATCGTCGCCCATGCCATATGCGAACACGTCGAAAATGCTGGTGTTCATTCGGGTGACGCCACACTCGTTTTGCCACCGCAGAGAACCTATCTCGAAACGACACGAAGGATTCGCAAGATCACCGAGAAGATTGCCAGGGCGCTTCGGATCCATGGGCCATTCAACATTCAGTTTCTGGCAAAAGCGAACGAAGTGAAAGTGATCGAATGTAATGTACGGGCGTCGCGCAGCTTTCCGTTTGTATCCAAGGTGCTCAAGGTCAATTTCATTGAACTGGCTACGAAGGCGATGCTCGGTTACCCGGTGCCCCGAATGAATGGCTCGGCAATGAGCATCGATTACGTGGGAGTCAAAGCGCCACATTTTTCATTTACTCGATTGGACGGAGCGGATCCGACGTTGGGGGTCGAGATGGCCTCGACCGGGGAAGTGGCTTGTCTGGGGAACGACTTCGAGGAAGCCTTTCTCAAAGCCCTGCTGTCCGTCGGCTACCGGTTGCCGCTTAAGAACGTTCTCCTTTCGACCGGTCCCATGAAAGACAAGGCTGCATTTGTCGAAAGCGCCCGCTTACTTCAGCAGCGTGACATTCGGCTTTATGCGACCCGTGGAACTGCCGAATTTCTGTCGGCGCATGGAATCGAATCGATGATGCTTCATTGGCCGCTCGAGGACGGAACTCCGAATGTCATCGATTTCATGAATCGGCGACAGTTCGATCTGGTTATCAACATACCGAAAAACTATCAGGAAGCCGAACTCACGAACGACTATCTCATTCGTCGCCGCGCTGTTGACTTCGGTATTCCCCTGATCACCAATATCCAATTGGCCCAACGTTTCGTCGAGGCCGTCGTTCAGAAAAGTTTGGACGACCTCGAGATTCGCAGCTATTCGGAATACATTGCTAGAGGGTGATTCTAGACAGATAAAAATGGATATACTTGGCATCTCCGGTTACTACCACGACAGTGCTGCTTGTCTGGTTCGCGACGGGCGGATTATTGCGGCCGCACAAGAAGAACGATTCACTCGCAGGAAACACGATGCGCGCTTTCCAAAGGAAGCGGTGCGTTACTGCCTTCGCGAAGGCAAGACGGAAGTCGATCATCTGGACTACGTTGTTTTTTATGACAAGCCACTGGTCAAATTTGAGCGTCTGCTCGAAACCTATCTCTCGTTCGCACCGAAGGGGCTGCGATCCTTCGCGGCGGCAATGCCGGTGTGGTTAAGAGAGAAGCTGTTCTTGAAGGACATGCTTCAAAAAGAACTCGCTGCGGTTAGTTCCAGCGGTTCGAAGCTTAAGAACATCCTTTTCACCGAACATCATCAGGCGCACGCTGCTTCTGCTTTTTTTCCGAGTCCATGGAATGAGGCTGCCGTGTTGTGCATGGACGGCGTTGGAGAGTGGGCGACCACATCGGCTTGGATGGGCACGGGAAATCGTCTCAAACCACTTTGGGAAATCCCCTTTCCCCATTCCATTGGGTTGCTGTATTCGGCCTTCACGTACTTCACTGGATTCCGCGTGAATTCCGGGGAGTACAAGGTCATGGGATTGGCTCCTTATGGAGATCCCAAGTACGTTCAAAAGATCTACGAGCATCTTATCGACGTCAAAGCGGACGGTACCTTCAGGCTGAACATGGATTACTTTGATTATTGTACCGGCCTGCGCATGACGAATGATCGTTTCGCCAAACTGTTTGGCGGTCCCGCACGCGAGGCGGAGAGTCCATTGACACAGCGGGAGATGGACCTTGCCCGGTCCATACAAGATGTCACCGAAGAGGTGATGATGCGATTGTCCCGAACGTTGCATCGCGAGACCGGTGCTCAGCATTTGTGCATGGCCGGGGGCGTTGCGTTGAACTGCGTCGGGAACGGGCGAGTGTTGCGAGAAGGCCCCTTCAAGGGCATCTGGATACAACCCGCTGCAGGAGATGCAGGTGGCGCACTTGGCGCGGCCCTGGCGGTGTGGCATGAAATGCTGGACAAGCCGCGCAATCCCAACGGCGTTACCGATTCGATGATGGGGTCTTATCTGGGGCCCTCTTTCAGCAACGAAGATGTTGAGGCCTACTTACGCAAGGCAGGGATTGCCTATACAAATTTTGACGATAGCGAGTTATTCGCGCGCGTTGCGGAGGACCTTGCAGAGGGCAAGGTGATTGGTTGGTTTCAGGGACGCATGGAGTTCGGTCCACGAGCACTCGGCGGTCGCAGCATCATTGGTGATGCAAGAAATACGAAGATGCAGGCAACAATGAACCTGAAAATCAAGTATCGGGAATCGTTCCGACCATTCGCTCCGTCGGTTTTGAGAGAATCGGTCTCCGAGTACTTTGAATTGGATACAGACAGCCCCTATATGCTTCTGGTGGCTCCGGTGGTTAAGGAACGTCGCGTGGCGATGTCGGAAGCCGAGAGTAAGCTGTGGGGTATCGACTTGCTCAATGTGCCAAGATCCGATATACCCGCGGTGACGCATGTGGACTATTCGGCGCGTATCCAAACGGTGCATGAGGAAACCAATCCCCGATACTATAAACTCTTGAGGGCATTCAAGGCTCTGACGGGATACGGAGTAATCGTTAACACGTCCTACAACGTCCGCGGCGAGCCGATTGTCTGTACGCCGGAGGATGCCTATCGCTGCTTCATGCGAACGGAAATGGACACTCTGGTTCTTGGGAATTACGTTCTGAACAAAAAAGAGCAGAAGGCCATGGAACAGGATGTCGACTGGAGGAAGGAATTTGTCCTGGATTGAGAAATTAGCTGGAACACACGAGCCCGCATCGCAGAAACAGCTCAGGTCGTTCGGGCTCATTGTGGGAACGATCTTCCTTCTGATCGGGCTGTGGCCGGCTGTCATGCGAGCTTCGCAAGCTCGAACATGGGCCGTGATTCTCGGAGTCGCCTTGCTGATTCCGGGGATTGCCTTGCCCCAGATTCTGCGGCCTGCCTACCGCGTGTGGATGGTCATCGGGTTCGCTTTGGGCTGGGTGAATAGCCGAATAATCATGGGCATTGTTTTCTTTATGGTTATCACGCCAGTCGCCGGTGTTCTCCGAATCCTGAAGAAAGTGCCAATCAACCTGGGATTTGACAAGACACAGAACACCTATCGTGTTAACCGAGAGGCACGGGCGAGTTCACATATGAAGAACCAGTTTTGAGGTGAGAGTTATGTTGGAATTATTTGGAGAACTGTGGCAGTTCTTACGTCAACGAAAGAAGTTTTGGCTCCTGCCGATAATCGTGGTGCTGGGATTATTCGGCGCCTTGCTCGTCTTTGCTCAAGGTTCCGCGGTGGCGCCCTTCATCTATACGTTGTTCTAAGGCATGGGTCGTTCCATAGAACTATCGGTCGTCGTTGTTGTGCTCGAAGGAGGTGCGGGCTTGGAGCGTTGCCTGAGAGCACTGCACCTGCAGGCAGCGACTTCTTCGATCGAAGTGCTTGTTCCCTGGGACACAACCCGTGGAGCGATTCCGAATTTACCTGGACTCGAGGGAACGGTTCGCTTTCAACTCGTCGAAGGTCCCTGCACATACGCGGAGTTGCGGGCCCAAGGCATCCGACAGTCGAGCGGTGAGATTGTCGCTTTAACGGAAGACCATTGCCTTCCCGATGCCGACTGGTGCAGCAGGATTATCTCCGCGCATCGCTCCAACCATGCGGCAATCGGTGGTGCTGTTCAGAAAGAAGTGCCGGACACGGCGCTCAACTGGTCCTTCTACTTTGCAGATTACGTGCGATATCTCGATCCACGCGAGGGACCGTCGGATCATCTCACTGATTGCAACGTTACCTATAAGCGCGGGGCGCTTAACGCGATTTCCACTTTGTGGAACGATGAGTTTCACGAAAACACGATCCACGCTGCCCTGAAAGTCAGGAACGAATCATTGTGGTTGACGCCGCAAATCGTTGTGCGGCAAAGGCGAAGATTCAACTTGAAGACGGCGCTCTGGGATCGATACGCGTTTGGCCGACTGTTCGGGAGCACTCGATCGATGACTGCCAACCTCCGTTTGCGGGCTACCTTGATTGCGGTTGCACCTGCACTGCCGGTTCTGCTGGTGATTCGAGCGGCAAGCCATGTCTTGAGAACTGGCCGATACAAGGGCGAGTTTCTCCGCGCCTTGCCGTCCTTGACGCTATTGAGTCTGACCTGGGCATGGGGAGAGTTTGTTGGCTATCTGACGGGTCGTCCGGAAACCGTACTCGCCTCCAAGACGGCAACTAACGCGGTTCATTCTTCGCATAGGCCAATCTTTTGATGTCGGACTTCAGCCCGCCACTGATCAGTTGCGCGCAGATTGCATATGCCACCATCGCCACTATGGCCGCCCAAACGCTCTCTGCCGCGACCAATCTGCCCCCGATGCCGCAAACAAGTGCCGTCAGTGCAGGCACGAACGCATGAAAAAACGAAGGTAACTGGCCGACGTGACGCACAGCCAGGAAGTGAGCAACAGCCCATGTCGTCAGATTGCCCGCAACCGCGGCCACCGCAGCGCCTTCCGAGGCGGCGGCCGGCACCAGGACCAATCCGAGGGCGAGAAGTACTAAGGCTCCTGCGATTTCAGCGATCAACAAATAGGATTGGAGCGCGCTCGCAACCAGCGCCCAACGGGCATGATCTGCGAGAAGCCTGATCGGAAGAATCCAGATCAGGATGGCGAACACTGAAATCGAAGCCGTGAATCGGTTCCCAAAGATCGACAGCATCAGCGGCCCGCTCATCAGAGTTAAAAGGAGCGTCATCCCAACGCCTCCCCAGGCCGCGACTCGCATCGAAGTCTTGATCAGTTGTGACCACTCCTCTCGATTCCCAAGAAGCCGCCGGGCACAGATCGGATAGAGATTGAAGTGATAAAGAAAGCCGAAGGCCAAAAGGGCGAGCAGGATCCGGAGAGGAGCTCCGAACCAGGCTCTTTCCGCACCGCCGATGAGGCTTGCGATCAGGAACAGCGGCGCAAACTGCGTAAAGGTCCAGACAATGTTAGTCAAACTGAGGGAGGCTCCCTCGCGAATTAAACGCAGAACTTCGGCGATACGCATTTCGATTCGAAATGGGATCGCCCAGATGTGCTGTACGACGATGTAATAGGCCGAGCCAATCGCTTCAGACGCGATTGTGACTATCCCAACCATCATGAGGTCACTCGAGTCTTTCACGAACAGGAAGACCCCCGCCGCAAACGTAGCCATGCGGACTGCCGGACCGGGAGCCGCCTGGCTCATTTTGTCGAGTGCCTGGAGAAGCCAGTCCTGTCGCCACGGAATTCCCAGCAAGCTAAACGCGAAGAGCCATACAAGGATGACGGTTCGCTCGTCCTGCCTGGTAATGTACGAACTGAGCCCGACCAGGGGGATGGTGGCCAGAGCCAGCAAGACTCTGGCAGCCGGAATTCGCGCCGCAAACTCCGGTGCTCGGCTTCGATCATGCGACAGATGCCTCACTCCGACAGGCCCGAGGCCATTCTCGACAATAACTGTGAAAAACGACACGACTCCAATCGCGTATTCCATCGAACCATAGGACGATGGATCGAGTACTCGAGCCAGATAGGTGAAGCTGGCGAAACCGATCAGTGAACTGAAAAACTGCCCGCCAAGGAGGGATAGAAGATCTCGCAGCAACTTGGGGCCGCGATCGCTGAACACATGGATGATGCGGTTATCTGACATCAGTCGCGTCGAGCTTCTCTATGACATCGGCGGAAGCACTCTTCGGCCAGTTCAGCAGCCAGTTCCCACGAAAAGGTTTTTACCCGTTTCAGCGCGAGGTCTCTGAGACGCGTCCGGAGATCGGAATCGTTGAGGAACTGTAAAACACATTTGGCTATGTCCGACGGATCTTCCGGTTCAAAAAAAAGTCCGGCATCACCCACGATCTCCGGCAGGCTACCGCGGCGACTTGCAAGAACGGGGAGTCCGCAAGACATGGCTTCCACCGCTGGCAGACCGAAGCCTTCCCACAGCGACGGGAAAACGAGAGCGCTGGCGCCATTCAAAAGATCAGCCAAAGCAGGATCCGTGATGTAGCCGGTGAAGTGCACGTGCTTATCAAGTGGGGGATTACGTTCGACAAATCCTTTAACCTCGGCAACATTGTCCCAGAAACCTTTACCCGATGTGTCCCCCACGATGGCGAGATGAGTCTCCGGCCGGTGTGAAAGGATCGTTGGGAGCGACTTCAAAAGGCTCAGCAAGTTTTTATGAGGATTGATTCCACCGACGTAGACCAACAAGTCGACACCGGTCGGAATTCGATACTGAATTCGGGCTTTATCGGAAGTCACGCCGTCGATATTGACGCGAAACACGGGATCCGCTCCTTCGGTAACCACGTCAATCTTTCGGCTCGGGATACGCAGGACTTCCTCAAGGTCGCGAGCCGATGTACGAGATACGGTCATGGCACGGGTTGTCTGGAAGCGAGCCAGCAGCGTTTTCAACTGCCAGAGACGCTGATTGAGCTTTGTTGGAAAAACCAACTCAGGAAATCGTTCCGCTGTCGTATCGTGATAACAAACAACGCAAGGCACTCGCGCCACGATTGGGAAGTAAGAGTAAACGGACGGAAAGAAGAAAAGATCGAATTGCGCCTGACGCGCGAGCTTGCCGACTTTCCAAAGGTATCCGATCGAGCGCGACGTCGTTCCTACGGCAGATTCGACCAGCGTGTGTCTGGTCGTCGCGCTGATGACTCCAACACCGGGTGGCACGCCTTCCAGAGGAGTTCGATCGAACAAAAGCGTATATCGAAAACCCATGTGACGCGCTGCCAAGGCAGTTACCAGTTCCCTGGTGAAGCGACCAAAACCGCGGTCATTTTGCCAACTGGTAGCGTCAATTCCAATATGAAGGGTGCGCGCTGACATGGATTCAGATCGTTTGGGTGGGTACCATTTGAAAGGGAATCACTGTAGCACGACTCTTTAGGAAAGAAGATAGCGTCAGTCAGAAGTGTAGTGCGTAATTTTGAATTTTGTGATCAGGCGAACCCCCTGCCGGTTCGCCTTCGGCTCCGCGGCTGTCCCCTAGAAAGGGGGACACTAGGCTTTTCGATTGAAATATCGAACAGCCGAATCGCAATAACCAAGAAACTCTCCAGCGATCCACGCGTGCAGGAATAGAAGGATTGCAGGCATAGCGAGCACAAACTCACGAACGTGCCGACGTTTACCTAATTGCCTTCTGAAGTGTCGAACGAAAACGACCCAGGGCACTATCGGTGTTGAGGCTGCCCAAAGCAAGCATTTCAAAAATGGAGCTTCTCGTCCTCGGATCTGACCGAAGATTCGTCCGAACTGAACGCGTTCCGTGACTGCCGACCAAAGGCTGATCTGCACACGTTCGTGGACGACGACAGGTCGTTGCGACAGGTATAAACGGCCGCTTCGGCGGAGTGCCCAGTTTACTCGGGGTTCCGGATAGCGCTGTTCCCAGAGATCGCGAACGCTTTCGAGTGCTGACCGTTTGTAGCAAATATTGATGTCGGTGATGTATTCCGGGTTGTCTTGCTCCACGGGAGGTTGAAATCGGCCAAAGTCGCAGAAAAACAGCGCCCAGCGAATCGAGTCGTGGGCGCCATTTTCAACGGCTCCACCAACGGCAGGACACGACGAACTGGCGTGAAGGTCGAG
>Ga0105252_10000932_pt1 | contig 15118 bp, 4 predicted proteins | sample EasRivMeERMZT100_FD_89675 | JGI IMG/M metagenome (GOLD analysis project Ga0105252, IMG submission 89675) | Soil microbial communities from meander-bound floodplain in the East River, Colorado, USA - East River MetaG ERMZT100 | ecosystem: Environmental > Terrestrial > Soil > Floodplain | place... | reverse complement strand
GCTGCTCGCGCTGCTGTGGCTCGCACCGCTTTTGTATGCGTTCTGGGCGGCGTTCCACCCCGTGGAGTTCGCCACGCGCTTCGATCCGCTCGCGCCGCTCACGCTCGGCAACTTCGCCAAGGCCTGGACCTACGCGCCCTTCACGCGCCACTTCGTCAACACGGTGATGCTGGTGACGATGATCCTCGCGGCGCAGCTGGTGCTGTGCACGCTCGCGGGCTATGCCTTCGCGAGGTTCGATTTCGCCGGGCGCGACATCGCCTTCGGGCTGGTGCTGGTGCAGCTCCTGATCATGCCGGAGGTGCTGATCGTCGAGAACTACCGCATCATGAGCCGGCTCGGCCTGGTGGACACCATCCTCGGCATCGGCCTGCCGTACATGGCGAGCGCCTTCGGAATTTTTCTCTTGCGCCAGACCTTCAAGACCGTGCCGCGCGAGCTGGAGGACGCGGCGCGCGTCGAGGGCTGCTCGTTCCTCGGCGTGCTGTGGCGCGTCTACGTGCCGCTCGCGCGCCCGACCTATCTTGCCTACGGCCTGGTGTCGGTCAGCTACCACTGGAACAACTTCCTCTGGCCGCTGGTCGTCACCAACACCGTGCAGACGCGACCGCTCACGGTGGGCCTCGCCATCTTCGGCGCGCCCGAGTCGGGGGTGGACTGGGGCGTGATCAGCGCCGGCACCCTGATGGCGGTCGCGCCGCTGCTCGTCGCGTTCCTGCTGTTTCAGCGGCAGTTCATGCAATCGTTCATGCAGGCGGGCATAAAGTGAGCATCAGTCCGCCAGAGATACTTTTCCGGCAGGCGGTCACCGTCCTCTTGATCGAGGGGCGGCCGGACCGACTTACGCCGGCACCGGCGCCGGCCCGCCCACGCGCCTGCGCTCGCGCGGCGGGCGCTCGTCCATCAGCCACTGCAACGTGAAGGCGGTGACGCCGATCACGATCAGCGCGCCCCAGCCGAAGCTGTAGTTGCCGAAACGGTCGAACACCACCCCGCCCATCCAGGCGCCGAAGAACGAGCCGACCTGGTGGCTCAGGAACACGATGCCGTAGAGCGTGTTGAAGTGCGTGAGGCCGAACACCCGGCCGATGATCCCGGTCACCAGCGGCGCGACGCCGAGCCACAGGAATCCCATCGCGGCGGCGAACACCAGGGTCGAGGCGGCGCTGATCGGCACCAGCAGGAAGACGACGATAAAGAGCGTGCGCAGCAGGTAGATCAGCGCCAGCAGGTGCTTCTGGCTGTAACGCGCGCCGAGCAGGCCGAACATGTAGGTGCCGATCGCGTTGAACAGGCCGATCAGCCCGAGCGCGCTCGCCGCCACGCCCGGCGGCACCCCGCAGAGCTGCAGGTACGCCGGCAGGTGCGTGGTGATGAACACGAGCTGAAAGCCGCAGGCGAAGAACGCCAGCGTCATGAAGAGATAGCCGCGATGCGCCATCGCCTCGCGCACCGCCTCGCCCAGATTCAGTTTCACCCCTGAAGACTCGCCCACGACGGGCTGCTCGCGGATGGGCAGCGAAAGCAGCGCCATCGAAGCGGCGATCGCCGCGAACGCCAGCATCGCCGCCTGCCAGCCGTAGCCGTCGATCAGCCATCCGCCGAGCGGCGCGATCACCATCGTGCCGAGCGAGCCCGCCGCCGCCACCAGGCCCACGGTCTGGCTGCGCTTCTCGGGCGGCGTGGCGCGCGAGATGGTGCCGATCAGGACGCCGAAGCCGGCGCCGGCGGTGCCGATGCCGATGAGGAAACCCGCCAGCTCCAGTCCACCGGGGATGCTCCTCGAGACGATCATCAAGAGCAGCCCGCCGGCGTACAGCAAGGAGGTGACGATCAGCACCGGCCGGGGGCCGTAGCGGTCGGCGAGCGCGCCGACGAAGGGCTGCGACACGCCCCAGACGATGTTCTGCAGCGCGATCGAGAAACCGAAGGTCGCCGCCGAGATCCCGAGGTCGAGCGTCATCGGCCGCATGAACAGGCCCAGGCTCTGCCGCAGCCCCATGCACAGCGAGATGATCAGGCCGCTCAAGAGGATGAGCAGCAGCATCGCGCGTCGATTGTTCGGAGTCGTCATGGGGTTCCCTATGGGTAAGCAGGTTGGTGTGCTAGGATTGTCAGGCATTCGGGGGGTGCGATGTTCGCCGCAGAGCGAGCTAGCCGAAGCATTGAAAGCTGGGCGGTGTCACGGGGAGGGTATTGCGCGCAAGATCGCCACGGTCAATATCCGTGCCGCCTCTGCCAGTCGCGCACGCCTGAGCGGCTACCGGACTCCCCTCGCTTCAATGCTTTCCCGCCGCGTGAATCCGCATCGGCGCACATGCAGAGCTTCCTGACCTATTAATGGCAAGCGAACCGCAATGGGTCGGCGGCCAGATGGCAACCGGCGCCGCATGGACGGTGCTGTTCCGGATTGTCGATCGCTCCCTCTCGATCGTCAGCACTGTCATCCTCGCGCGACTTCTGGTGCCGGCGGATTTCGGGTTGATTGCCATGGCGATGTCCGTGATCGCAATCCTCGAGCTGCTCGGCGCCTTTGGTTTGGACACGGCTCTGATCCAGCGGTCCGACGTGGGCCGCGAGCACTACGACACCTTGTGGACGTTCAACGCGCTCTTCGGACTCGGCACAGCGCTGCTGCTCGTGTGTCTTGCCTCACCCACAGCGTGGCTCTACCACGATCCACGGCTCGTTCCGGTCATGCTCGTGCTGGCGCTGGCGCGCGCAATTCAAGGATTCGAAAACCCGGGCGTCGTGAGCTTTCGCAAGGACATGCTGTTCGATCAGGAGTTCAAATACCTCCTCGCGAAGAGAGTAGCAACAACGGCGCTCGTGACGATACCGCTCGCGTTCGTTCTGCAAAGCTATTGGGCATTGCTCGTCGGCACCCTGGCAGGCACGTGCATCGCTGTCGCGCTGAGCTACGCGCTTCATCCCTATCGTCCACGGCCATCACTCAAGGTGCTCGGTCAACTGATGGCGTTTTCAAAGTGGTTGTTCCTCACGAGTTTTCTCGAGTTTCTCTACGGTCGGATGGCCGACTTGATTGTCGGTCGATGGGCGGGCGCAGACGCGCTGGGATCACTGACGATGGCGCGGGAAGTCGCGAGAGTTCCGACCCGCGAGCTCGCGATGTCCGTAAACCGGGCGGTATTCCCCGGCTACGTAAAGCTTGCCGCCGATCGGGCGCTTCTGCGACGCGGGTATCTGAGGGTGACATCCGTTCTACTGCTTGTCGTCGTCCCGGCTGGCATCGGGCTGAGCCTGATCGCTGAGCCTCTGGTCCTGATCTTGCTCGGCGAGAAGTGGATGCAGGTCGCGCCGTTGATCAAAATCCTGTCACTTAACGGCGTGCTGGCAGTGTTACTCAGCACGGCGCACCACGTGAACCTCGCCGTCGGCATGTCGCGTTCGTCAAGCCTCGTCCTCGCGGTCCATTCGGGCATCACGATTCCGCTGATGCTCTGGTGGGTGCCCTCTTACGGCAGCCAGGGCGCGGTGGTCGCTATGCTTGCGGCGTCGGTCGTCACGGCCCCCCTCAACTTCTATCTACTCGGCAAGGCGATCGAGTTCGGACGACGTGAGCTGGTCGGGTTCCTGTGGCGGCCTGGCGCGGGCTCCCTCGTGATGATCGGTGCCGTCGTCGCTATCCAAGGGTATTGGCCGGTGCCTTCCAGCCTGCTCGGTCAGATCGCCTACGTCGCGTTTGTCTCCTTTTGCGGGGCGCTCGTTTACGCCGCGAGCGTGTTCTCACTTTGGCGGCTGCGGAGCGACCCTGGCAGCGCAGAAGTCTGGATACTCGACCGGGCCGTGAAGCTCGCACAAGCGGTCGGCCAACGCGTCGGCGTCCCCTTTCGATAGCACCCAGCGATGGCGATCCAGCACGAAACGATCACCGATGCGCTCGAGGCCCTCGCGGAGCGCCAACCGGCCGCGCCGGCGCTGCACGTGCCTGGTCGGAAATCGCTGACCTACGCAGACCTCGCCGGGCAGATTCGCCGCGTTCGAGAGCGCCTGAGCGATTGGGGCATCTTGCCTGGCGACGTCGTTGCCGCAGTGATCCCGTCGCGGCCCGAGATGGCGGTCGCGATCGCGACGCTGCCGTCGTCGTGCACGTTCGCACCGCTCGATCCAACCTTGATGATCGAGGCTTATGTGGCGCTGCTGACGCGGCTGCAGCCCAAGGCGGTTCTTGTGCCCGAGGACGATCAACATGCGATCCGTGGCGCAGCGCGCCGCTTGGGTATCGCCGAGATCGAGGTCGAGGCCGTGCCGGACGCGCCGGCGGGTGTGTTTGCGCTCGCCCTCCGTCACGCCGGGCCCGCGCTCGCAGCCGGCAATTCGCCAGACCCGGAGTTCGCGTACATCCTGACGAGCTCGGGAACAGGCGGCCGGCGCAAGCTCGTTCCGGCCGAACACCGCGCGATGCTGCTCTACGCACGCGCCATGCGCGACTGGCTCGAATTCTCGCCGCAAGACGTGGGCGTGCATCTCGTGCCCATGTACTTCGGACACGGCTTGCGCAGCGGCCTGGTGAACGGGCTGCTCGCCGGACGCTCGACCGTGTGTCTTCCGGAGGCCGACATCGAGGCTTTCTTCGCTTCCATCGAGGAATTCCGGCCTACTTTTTTCACCGCCGGCTTCTCCCTGTTCCGGGGAATCCTGCGGCGCGCACCCGAGTTTCGCGCAGCCGTCGCGCAGAACCGCTTCCGTTTCATGCGCTCGGGATCCGGGCGTCTCGATCCCGAGGATGCAGATCGCCTCGAACAGCTGTTCGGTGCACCGATGCTCACCGGCCTGTCGTCGACGGAAACGAGCCGCATCTCGCATGATCCCCTTCCCCCGCGACGCCGCAAGCGCGGGTCGGTCGGTCTGCCGGTGGTAAACGAGGTGGCGCTGCTGGACGACGCGGGCAACATCTTTCCGGCCGGCGGCCCGGGCGAGATCGTGGTGCGCGGGCCGACGGTTTTCCGCGGCTATCTGGACGACCCGGAGCTCAATGCGGCGTCGTTCATCGGCGAATGGTTCCGCACCGGCGATCTCGGCCGCATCGACGAGGACGGCTACATCTACGTTTCCGGTCGCATCAAGGAAATCATCAATCGCGGCGGCGAGAAGATCTCGCCGGTGGAGATCGACCTTGCCATCGAATCGCTGCGCGGCGTCAAGGAGGCTGCCGCTTTCGCCGTCCCGCATCCGACCCTGGGCGAGGAAATGGTGGCCGCGGTGGTGCGCGAAGAGAACGCAGCCATCGACGAGGCGGCGGTCGTGGAACAGGTTCGCGCCCGCGCGGGGCCGCGCAAAGTGCCGCGGCGCGTCTATTTCGTGGCGAGCCTCCCGCGCACGGACAACGGCAAGCTCCGCCGGAGCGCGTTGCCCGAACTGCTTTCGCTGGAACATACCGCTGAGTCGCCTTCTCCCGTGCCGGGCGCGGAGCGAGCCGCTTCGCTGTCGCCGCTCGAGGCCGCCCTCGCCGGCTTGTGGTCGTCGCTGCTGCACGTGGCCGAGGTAGGTCGTGACGATGACTTTTTTCTCCGCGGCGGTGATTCGCTGCGAGGCACGCAACTCCTCGCCCACGTGAAGGCGCTCTTCGGCGTCGACATCCCCATTCAATCGTTGTTTGGGGAAGCGGCGACCGTCGCCGGCATGGCGAGGGCGATCGAGGCCATCCGCGCCGGCGAATCCACCGCCGATCGGCGATCCGCGGTCGCGCTCGGCCAAGCGGCGGAACCCGCCCTGCGCCCGCGCCGGCGCGACGGGCCGGTCGTGCTCACACATACGCAGCGGCGCGCGTGGTTTCTCGCGCGGCTCGATCCGGGCAGCGCGGCCTACAACGAGTCGCGCGCGCAGCGATTGTCCGGACCGATCGATATCGAAGCGTTGCAGGACAGCCTGCGCACGGTTATCGAACGCCACGAAATTTTTCGAACCACATACGCGCTCGTCGACGATGAACCGCGACAGATCATCCACGCGGCGCCAACGCTCGATTTCCGCTGCCTCGATCTTTCCGCGAATGCGACCGACGAGCGAGCAGGCGCGCTGCTCGGCTTGATCGATGCGGAGGGGCAGGCGCCGTTCGATCTCGAGCGCGGTCCGTTCGCGCGTTTCCGCCTGATTCGCCTTGCGAACGACGAGTATGTGCTGTTGCGCGTGTGGCACCACATCGTTTCGGATGGTTGGTCGGCCTGGGTATTCGAGCGTGAGCTTTCGGCGGCGTACAACGCGCGGGTGACTGGTCGCGCGGTCGAGTTGCCGCAGCTGCCGCTGCAGTACGCCGACTACGCGCTGTGGCAGCGCGAGTGGCTCGCAGGGGTGGAGCTCGAGCGCCAACTGAGCTACTGGAGCGAGCAGCTCGAGGATCTCGCTACCTTGGAGCTGCCAACCGACCGACGCCGTCCCGCAGTGCAAAGCTACAGTGGTGCGCGCCTCGACGTCGAGCTCGCGCCGGCGTTGGTGCGAGACCTGCGGGCGCTGGCGAGCACCGAGGGAGCGACGCTGTTCATGGCCGGGCTCGCTGCCTTCCAGGTGCTGCTGCATCGTTACAGCGGTGCCGAAGATATTGCCGTCGGTACGCCGATCGCCGGGCGGCGGCGCGCCGAACTGGAAGGCTTGATCGGCTTTTTCGCCAACACGCTGGTGCTACGGGGGAGTCTGGCGGGCGAGCCGACGTTTCGCGAACTGCTCGCGCGGGTGCGCGAGGCGGCACTGGCCGCCTATGCGCACCAGGATCTGCCATTCGAGAAATTGGTCGAGGCGCTCGCGCCGGTGCGCGATCTGAGTCGCAATCCGCTCTTCCAAGTGTGCTTTGCACTGCAGAACGCCCCAGGTACGACGCTCGCGCTGAGCGGTCTGCAAGTGAGCCGCGTGGGCCTGCCGACGCGCAGCGCCAAGTTCGATCTCACGCTCACGCTGCGCGAGACCGAGCAGGGGCTGCGGGCGAGCTGGGAGTACTGCACCGATCTGTTCGAGCAGGCCACCATCGAGCGCATGGCAGGCCATTTCCAGGTGCTGCTCGAATCGATTGTGGCCGAGCCGGGGCAACGCATCGGGCAGCTGGCGTTGATGAGCGCCGCCGAACGCGATCGGCTGCTGGTGCAGTGGAACGACACGGCGGCCGAATATCCGCGGGATCGGTGCATCCACGAGTTGTTCGAGGCGCAGGCGGCCGCGACACCGGACGCGCCGGCGCTGCTGCATGAAGGGGCTGCGCTGAGCTACGCCGAACTCAACGCGCGCGCCAACCAACTCGCTCACTATCTGCGTGCGCGCGGGATGGGGCCGAATGCGTTGGTGTGCGTTTGCCTCGAGCGTGGCTTCGATTTGATGGTGAGCCTGCTCGGCATTCTGAAGGCGGGCGGGGCCTACGTGCCGCTCGATCCGGATCTGCCCACCGAGCGGCTCGCCTTCATGCTCGAGGACACCGCTGCCGCGATGCTGATCGCGCAGCAAGGACTCCTCGCGCGGCTACCCCGGACCCGCGCCCTAGTGCTATGCGTGGATCGCGATTGGCGCGATATCGCCACCCACCGCAGTACCAACACTGCGACCGGCGCATCGCCCCGCGATCTCGCCTACGTCATGTACACCTCCGGCTCCACCGGAAAGCCCAAGGGCGCATGCATCGCTCACCGTGGCGTGGTCAACTACCTGAGCTGGGCGATCGAGGCGTACCGAGTGAAGAGCGCCGCGGCCATTCCGGTGATGTCGTCGATCGCCTTCGATTTGACCGTCACGAGCCTGTTTGCGCCGCTGCTGGCCGGGCGAACGGTGCATCTCCTCCCGCAGGCGCAAGGCATCGAGTCCCTCGGCGAGGCGCTGCTCGAGTCCGGCATCGACTACAGCCTGCTCATGCTGTCGCCGGCGCACTTGCCGATTCTGCAGGAGCATGCAAAGCCCGGGCGCGCGGGCCGATTCGCACGCGCCCTCATCGTTGGCGGCGAGCAGCTCGTCGGCGAATCGATCGAATTCTGGCGGACGCATGCTCCCGAGACGGTCATCATCAACGAATACGGTCCGACTGAAACAGTCGTTGCGTGCTCCGCATACACCGTCACGAGCGCAACGCCAACGTCCGGACCGATTCCGATCGGCCGCCCGATCGCCAACACCCGCATCTATCTCCTCGATCGCCGCGGCGAGCCGGTGCCGGTGGGCGCGGCGGGCGAGCTCCACATCGCCGGCGACGGCGTCGGCCTCGGGTATTGGCGGCGACCCGAGCTCACCGCCAAGCGGTTCGTCCCGGATCCGTTCGCCGCGGAGCCGGCGGCGAAGATGTATCGCACGGGCGATCTCGGCCGCTATCTGCCCGACGGCAACATCGAATTCCTTGGACGGCTGGACACGCAGGTCAAGCTGCGCGGTTTTCGCATCGAGCTCGGCGAGATCGAGGCAGTGATCGCTGAGCATCCAGCGGTGCGCGAGGTAGCCGTCCTGGCTCACGAGGATTCCGTGCACGGCAAGCGCCTGGTGGCGTACGTGGTTGCCGCCGAAGCGCCGCTTCTGAGCCTCGAGTCGATGCGCGTATGGCTGCAGAAGCGTTTACCAGACTACATGGTGCCGACGGCATTGGTCGTGCTCGATCGGTTTCCGCTCATGCCGAACGGCAAGGTCGACCGCCGCGCACTGCCGGCGCCGCAACGCGATCAGAACGACGCCGGAAAGACTTTTGCGGTTCCCGGCGAATCGCTCGACGCTTTGGTCGTCGACGTGTGGCGCGAGGCGCTGGGTCGCGACTCGATCGGCGCGCACGACGATTTTTTCCGGCTCGGCGGCCACTCCCTGCTGGCGACTCGCGTCGTCGCCCGCCTTTCCAGCCTTTGCGGCGTCGATCTGCCGCTGCGACGCATCTTCGAGCTGCCTACGGTGGCGGGACTCACTGCAGAAATCGAACGTTTGCGCGGCGCGGCGGACGTGGAGCGTCCATCGCCGATCGAGCGGGTCCAGCGCCAGGGCGCCATGCCGCTGTCGTTTGCGCAGCAGCGATTGTGGTTCATCGACCGACTGCGCCCCGGCTCGGCGGCTTATAACATCCGATCCGCCCAGCGCCTGCTCGGAACGCTGAGCATCGATGCGCTTCGGCGCAGCCTCGATGTGGTCGTCGCCCGACATGAGTCGCTGCGCACCACTTTCGCGCTGATCAACGGGGAGCCCCGACAGATCATCGGTGCGCCGGAGCCGGTCGAGATGGCGATCATCGACGTGAGCGACGTTCCCGAAAGCGAACGGCACGCCCGCGCGTTGGCGCTCGTCGACGAACAAGCCAAGCGACCGTTCGACCTCGCACTCGGCCCGGTTCTGCGTGCTGCGTTGCTGCGCCTTGGGCCGCAGGAGCATGTGCTGCTCATCTGCGTCCATCACATTGTTTCCGATGGTTGGTCGGCGTGGGTATTCGAGCGAGAGCTTTCCCTTGCGTACGGCGCACTGGTGGCCGGTCGAGCGGTGGAGTTGCCGGAGTTGGCGTTGCAGTACGCCGACTACGCGGTGTGGCAACGCGAGTGGCTCACGGGCGAAGTGCTGGAGCGCCAGCTTGGCTACTGGAAGGAGCAGCTTGCCGAGTTGCCGACGCTGGAGTTGCCCACCGACCGCACGCGTCCGCCGGTGCAGAGCTACCGCGGGGCGCGCTACGAGACGGAGTTGCCGGTGGCGCTGGTCGCCGGGGTGAAGGCGCTGGGTCGTGCCGAAGGGGCGACGCTGTTCATGACTGGGCTGGCGGCCTTTCAGGTGCTGCTGCATCGCTACAGCGGTGCCGAGGACATTGCCGTGGGCACGCCGATCGCCGGGCGCCGGCGCGTCGAGCTCGAAGGGCTGATCGGGTTTTTCGCCAACACGCTGGTGCTGCGCGTGGATCTTTCGGGCGAGCCGGCGTTTCGCGAGGTGCTGGCGCGGGTGCGCAGTATCGCGCTGTCGGCCTACACGCACCAGGACGTGCCGTTCGAGAAGCTGGTCGAGGAGCTTGCCCCAGCCCGTGATCCGAGTCGCAATCCGCTGTTCCAGGTGTGCTTTGCGTTGCAGAGCACACCGGGCGCGACGCTCGCGCTGGCGGGCCTCGAAGTGAGCCGACTCGCGTTGCCCACGAGCAACGCCAAGTTCGATCTCACGCTGACGCTGCGCGATAGCGGGGAGGGATTGCGGGCGAGTTGGGACTACTGCACCGATCTATTCGAGCGGACAACGATCGAGCGCATGGCGGGCCACTTCCGAGTGCTGCTTGAAGCAATCGTGGCCGAGCCGGGGCAATCCATTGGACGGCTGGGCTTGCTCAGTGCGGCCGAGCGTCACCAGCTGCTCGTCGAATGGAATCGCACTGCGACTGACTATCCGCGCGACCGGTGCATCCACGAGCTGTTCGAGGCGCAGGCGGCCCGCGCGCCGCAGGCAACGGCGGTGCTGCACGAGGGGGCGACGCTCACTTACGCGGAGTTGAACGCCCGGGCCAACCAACTGGCTCACTACCTGCGCGCCGCTGGTGTGGGCCCGCAAGCGCTGGTGGGGATCTGCCTGGAGCGCGGTCTTGGGCTGATGGTGGGCTTGCTGGGGATTCTGAAGACGGGCGCGGCGTACGTGCCGCTCGATCCGGATCTGCCGCGCGAGCGGCTGGCCTTCATGCTGCAGGACACCGCCGCCGCGGTGCTGATCACCCAGCAGGGACTGCTGGGGCGTTTGCCCCAGACCGCGCGCCATCAGCTGTGTCTGGATCGCGACTGGCACGAGATTGCCGCCCACGGCACGGTCAACCTCGCCTCCACCACTTCGCCCCGTGACCTCGCCTACGTCATGTACACCTCCGGCTCCACAGGAAGACCCAAGGGCGTGGCCATTCGGCAAGAAGGCATCATCCGGCTCGTCAGAGAGCCGAACTATGTTTCGCTGTCGCCGGCGGACGCGATCGCCCAGGTCTCGAACGTTGCGTTCGACGCAGCGACCTTTGAAATCTGGGGCGCACTCCTGAACGGCGCTCGATTGGTGATCCTTGCCAGGGACGTGACGTTGTCGCCTGCTTCGTTCGCGGAAGCGCTCGCCGCACATCGCATCTCGTGCGTGTTCCTCACGACAGCGCTGTTCAATCGGATCAGCGTCGAGCGACCAGACGCGTTTCGCACGCTGCGGTACCTCCTTTTCGGCGGGGAGACATGCGACCCCGATCGGGTGAAGGATGTGCTGAACGCCGGCGGGCCGCGGCACCTGCTCCACGTCTACGGTCCGACCGAAACGACGACGTTCGCAACCTTTCACGAGGTGCGTCAGGTGGAGAGCAATCGGACGATTCCGATCGGGCGGCCGATCTCCGCGACCGAAGTGTTTCTGCTCGATTCTCGCGGCGAAGCGGTTCCTGTCGGCGCGACAGGCGAGATCTACATCGGCGGCCCCGGCGTAGCGGCCGGGTATATCGGCCATTCCGAGGAAACCAACGCCCGATTCGTCGGCCACCCTCTTCGGCGCGAATCGGGGGAGCGCGTGTATCGCACGGGCGATCTCGCGCGGCGTCGCGCCGATGGTTCCATCGAATTCCTCGGCCGCAACGACGCGCAGGTGAAGATCCGCGGGTTCCGCATCGAGCCCTCGGAGATCAGTGTGACTCTGAATGCGCACCCCGGTGTGCAGACATCTTACGTGATCGCGAGGCCACGGGCCTCGGGCGAGGTCGGCCTGGTAGCTTACTTTGTCGTCAGAGAGTCCCGCCGCGATCCAGTGCATGCCGCCGAACTGCGACGGTTCCTGTCTTCCCGCCTGCCGGCCTACATGGTTCCGCTCTCGTTCATCCAGGTGCCGTCGCTTCCGTTAACGCCAAACGGCAAAGTGGATCATCGCGCACTGCCTGATCCCTTGAGCGATGGCGTCCCGGCATCCAGAGAATATGTCACGCCAGGGGACGAAATCGAGCGCGTGATGTGCCGTATCTGGGCGGAGGTCCTCGGCATCGATCGCGTCGGGCTCGATGACAACTTCTTCGAGATCGGCGGGCACTCGCTGCTCGCGGCCCGACTGTTCGCGCGGCTCGACGAAGCGTTGGGCCGTTTGCTTCCGCTGGGAGTGCTGTTCACTTCACCGACGGTCCGCGCGCTTGCCGAGCATTACCGCGCCGCACCGGAACCCACGGGTCCGTCGGCGCTTGTGCCACTCATTACCGGCGGCTCACTGCCGGCCATCTTTGCCGTGCCCGGAATTTTCGGAGACGTTGTGCACGTTGCCCATCTCGCCCGGGAGCTCGGGCCGTCGCAACCTTTCTATGGCCTGCAATCGCTTGGCCTTGATGGAAGGGAGGTGCCGCTTGACTCTATCGAGGCAATGGCGACACGCTATCTTACGGAGGTCCGGACAGTTCAGCCGAACGGACCCTACGTCCTCATCGGGGTGTGCTTCGGCGGCACTGTTGCGTACGAGATGGCTCGCCAACTGCTCGTGGCGGGCGAAGAGGTGGCGTTTCTCGGGCTGCTCGACCCGACTCGCCGCGAAGGGGACGAAGCGAGCGAGCGTCCGAGGTCGACGTCACGGGCCCTTATGCGTGCAGAATCGCTGGGGACCTTTTTGATCGACCGGCTGCGCCTTTATCGTGAGGAAATGCGAAGCCTCGGCTATCGCGATCGCATCAAGTATGTCACGCGGAAACTCATCATGCTCGGTAGCTCGATCGCCGAACGCGACCGCCTGAACGGTGTCCAGCGCGAGATCTATCAGAGGGGGGTCTACCGCGCGAACCTCCAAGCCCTCGATCGCTATGAGCGGAAGGCGCTCACGGGACGTCTGCGGACGCTCGAAGTGTTCGAGACGACGCGCCCGGGCCGCGAGGGCAAGCGCGACCCATTCAACTGGAGCGCCCTCTGGGAAGGGCACACCGTTCCCCATTTCGTTCCGGGAAAGGACTCCGGGGACATGCTGAAGGGCGAGAATGTGCGCATCGTCGCCACGCTGCTGGTGGATCGGTTGCGGCTTGCGCACGGAAGGTGAACACGCACGTAGTCATTCGTCGGGTTCAACCCGAATACGAGCCACGTCAAGCGACGGCTCCAACTCGAAGAGCATGAGATGCGGCTTCTCCTTCATCGAGCGGATAGCAACCGAGACCACATGGTCGGATGTCGGCAACAAGGTGCACACGCGCCAGCCAGTTCTCAAGTGCAGTTCCACCGAAGGATCATTCACGCTCGCACCTTCGTCCTCGGCATCAACCGAGACGCATCGCGGGTCCGCTCTAAGCCCTGTGCCTATCGCTTTCAGCACGGCTTCCTTGCGCGTCCACAGCCGGTGGAACGCCATGACAGCCTCACTGCTCTGAAGTGGACGCACGCGTTCGAGCTCGGAGGCTGAGAGCGTGGTGCGAAGCGTCGCGCCATCCAATACGCCGGTCGATAGTTGCTCGGCGTCTACACCGCAGGCCGCGCGTCGCGTCACCGCTACAGCGAAGAGTCCCGAAGTGTGCGTGAGGCTGAACCGCACGGGAAGCGACTCGGCCGACCATACCAGCTCCGGGCGCTGACCGTGCCGAGTTTCGAACCTGAGCTCGTTAGGCTCGGTTCCGGTGTAGAGCGAAAGTACGAGCCGAAGCGCCGCGTGTGATGCGAGAAACATAGTGCGATTGTCGGCGGGCGTGAGCCGCCGCGCTATATCGCGTTCGCGGGAGTCCAGGAGCGTTGCGTCGTCGACCCATTGGGGCAGGCGCTCTTGAGACACCAGCCCGATCCAGAGGTGAGCCGCGGTTTCCGAGGCGTCAAGGGATTCGATCAAACCGACGAGAGGCGCCTTGAGCTTCAATCCGGCGCTTCCGTACCGTCTTCGAGAAAGTAGCGCATTCCGACTGCCACGCGGGAGATCGAAAAGCTTCGCGCGGGACCGGCGCGGATCAAATCACGAACACCGGCGCGAATCCGCTTCCCGGCATCCTGAAATTCGTCGCCTGCCCCTGGTACAGGCGGGCGGCGGTGAGCAGGATCTCGCCGTCGTACACGTAGAGCCGTACGTCGGTCTTGCGTACTGCCGGTACCCCGTCCACGTCGATCACGCGCTCGCTCGGCGCCGCGTACTCCTGCGCGACGTATTGGCCGCGCTGGATCTCGCCCCATACGCGCTTGGTCATCCGGTCGCCGCGGTAGACTGCCTTGCTGCCGTAGCCCACGGCGGGCTTGAAGAACAGTTTCTTCCTTTCGCGCCAGAGTTCCTGCGCGTTCTCGGGCGCGACCAGCACCGTCCGCGGGACGGCCGACAGATCTGCGAGCGTCTCCGCAGAGACGCCCCATGAACGGAGCGGCGTCGGATCGGACAGGAGGGCGAGGTTGCGCTTGTCGGCGAAGAGCGCGTGGACACGCGGGTTCGGCGTGACGACCACGGCGTCCGCGAGATAGGCCGCGCGCAATGCCGCGTGCTCGGGGCGCTCGAGCGCAAAATCGACCAGACGGCTGTAGACGAGATCGATCGGCCGGCCGTCGAAGAGCAGTCCCTGCTCGAAGCGAAGCTTCCCCGCGTCGGCGATCACCGCTTCCATGCCGTGCCTGGCGAGGAAGCGCTGCGCGAGGAGAAATTCGGGATAGAGGTATTGCTCCTCCGGGCGGTCGTCGGCGATGGCGACCCGCCGCGGCGTTCCCTCCTTGCGCTGCAGCCGCCACTCGCTCTCGAACATGCGCGCGACCGCCGCGTCGAAATCACGGGCCTCCGACCGGCGCAATCCGGTCAGCATCTCCTCGCAGCAGGCGTGCTGGGCGCGGGCAAGCAGGGCGTTGAGGAACGCGCCGCCGGCGTTGGTGTTGATCTCGATGAGCCTCGGACCATCGTGCGCCAGGTGAAAGTCGTAACCCATGAAGGCGCCACGCGGCCCGAAATCGAGCCGCGCGATCTCGGGCGAGCGCGACAGGACCGCGTCGCGGTAGGCGGGCAGGCGCGTAACCGACTCGATCGCCCGCACCGCGCGCAGCATGGCGGCAACGTGCGCCTCCGACAGGAACACCGGCGCATTCGAGAACAGGTGCGGCCGCGTGCGGATGAGCGTCGCGCAGAAATCCGGATCGCCCGCTTCCCGCTCCAGCGCCGCGCACAACGCCTCGCGGTCGAGCGTGACGCAGGTGCATTCGCGGTTCAGACGCTCGGAGAGTGGGCGGGCGTTGTTTGCGACGGAGATATCGGCGAGAGC
>Ga0105252_10000929_pt1 | contig 15138 bp, 15 predicted proteins | sample EasRivMeERMZT100_FD_89675 | JGI IMG/M metagenome (GOLD analysis project Ga0105252, IMG submission 89675) | Soil microbial communities from meander-bound floodplain in the East River, Colorado, USA - East River MetaG ERMZT100 | ecosystem: Environmental > Terrestrial > Soil > Floodplain | place... | reverse complement strand
GCGCTGGCGGTTCTGAGTTGTGGTTCGGCTGGAATCCACGGCGCAAGACGGACGCGATAGATGTTCTGTTGCGCGGCGACCTTAAGCCAACAGGTGCGCTCGTGGTTAAGGCGAACTGGTCAGACAACCCGTTCTTTCCGCCCGACCTTGAGCAAGAGCGCAAGGATTGTCTTAGAATCTCTCCAGATCAATACGAGCATATCTGGCAGGGCGGCTACGCTACCGTGCTATCCGGCGCTTACTACGCAAAGCACTTGGAGGATGCGCGAAAAGAGGGGCGCATCGGCAAGGTTGGCATTGACCCGCTAATGACGTTGCGGGCCTACGCGGACATTGGCGGAACAGGCGCTAAAGCAGACGCCTTTTGCTGGTGGATTGTGCAGTTCATCGGCAAGGAAATACGTGTCCTGGACTACTACGAAGCTGTAGGCCAGCCGCTAGCAACGCATATCGCATGGCTGCGCGAGAAGAAATACGAACGCGCCGACATTTGGCTCCCGCACGATGGGTCAACGCACGACAAGGTGTATGACGTATCGTTTGAAAGCGCGTTGAAGGCGGCAGGATTTAACGCAACGGTTGTGCCGAATCAAGGCAAAGGCGCAGCCAAGTCCCGCGTTGAGGCTGCCCGCAGACGCTTCCCGAACATCTGGTTCAACGAGGCGACCACTGAGGCGGGGCGCGATGCTCTAGGCTGGTATCACGAACGCATGGACGAGCATAGGAACTTGGGGCTTGGGCCTGAGCATGACTGGTCTAGCCACGGCGCTGATGCCTTCGGGCTGATGTGCGTGGCGTATGAGGAGCCGCAGAAGAAGCAAGAGATTAAGTATCCCAACCTGGGGATGGTGTGATGCCTGACGGTCAATACCTATACGAAACCGAAGCCGTGATGACGGAATCAGGCTCGCTTGACCGCTCTCCGATGAGCGAGCGCGAGTTGCTGAACTTCCTAGACCAGTCGGAGACGGACGCTCTCGGCTACGTGTGGGGCGGGCAGTTGAGTGCCGAGCGTGGACTGGCGCTGAAATACTACTTCTCCGAGCCATTTGGTAACGAGGTTGATGGGCGCTCGCAGGTTGTCAGCACGGAAGTGTTTGACACCGTGGAATGGATACTACCGTCCCTTATCCGCGTGTTCGCATCCACCGATAAGTCCGTAGAGTTTGAAGGCACGAACAAGGAAGATCAACAAGGCGCGGAGCAGGCCACAGACGCCTGCAATTACGTCTACTGGAAGCAGAATCCGGGCTTTCTCAATACCTATTCGTGGTTCAAAGACGCGCTACTCATGAAGAACGGCGCGGTCAAGTGGTATTGGGAGAAGAAGGTTGAGGTTAAGCGCGAGCGTTACGAGGGGCTGACGATAGAGCAGATTCAGTTATACCTGCTTAACAAGCCCGGTATCAACATCGTTGGACAGTCGGCCCGCCCTGACCCGTTAGCGCAGCAAGACCCGCGTGTGGCTGCTGCCGTGGGCTTGGGCCAGATGCAGATGCCGATGGTCTACGACATTCAAATTGAATTCAAGGACGAGGTTGGCAAGGTGTGCATCGTGCCGATACCGCCTGAGGAATTGCTGGTATCGCGCAGTCAGAACAGCTTGATACTCGATGACTGTCCGTTCGTGGAGCATCTGTGCAAAAAGACCCTTTCCTGGTGCCGCGATCAGGGATGGGTATTTGAAGATAACGAGGTGATGGGTTCGGCTCCGACGAACGTGGAAATGTCGCCGGAAGCTGTTGAACGTCGCAAGCTGAACGAGGATTCCGTTGTCCAGCCGGTGTCGGACAACACAAGCGACCCATCGCAGCGCACGGTATGGGTGCGCGAGACGTATTGCCTCGTTGACTTCGATGGCGATGGGATAGCCGAGCGCCGCCGCATCATCCGAGCCGGTGACAAGGTGTTTGAGAACGAGCCGTGCGAGGGCGTGCAGATAGCAGCGATTACGCCCAACATCATCGCGCATCGGTTCTTCGGTATGTCGGTTGCCGAGATGGTCATGGACTTGCAATTACTCAAGTCAACGCTCTGGCGCTCGATGGTGGATAACCTGTTCCACACGAATAACCAGGGTCACATTGTTCTGGCTTCCGCTGATGGTCGCGTGCAGGCGAACATTGACGACCTGTTGAATAGCAGGCCGGGGAGGATTATCAGGGAATACGCGCCCAATGCCGTCCGTGCCGAGACTGTGCCGTGGGTAGGGCATCAGACCTTCCCGATGATGGAATACATTGACCAGCAGGGGCAGAACAGGACCGGCGCTAACAATCTCACGCAGGGGCTGGATGCTGACTCGTTGAACAAGACCGCTCGCGGGGCGGTGCTGGCGCAGAACAAGATGCAGGAGAAGATTGAACTGATAGCCCGCATCTTCGCGGAGTGCGGGTTTAAGCCCCTATTCAAAGGCATTATGCTGATGCTCGCCAAGTATCAGTCGCGCCCGATGATGTTCAGGCTGCGTAACGAGTTCGTGCAATACGACCCTCGCGGCTGGTCCACGCAATACGACATGAACATTAACGTGGGGCTTGGCACGGGAAACAAGGACCAGCAGGCGCAGCATCTTCTCGCCATATTCCAGCAGCAGATGAGCATGGCTGCTACGCCATTCGGCCCGATGCTGGTGCAGCCGCAGAACGTCTACGCAACGCTGACCAAGTTCGTTGAGAACGCTGGCTTTAAGAACGTGGAGGAATTCTGGACTAACCCGCAGAACACGCCTCGCCCGCCCCCACAACCGCCGCCCGTTGACCCGATCAAGGTTGAGGAAGTGAAGGTTAAGCAGTTCGACGCACAGACAAAGCGCATTGATGTGATGGGCGGCTTGCAGATGGACCGCGCACAGCTAGGGCTGGAAGGCCAGCGCGTGCAGGCTGAGAACAAACGGACGGAAACCGATGCGGTATAGGACACGCGATCAGCGGTTTAAGCGGCTCGTCGTTGACGAGTTGAATATCCCTGGTGGCTCCGCTGGCAAGGAAACCATTGGGAGCGGCGACAACGTAACTACGTGGGCAACCGTTACCGCGCAGTTGCTGGATATACGCAAGGGAACGGCAGCATCCCCCGACACCACGCAGAATCCGATTGTGAAGGTGTCGCGTGTCATGCAAATGCCATTCTCCGGGTTGTCCGGTGCGGCACCAGATTACGCGGCGGGTATTGTTTCTGTTGTATCGGGAACCGTGCTGAACGAAGTTCAGACCGTTGGGGTATTGGGTTATGCGCGAAGTGCATCCACCGTTGCTTCTCCCGCAGGAGCAGACGACGCTCTTGGCGTAAATGGTGTTGGCAGGGTAACAGGCTCTTGCACGGGAAGTGGAATAGGTGGTGCCTTTGACGGGCGCAGAGACACATCAACCGGACGCGCTACCGGAGCGGAAATATCAACCTCCAACTTCTCTGGTGTTGCTGGTGCATACAACAGCACGGGATATTCCAACACTACTGGGCTGTGGATTGTTCCATTGGGAGACGCAGATAGCGGCGTTGGCGTGTCGTTCGGAAACCCATACGGATTTCAATACAAGGTTGGCATTGGATTTAGTGGTCAAGTTACTGCCGGGCTTACTGGCAGCATCGCTGATTCATCCATACGTGACGACTGCACTTCCGCCGTGGCGCACGACATTCGCGGCACGCACGCAACCGCCGCAATCAGGGTTGCCGCTGGTGCTGGTGCGTCAGTGTTCCCTTGCGCTACTGGCTCATTTGAGATTCCAACCGAGTGCTATTCGATGATGAGCAGGCGTCTTACGCTAACCGGAACGCAACGGGCAACGATGGCAGGAACCGCCAGGCTGAGGATGACCTGATGGCTGACTTCCTCATAGACAATCAGAGCGCACCGGGAACCGGGTCAGCCGGTCAGTCCGTCATTTGGATGGACACCGTTGCCAAGACGTTGTGCGTCAAGGATGACACGGGGCGCGTTTCCGCATATACGGGCAACGCTTCCGTTACAGCAATGGCGGCAGGTTTCGCCGTTGATACATACCTGACCAATTCCGACATGATAATTCCATCGTGCGGGATGCAGACTAAAGCCAGATTCTTTTGGACAATGAGCGCATCAAAAACGGGGGCCAGCACCGCAACCCCTATCTACGTCGTGAGGGTTGGAACGGGTAAGGCTGTAACCGACACGGCGTGTCTAACGCTTACCGGGCCAGCGCAGACCGCTATCGCTGATATAGGAACGCTCAATATCATGGTCGTGGTGCGCGTAGCCGGTGCGTCAGGGATTCTTGCGGGCAGCGCGTGGTGGACTCATACCGGCACCGCTGCCAGCACCACGGTAAGCGGGACGGGGTTTGCCAACAATTCGACCGGACACGTTCAAGGGACAAGCGCGGCTATTGATATGACCGCGTTTGTCGGTCAATACATCGGCGTTTCGGTTAACGGCGGCACAAGTTCGGTGTGGACGCCGACAATCGTAACGGCAGAGGCGAGTTGGTAATGGCTATCGAATACGGCATAGAGCGAACTGACGTAAATCACGCGCTATCGTTGATTACGGTAGATGATGGCGTGTTGGTCAACTCGTCCGTCAAGTTGGGCCGCAGGGTATCCAATACATCTGACTTGGTGATTGCGTCGGCACCCGCCGCGCTACCGTCAACTGCCAAGTTCCGCAGCGGATTCGCGCTGGATGCGAACGATTGCATCTACGCCACAGAAACCGAGCCAACAACGAAACTGTATTCTTTCGGCGTAGCGACGAGGACAGACGGCGCGGTGTGGGTAACTAACTCCTACGTTGCGCCGATGAAGGAGATATACCATCCGTTGATAGGCTTCGCGCTGGTCAACCAATCGGGCGCTCTCTATGGCGGCATCCTGATGGGGGTTGCCTTCTCTGATTTGGGTGCAGGCGAAGTCGATTTGACGGGATTCCTGTCGGGCGCTCCGACGTTCACCCGCGCTACGGTGGCATCAACCGTTGGCTCAACCGGCCTGATCGTGGACGTTGCGAGCGGTGTGCCGCGCTCACGCTACGACCCCGTGACGCTTGAGTATCAGGGATTCTTCTCTGAGTTGGCGGCAACCAATGTTATTTTGCAATCCGAGAATTTCGGAACTACGTGGACTGCGATTGGCACGCCGACTAGAACCTCCACGGCAGTTACTTGCGGAACGGTTGTGCTTGACCTGTTGGGGGATGACAGCGCAACAGTCCTTGAGGGCTACCAGCAGACGGCAACGCTGACCGGAAACGCGGTTAAGACTGTATCCCTATTCTACAAAGAGGGAACCAGCGCATCGTCTATGATTAGGCTACGTGATACGGACGCGCCCGCCGATAGGCTGCTAGCCGCCATTACGTGGTCTGGAGGCGTTCCCACGGTCACGATGACTACCGGCACGCTTAACTCCAACGTCGGGCCATTCGGCGCGAGCGGCGTATATCGAGCCGAGATGTTAACCACATCGGCAACGGCGACGAACGTAAACATCCTGCAAGTCTATCCTGCGGCGGTTGCTGATCTTGGTATAACGCCCACAGGAACCCTAAATGTCGGCGGCGTTATGGTTCAGAACAGCATTTTTGGCGTTGCCTCATACATCAAGACGACGACCGCTGCGGTTACGAGAAACGCCGACGTTCTGAGTTATCCGTTTACGGCTAACGGTTCTGGAACCGAAGGCGCTTGTTACGCGGAACTGGCAACGCTATATCCGGCGACGAATACGAGCGGCGGCACGTCTGCTGCCGTTACTTTTGGAACGACGAACTTGGGACATCCGTTAGCCATAGCCAGCACCCAAGCCGTTACCGCGATTGTCTGCACCGACAGCACGGCCAGCGCGTCCAAGACCGGACTTACCAGTATGTTTACGGCGGTTCGCAAACGCGCCAGCTCGTGGGGCGCGGCGGGTCAAATTATAACCGGAGACGGCGCAGCGGTTGCTACTGCCGCTTTTGACGGAACGATGGGGGAAACGCTAACCGCCATAAAGGTGGGGTGCGGAAACACGGGGAACCAATGGAACGGCACCATAAAGAATTTTAAGGTTTGGACAACTCAACGCAACAATATCGTGGCGCTAACGGCATGATGGACGATAAAGTCAGGGCGCAATACGCTGGGCAGATACTGGATAACCCGGTGTTCAAGGATGCCGTGGAAGTGCTGCGTCGTGAGACGGTGCAGGCGTGGGCCGATTGCCCTGCGCGGGATATGGAAGGAAAGGAAGAATTGTGGAAGATGCACAAGGTCAACGAGAAATTTCTCAACATTTTTAAAGGATACGTCGAGGCAGGGAAACTAGCTGATTTGCACGCGAAGCAGGAGCAGGAACAGTCCGCCCTTCAGAAGTTGAAGGATAACGTTACCAAGTTCACCACTTTCAGGAGATAACAATGGCAGAGCAGCAGATGGGCTATAGCGAAGAAGATAAAAGCATACTGGCTTCGATTCACAAGAAGCTGAACCGTGAGCCGTTAGCGGCAGCGCCCAAGCAGGCAGCACCGCTACCCACGCCCGCGACACCGCCCAACGTGCCGTTGAACTTGGACGAACCACAGATTGCACAACCCGCTGATGCCGCCGTAACAGGCGATCAGCCGGGAGACGCACAGCTACCCGAAGGGGGTATTGCTGAAGGTGATGCACCCGTAGTTGAAGCGGGCGCGTTGCCACCGACCATCCGAGTCACGATAAAGGACGAGGAAGGGAAAGACGTAGAGCAGGATTTGCCAGTAGATGAAGTCCGCAGCGGGTATATGCGTCACGCAGACTACACGCGAAAGACTCAGGCGCTGGCTAAGGAGCGGGCCGTAATCCCTCAGAAAGTAGCTGAATCGGAGCGTGTCGCCACCGAAGCAAGAACGCAGTTCACGCAAGCCCTCCAGAACCTGCAACAGTTTGTAGTTCACGCAGCCGCGCCTGAACTGCAACAGGTCAACTGGAATCAGTTATCGCAGGAAAACCCGACTGAGTATGTTCGACTCAAGCAACGGGCAGAACAGGTTAACGCTACATTGACACAAATCCAGAGCTATCAACGGCAGGTAGCCGCGCAAGCGGAAGCACAGCAGAAAAAAGCAGACCGAGAGAAAGCATTGGCAGCTAAGGAAACCCTGAACAGGGAGATTCCAGGAGGCTGGAACGATGACCTCTACGTGAAGATTCAAAAAGGTGCTGTGAACAACTACGGATACACGCCGGAAGAATTCGGGATGATCGTTGATGCGCGGACAATAATCATGGCAAACGATGCCATTAAATACCGTGAGTTGATTTCGGGCAAACCCATTGCACAGCAGAAAGTGGCACAAGCCCCACTCGCTGTGAGGCCGGGGGCTGCACCGACGCAAACGGAAAAGAACCAGACACAAGTTCAAAAAGCCCGTGACGTAGCGAGGAAGTCAGGCAGCGTTGATGACGCTGTGGCCCTCATGCAGGCGAAGCGGGCGCGACAAACAAGGTAATCCTATGGCAGTCCCAAGTGGTGCATATCAGACCTATCAACAGATAGGCATACGGGAGGACTTGTCGGACGAAATCTTTATGATTTCACCGACTGAGACTCCGTTCCTTACCGGCATCGCCAAGACCACGGCGACAAACCCGGCGCATGAGTGGCAGACGGACGCACTATCCGCTGCCGCCGCGAACGCTCAAATCGACGGTGACGATGCTTCGACCAACACCGCCGTTCCCACAGTCAGACTGCGTAACTACGTGCAGAACCTGACGAAAGTTCCGATGGTCACGGAAAACGCGCAAGCCGTGAATACTGCGGGGCGTGCGGACGAGATGGACTATCAGGTGATGAAGCGCGGCAAGGAACTGAAACTCGACCTTGAGTTCAGCCTGTCGCGTAACGCTGGCTCAACCGCTGGCAGCGCGGGCAGCGCATCGCTCTCGGCTTCGGTTGAGTCCTGGTTGTCCAGCAACAGAAGTTCCGTGCAGTTGGGTTCGGGCGCGACCACTCCGGGTTACTCCGGCACGACCGTTGCGGCACCGACCGATTCAAGCACGGCGGGAACGCTGACGGAAGCTGCATTGCGCGCCGTTATCCAAGCCTGCTACAGCGCGGGCGGGATGCCGGATACGCTACTGGTTGGGCCTGCGGTCAAGAACAAGATCACGGATGCCTTCACTGGTATTGCAACACGATTCCGGGAAGTTCCTTCCGGGTCAAAGGCGCAGATCATCAGCGGTGTTGACCTCTACGTGTCGAACTTCGGGGAATTCCGCCTCGTTCCATCCCGGATTGTCCGCGACCAAAACATTCTGGTCTTGGATATGAAGATGTGGAAATGCGCGTTCCTCGTGCCGTTCACGAGTTGGGAACTCGCCAAGACTGGCGCAAGCTACCGCAGGCAGTTGTATGTGGCGGCTACGCTGGAAGCGAGCAACCAAGCATCATCGGGCAAAGTCACAGATATTAATCCAGCGTTGTAATTAGGCGGGCGGGGGCTAAAAACCCCCGCCCTTCTCGGATGAGCAGACTGCTAGACCACGACCCCGTAACCGGCATGAAAACATATTCACGCTGGCACTCGGATGGCACGACCACGCTCTACTACGAGCAGGACGTTGAAATGGAACTAAACGTGTGCAAGGAACTGGCGCGTAACGATGACCACTTTCACGCTGGCGTCAAGAAGGATTGGCTGCACTATGCGCATTTGCCGGATGCGATCATCATGCAGTTGTTCGCCAAAGGCATCAATGTTTACGCGCACGATGCCGATTTACCGCGCATCTTTCGGGAAGTTAACCGCGAGTATCCGTATTTCAAACTGACCACCAAGCATCACGAACGAAACAGCGTGTGGGAATGAACGAGAGACTACAAAGGGCTTACCAGTTACGCGAAGCGGGCCAGCCCGACGAGGCGGCGCGGCTGTGTTCGGACGTTCTGAACGATGAGCCGCATAACGTAGAGGCGCTGTTCTGCTACGGCCTGCTGCTGATTAGCGTTGAACGCTTCGGAATGGCGGTTAACGTCTTTGCCCGTTGCTGCCAGTTAGCCCCCGACTCGCACGAGGCGCTGACCAACTTCGCGCTGTCCCTCATCTCGCTAAACGAATTTACCGAGTCCGAGGCCGTGCTGCATCGCGTGCTAAAGAAGAATCCGAATTACTGTCCCGCGCTAAACAACATGGCGCTGCTGAAAGTGAATACGGTCAACCCGCAGGCCGCGCTGGAATACGGCGTGCGCTCCCTTGCGATCAACCCGAATCAGTCCGACGTGCTGGAGTCTATGGGCTACGCCAAGCTGATGATGGGCGATTGGGACGGATGGGCGGGCTATGAGGCGATGATAAACGGCTCCAAGTATCGCAAGCACAAGCCACTAGGGAAGGAGCCTTACTGGAAGGGCGAGAAAAACGGGCGTCTGTATATCAAGGGCGAGCAGGGAATAGGCGATGAAATATCGTTTGCCTCGATTCTGGAGGATGCAGCGAAGGATAACGACATTATCTTTGACTGTGGCGAGAAGCTGGAGGGGCTATTCCGCCGCTCGTTCCCCGAAGTTGAGATATACGGCACGCGCAACCGCCCCGACAAGCATTGGAAGGACTGGCGCACGATTGACTATTCGTGCCTCATTGGGACGCTCGCCTATCACTACCGGCAAAAGGATTCAGACTTCCCCGGCAAGCCGTATCTCATAGCCGACCCGGAGCGCGTCACGCAATGGAAGTCGCTGCTCAACACGCTGCCCGGTCAGAAAGTGGGCATTGCGTGGACGGGCGGCATGAAAAACACCTTTGCCCATCGGCGTTCGATGACGCTGGAGGAAATGCTGCCGATTCTCAAGACTCCCGGCGTTACGTGGGTGTCGCTCCAATACAAAGACCCGACCGCCGAGATACGCGCTTTCGAGCGCGAGCATGGCATCAAGATTCATCACTGGAAGCGGGCCGCAGAGTCAGCCGACTATGACGATATGGCGGCGCTTATGAAGTCTCTTGATTGCGTAGTATCCGTGCAAACCGCAGGCGTTCACCTTGCCGGGGCGCTAGGGGTCAAATGCTTCGTTCTAGTTCCATCGAAACCGCGCTGGTTCTACCAGATTTCCGGCAAGAAGCTGCCGTGGTATGAGTCCGTGGAACTCTACCGGCAGACCGACAAGTGGCCGTTGGAGTCGGTGCGCGAACGTCTGGAGAAGTTCATCAAACCCCTAAACAACATATTGGATTATCACCCCGTATGAGCATATCCGCGTTTACTTTGAGGATGCTGCGCGACTTCATGCCGTTTCCGCGTGTGTTGTCGCTCGGATACCTGGACGTTATCTCGCCCCTTGAGGACGTAGCCGAGCATTTCCCCGATGCCGACCTGACAAACCCGGTCTACAACGAGGATTCGCGCAAGTGGCACTCGCTCCAATTCACGCCGCCCGACTCGCGCTGGCTGATGCCGCGCTTGGGCGTCAAAACGCTGGACGTTCTAGACATTACCAAGTGGCGGGGCGATGAGATTGTGGGCGATCTGAACCAGCCAATGACGCTGGAGCCTTACGACCTCGTAATTGACCACGGCACCATCGAACATTGCATGAATATCGGGCAGGCGTTACTCAACATAGCCGGTTTCGTGAAGAAAGATGGCATCGTGTTACACGGCCCGCCAATGTCTATGCTGAATCACGGCTTCTACAATGTCAGCCCGACGCTTTTCTACGATTTCTACGTCAGGAACGGCTGGAAGATGGAAGCCATGTGTGGTGTGACTAAAACCGGCTGGTTCGACGTGCCGAGAACTGACCGTTTCCTCTGTCCACAAGAGGCAAGCGTTGTTTGCATCGCTCGCAGGCTCGAAATGACGCCTATGAAGTGGCAAATGCAGACAAAATACGTGAAAAAGATGGAAAAGGCGGCGTAAATGTCATTCACCACATATTCAGGCTATGTAAACGAGTTGCTGTCGTGGCCCGACGTTAGTTTGACGACCGCGCAGGTCACTTCGCTGATCGGCATCTCGGAGCGGCAGGTTAATAGCGTGCTGCGCGTGCGCCCGATGGAAACCGCGCTCGCGGCTACCGCTGTCACCGCAGGCACGGCTGCGATACCGGCTGACTACGTGGAATTGAAGCACGCTTACATAAACGCTTCGCCCAAGATCAGGCCATTGAAGCGTGCAACCGCTGACGAGATATACCACGCCTATCCTGACCGCACGGCTGACGCAGAAGCCGAAGTCCTGATAGCCCGCGAAGGCTCCAGCTTCATCTTCGGGCCTGCTGCGGCGACTGGCGACGTGGTAATGGGCATCTACTACGCTCGCCCGATTTCAATGGCTGACAATACGACCACGACGCCGACTTTCAGCGTGTATCCGCAAGTCTACCTATACGCCGCGCTTGCGAACCTGGAGCCGTTCATCGGGCGCGACCCGCGCATCCAGACTTGGCAATCCTTCTTCAAGCAGGCGCTTGATTTGGCGAACGGCGAGGATGCCCGCGAACTAGGCTCCGGCGGCGCGATGCAGGCGAGGGTGACTTAATCGTGGAAACGTCCATCAAAACAGTGTTTGATTTCGTGCCCAAGAGTAGCCCATTGGCTGTTGGTATATTTTCTATCAATAACCTTTGGGTCGGGGGCGTAGATATGGCACGTGCCGTCACGAATCAGATAAAACCCGTTTGTGGTGGCATCCAACCTTCCGCCGCGCTCTTTAACGTATGCGGCCCAAGCGTTTTCCGTCTTGTGCCAGACAATCGTTACGGGCTTGGTTGTTTCGGTATCGTAAATCGTGGTGGGCGCTTGAGCGCACCCGGAGAGAAGCAGCAACAGCAGAAGGTATCTCATATCCACTCCAATAGGTTGGTGGAAGCCTAATTATGCCACAAACCACGATTCCGCTATACCCCACAGCCACGGGTAGGGGTTGGGCGCAAACAATAGGTGCATCTGGCGGGGATTCTCAATTAATCAATGCGTTATTTCAGGTTGGGGCAAATCCAGTTACGTCTGAGAAGATCGCTTATATCCAAAAACGGCCCGGTAGCACGACAAGCGATTCTTATGCAACCGGAATCATTGTCATTACATATAACGGTTCTAGCATGAGGCCGTATGCTACGGCAACGGCGCTTTATAACAATACAACCGCTATCGGAACGATAGGTGGTTTCCCGGTTATCAACAATTACACTGTTGCCGAAGGCGTTGCTGGTTCACAAGAAGTTTATGCCTTTGTTGACCAATCTAACAACGCATATTACGTGTGGGAAAACGCCATATCCAGTAACTTTCCAACGTTTAGCGGAGACACGCACACCAATACGGTTATAGACAATATCGCATCCACTACGGGGTTATATCCAGGGCAAATAATAACTGGAACGGGGATACAAGCCGGGACCCGGATTGCAACCATTACTAGCGCCACGGCGATTACAACCACGATTGCTACCACGGCGAGCGCGACAATAACGATAACGAAAGAGGCAGTAGCCAAAATAATTGATGCTGACTTTCCATCCGATGCTGTATCTATGGCATATCTTGATGGTCGTTTTTTCGCTGGCGCTACGAGCGGCAGAATATATCAGTCGGCCCTTAACGACCCGTCATCCTGGGCCGCTTCGGAATATCTAACCGCCGATTATGGTGGTGACGATCTGGCGTTCATATTCAAGCAAGGTGCTTATATAGTTGCCGCCGGAACCGGAAACACCATCCAGTATTTTTACAACGCCGGTAACGCATTTGGTAGCGTGTTGAGCGCCCAAGAAGAATTGACCATTACAAACTTAAAATTATTGTGTTCAAAAATGGAAATAGACGGGGAGTCCTACGTTTTGGTAGGCACATCCTCCAGCATGACTAACTTGTATAAACTGACCGGCGCGAATCAATATACAAGGGTAAGCGATGATTTTTGGGGAAACATAATTTGCACAAATAGCATGACCTCCCTTGCCTCGGCTGTCTTGGGTAAAAAAACATTCATTGTTTTGAAGGGCGGCTCCAACGGTAACGTTATTTACGACCCAGCGGCAAATCAATTTTCAATGTTTGACACGGTTTTATCTTCTTCTTCTGGTGGAAAATTTACAAAATCTGGACAGACCACGACGTTTATATGGGCCGTCGGCAATACGTGGCAAGACTCTACCGTGGCCTATACCATGACCATTCAGACTGAGCCGAAAGTTCTGAATGGCGGCAGGGGCTTTACCGTAAACGCGGTTACGCTTTTAGCTGACACCCAGGCATCTGGAACAACTGCGCTGCTAACCTCGAAAGACGATACCGCTAATTACGTCAGCAAAGGCTCGTTCACGATGACCGCCAACCAGAAAGTTGTTCGGCGCTGCGGGTTCTACGACAACTCGTGTTCGTTCCGCCTTACGAACGCAGACAATACGGGGTGGCGCGGTCAGGCAATCGTCGTTGATTGGGAGCCAGCGGTTACATAATGTTTAAACTAGACTCAACTCGCGCCCTTGAGATAACCCTAGCGGCTTCGATTACGTCGAACCAGTTGCAGGGCGCGGTGGCATACATTGATATGCCGCAGCAGGCCATATCTGACCGCAACACTCAGCTTGGCGCACCGGCTACGTTTACGAGCAACAGCATCTTAGATGTTACCGCCGTTCCCGCTCCGTTAGTCGTCGGCACGATCAGGGAGTGGGACGGGCTGAATGTCTACAACGCGGATTCGGTAACGGCGCAGGTTACGGTTAAGATTAATACATCGAATACCGACACGATTCTGGTTAAACAAACAGTAGCACCGGGCGAAACATTGTTCTGCACGCAGCAAAACGGGTGGGGCATCATTTAGGAGCACGATATGGCATACACATACAATCCGCAGACCGGACAGCTTGAGTGGACGGAAGATTCCGAGGACGGCCCAACATCGGGCGCACGGCGCGGGATGCTTGAGAGTCAGGCTCTGGACAATCTGAGCGACTATGACAACTTTGTTTATACGCAAGCTGGCGGTCTTGGACTGTCTCCTGACCGTATTGCGCCCAACCCTGACGGCACGGGCAATTACATGCTCACCTTCCGTCCCGGCGACCCGTGGTATGACCAGTTGATACAGCGCGGGATGGTGCAGCCTGGGCCGGATGGAAGCATTACCGTGCCAAGCAATATGCTCTCCGGTGCGCTCCCCGGCTATGGGATGGGCGAGGCTGACGAGATGAGCGTGTATGGGCCGATTATTGCCTCGCTCGCGTTCGGCGGGGCTGCGATGGGCGCTGCTGGCGCTGGCGCAGAGGGTGCTACGGGCGCGGTAGAGGGCGGCGAACTAGCGGGCATGGGCGGCATGGGCGGGGGCGGGGGAGGTATGGAAGTGGCTGGCGCGTTCGATATGGGCGGCACCTACGGCGGCGCAACGGGCGCTGGTGGCCTTATAGAAGGCTCTGGCGGGGCATATCCGGCGCTAGGCGGGGCTGCTGGTAGTGGAGCAGGCGCTGGTGCGCTAACTGCCGAGCAGTTGGCGCAGGGGGCGTCAACGGTAGGCACGGCTGGCAGTCAGATGGGCGGTAGCGGTGGTGGTGGCGGCGGGGGCGAAGCCCCTATCGTCTCAGGCGCTGGCGGAATGGGCGACATTCTATCAGCCGGTCTAGGCTCCGTTCCCGGCAACGTATGGCAAGGACTCCTGCAAGGCGGTCTAGGCTATCTCGGCGCGGGGCAGCAGTCCGATGCGATGCAGAATATGTATAACCAATCGCTGGCGCTTGGCGCACCGTCACGCGCACGGAATGAGGCGTCCTATCAGCCCGGTTTCAATCTGTGGGATCAGCCGGGATACGCTGGCGCTTTCGATCAAGCGGCAGACTCGGCGGCTCGCGCTGTGTCGGCACGCTCAGGAAATCCGTGGGGTAATCCAGGTGCGATGGGCGAGATTCAGGGCGCGTTGATGAACAATGCGTATCTACCGGCGCTTGCCAATTATCGCGGGCAGAACATGCAGGGCGGCGGGTTTGGATTAAATACCGCAGGACAGGCGGGGCTAATGGGCGCACAGAACGCGGGCGCGGGCCTCGATGCTATCGGCTACGGCGTCGGAACCGCCATGCAGCAGCAACCGGACTGGTCTAAATTGTTCGGCGGCAACAATCAAGGCTTCAATCTCAACATCGGCGGTATGCCATACGGGAGGCGCTAATGGCTGGCTACGGAATGTTAGGCAGTCT
>Ga0105252_10000927_pt1 | contig 15147 bp, 14 predicted proteins | sample EasRivMeERMZT100_FD_89675 | JGI IMG/M metagenome (GOLD analysis project Ga0105252, IMG submission 89675) | Soil microbial communities from meander-bound floodplain in the East River, Colorado, USA - East River MetaG ERMZT100 | ecosystem: Environmental > Terrestrial > Soil > Floodplain | place... | reverse complement strand
GACCGCGGCGTGGGTGATTTCTTCGATCTGTATGACTCAACGCTGCGACGGCACGGCACACGAGGCCACTCACGTGAGTACATTCAGGCTCTCGCCGCGACGTTGTTTGAGCGCGAGCGCGGTTCCATTCTTTTCGCCGAGTACGACGGATTGCGCCTCGCTGCGGCGCTGGTCGTCTACTTCGGAGACACGGCGACCTATAAGTACGGCGGCTCCCAACTCACGCATCCCAGCGTGATGGCCCCTTATCTGCTTCACTACGAGGCGATCCTGGGAGCGAAGGCCCGCGGCCTGCGTTACTACGATTTCTACGGCATCTCCGCGCCTGACGACACGAATAACCCCTGGGCCAACTTCAGCTCGTTCAAGCGCAAATTCGGCGGTCGTGAGGTTCACTTCGTTCGCACGATGGACTACGTCTACGATCGCGAGGCCTACGCAGCGTATCGAGCCCGAGCGCGCGCCGACTAATGAGGCGTCTCCAAGCCTGATCACGGCACTCTAGCTTCGCGGCGCGTCAGTCCTCATCACGGCGGTCCTCGCGGGTGCGCCGATCAGACGCACCATGGAGCGTCGTACGGATCCCCTCGTCGCCCCAACGCCGGACGTCCGTGCGCCGATCGAGGTACTTGACGAAAGCGCAGCGGCAACGCGCCTGCGTGCACCCGCGCAGTGGCAAATCAGGCGCCTTGCCAGCGAGGAATCGTTCGCCCGCGAGCGCAGTGGCCGCGCCGCAGGGCGGCATGCCGGGGCGGATCTCGACGCCCGAAAACGCCGAGGTTGGCGCCGGCGCCTTCCGTTCGGCAGCGGGCCCGGTCCGGCCGCGGAATCGCGACCAATAAAGCCCTCCCGCGAGGAGGATGCCGGCGATGACCCTCAGTGTAGGGATCATGGGCGCCGAATAGGCTAGCTGGTGACGCGGCGCGAGACCGCGACGCTCTGCTCGGTTCGAGAGATTCCTCGAACCTTCCTTGGCAACCGACCACCCAAGTCACGCGACTCGCGGCGCTGGTGCCGGCAGCGTTCGTCGCCGCAATTGCATGCGTGGACAAACTCTGCGAAGTTGGAAAGGCGAGCGATTCAATGGAAACTCGCAAACAGATCTGCCGGCACCGACGGGATAGATCCATTGGAAATCGATTTCGAGAAACTCGTCTGCGGGTCCGTGCTGGGCGGCGCGGTGTCCCGTCGAATCAATGTACCGATGATGGTAGGTTCACTGGACGTTGAAGTGCCGGTCGCCGAATGCAGGAATGTGCTCTATCTGCCGAGCGTGCTCGACACAGGGCAGAGTCTTTGCATTGCAGCAGGTGGGGTTGTGCCGGTCGAGAGCATTCTCGACCCCTGGACCCTTGACTTCGTCGTCGCAAAGCGAAAGTCGTCGCCCCATCTGGGAGCTAGGTACACGCAGGCTTTCACGGTGGCCAGATCGGATCAGCGCGTCTGCATTCTCGGCAATGTGTTCTCGCGGAACTTCGGCCACTGGAATGAAGAGTTGTTGAAAGTCGTCGTTATCGAAGCTCTGGGGATCGGCTGCCACTATGTTCTTTCAGAGCTTCCGGAGTTCGCGTTCAGCTTTCTGTCGTCGCTTGGAGTTACAGCCGATCGCATCCTCGCTCCGACCGATCCCACTGAATACGCATCGGCAATTTTCACGCCGGCGGTCAGCCATGAGAATATCTGTCGATTCCCGGCAGTGGCGGCCCTGTTGCGACGGGCGTTGCTGGGTCCACTCGGCAGGGCGACAAGTCCCTACGCCCGCCGGCTCTGGCTCGAACGCGGCGACATGACACCCAATGGTGGCATGACCCTCAATAAAGACGAAGTTCACCGCTGCATCCGCGCCTACGGATTCGACGCGGTCGACATGGCGAACCTACCTGTGGCCGAGCAGATGCTGGCAGTTCGGGATGCCGAAGCTGTTGCGGGTCCGCACGGCGCACAGTTCGTGCACGTGATGTACTTGCCGCCACGCTCGAAAGTCATCGAATGCTTCTCACCCGATCATGTAAATCCGTCGGTACTGCAAATCTGCCGGTTGCTCGGACATTCCTACAACCAGGTGGTCTCGCGGACGCACCTGATCGACAAGTACAAGCACCGGCGTGATCTTGTGGTGGACTGCGAGCATCTTGCGCTGGTGCTTGATCATCTCCTTGGTGATCTTCCGCCTTTGGTTCCCGAGGGCCGCTTACCTTGAATCCGCGGCCCGATTTCGTCGCTCGACCGAGGGCGACGAATCCACTGGGCACCGACGTCCGAGCGACGCATTTCACCGCACGAGGCTGTCTTGCGACAGAATGTCGGCCTGCGACGACAGGGCGAATGTGCCCGCACTTGAGCACAGAGTCGACTCGCCGAACGGGCAACTTGTAATGACTAGACTCATGTCAGTTGCAGCGATCGCCTGGTGTGCGCCGTGAGTACCGCGTCCGCGCAGTCGGGTAACAATGGAAGCGCTCGCGTCTTTCTGCTCGGTTGCGGAAACCCGTCTCTTGCCTTTCCTAGCGGTTGTGAGCGCCACGGCGACCGGCGGCCGCGCGGCGCGAACTGGGCTGCCGCGGCCGTTTCGAAGCCGGCTTTCCCGCGACGAGTGCATCCCAGCCGGACACGAGCCGGAAGGCCCGGGTCAAGTTCTCGACGAACAGGCCCTGGCCCATGAAGATCGGGCCGGGCCGGTTGATGATCGTATTGTTGATCGTGCCGAGCGCGAGCTGCACCGCGAAACGCACGTTGGTCTCCTCGGCTCCCGTCAACGCGCGTTTGGCGCGGGCGCTCATGCGCGCGATCAGCGCATCTGCGAGCTCGTGACTGCGCTTGCGCAACGGTTGCCAGAAATCCGCGTCGCGGATACTGCGGATCAACGCCGCCCGCCAAAAACGCCGCCGCTCCCAGTAATACCGAACCGTCTCATCGATTATCTCGGCGATCAACGAGTCGTCCGGCTCAGTGGCGAACTGACGCTGGCGAACGGCCATGCGATCTTCGATGTGGCGCACGACCATCGCGTCGAATAGCTCGTCTTTGCTCGTGAACCGAGCGTAGAACGCGCCGACCGAGTAGCCCGCCTGCTGCGCGAGCTCGGCGATCGAGATCGCATCGAACTCCCGCTGCTCGAGCAGCTTGAATGCGGTCGAGATCAGGGCGTCGAAGGTCTTCTGGCTGCGCTTCTGCCGAATGCGACTAGACGCGACCGTGGTACTCGCTGCGCTCATAGACGACCCTGCAGATTTGATTGGACATCATGCCGTCAACTCGATCGACAAGAAAGAATCTTCCCTTGGTTCAGCGCGACGGACACGAGTCGGCTCGCGAAAAGCCTGAGGAGTGCTTGCCATCCGTGGCCCGCCCAGCGATGTCACCAAGGCAGACCGACATCGCGTGAGGCTGCGCTTTGAACATCCACCAGGCGGCCTTCATGGGCGGCGCGATACGGTACGACCTCGCCGACGACAGTGTCGATGCGAGCTTCGCGTACAACTTCGACCTGAGGGGAGCGGCGGGTCTGCGGTTGTACTTCAACGTCAACAACCTGCTCGAGGAGTGACCCACAGGTGCTTTACGCCGCTCTCGATGGCTTGTACGCAAGCACAACGAACGGCTTTATGGGTGACCTGCGGGGTCGTCGCTACGCTCTCGGCCTGAGCTTCGACTTCTGAGCTCGCTATCAGGATGGGACGCCGCACGTCGTGTTCGAGCGGCGTTGCGACGTACTCACCGCGGCACCTTTTGCTTGAGCTCCTCGAACCAATTCTGAACGACCACGATGCTCGTCGGCGCGGCGTGCCCGCCGTTCTCGGGCTGGATCATGAGGAAGCGGCCGTCACGCGCGACATCGTAGGTGCGAACGGTCGGGTCGGCGCGGAATTGGTAGGGGCCGCTGAAGAGCTCGACGGGCCGGTCAAAGGTGAGCTTGGGCTCGGTCTTTACGGCTACGGCCATCAGCGCGTTGTCCTGCAAATAGAAGAGCTCGTCCCCTTCTGCCGACCAACGTGGCTCGTAGCCGCCGCTGCGCGAGATGCGTTGTACGGGCGCTCCGCTGGGGTAGCTCTGAACCCAGACTTCGACCTCGCCGGTGCGGTTCGAGGCGTAGGCGAGCCAATGGCCGTCCGGCGATAACGCAGCATCGAACTCGGCGTAGCCCGTCGCGACTACGTCGCGGGCTTCACCGCCCGCCTGCACCACGCGGATATCGGAGGCGCCGTAGGTCGGGTTCGAGATGAAGAGCAGACCGGCCGCGGCTGACCACGTCTGAGGCATGCCGTTGGCTCCGCCGGCCGGGAACGGCTGCGGTGCGAGTTCGCTGTCGTTCGCGGCCAGCGTTCGGATCAACGAGTCGTCGACGCCTAGGGTGACGAACGCGACTTGCTCGCCATCGGGGTTCCACACGGCGCCCAGGGAGGGGTTGCTCCCCATGGCGAGCAGAATCGGTGGCCGGGGCCCGACCAGGTCATAGACCCGGAGGCCAGCGTTGCCGAAGGGTCCGACCGCCAGTACGAGCTGCTCGCCATTCGGCGACAAGCGCGGATCGCTCGGTGCGTCGATGGGCTCGGGGAGCGCTCTCGCCACAACCGCTCCGGTGCGATCGACCCAGACGACCGTGGCACGCCCGGCGTCGCTGGCACTCGCGGGCACGTAGGCGAGCGTACCGGTCGCGGACAGCGCATAGTCCGGCGCGGACTGATCGGTCGGATGCCGAACGTTCTGGAGCATCGCCACCGGCTCACCGGTCAGGGCGAGCTCGGCTAAATCGAAGGGCGCGGCCATGAGCGTCGTGCCGCGCGCGAAGACGAGGTGGCCCGTGGCGACATACGTCGGGTGTGCTCCCTGGACGAGGGTCTTCGCCTCGCCCGTGTGTAGGTCGAGCACCTCGATGCGCTCGACGCCATTTTCGGTCGCGGCGTATAGCACGCCTCGCCCTCCAGGTAGTAAGTGAGGCGCAACGAGGAGTCTACCGTTGCGCGGTTGAGTCAGCGGCTCCGGTGTGCCGACACCGCGCGCCGAGGCGCGCAGTAGGCGGTTCCCGGAGGAGAAGATCACCGTATCGTCGAGCTCCCAGCTCGCGCCGAGGAATCCTGTTTGCGGCGCGTCGAACATTTTGAGCGGTGGAGTGCCGTCGACGGCCACGCGGATCACGCCGCGGCCAGGGGACAAGAAGCCAATCGATTTCCCGTCCGCCGAGAAGAACGGATTCTGAGTTCCGGCAACAACGGTGAGCTCGCTACCGGGGATCACGCGCGCCTCGAGCCCGTCGAGCTCGCGCACGTAGAGCGCGACGCCGCCATTCGCGGGCGTCTCCGCGAAGTACGCGAGTCGCTGACCGTCGGGCGAGATCGCGAGGTCGAGGCCACCGAGGTTCGCGAGGGGCGACGTCGTCGGCGGCGTGATCACGAACCGCGTCACCGGCAGTGCCGGCGATGGCCCAGTCGACAACGCAGGCTGCTCGACGCTCAGGATGTAGGCACCGATGACGAGTGCGCCGGCCACGAACGCGGCCACGAGAGGCAGCGCACGCCGCCACAGCGGCCGCGCGGGCGCCGCTGGCACGGCGAATCCGCCCTCGAGCGCCAACCGCACGTCACCCATGTCACGCAGACGGTGCTGCATGTCTTTCTGCAAGCAGAGCTCGAGCGTTCGCCGCACGGCCGGCGCGAGCCCCGCCGGCAACGAACGCAGATCGGGCTCGCGTTCGAGCACGCGCGCGAGCGTGGTGGTCAGGTCGTCGGCCAAGAACGCCGGCCGGCCCGTCAGCATCTCGTAAAGCAGGCAACCGAACGCCCAGATATCGGTTCGCTTGTCCACGGGCTTGCCGCGCGCCTGCTCGGGGCTCATGTACGCGGCCGTGCCGAGCACGACGCCGGCTTCGGTCATCGCGGGCGTTGTGAGCGCTGCGGGTTGTGACCCGCTCGCCGCGCCTGGATCGAGCGCCTTGGCGATGCCGAAGTCGAGCACTTTGACCGTGCCGTCGGGCTTCAACTTGATGTTCGCGGGCTTGAGATCCCGATGAACGATGCCTTGCTCATGCGCGGCTTCGAGCGCGTTGGCAATCTGCAGGGCGATCCTCAGCGCTTCCTCGGCTGGAATGCGCCCCACCGCCAAGCGTTCGCCGAGCGTCGGGCCATCGACTAGCTCCATGACGATCGCCGTCACGCCATCACTGCGCTCGATACCGTGGATCTGCGCGATGCTCGAGTGATTGAGCGCCGCGAGCATCTCGGCTTCGCGCTGCAAGCGCGCAAGTCGGCCCGCGTCGTTCGCGACGCCGGCAGGCAGCACCTTGATCGCCACGTCGCGTTTCAGGTTCGTATCGCGCGCGCGATACACCTCGCCCATGCCGCCTACACCGAGTATGGCGCCGACCTCGTATGGACCTAAACGTGTACCGGCGGCGATCGTCACGGTGCGCCTACCCTCCCCGAACAACACGCCCCTTTGGTTCCGTCGATCTTACCGCGAGCATTAAGGAGTCCACACGGTCAACGCAGCGCTGACCAGCGCTGCATTCGATCATTGGCCGAACGCATCGAGCCCTGGTGGTTGAAAGCCGACGCGGCCCGCGAACGGCCCGGCGACCACCAGCGCATCGCCCGCCATCTTGAGCGGCAAGGCAGCGAGCTGCCACGGCGCCGGCCCGCCAACCACGCGTGCGGCGTCGGCAGGATCGAACTCGGACTCATGACACGGGCACTTGAAGCGCAGCACGTCGGCATACCAATCCGTGACGTCGCAGCCCGTGTGGGTGCACACACCCGAGTAGGCCACGACGCCGTCGGCCGCGCGGGCGAGCGTCTCGGCCGTGAGCTTCGTCGTGTCGAGGCGCACGACGATGAGCTGGTTCAATCGCGAGCCGTCACGCACACGCTGCGTGGCGGGATGCATTGGATAGGCGAGGAGTTGCTTCGCGCCGAGCACGACGTCGGCCGGCGCGATGACTTGGCCTGCGCGATCGCCGTAGGCGAAGACGAGCGCGTCGTTTTCCTGCGGTGCCGCGAGCGCCTCTTCGGCTTCGCCGGCACGCACTGCTGTCGGTCCGCCGAGCGCGAGCCCGCAACACGCCTGTAGCACGCGGCGCCGCTTCAGGTTCTCGGCAGACTCTGCCCGCTCACGCCCGTCACTCATCTCCGCCCCCTGTTGCGGCCGTCGTTGCACGAGGGCATTGTGCGGTGATGGCTGCGTGCAGACAACGCCCAATCAAAATTGAAACCGAAAGACGATGCTGCGCGGCGGAGTGGGGTAGCACATGACCGTGTGGCCGCTCGCGGGTAGAGGTTCGAGACGCGCGCCACGGATCGCGATCCTGGTCGCGCTCGCGGCTGTCTTCCCTGCGTGGGCGAATGCGCAAGCCACGTCCGGCGAGATACCCAAGCAAGTGCATCTCGTCGTTGACGGCAATCGGCTCGTCGCGTCGAACGTGCGATACAGTCGCTTCGACGAGCTGAAACTGGACGCTCAAGAAACCGTGCGCGACACGAGCACTGGCGAAGCGGTGATCGTCGTGGTCACGAACCAACGCATCATCGCGTACGGCGTGGTCAGCGGTTGGCGCGCGATCGACCGGTTCCCCAGCGAGCGGATCGAGAGTGTGTCGGCCCAAGATTTCGCCGCCCTGGTCGTCACCAGCCGGCGCATGCTGAACTTCAATGGCGAGTCGGGGGTCTGGGGCGAGCGCGGCCGCAGAGTGAGCCCTTAGGTTCGAACTCAAGGGGTGGGGATGGCGCAGAAACTAGTGACGGCCGTCGTCGGCAGCTATCCGCAACCGGACTGGCTCATCGATCGCACGATGTTGACGAAGATGATGGCGCCGCGCGTGCGTGTGCAGCAGGTATGGCGGATTGCGCCGGAGCTCCTCGAGCAAGCCCAGGATGACGCCACGATCGTGGCCATCGCCGAGCAAGAACGCGCCGGCATCGACGTCATCACGGATGGGGAGGTTCGCCGCGAGAGCTACTCCAACCAATTCGCCAACGCGCTCGACGGCATCGACCGGCAACGTCTCGGCGAAATCGTGGGCCGCACCGGTAACAAGATTCCCGTGCCGATCGTGTCGGGTCCGATCAAGCGCCGCGAGCCCGTGGCGGTGCGCGACGTCAAGTTCCTGCGCGCGCATACGGACAAGACCATCAAGATCACGCTCCCTGGCCCGTTCACGCTGACTCAGCAGGCCGTGAACGAGCATTACCAAGACGAGGAGAGCTTGGCGCTTGCCTACGCCGAGGCGGTGAACGAGGAGGTGCACGAGCTATTCGCGGCGGGTGCCGACGTGGTGCAGCTCGATGAGCCGTGGCTGCAAGCACGAGCCGAGGCCGCGCGCCGCTATGGCGTGAAGGCCATCAACCGAGCGCTCGCGGGCGTGCGTGGTACTACCGCGTTGCACTTGTGCTTCGGCTACGCGGCGCTCGTCAAGGACAAGCCGTCGAGCGGCTACTCGTTTCTCGCCGAGCTCGAAGACTCGGCCGCGAACCAGATCTCGATCGAAGCCGCGCAACCCAAGCTCGATCTCGCCGTGCTGCGAGCGCTGCGCACGAAGACCGTGCTTGTCGGCGTGCTCGACTTGAGTGACCGCAGTGTCGAGAGTCCGCACCAAGTGGCGACGCGAATTCGCGCCGCGCTCGACGTAGTGCCAGCCGAGAGGCTGATCGTGACGCCGGACTGCGGCATGAAATACCTGCCGCGTGACGTGGCGTTCGGCAAGCTGCGCGCGCTGGCCGACGGTGCAGCGATCGTTCGCGCGGAGCTCGGCTAACACGCACCGTTGACATACCTTGAAGCACGAGGCTAGTATACCTCTAACTGGAAGGTATGAGGAGTAGCCTCGCGCTCCAGACGGTCGTGTAAGGGGGGTCCTCGCCATGCACAGCCGACGCGCCTTGGGCAGCGACACGAGCTCGTCTCCTGGCATCGACCTCGCGCCGATGCTCGATTTTGTCATCAATCTGCTCATCTTTTTCATCATCACGGCCGTGTTCGTCAGAGAGTCCGGCATCACGGTTGAGCGACCCACGAGCGCCCCCGACGATAGCCACAAGCTTGCGCAGACCGTTCAGATCGATGCGGACGGAGAGATTTGGGTCGATGACCGGCTCGTGGACCTGCGTGCCGTGCGCGCCAACATCGAGCGCTTCAGAGCCGAGGAGCCCGACAGCGGCGTCGTAATCGTCGCGCAGCGGCAATCGCCGACCGGAACACTCGTTGCTGTCGTCGACCAGATTCACCTCGGCGGCATTCACGACATTACGTTCAGCACCGTGCAGTAGTGGCACAGGGGGAGTAGGCAATGAAGACGCACGCGACCGCAGTCTGGACGACACACATCGTGGTTGGCGTGTTGGCTGCAGGCGCGATCCTGAGCGGCGTCGTTGCGCTCGCGCAGCAGACCGACAGCCGAGGACGCAGCGCCTCGGCGTCGACGCCGACGATCGATCTGGCGACAGGCAAAGTGTTGAACGCCGCCATCGAGGCGTTGAATGCGGAGCGTCATGACGAAGCGCTGGCTGCGATCGCGACTCTCGATCGTGATGAGCTCAGTCCGTATGAGAACAGCAGAGTCGAGCAGATCCTGTTCAGTATCTTCTACGCGCAGGGGCAGTACCCCGCCGCGCGTGAGCACCTGCAGCGGGCGATCGAGGCGGGCGGCTTGAACGCCGGGGAGATCGCGCAAGCGCAGTACCAAGGCGCGCAGCTCTTCATGACCGAGGAACGGTGGCAAGACGGCGCCGCGGCGCTCGAAGAATGGTTCAGCGCGGCCGTGAGTCCGAACTCTGCCGCGTACTACTTACTGGCCGTGGCCTACTACCAGATGGGCGACTACACGCGCGCCCTGCCACCGGCGCAGCGCGCGGTGGACCTCATGGATCGGGAGCAAGAGAGTTGGATCGGCTTGTTGCTTGCGCTGCGGCTGCAACGGGAGGAATACGACGAGGCGATCCGGTTGCTGCAACGACTCGTGGTGCTCGTGCCCGAAAGAAAAACCTATTGGTTGCAGCTGTCCTCCGTCTACGGTCAGAAGGAGGACTACGTGAGCTCGCTTGCGATCATGCAGCTCGCCTATGACGCCGGGCTCTTGACCGAGGATGCGGAGATTCGCCGGCTCGCGGACCTGCTGCTGTTCAACGAGTTGCCGTACCGTGGCGCGCAGGTTCTGATGGCAGCCACCGAAGCAGGAACCGTGACGCTCGACGACAAGCTTTACGAAAAGCTCGCGAACTGCTGGATCGCCGCGCGTGAGTTCGATCACGCCGTGGCGCCTTTGCAGAGTGCGGCCGAGCTCGCGAGCACGGGCGACGTGTTCGTTCGCCTCGGTGAGGTCCACGTGCAGCGTGAGGACTGGCCGGCAGCGCAGGGCGCGCTCGAACGCGCCATCGTCAAAGGGCGGCTCAGCGACGCCGCGGGCGCCCAATGGCTGATGGGCGTGTCGCTGTTTAGCCAGCAGCAGCTCGACGCTGCGCGCGCCTGGTTCGAGCAGTCGGAGCAGTCCGTGCGGCACCGTGACGCGTCGCGCGCCTACCTCGATCTCATCGAGTCGGAGCTCGCTGCGCGATAGTGATCGAGCGCGGCGCGCGGTCCCTATCCCGGCGAAGCACCCTGCGTGTTGACGTACACGGCGTATAGCGACTGGCTCGCGGCCATGAAGAGCCGATTGCGTTTCGGCCCGCCGAAAGCCACGTTCGCGCAGACCTCGGGCAAACGAATGCGGCCGAGCAACGCGCCGGCGGCGTTCCAGACGGTCACACCGCTGTAGCCGACGCTGCGGCCCGCATTGCTCGAGCACCAAAGATTGCCGAAGACGTCGGCGCGCATGCCGTCGGTGCGGCAGCTCACGCCGTCGACGGTAAGGTCGGCGAGCAGCTTCACGCCCGTGACTCGACCGTTCGTGCCGACGTCGCCCACGTGCACGTTGCCGCCGCTTACGACGTAGAGCCTCTTCTGGTCGGGTGAGAAGGTGAGGCCGTTCGGCGGTCCGGGTAGCGCGTCCGCGTCGATGGCCACCGTCACGCGGCCGTTCGCGTCGACGCGGTAGACGTTCGTCGGCAGCGAGCGCTGTGCCAACCCAACGCCAGCAGGCTGGCCGACACGCGGTTGCAGGCGACCTTCTGGGTTGCTCGGCCCACCGGCGGCATCGGGCGTGCCTTCGTAGAGTTGTCCGCCGAACGGTGGGTCGGTGAACCAGTAGCTGCCGTCGGGATGTGGCACTACGTCGTTCGGCGAGTTGAGTGGCGTGCCGTCGTAGGCGTCGGCGATGACCGTCACGGTGCCGTCGTGCTCGTAACGAACCACGCGCCGCAGCAGGTGCTCACACGAGAGCTGCCGACCTTGAAAGTCGAACGTATTGCCGTTGCTGTTGTTCGAGGGGCTGCGGAACACCGACACGCGGCCGTCGTCCTCGAGCCAGCGCAGTTGCCGATTGTTGGGAATGTCGCTCCACACGAGATACCGGCCCTGGCTCGACCAGGCTGGACCCTCGGACCACAGTGCACCCGTCCAGAGGCGTTGAATCGGCGTATTGCCGAGCCGTAGCCCGTTGAAAGCGGGGTCAACGGTCAACACATCGGGGTCCGGGTAGGTCACCGGTGGCGCGCCGGGACCGAAGTCTCTCGGCGGTGTGGCAACGGTCGAGGGCGGCTCGACTGGGGCTCCGGTTTGTGCCGCGATCGGCACCGGCGTCAAAGCGGCGAGCGTCGCGCCCCCCATGGTCCGCAGCAGCGCGCGCCGCGACCAATCGTGACTAGGTTGATCGGATCTCTCGGTCATAGCTTGCATCCGTTCGGCGCCGTGGTAGCGCGATGCTACGCCTAACCTCGTAACCGCGCGTATAGAATCAGCGTGGACTGGTGGTCGCCACGATGCGTGTGCGGCGGGCCACCGGTCTCAAGGAGACGCGATGAACTGGTCTGACATAGCCGCAGCAGCGGCGACCCTGTTCTTCATCATGGACCCGGTCGGCAACATGCCCGTGTTCAATGCGGTGCTGTCGCGCTTCGAGCCCCGCCGCCGGGCTATGATCACGGCCCGCGAGCTGGTGTTTGCGCTCGTGATCTTGCTCGTGTTCCTGTTCGCCGGCACCGCGATTCTCGAGTTCCTGGGCTTGACCCAGCCGTCGCTCAGCATTGCGGGCGGCGTGCTGTTGTTCATCATCGCGCTGCGAATGATCTTTCCGCACGCCCCCGCCGAGAGCAGCGAGTTCGTCGAGGAGCCGTTCATCGTGCCGTTGGCCATGCCGATGGTGGCCGGGCCGTCGACGATCGCGATCCTGCTGCTGCTGAGCTCGACTGAGCCGGCACGCATTTGGGAGTGGTGCACGGCGTTGGTGCTCGCGTGGATCGGCGTTACGGTGCTGCTCACTCTATCGCCGCTTATCATGCGCGCGCTCGGCGATCGCGGCCTGCGCGCGTTGGAGCGGCTCATGGGAATGTTGCTCGTGCTGCTTGCGACGCAGATGCTGTTGAACGGTGTTCGCGAGTTCGCCGAGTCTCTGAATGGGTAGCATGAAGGTGCTGTGCCGGTGATCTCTGCGATGCGCAATGTCTGGATTCTCGCCGCCGCTCAGGCTTTCGGTGCCTGCGGCTCGATCACGCTCGTGACCTTCGGCGGGATTGTCGGCATGCGCATCGCACCCGCGTCGACGCTCGCCACGTTGCCGCTCGCGCTGATGATCGTCGGCGCGGCTGTCGCCACGCTGCCGGCGGCGTTGTTGATGCGCCGCTTCGGTCGCAAACCGGCTTTCGTTACGAGCACGCTGATCAGCGCGAGCGCCGCCTTGCTCGCCGCGTGGGCGAACGCGCACGGGCAGTTCCCGCTCTTTTGCCTCGCATGCCTCGTGATCGGCACGAGCCAGGCCGTCGTCATGCAATACCGGTTCGCGGCTACGGAGTACGCGCCCCTAGAGGACGCGGGCCGCGCCGTCGGCATCGTCATGCTCGGCACCCTGGTCGCCGCTGCGCTCGGTCCAGAGGTGGGTGATCGCGCGCGGCTCCTCGGCGAATGGCCGGAATTTACCGGCACGTTCGTTGCGCTCGCTGTGCTGTCGTTGCTCGGTGGGCTCGTTCTGGCGGCGCTCGATCGGCCGCCGCAGCGTGCGACGGTGAGCACAGCGCCCGAGCGGCGGCTGCGCGAGATCGCCGCGCAGCCCGCGTTCGTCGTGGCGGTGCTCGCCGGCATCAGTAGCTATGCCGTGATGAGCTTCATCATGACGGCGACGCCGATCAGCATGCACGTGTACGACGGGATGAGTGTGACCGCGACGCGGCAGGTGATCACGGCGCATCTCGTCGCGATGTATGCGCCATCGCTCGCCAGCGGCTGGCTGACCCGGGTTTTGGGGCTGCAGAGAATGATGTTGCTCGGCGTCGCGGCGATGGTCTTATGCGTCGCGATCGCCGCGGTCGTCGGCCAAGCGTTCATGCACTACCTGGCGGCGCTCATGTTGCTCGGGCTCGGCTGGAATCTGCTTTTCGTTGCGGGCACGACGTTGCTCACGCGCACGTACACGGCGGCCGAACGCTTCAAAGCGCAAGGGTTCAACGACCTCGCGACGTTCGCTGCGCAGGCAACCGTGTCGTTGCTCGCAGGTACCGCGATCGCGGCGCTCGGTTGGGCGGGGTTGAATCTCGTCGGGCTACCGTTGCTGATCGGGACGGCGGCGGCGATCGTGTGGCTCGCAAGCCGCGAGCGTGCGGCCGCGCGTCCGGCCGCCGAATCCGTCGATTAGCGCTCCAGTGGCCGCGATCGCGCGCGGCGCTGCTCGTCAGCGAATGGCGATCGGGTTGCCCGGCGATCCCGTTGCGCCCTTGAGCTGCAAGGGCGCGAAAAAGAACGCGAACTCATAGACGCCGTCACGCGCGAGGGCTTCGGTGGCGAGATTCTCGAAGATATAGATGCCGCTCTGCGGAATCAGCAGCTGGTGCACGGGGAACTGCAGCTCGGGGTTGGGGTTCGGTATGACCTCCGTCGCCCAGGTGTCGGAGCCGACCAGCACGACTTCGCGGTCCACGAGATATCGCGCTGCGGCGAGGCCGATGCCGGGTGCGCCGCTGGCGAATTTGGCGTTGTCCGTGAGCCAAAGCGAGCCCCAACCGGTATGCACGAGCACGACGTCGCCGGCACGGATGGCCGCGGTGCCTTGCCGCGCGAGCGCGCCCTCGAGATCGGCGAGCGTGATCTCGTAGCCGCTCGCGAGCTGCGCCACGCCTTTGAGAGCCGCGACGTCGACGAGCACGCCGCGCGTGGCGATCGCGCCGACGTTCTCCACACCCAGCGCGGTGAGCCCTTCGGCCTTGGAAAACTCATTGCGGTTGTGGCCGTTGTAGAACAGGTCGCCAACGCCGATGTGGCCGAGACCGTCGAACTGTGTGCCCACCTGGCCGAGCTCGCCGCTCACGACTTCGTCGTGATACATCAATCGATTCGAGCCCATTGGGCCGAACGTCTGGGGAATGCGCAAGCTGAAGTGCCGGGTGCCGAACAACGGCATCGCGGATTCGTAAACCCTGCCGAGCTGATACACGGTGCCGGTGCTGATGAGGTTCTTGGCCTCGAGCACCTTGGCGGGTGTCACGCGATTGGCTGCACCGCGTTGGTCGGCGGCGCCCCAGCGCGACGGATACCAAGTGTCGGACTGGCTGTGCGCGACGGTAGCCGTGGTGAGAGCGCCGAGCGCGATCAGGATCAAGTAGACCGCCAACCGTTTCGATCCTTTGACCGCTTCAAGAAGCTGCATCGAACCTCCTTGATTGACTACGGCAGGAGCGCCGTGATGTTGCGCTTCGGCACTTGGCCCACGGGAATTCGCGTGATCTCGCGCATGCCGACCACGTCCACCACGGACACGGAATTCGAGCCCGCGTTCGCGACGTAGGCGGTTTTACCGTCGGGCGTCAGCGTGACCCAGTCGGGTGCGACGCCCACATCGACCTCGCCCTGCAGCTTGAGATCCGGCAGCGAGTACACGTACACGGCGCTGTTGAGTCGGCTATCGACGACGAGCCGCGTGTTGTCCGCCGAGACCACGAGTCCGTGGGAGGCGTTGCCGCCTTCGTACACGGGCTCTTTGCCCGGACCGAGCTTCGGCAGATCGATCCGCGCGATCTCCTTGTGCGTGGCGAAATCGATCACGGCGAAGCCGTTGAGCTCGGTGAGCTGCACGAACATGCG
>Ga0105252_10000916_pt1 | contig 15255 bp, 15 predicted proteins | sample EasRivMeERMZT100_FD_89675 | JGI IMG/M metagenome (GOLD analysis project Ga0105252, IMG submission 89675) | Soil microbial communities from meander-bound floodplain in the East River, Colorado, USA - East River MetaG ERMZT100 | ecosystem: Environmental > Terrestrial > Soil > Floodplain | place... | reverse complement strand
TATCTTAAATCTGTCCAGTGAATTATTTTACCAGTGAAGTTTTTATTGAAATAATTATAGAAGGACTCAAGCGAATCAAAGCCATCGTTTTGCGCCAATTGAATTATCTGAGTGCACGCACCTTCGAATGCTCGGCCATCAACTATTACTGTTGGCACCCTGCTTGTTCCTCCTTTTATCCCCATCGATTCTAATGGCTTCATGTGGAATATAACCCATTTTATCTCTATCTTCTGAGTAGACCTGCACACTCCAAGCTGTGGAATGCCGTCATTAAAATGATCCTTGATCTTATAAAAAGCTCCACGGTAGACCATTTGAATAGTTCTGCCAGCCTTCCATCGATCAAACTTATCCTCTCTGAGCGTGTGTAGTTTTGGCTTTAAATTGTGATGCTCGATAAACTTCTTGTCGATCGTAACGGTGCATGGAGGCATTGAGTCAAGTCCTTTGGTTTGAGCGTTTCTACGAAATACCTGGCCAACACCAAGCCATATTCTTTCCCGAAAGAAAGTTCTTTGCTCTTTTTTAGTATCGAAAAATTCCTTGAATCCTAAAATCATTTTTTCTTAAATTCTATTGCGAAATGTATGCTGATTTGTGCGTGCGGATTAATTACTCTGTAATGGACACCACGCACTAATCTATGCTCTCGATCAAGTCTTCGTTCAACAATATCTAAAAGATACTTGCTCATCCTTTCGGTATCATGATGATCAATTAGATAAACATATCCTTTTTCAAATAAAGTTTGAATTGCCTGGTCTGCACACCGAGTCGTTCTACCAGATCGCCTTGGACCATAATCTTCAATCTCCTCAAACCTCATTCCTTCGCGTTTTTAATTCGATTACAATATCTTTCAAGTCCATACCTTGCCTCTCTCAAATTTTCAAGGGTACTTCTGAGATCACCTTTATCATACGCTGCCTTAGCTTCTTCTAATCTTTCTTTCGAAATCATCTTCTTCAACTTAACTGATGGTAAGTTGTCTTTGAAGCCAAAGATTGGAAGTTGATTTTCGGTGTTATCCATTATGCAAAGAATACATCTGCCGCTTTAATTATCTTACTACCCTCAATAAGTTGAAGTGTACGCAATTTACTAAGTGAATTTGAGAAGCTACCACTTGCACTTGAGTATCCAGAACGATCCCCGATAACTTCTTTATTCAGGAACTCCCCACCTGCATCGATCAGAACCTTTAAAATAGTTTGCTCTGCTTTACCAAGTTTTGAGTACCAATAGGATTGAAGGTCTTTTCCGGTTGGCATTTCTTCATAGTCACCGGCTACCGCCAGTCCATCTTCTGTAATAGATAATGGATCGCTTCCAGTAATCAAGTTCTTTGTTCTTAAAGATGAGAGTGAATTTGAGAATGAACCTGACGTAGAGGAGTATCCAGATAGTATACCAAGCTGTGGTCGAGTTGTATTCTTTCCTTTGCGAGTTGCAAGTACTTGTAGGATAGCCCGTTCGCACTTACTGATAGAAAGTTGATCTTGTATAAACTCAGTAGTAACCTTTTCTTGAACCTTTCTCAATTTCTGTTCATTGAATATTTGAGCTACGGCTGGCTTGAATTCAGACTGTGATTTTTTATGAAATTCTGCGATTACCTGAATGGCATTTCTTAAATCCCTCAATCCAGTTGTTATCGTATTAGCAACAGCATTCAAAGCAACCCCATGCTCATGAAATTCATTAAATGAACGATCGAGCAACTTCTCCAGACTGGCAACCTGCTTATCAGAAATAACCGGAACCTCTTTTGTTTTAACCTCTGCTTTAACTTCTGGCTTTGATTTTAACTCCCTCTCCAACTCAGCAATTCTCTTCTTTAATTCTTTTGGATCAGATGCTTTTGCCTTCTCCATTGTTTCGGCCATCTGATTACGGAGAGAATCCAAATCAACATGAGCCATCCCACGCGGGTCGCTACGCTTCTGTCCGGCTTTTGGAGTTGCACCACTATCGTAAGTTGTAATCTCTCCAATATGTGTACGCTGGAAGATTCCTTTTTCATCTGGCCAGCCTGGACTCCACAACCAAGCGTCACCGATCGGTAAACTCGGAAGAGACTCCATTAATGTCTTTCGCTGATCACGCTCACCATGCACCTGAATCCACTCATCCAATGCTCCCAAATCTTGAGGAGAGATTGTGCGTAAGCAAATCAGCAATTGAATTTGAGTAAGAACGTTTTTATTCAGAACAGCAGAACGCTGGGTAATCATGGTACACCCAATTCCACGCTGTCCACCGCGTCTTACAATGTCTTCAGCAGCCCCCAGCATTCTTGCTTCATTCGGTTGTGGCTTTTGTGGTGCGATGGCGTCAGCTTCATCAATCAAAAGCATTAAAGGAGTTCTGTATTTCTCCTGAGCTTTCAGCCGGTAAAGGTCTTCCATGAAGGCAGTCATGAATGTTGCTACCTCATATTTTCGGAGTAAGCTGAGATCGAGAAGGATGCTTACTCGCTCCTCCACTAATAACTTTGCAACCAAAGAACCACCGTTTACCTCAAGCGGCAAATCTCCACGCTCACCACCAAGAATAATAATTGGCAATCCGGCTCCTTTTCCTTCTTTATTGAAACGTATGCCCCACCAATCTCCCTTTGGATCCACAATACAAAGCTGCTGTCCGGTGTTGAAAATACCTTCCGCTAATTTACGCGCACAGTAGCTTTTGCCTGAACGTTTTTTAGCAAGTATCCCGATACTCTGTGTTACAGTGTCGATCGGAAGTGAAAGGTCTTTTGATAACTTTATTTCTTTCATGCTAAAATTTAAACAATGAATAACTCACTGACGGGCCCATAAAAAACCCAGTATGTACCTCATCTTTCACTTTCAAAAGTCCGTATCCAACGCTCAGACTGACTGAAAATCGCTTGTCTTTAAAGTCATTCACCAAGATATTTGTTGCTCCGGTGATCTGTGAATTTTGATTACCAAACTTTGTGGTTGCGTATAATTTTTCATTCTTCCAAAATTGAAAGAACTTTTTATTGGAAGCGATTACAGTTTTAACCGTATCTGAGTATGTGTACGTGTAGGGTGATTGAGTGAATGTAAACTTATCTTTAAAGCTCACTTTAAAACTGACATTGAATTTCAGGTACTTGTCATTAGGCACTGAATATTTTAGGCTGTCGCTGGCTATTTTTGTAACTGAGTCGTAACCGTAATTATTGTTGATTATTGTACCAGTGCCGGTGCCGTGAACCTGGAATTGGTTTTCAATGTAGGCTTTCAGGTTCTTAACTTTAATATCAAATTGCTTCTCTAAAGTTGCTGCCAGTTCTGGATAAGACTTTTCAAGATCTTTAATTCTTACCTCAGCCGCTTGCTTTCTGTAAATCTCTTCACCCAGAGCATTTGTTAGCTTTTCAACCTTTGCATCTTTCTCTGAACTAGCTGATAAAAGAGATTTTGCCTCATTACGTTTGTCATCATACGCTCCGTAGATAACTATCCCAGCAATCGCCAACAGGGCAATGATGGCTATGTAGATGTAATCTTTTTTCATTGTAGAGTTTTTAATTTAGGATACAATCTCTCTAAAACATCCAATGCGGTCATTATCTCCTTTGCTTCTGGCACCAATTCAAGTGTATGGCCTAAATTATTTTTTGCCAAACTAACCAACTCACCACATAATCTTTGATGTACGATCAATGGTGCTTGTTCCCATATTTCTTTAGTGACCTCTTCATTGACTTGGTGAGTAAGTTGAAGTATTCGGTGAACTGTCTTATCCAGCTCTTGTAATGCGTTTCATGAAACAAATGTACTGTTCGATATTGTAAAATACAAATGTATCATTATATTTGTGTATAAATATTTATAATCATGGCAAAGTCAATAGAAGTAAGCGTTCAAGATTACGCTAAAACAATTGGTCTAACTAGAGGCAGCGTGTATAGACACATCTACGATAGAGAAGCGGGAAGACCAAGTAAGTTGGATAAAAAAGTCAAGATAAAAAAGGTTGTCGGTCGTTATGTTTTGCTAGTTCCTATTAAGGATAAGTAAAATGAATCTTGAATTCTTTCCACACTTCTTAAGGAGTAATTTTCCTATGGTTAAATCTGAGTTATCGGAGGAAGCTATTACTACAATTGGAGTTGGATTTAAGAAATACTTAGAGAAGAAATTTGAAGGCAAGGAGGATAACCTTGAGCCTATTTGGAACATTGACGCTAATAAGGTTATAATGAACCAAGTTAATAAAGAGCCTTTTAAGGTTAACGGGTATCACCCAGCATTATTAATTCATTTTCAGGAATTTTGTAAAGCATTCTCAGATGAAAAGTCTATTGGAGTTACCGAGTAAGAAGTTCATCGAATTTCTTGACTCCGTCCAAGAATATCAGCAGACAGATAAATATACCTGTACTTTCTGGATGAATATGATTGCATGTTTTTGTAGAGTTGAAATCCAACCATGGCATATCTTTGTTAAGATTCAACCAATTGATGATACGTGTGATATTGGAAATGGATGTGGGTGTTCGGTTGAGAGAATGTTTAAAAGGGACGATATTGTAGATGTTATTCTCAACTCAGTGGAGGATGGTGCGTTTCTCGACAGGCATGCACAACAAGTCAAAATAAACGGAGAAACTTGGTGTTATTGCCCGTACTGGTTCAAGAAAAATGAAGACGGTACTTTTAACGTAGTGCAGTTTGATGATCTCCCAAAGTATTTAGTAGACTTTATCAAAGAAGAGCGTGATACTCCGAAAAAAGAAGATTTGCATTCAATGTAAAGAGCCTAAAATAATCTTCTCTCATGGGAGGTGTCAAAGGTGCGCTAACATTGTTTCGATCACCTTGAAGGCAGCAAAAAGCAGGGAGACTCCACTCACACGTAGCGGAAAGAAAAAGCAGTATGATGAGGTTTATTTGTGGCCGATATTCAGTTTATTCATCCGTTTCAGGGATACTGATAAAAATGGAATAGGCCAATGCTTCACCTGCAAAGCTCCAAAACATTGGACTAAAGGAGATTGCGGTCACGGATCAGGCCGTCAGCACAAAGGCACGAAGTACAATGAAAAGAATAACGCATTTCAATGCAAAAAATGTAATGGCTTTGAAGAAGGTAGGAAAGATTTGTACGCCATTGAGGTCGATAAAAAGTACGGAAAGGGAACGTGGGATTTTCTGCAAGCATCTTCCAGGCAAGTGACTAAAATAGCACAATTCGAGTACGACATACTCACTGATTTATATTTCAAGCGAGTAGTTGAAATGGCTAAAGAGAAAGGAATCGATCCAATGACACTTAAACCAATTGAGCGATGGGTGTACCATACAAATACAAAAAAGTAAAAAGAGGGACCAATCTCACTCCTCCAAAAAAGAAACGTAAAAAGCGGTAATTCCCAATTTGAGACTTTTGTACTACATTTGTTCTGATCTCATTTTTCCAGACAAATGCTTAAAGTTGAAGAAGTTTTAAACTTACCCGCTGGTGACTTACTCCGTGTCTGGCCTGGGATATGTGACATCAGGCATTTTGCTGAATTCTTAAATGAGCAGAGAGCAGCTGATGAAGATGATCGGGTGCCAATACGCGAAACCATTGTGTACGTCATTCTCCTTTATTCAAAGGATAGTTTTCTCAACAAAAAACCAGTCGAGGACTTACAAACAAGAATAGCAAAAGCAGCAAAGCTGGCTGGCTTGGATGGAGAAAATGAGTCAATTCAAAAAGCAATTTTCTATCTCGGTAACGATTATGTCAGAGAACTGGTAGTCGAATACCTGATCTCTCAAAATGTACCCAATTGGAGCAACCGGTGTGCTCTTGATGCCCAGATGGCTGAGAATCTAAGGATCCGTTTCAAGCCAATCCAGAGCGAAAAAGCCAATAATGACATCCTGAATAAGCACGTTTTAACAGAGCATTACAGGGATTATGCCAATGAGATCAAGAAACTGGACTCTGAAATATTCCTTGGGCATGAGAATGTGAGGGATGAAGCGGTGATCAGAAAGCGCACGACAATTGAAAGCCTAGTCAAATGAACATTGATCAAGGCAACGGCTTTATAGAAGTTCAGGGGATCAAGTGCCACTTCCCGCCAGCGCCTAAAAAGCAGGACATCATCAATTACGGACTGCCTGCTAAGAAACAAAAGTGGGTTAGAACAGAACTTCCAATATTTACCGCAAAGGATGTTGACATTTGGAGCGATGATGAATTTAAAGCAGATGACGTAATTTCCTGGGAGGAGGCATCCAGACAGGAGCACATCAAAATATTCGGCACAGACCCGTATGATCTCGACAAACAGGGAAATGAAAGGGATGTTTCGGGAGTTGATGTTGATATTAACTATTCCATGGAATGCCTTGAAGGCTTTCGCGCACGCGAATTAGACCGGTTCTATAATGGAGTTTGGATTTACATTAAAGGCCAGCTCTTCTACTTGCCTGGCTGTTATTATTTCTACCTCAATTACTGGCAATTAAAGGACGGATACGCTGAATTCAGGTACATCGATCTTGAATTATTCTGGGTATGGGAAGCGGTGCGGAAATCAAAAAACTTTCTCGGGCTGATCTACATCACGCTTCGCGGTGCGGGTAAATCGTACATAGCGGGCTGCATTCAGTATTACGAAACAGTCACTCACCGGAAGGCAATGACCACCGTTCAAAGTAAGAGTGATGATGATGCAGCCATTTTCTTTAGGGAAAAAGTCTTACTACCAGTCACTCAATTGCCAAACTTCTTAATCGCTATTCATAAACACCCAGGCGATATTACTTCCCTGAATTCAATGGAATTCAGCCCGAAAGCCAGAAAAGGGATGAGCATGAGGCATTTCATAAAGATGAAGAAGGAGGCTCTGTACTCAAAAACTCAGTATCACAATGCTGGTGAGTATGCTGCCGATGGGGGAACTTGGGATTTAATTGTTCAGGAAGAGATTGGTAAGTGTGACCCTGCAACAGCGGATGTTTACAAACGAATCATGGTTGTTAAGTTTTGCGTGCTCCGGGTAAACAAGAAGCTCGGAAACATTTTTGCATCAAGTACAGTGGAGGAAATGGAGGAGGGTGGAGCAGAATGTTTGAAAATCTGGCAGGAGAGCAACCAGTATGAAATCGGGGACACCAATACAACTAACACCGGCCTTGTAAGATTTTTCCGGTCGGCCATCGATGCAACAATGTTCGATGAATACGGGTTTTCAGTTGCATACGAGCCGGAAGATAAAGAAACCAAAAAGTACATCATCGCCAAGTATGGTGAGGTATTCGGTAAAAACGCTGAATTTGGGGCAAAAGCAGTGCATGATGCAAAGCGAAAGGCTTTAAAACATGATCCACAGGGGCTTATTTCATACATCCAAAAGAACCCGTATAACGAAAAAGAGGCTTTTTGGATTAACGCAGACAAGTGTATTTACAATGCACAGAGCCTTTTTGATGCTCGGGACAGGATTTTAACCTCCGATCGTAAGTTTACCAGGCGCGGTGACATTACCTGGAAAGTAAAAGATAAAGAGGCCCAGTGGGTAGACAACGATAAAAATGGCAAATGGGAAGTATCATTTTTCAACTTTCCCCAGAACGATGTGCAGATAAATGACGGTGGCGGAAAAACAACCTTTACACCAAAAGCCTCCCACAAAAGAGTGATGGCCTTTGACCCGTATGCCAACCGTGATCTTGTCCGAGAGGACCGCGGCTCGAATGCAGCAGCAGTAGTTTACAACAAACCTGATTTTCATATACCCGATGAGTATTGCGATACGATAATTGCCGACTATCTTTACAGACATGATGACCCATTTGAATCGTATGAGGATATAATTTGCGGAGCGTTCTTTTTTGGATGTGAGGTTCTTATTGAGAAGAACAAATCAAATGCGTTAGATTACTTCAGGCAGCGCGGATATTGTTGGGGCTATGACAATAACCCAGAAGATTTCGTGATGAGCAGACCTGAAAGCACCCTTACTCAGTACGGGAACAAAATTAGCGATGGTATCACATCAACGGATCCGATGATTGAGCACTACACTAATTCGACTGCAAACCATATCATTAAACACGGACATAAACTGAAGCATTTACGTCCGATTGATGATTGGTTAATTTTTAGACCGCAAAAAACGCAACTTTACGATATGGCAGTAGCCGCATCTTACTCAATCGTAGCAGCTGAAAAGAAAATCTTTATGCCCACGGCAATAGTGGACATTGGAAGTGTATTTCAAACCTATAACAATACCGGAAGTCAGTCAAAAGTAAATTTGAACTAACAAATGGCAACAGACTCATCATTACCAACAGGAGACAAAGCGGTAGCTTTCCCTCCTGAAAATATTGATCCTAAGAAAAAGCAAGGCGCTCCAGGATTTGAGTTAGAAAGTAAAGAGTGGCACTTGCAAGGCGCAAGGGCAATTTGGTACTTTAACTCCACATACGCACCAAAAATGTTTTTTAAAGATCGTGGCACGTATGAGGAGTTAATTTCATTCGCTTTCTCCGATCAGAGCGAGGAGTTCAGTAAGCCAGCGCTCGGGGTAACACCTGAAAATGCGGCCCATTCACATTTGGGCGGAATAAACTGGGAAACAAAGAAATTCGCTATCAAACGCGTAAAGACAACCGCATCCAAAGTTTTCAATAAGCAGTACGACCCGATTGCAACCGCGATCGACCCAACCTCAAGCGACAGACGAACATCCTTTAAAGCATCCCTGAAAATGCTGATGGACCACGGCAAATGGCTGATGGAGCGTCAGGAATTCATGGACATGCTGCCAGATGGGGTAGATGTTGATAACCTGCCCATTAATGATGATGATTTGAACATATTTATGCAGAACGACTTCAAGTTAAATGAGGAGATAGTTCTGGAATTGGGTATGACATATCACCTTAATAGGCTTGACTTCGATGAAACAAAGAAGAAATATAGCTGGTATTTGACTGTATTGCCGGTTTGTGGAGTGTGGGTTGGACTGGATGAAAATGATCTACCAGAGGTTAAAAACCTTAATCCTGCCAAAATTATCGCACCTTCATCTGAATTTGAAGATTATAGACGCCTGCTTTATTGCGCGTATGTCGATGAGTACACGGTTCCTGAATTTAGAAAAATGGTAGGCACCAGTCTTGCTCCGCATATCATAGAAAACATTATTACCGAACACGCCAGAAGAGAGGAATACACATCAAGAGATTTACGCTACCATTCCGAGCAAGATAGAAATGTGGATAAAATCTGGGTAATGCACTTTGAAATGCGGCAGACCGATACTTACACGTACCTGGAAAAGCCGGATGAAATGGGTAATATGCGATTGCATGAAAAGGATTTTGACTACTACCAAAAGCAAGGATCTGACAAAACAGGAAAGCCGTACCCAACAGAAGAAGATTTTAATAAGAAATACAAAGGAAGCCGAACGATTCACCGGGTAAATAAGCCAACTACGTATGGAGGTTACTGGGTAGTTGATTCAGATTATATTTTCCGTTACGGAGAAAAGAATTATTGCAAAGGGGAGCTCGGTTTTAAACTGAGAGCTTCCAACATGGTTGACGGGCATTGCTCATCAATGGTAATGCAAATGGTTCCACGGATTAAGGCAATTGAGCGGTACGATAAAAAAATTCAAAGTATTGTAGCCTCCGCCCTGCACCAGACAATTAAGATTGATCTTGCCGCTTTACGGAAAGTACAATACAAAATTGGAGGCTCACAGGCGACAATTAATCAGCTTGTAGAGATGTTCTTTCAACGTGGAATTATTCTGGTTGACACCAGTGATACAGCACCAGGCTCAACAAATCCGAATCCGATCGAGGTATTACAGGCTGGAATTTCCAAAGACATTGTAGCGTACATGGATCTGATGAAGTTTGAATTGGAGCAAATGGATGAGGAGATTGGCTACAATAAGGTATCGACTGCAGCCACACTTTCACCAGAAACAGGCGCTCGGGTAGCCCAGCAAATGGAGATGGCCACCGAAACAGCTTTGGATTACTTGTACCAGGCCGATCGCGCACTTTGTAAAGAAATTTTCAAGTCACTCGCGCACCTGCATAGAATTTCAGTACAACGCAACCCAGAATACTACATCCCAATTTTAGGGGAGCAGGCTGTTCTGCAAATGCTCCAAAGTATGCCGCATGACGAGATGGGAATTGACATTGAGGCGCGTCCAACGCAAATGGAGTGGAATCAGTTCTACGCACAGCTTGACAAAATGGAAGTAGCTGGAACCTTAAAACCAGAGGACAGACCACAATTGATGCGGTTCCAGAATTTAAAGCAGGCGTACAGTTATTTGAAAGTTCTTACCCGTAAACGTGAAAAAGCTGGTCAGGAATTTGAGTTGCAAAAGATCACACAGACCACAGAGCAACAAACAGAAAGCGCAAAAGTAGCTGCAGCAGAGGCATTACGTGTTGCAGATTTTGAAAGGAAAACACAGTTTGGATTAAAAAATATGGAGATGGATGCTGATAAGAAAAAGCATGCGTATAAGATGCGGGAAATTGCAGCCATGGTCAGTTTACAGAATTCCGGAAAACTGGCTGAGGCTGAGGTGGAAGGGGATTATGGATTGGAGGAAGCCGAGATTAAAGCCAAGGCAGCCGCAAAAAAACCAGCAGCAACAAAAAAGTAACACTTAAACCAAAAATATATGACAAAAGTCAGTTCAGTAATTAAACATGTCCTCCACAATGGAGATGAAACAGCTATCGTAATAGTTCTTGAAAAAGGAAAAACGGTTTTTTTAGAAGAAAATGATCGTGTATACCTTGAACTCACCAAGGCAGCAACAGGAGACAAAGTTCAGTTTCCTAATTATGTACCGCCAGCTCCAAAAAAAGAACCGGAGCCAGAGCCAGAATCAGAACCCGTAATCCTGAGAGACTCACATCCGCCAGTTGATGAGAAACCTGTGGTGGAGCTGGTAAACGAGAATGATCTCTCATTACCAGAAGCCCCAGCTACACCAGTAGATGAAATCCCAGTACCAGAGCCTCAAGCATCTCCGAGTCCGGAGCCAGAAAATGGGCCAGGTCCAGACGCATAACTAAAAAGAGGCAGAAACACTGCCTCTTTTTTTTGCTCTTAAAAATAAACCTATTCCCATTTTGAGAAGTCGTGCCAATTCGGGACTTTTGTTTCAACGGCATTAAGCTGCACCATTTTATGGAACCAACATTCGCTGGAACGATTGACCTGGAAACAGGTGGAGCGACAAGAGCAACGGAAGGCCAAGAGCCACCACCAGATCCACAACAACCTGCTTCACCTGGGGAACCAGCAGCAGGTGTAGGAGATGGAGGAGCAAATGAGGAACCGCCAGTTGCAGCCGCGGCAGCAGCCGCACCACCAGCCGGAAATGGAGCTGCACCAGTTGTAGTAGAACCGGCAAAAAACAACGATTGGCTTAAAAACTGGAATGAAAGAGCAGGAACGCAATTTCAAACCGAAGATGAGGCGATCGAACACTTGAAAGTCAGCAGGACTTACAAGGAAAAACTTACTGATTACGAGAAACAATTGGGAGAGCTTAGAGTTCTTGACGATCCATTTGTCAGAGACATCGCAAAGGCAAAAAAAGCAGGAATAGGAATAGACCTGTACTTGGAAGCCGTAAAGATGGATGTTGACAAACTGGACCCGAAACGAGTTCTAAAAGAAGCCTTCCTAAGAAAAAACGCTGAAATTGTAGCGATTGACCCAGAACTTGCAGGGATGCAGTTTGAAGAAGACTACCAAGTAAAGTATGGGAAAATCACCGAAGAATTGGATGTAGCGGGACTTGATGAAGTAGAGGCTAAGGCAAAAACAGTAGAGTTTAACCGAAAGCAAGATTTTGTCAAAAGAACGTTAAATGTTGCAGTCGCTCAGGAAAGAAATTACCTGAATGATTGGAAAAAACAACACGTAACGATACCTGATGTTGTCCAGCAGACCGGAATGACAGACGCTCAAATTCAGCAATATACATCACAGGTTGACACATTTGTTGGCCAGAACGAGAAGATTGAGATACCAGTAGGTGACTTAAAATTCAACTTCGGCCTAAAAGATTATAAAGAAACCCTTAAAAAGGAACTTCTTAATCCATTTGAAACTCTTAAAAAGCATGGAATTGACGTTGATACCGGCATTATTGACTCCACAAAACTCGGGAAACTGCTTATTGCAGCCTATCTCGGGGAAAATATGGGCAAGCCGCTGTCTGATTGGTCAATCGATGCAAAAAATATAGAGCTTCTAAAAAACAAGTTGATACAGCCTGCACCGCCTCAACCGATTGCAGCGGGAGCCACACCTGGCGCTGACGATGATGACTGGACCCGATTTGGGAAAGGCATGAAAGCAGCAAGGGAAGCTCAAAGTCAGTCGTAGTTTTTTATAACGACTAACCAAAAATGGCATCAACCGCAGCATCTCCTAGACAGGGAACGCAATGGAATGTTAATAGTGCATATACTAAAACATTCGTTTCTCCCGCAACATTACACGACAGACCAGAAGTTCTGGAAACTGTTTTCGATTACGATACCACCGATCTTTTCTCGTTCATGCTTTTCGCTCAGAAGCTAAAAGTTTCTGGAAACGTGGAATATAGCCACGCAGAGCATGATGCACGCAATCACATGCACACCACTTCAGGCTCCCCAACGGGTACCGGTGCTGGTGTAGCTACGCTCGTTACCCTGACCACTGGTACAGGTGACCACTTGGCTACTGGTACTTTATCTGCTCCTTATCTTCGTCAACAAGGTATGGCTTATACTACTTCTGGTCCAGTTAGATTCTACGTAACAGCAGTGGTGAAGACCGTTGACAACGCTCATACAGTAACCATTAAACCAACTAATGCTTCTATTGATTTAGGAACTTTAGCTATTGCCGGAACAAAACTGGTGTTCTTTGCATCAGCCGCAGGTGACGGAACTGGAATGACTGATCCTACATCTCGTTTGCCAGTTACTCAAAGTAACTACATTCAGACCTTCAAAAGAATGAAGAAGTCTGATGGCCGCCAGGCAGCAACCGAAACATACTGGAAGGATCCAAAAACTGGAACCATGCTGTATGTGAACTCCATCTTCACAGACGGAGAGAAAGAAATTCGTGATGAGATGAACTGGGCTTTCCTATTCGGTGAAAAATCTACACTAGCTGACCCTTCTGATTCTACCAAAACAGCCTACTTCACTGGAGGTTTGGACTGGTATGCAGAACAGCAAGGTTACACTGAAGCCTACACTTCAGGAGCAATGGGAATTGCTGACCTTGAAAACGTAATTCAGAACTTGAAATACGAGAAAGCTCCAGCTAAACAGCTTATCCTTTGCGGTGTTACAGCCGGTCTTGACATAGATCGCGTGATCAAAGCATACAACGACAACACCGGTATTGACTTCTCCCAAATGGGAATCGGCTCAGTATCAGGCCGCGTAGTTGACTTTGGTATCGATGGATTCCGTCATGGAAACTACACGTTCATGAAAAAGTCGCTTGACGGCTTGAATGAGCAAGGTATTTCTAATGCCGGTTCTGGTTCAACCACTGTTAAGTGGCCAAAAGTAGCATACGTTTTACCTTGGGGTTCAGCAGTTGACGCTGGTGGAAAGCAGGTGGAACGCGTTGCTGTAAGATTCATGCAGAACGTTCAGGAGGGCTCACGGTACATGCAAGCATGGACCAGAGGAAAAGAGCAGACTAACACTGACGCTCATGAGTTTAACCACCAAGCAGAAGCAGGTTTCCAGGTGTTCATGGCACGCCAGATCAACAAATTGTACGCTTAAAAATCGTTTATTCGTTTTTGATCCAAAAGGGGTGGGGTGGTTCCCATCCCTTGCTCAAAACGTGTAACTAAATATTTTATACCCAAAGTGGAACTTTAATAAGAACTAAAAACAAATTTATGGAACCCATTAATGTTTTAAGCCCAGAGTTAACGAAGATCGTGAATGCAGGCAAGCCTCAACGCGGTCAGGTAATTTACTTTGAATCGTTACGTCTCCAAGCTGGAGGTACGAGTGTAAAAAGTATCGACAGAATATATGACCCTTATTGGGAAAATGAAGATGGAACAAAGGGCAGGCAGACCGACATCGGTTATGTAACCGGTCAGATGCCAGCCATTGGAGTTACACCAGCACGCCATATTTTCGGTCGAATCCAGTTCTCAAAAATCTCAGGTAATATCATTGGCACCTCCAGCAATAACCGTGGAGATGACACTCTATTCCTGTATTTATTTTTGACGAATTGGAATAAAATGAATATCCATAAGCCATGGTATTCTCCCAGTGATGGGCAGATGGCCTTGTTTACTCAACAAGTTCCAGAAATGGCAGCCAAAGAGGCGAACGACCACAGAAGGAAAATGCGCCTTGCTGGTGAGAAAATTGATAACATGCCAGCCTCCAAATTGCTTGATTTTGCACTTTCATTAGACATGAAAGGTATCAACCAGTTTTCTGATATGGAGGAGGTTAGAAATAAACTTTACCTGATTGCGGAGGGTGATCCGAAGCGTGGAATTAAAGGCAATCCGGATAAAGTTCTCAACATGGATAAGGATGTAAACCTTAACATGAAACTGTTCATCAAGGAGGCTTTGAAATACAATCTATGGCTTGAGGATAAGGCGTTAGGTCTGTTCGTATGGCCAGAAACAAGAGAACATGTTTTCTTGATGACGCCAGGTACGGATATGTACGCTGAGGGTGTAAAATACCTATTGAGTAAAGAAGGAGAACGGACTTACTCACTTGTACACGGACTTATTGAAAAGGCAAAAGTGAAAGAGAAGGCCGACAGTGCTAAAGGAAAAGTAAACGACAGCAAAAACAAGAAAGTTGACAAGGTAGCGGATGCTATTTTAGAAGCTGAAAAAGTTGGAGACACTGAGCCGGGTACTAAAATAAAAGTTGACAAGGTAGTGGAGGTCCAATAATACTATGGGATAAAACCCATTTGTTTTACTATTAAACTATAAAACGATGGCTTTGGTCCAAAGATTTGAGATTACAGAAAGTCAGGACGGAACAATCATCTACGTTTCAGATGAAACTGGCGAGTATGATGCGGTCAGTAATACCGGTGGTTACGGAGCTCCAAACACTGAGAGATCGGATGTAGCCCTGATTATTATCGGGAAATACAAGGCTTCTACCGGTGACACGGATCTTGCCTTTGTGGCCTATGATCCTGAATCAGTGACGGAGT